>Ga0209038_10000212_pt1 | contig 18837 bp, 13 predicted proteins | sample BogFormECP03_OM3_FD_188237 | JGI IMG/M metagenome (GOLD analysis project Ga0209038, IMG submission 188237) | Bog forest soil microbial communities from Calvert Island, British Columbia, Canada - ECP03_OM3 (SPAdes) (version 2) | ecosystem: Environmental > Aquatic > Freshwater > Wetlands > Bog ...
AGCCAGGACATCCAACTAAGAGGCAAGGTAACGTTGCCCCAGTAGCACAGGCACTCCTGCCTGTGTCAGCGCGCCTCAGCGCGCGACTGGTAAGCAAGCAAAACAAACACAGCCAAGAGTGGCTGTGCTACAAAAGCAACTTCATCAGTGCATCGTAGGCGCCGCCGGAAACGCGTCCGTAAGCGAAACCACCTGCATCGCGCTCTTAAGCTTATCCGGCGAGACGGCAGCGGGCGCCTTAAGTTTCACCGTGACCGCTTCGCCCGGCAGCAAATCAAAGTAGTTATCCGCAGTCCCCACATCCAAATCGCCAAACGACAAATAAACACTGCGCGCCAGCGCAGGCGAGCGCAACGTAACGCTGTAGCCCCCACCGGAGTTCTCCACCGAAGCATCCACATGCACCGACGCCGGCAAATCAAGATTGTGCATCGTGTCAAAGAAAATCAAATTCCGAGAAACTCTCTGCCCGCCAACTTCCAAATCAAAAACCAAAAAGCTCTTCTTCGGATCAGCATTCGCCAGCAAATCCTTCTCGTCCAGCGTCAAATAAACAGCGCTAGATTGCGCCGGCGCCTGCACATCCTGCGTCTTCTCCATCAACGAGTTCCCGGAAAAATCCAGCAACCGCGCGTGAATCGAACCGCTAACGGGCTGCAACTTGTCCGAAACCACATAAACATCCACTTTCCCGTCATGCCGCACCGGCGAAACAATCACATCATCATAAAATCGCCGCGCATAATACTGCAGCGCCTTCCAACGCCCGTAATAATCAATGCTCGCCCACGAAGCCACCGGCCAGCAGTCATTCAATTGCCAGTAAAGCGATCCCATAGTATTCGGCCGCAACCGCCGCAAATGCTCCGCCCCAACTTTGATCGCCTCCGCCTGCAACACCTGGCTCAAATAAACAAACGAAGCGAAATCCTTAGGCTCCGGATACCAGCGCAGCATATAGCTAAGAATCCGTTCGTTCCCGCCGTGATTTTTCTGATGGTCCTGCATGGTAGCGGAACGAATATCCATATCGTCGGGCTTCGCAAAAGTACGAATCGTGCGCATCTCAGGAAAAGATTGAAATCCATACTCGGACATAAATCGAGGAAACTGGTGCGTGTATTCCTCAATCGGCGCCAGCGCATGCCAGACCTGCCAGTAATGCATGTCCCCATTCGTCTGGCTGTCCGGCGGATCCTCAAAATTAGCACTCGGAGAACTCGGCCAGTAAGGCACCGAATTGCCATAAAGGCTCACGACGCCAGGGAGAATTCCATGGAACAGCACCACATAATTCTGCCAAACCTCATCCCGAACGCTCGGCGAGACCGATGCCTGAAAATTCTTACGGTCGTCCCAATGCACCCAGCCCGTCTCGATCTCATTATTCCCGCACCACAAAACGACGCTAGGGTGGTCGCTCAAGCGCTTCACCTGATCGATGGCCTCCTGCTTCACGCTATTCTGAAAATCCGCCCCGCCCGGCACCATATCGCCGCCAAACATAAATTCCTGCCAAACCATAATTCCCAGCTCGTCGCAGATATCGAAAAACTCATCCGACTCGTAATATCCGCCGCCCCATTCGCGCACCATATTCATATGCGCATCGCGCGCCGCTTCTAAAATCTGCCGGTGAATTTCCGGCGTAACGCGATTCGGAAGGCTATCGAATGGAATCACGTCCGCGCCCTTGGCGAAGACAGCGATGCCATTCACCACAAACTCAAAGCTCTTCCCCGTTTTCGTAACTTCCCGGCGCAATTCAACGGATCGCAATCCAGTTTTTAGCGACGCGTCAGCCGCCACATCCCGCCCAGTCCGCACCGTAGCCGAAAAACGGTAGCGATCCTGCGCCCCATAACCGACCGGATACCACAACTTGGGGTTCGCTATGCGAATCGGAACGCTGACGTGATTCAACCCCGGATCGACTTGTACGCTCTGCCGCACCGGCGCAAGGGCAGCGCCCGAAAGCTCGGCATAATTGATCTCCACAGTAATCGCCGCACTGCGGCTCGCCTCAATCTCGAGTTCCGCATTGAGCTGCGCGGCATCCGCGCCCACTCTCTGCTGCTTCACATGAAAACTCTCGATGCGCAGCGAATCCCAAGTCTCCAAACGCACCGGCTGCCAAATTCCCTCCGTTACATAACGCGGCCCCCAATCCCATCCATACTGATAAGCCGCCTTTCGCGTATAAGGCGCCGTAGCAATGTTCTCCTCGTTCCCAGTGTTATGCGAAGTCACCGAAGGCAAAATGTAAGGCAGCGCCTTCACCTTAGGAATCATGGATTCAATCGGCGAATGAAAAACGACGCGCAAAGTATTAGGCCCAGCCTTCAGCAGCGATTTCGCCGCCACGCGCCATCGCCGGAACATATTGTCGCCATGCAGCACAACCTGATCGTTCAGGTAAACGTCCGCGTAGGTATCCAGTCCGTCAAAAACCAAATCCACGTGCTCGTGCGCAATCGTCGCAGCATCCACCTGAAAAGTGGTTCGGTATTCCCAATCAGTCAACCCAACCCACTGCAACCGCGTATCGTTATCCTGATAAAAAGGATCAGGAATCAAACCAGCCCGCAGCAAATCCGTCTGCACCACCCCAGGCACCTGTGCCGCGTGCCATTCCTTCAAATCCGCGCGATCCGTATCGCTGGCCGCGCGGAATTCCCATTTCGCATCCAGCACGCGCGAAGTAGCCTGCGCGGCAGTTCCGATAGGAACCAAGAGAAACATGGGAGCAAGTAATGCAAGCCAGCGAAATCCGCGTGGGAGTAGAGGCAAGTTGGCACCACCTAAAGTAGAATGTTGCACCGCGGTCGGCGACGCGACGCGGCTAGAGAATAGTTAATGAATTTTCGCCAAGCAAGGACTTTCGGACTAAGCTTTGGTTCGCAGCAGCGGTGTCAGGGCACGGCTTCAAGGCCTGTGCGAAGACTCGGAAGCTTTGTCAGGGCATGACTTCAGTCGTGCCGTAACTGCCGCAATATCCGTTCGGCTTTAGCCGCTGAGGGCCAGTCGTTCGAATTTCGCCGAGCCGAGGAGATTGCCTCATGCCAGACCGACCAAACGCCCCGCCGCTGAAAGTCGCCCTTCTGGGCTACGGCTTCGCCGGCAAAACTTTCCACGCCCCGTTGCTCGCCCGCGTCCCCGGGCTGCAACTCACCCACATCGTCTCCAGCGATGCCGCAAAAGTAAAAAAAGATTGGGACGTCACCGTACTGGCAAAGCCCGAAGAAGCCTTCGCCATTCCGGAAATAGATTTAATCGTAGTGGCCACCCCGAACCCCACGCACTTCGATCTAGCCCGCAAAGCCCTGAACGAAGAGAAGCACGTAGTCGTGGACAAGCCGTTCACGAACACAGTCGCCGAAGCCGCCCAATTAGTTGCTCTAGCCGCCAGCCGCAGACGCTTGCTCTCCGTATTCCAAAATCGCCGCTGGGACGCCGATTTCCTGACTCTGCGGAAGCTCCTCAACGACGACGCGCTCGGCGACGTCGTCCACTTCGAGTCTCACTACGATCGCTATCGCCCCGAACCTCGCCAGCGCTGGCGCGAGCAGCCCGTTCCCGGCGGCGGCCTCTGGTTCGATCTCGGCCCGCATCTAGTAGATCAGGCCATGCAACTTTTCGGCGCGCCCGATGGCACCTACGCCACAATGGAAGTACAGCGCCCCGGAGGCCAAACCACCGACTATTTCCACGTCATTCTGCGCTACGGCCGCAGCCGCGTAATTCTTCACGGCGGCTCACTCGTAGCAGCCGAATCCCCGCGCTTCACAGTCCACGGCACTCTCGGCAGCTACACCAAATTCGGCATGGACACGCAGGAAGAATCCCTGAAGCGAGGTGAAATTCCCGGCAGCCCCGGATGGGGAAACGATCCGCAGATGGGAACGCTAGTTACAAAGCGCGGCGACGGTTTCGAAACGCAGAAAGTCCCGAACATCCCCGGAAACTATCTCGCCTACTACCAAGGAATTCGCGACGCAATCATCGGTGGCGGCCCGAATCCCGTAACTCCCCAAGACGCATTTTCGGTGATCACGATAATCGAAGCCGCAGTAAAAAGCTCCGCGGCCCGCACCGAATTGCCCTTCATCCAACTCAAATGAGAAAACATCTCAATGACAATCGATAACGATCTGGAAAAAATCGCGCTACAAGAAAAGCGCCTGCAATTCAAAAAATTTGACGCCGGGACAGCCTGGGCCATCGGCGCAGCCCTAAAAGCCGCAGCCGAAAAACGCGGCGCCAAAGTAGCCATCGACATCCAGCTCCACGGCCATCCGCTATTCGCATACGCCATGCCAGGCACCACGCCGGACAACTTGGATTGGATCCGTCGCAAACGAAACGTAGTCCAGCGTTATCACCGCAGTTCCTACGCGATTGGCCTAACCCATCAACGCAACGAAACCACGCTGCAATCCAAAACCGGCCTGGACCTAAAGGATTACGCCCCGCACGGAGGCTGCTTCCCAATTTTTATGGAAGGAACAGGCTGCATAGGCACAATCACCGTCTCCGGCCTACCCCAAAGAGAAGATCACGCATTAGTAGTGGAAGTCCTACAAGATTATCTAAACCTAAAAAATGAGAATCTCGCGCTAGAATCCCAGTAGGGGAGGGTGCTTTAGACCCTCCCACTTTTCGGCCCCGCAGCCCCAGCCGTAATTTTTCCACAACCAATCAATCGCCCCGCATTCGACGAATCAATTCCGCCGACTCAGCATCAAAAAGAAAGCAGCCAATGCCCGAAAAAAACCAAACTCCACAGAGCCACTCGCCAAAAATCCGCGCCGTGATCTTCGACTACGGCGAAGTCCTCTGCCACATAGTCACCCCAGAAGCCATCACCCGCATGGCCACCATCTTTCAAATCGATCCAAAAAAATTCCTCCCGATTTATCAACAAACCCGCGGCCCCTACGATCGCGGAGACATCCTCCCCCACGACTACTGGCACAAATTCGCAGCCCAAGCCGGCGTAAAAATCGACGCCCCCACAATCGAACACGTCCGCCAACTGGATCTGGATCAATGGAGCGAGATCAATGAGCCAATGGTCCGGTGGCTAGAAAAAATCCACGAAGCAGGCTACAAAACCGCAATCCTATCCAACATGCCAACCGACATGGTCGCCCACGTCCGAAAAAACTTCCCGTGGATCAAACATTTCGACCATCAAATTTTTTCCGCCGAAGCCCGCAGCATCAAACCAGAGCCGGCAATCTACGAGCGATGCATCAAGGCGCTAGGAGTCCAGCCGCAAGAAGCCCTGTTCATAGACGATCGGGAAGAAAATCTAGAGCAAGCCCGCAGAATAGGTATTCGGGGAATCCGTTTCCAGTCGGCGGAACATCTCCGCGGAGAACTACGAGCACTCGGCTTCACGATCTTGCCTGAGTAATTCAAACCCACGCCTTCGCGCCGCGCCCCTAAGAAGGCAGCGTTTGCCCTTTCGTTTCATACCCAAACGGCAGCACCAGCAATCCCAAAGCAAACGCAATCGAAGTCATTGCGACAGGAGTGCCAATAGTGTGAAAGTGCGCCACTCCCGCTCCCACCAGAAAGGTGAACCCCGCCCCGAAAAATCGCCCCACCGAAGTAGCAAATGCAAACGCGCTCCCGCGGCATTCTGTAGGATATTGTTCCGGCAGCCAAAGCGTGTACATCGCAAAATTAGCCCCGCCCAACCCCAGAAAAAACAATCCCACAAAAAACCAGCGCAGCGCATTTTCAGGCAAGTAGAAAAAGTAACCGAACCCAACCGCGATCGATACCCCGGTAAGAACGAAATAAATTCCCAAAGTCAGGCGCCGCCCCAATCGCTCCGCAATCGGAGGCAAAAGCACACAACCCAAAATCGTAGCCGCCGAGAGCAGCATCGTTGCCACGGAAACCAGATGCACCGCTGCCTCCCCCACAATTTTCTGCTGCCCAGCCAATGCGTTCACCGCCGCCGGCACATACACCGACCCCGCCCACAATCCAATAATCGAAACCAGCACGTAAGTCGAATTCAGCAGCGTACGCTTGCGATATTCCGGCGCAAAAAGCACCGCCAGCGGCCTGAAGAGCGACCACGAGCGGACATCGCGCGCCTTGCGTTCCCAACGCTGCGGCTCTTTCACTCCATAGCGAATGAATCCCACCAAAAGCGCCGGCAATCCGCCCAACGCAAACATCGCCCGCCATCCATAATGAGCGCCCACCAGATAGTTCGCGAGCCCTGCCAAAAAGAACCCAACGTAATAGCCCGTATGCATCAACCCCGCGCCCATCTTGCGCCGGTCTTCCGGCCACTCTTCCGCCACGAAAGTGCCGCCCATAGCCCACTCGCCGCCAATTCCAATTCCCGCAAGAAAGCGAAACACCGCCAATTGCCAAACCTGCGAACTAAAGCAGCAAAGCAAAGTAAAAATTGAATACCAAAGTATCGTCAACATCAAAGTCCGAACGCGCCCATACTTATCCGCAATCGGCCCCCACAAAAACGCGCAACCCCAACCCACCAAAAACAGCGCAAAGAGCAATCCGCCGTAGTAACCCACACCCGCAACATCACTGCGCAGTCCCGATTTCGGCAAAAGCTCCTTAAGCGCCGGCACCATAACCAAAGCGAAAATATACGAATCCATTCCATCCAAAGCCCATCCGCCCCACGATGCAAAAAACCCACGCCACTGATTTTTAGTCAGCGGTGTAGAAGGAGAATTATTCACCCGGCAGCTCCGGCTTCGATCTTTCGCTCACACATCTTGCGCTTCACCTATGCGAGGGACAATGCGGATTCGAATCCACCGGCATCAGGAAGCGCGCCTTATTTCTCACGTTTGAGACTTCCAAAATGCCGCGCCAACTGCATCCCCGTCAGCAACCCGCCGACCCCAATAACAACTACGCTCGAGGTCTCCCGCAAGTTAAACTCCCCCACGCGCCAAATCAAAAGATATGCAACGATGAAATTAAACGCGCCCCAAAACATATTCGCCATCGGCGACGACAATCCCTTTCCCGGCGGCTTAGCAAACGGCGAAGGAAACGCCCGCCCGCACACGCCCTCCGTAAAATGCGGCACCGCATTCACAAGAAAAACCCCGCCAAAAAAATAAGCAACATACACATACCATTCCATATTCCCTCCAGTAGCACAGGCACTCCTGCCTGTGTCCGCAGTAAGCGATAAGCAGCCACTAAAACAAGCCCCCAAGCAATGGCCGGATAATATCACGCGTCAAAATTCACACGAACCCAAGCCGCCAATCCAAAAGAGAAAACCGCGACGCAAATCCAAGCCCCCGCAAGCCAGCGTATAATGTCCGTATGCCGAATTCCCCCACTCAACACATGCAATGCATGGAAGTCTGGGGCGGCAGCCAACTAACTTCCAGCGGCGTAGAGCTAGGCGGCCTAGACGTCTGGGTTTACAGCAAGCCCTTCGGCGAAGCCCAGCGCGGCGGCGATGTCTATTACGTTTCCAGTTGCGCCACCGGCCGCATCGCCCGCCTGTTGCTCGCCGATGTTTCCGGCCACGGTCAGTCGGTAGCCTCCACCGCAGCCGATCTACGCACGCTAATGCGCCGCTTCGTAAATCGCCTCGATCAAAAAGAATTCGTCCGCCTGCTCAACGAGCAATTCACAGCACTCTCGCGCCACGGCAGTTTCGCCACCGCCGTGGTCGCCACTTTCTTCGCCCCCACCGGCCGTCTCTCCGTTTGTAATGCCGGCCATCCCCGCTCGCTACTCTATCGCGCCGCCGATCGCACCTGGTCATTCCTAGGCCAACACGAGGCGCCCGAGAAAAAAGGCCCCAGCAATATTCCCCTCGGCCTTTTCCAGATCGCCGATTACGAGCATCTCGATGTCGAACTCTCAGCCGGCGACTGCCTGATCAGCTACACCGACGCGCTAACCGAATCCTGCGACGCCGACGGCGAAATGCTCGGCGAAGAAGGCCTCCTCCGCATCGTAAAGCTGCTGGGCGATGTTCCCGCCGAGAATCTAATTCCATCGCTGCTAAAAGAAATCGCCGAGCGCTACCCAGAAAATCTCTCCGCCGACGACGTAACGCTGTTGGTCCTCCGCGCCAATGGCGGCGCGCTGAAATTCAGCCTAAGCGATAAGCTGCACGCCTTCGGCCGCTTTCTGAAAACGTTCATCCGCTCGCTAAACCCGCGCGCCGATCGCGCCCCATTCCCAGACGCCAACCTCGCCAATCTAGGCGGCGCCATAATCCCCGCGCTAGCCAGACGCTGGCGCGCCCCTCGCCCCACGCCACGTTAACGCCCATAAATTCCGAGCGGAAGAAACTTTCCTGCCCCCGACGCGCATGGTAAGGTTACGCCCACAGAGAAAGAGCGCATCATAAACTGGGGATTCTCTTCGTGAACGTCAGCACTCCCAACCACTCCGCAGCCTTAGCAGCCCCGATCGCCGCGTGCACCCGATTTCGCCGCTCCGAACCAGGTGCCGCGTGAAAGACAAGCCCGCTTCGCAACCCGCCCCCGCCGCAAAATTCGATCCCCGCGATTTCCGCCGCGCTCTGGGCCAATACGCCACCGGCGTAGCAGTAGTCACCACGCGCACAAAAGACGGCCGCCGCGTGGGCCTCACAGTAAATTCGTTCTCCTCAGTCTCGCTCGATCCCCCGCTGGTGCTCTGGTGCCTCACGCGCGATTCCTCGCTGCTCGCCGATTTCACCGAAGCCAGCCATTTCGCCGTCAATGTCCTCTCTGCCCGCCAGCATCATCTCTCGCGTCAATTCGCCACCGAGCTTGAGAATCGCTTCGGCGATTCCGAATGTTTCGAAGGACGCGCCGGCTGCCCTCTGCTCCACGGCGCCACCGCGCATTTCATCTGCCGCAGCGTCCGCCAGCACGATGGCGGCGATCACATAATTTTCATAGGCGAAGTCGAAGACTACCAATGGGCCGAAGGCGAGCCACTAATTTTCCATTCGGGCAGCTACCACGTTAGAACGCGCCACCCCGACGTGCCCGAGTAGCTTTGTCAGGATGCCGCAAACTCAATACGGCTTTAGCCGCGGAAAATCACTCACGAACGAGAGGAAAAACTCATGAACCAATTCGCAAAACTGAATCAACAATATATCGGCGGCAAGTGGAGAGACGGCGCCGCCGGCAAAACCCTCATTGACCGCAATCCCTACAATCAAAATACAATCTGCGAATTCAAACTAGCGAATCTAGCCGATCTCGATGAAGCCTATCGATCCGCCGCCGCCGCGCAAAAAATCTGGGAAGCCGTAAACGCCTACGAAAAGCGCACCATCCTCGAAAAAGCCCACGCATTCGTAGAGAAAAACGAAGCCGAAATCACCGACATCATTATCGAGGAGCTAGGAGGCACCGCGCTAAAAGCCTTTTTCGAAATCGCCATCGTAAAAAATGTAATCAAGGAAGCTTCCACCTATCCCCTGCGCATGACCGGCGAAATCATCCCTTCAACGGTAGAAGGCAAGGAGAATCGTCTCTATCGCGTCCCCGTAGGCGTAGTCGGAGTAATCAGCCCGTTCAATTTTCCGTTTTACCTGAGCATGCGCTCGGTGGCTACCGCCATCGGCGCAGGCAACGGCGTGGTTCTCAAGCCGCATGACGATACTCCGATCACTGGCGGCACGCTGCTCGCTCGTGTTTTTGAAGACTCGGGAATTCCGAAAGGATTGCTGAACGTAATCGTCGCGGACATCCGCGATCTCGGCGACAAGTTCATCGATCATCCAGTCCCCCGCGTGATTTCCTTCACCGGCTCAGAAGGCGTCGGACGCAAAGTCGGAGAAATCGCCGGCCGCAGTCTGAAAAAAGTGATTCTCGAGCTGGGAGGAAATAGCGCCATGATCGTGCTGCAGGATGCCGATCTCGAGCTGGCTCTCAACGCCGCAGTCTTCAGCCGCTTCACCCACCAGGGTCAAATCTGCATGTGCGCCAATCGCATCCTGGTGCATCGCTCGATCTACGATCAATTTCTAGAAAAGTATGTCCAACGCATCGCCGGACTCAAAGTCGGCGACCCGCGCGATCCAAAAACCGATATCGGTCCGCTAATGAACAAAGCTCAGACCGACACGCTCGAGCGACAAATTCAAAAGGGCGTAGCCGAAGGAGCCCGCGTCGCGCTACGCGGCAAAGCGGATGGTAATGTTTTTTCCCCCACGGTTTTTGCCGATGTCCGCCCAAATATGTCGGTAGCCCGCGACGAAATGTTCGGCCCAGCAGTCGCCGTGATTCCCTTCGACACGCAGGAAGAAGCGGTCCGCATCGCCAACGACAGCGCCTTCGGCCTAAGCGGCGCGATCCACACGCGCAACGTCGAAGCCGGCGCCGAACTAGCCAAGCAAATCGATTCCGGCGCAATCCACGTAAACGACGGCACCATCAACGACGATCCGCTAGTAGCCTTCGGCGGCGAAAAAGCCTCCGGCATAGGCCGCTTAAACGGTCGCTGGGCCCTGGAAGAATTCACCACCCTAAAATGGGTTTCCGTGCAACACACCAGGAGACACTATCCGTTCGAGCCCGCCCCGCCACCGGCGGACTGAAAAACGCGGGTCGCCGTCATCCCGAACCCCCTTCAGGGGCGAGGGATCTGCATTTGCATTTGCATTTGCATTTGCTCGTGCTTTTGCCGTTGCCGTTTCCCTAATCTGAAATTTGAAATTGCTTTCGTCGTTGCCTTTAGTCCGTGCCTTCGTAGGTGTCTTATCTCGAAGCGTCGTTCGGAGCGAGCACAAGCGAAGAAGCTCGAAGCTGTTTGCAAGCGGTATATCCACTCAAAGCAAAAGTAAGATCCAAATCCCCCAAAAAATTCTGCACCACCTCGCGAACCCCAGCCTCCCCAGCAATCGCCAATCCCCAAATATAAAGCCGCCCCAACATGACCGCATCCGCCCCAAGCGCAATGGCCTTGAAAGCATCCGCGCCCCAGCGAATTCCGCTATCAAACAGCACCGGCACGCGCCCTCGCACCTTCCTCACCACCTCAGGCAGCGCATCCAGCGCCGCGATCGATCCATCCACTTGCCGCCCACCATGATTCGAAACAATAATTCCATCCACGCCAGCCGCCAGCGCCTTCGCAGCATCAGCAGCATCCAAAATCCCCTTCAACAAAATCGGCAAGCGAGTCCGTCGCCGCAAAAATGCAAGATCGCCCCAAGTAAGCGCAGGATTAGAAAACGTGCTCCCCCACAAACGCACCACATCCATCGGATTCTCTTCCGGCGCCTGCGCCAACTGCGCCCGAAAAACCGGATCAGTCACATAATTCGCAAGCCCCTCGCCAAGCAAAAACGGCAAATACCCATTCTGAAGATCGCGCTCGCGCCAACCAAGATACCGAGTGTCGAGAGTTACAATCACCGCCGAATATCCAGCCCGTTCCGCGCGCTGCACCATGCTCGCGGCCAGTTCATGATCCTTGCCCCAATAAAGCTGAAACCAGCGCGGCCCATCGCCCATCGCTTCAGCAACTTTTTCAATCGAATGGCTCGACACCGTGCTAAGCGCAAACGGCAATCCCAAAGAAGCGGCCGCCCGCCCGCTGGCAATATCCGCCTCAGGCCGGATAATTCCCTGCACGCCGACGGGCGCAAGAATCACCGGATACGGCAACTTCGTGCCAAAAAGTTTCACGCTCAAATCGCGCGAAGATACATCGCCCAGCACTCGAGGCACGATGCGCCAGCGATAGAAAGCCTCAAGATTCGCGCGCATAGTGCGTTCGCCGCCAGCCCCACCCGCAACATAATCGTAAGCCGCCTGGGAAAGACACTCTTTCGCTTTCTGCTCCAGCAACGCCCCGGGAACCGGCACCGCCAACTTTTCGCCCATCAGCCGTTGCTGATAGATTTGCAGTTCGCGTTCGGGACCAAACGAGATCGGTGCGGATTTCGTTTTTTTAGCCATTTGCGCCGCCGGGATTATACGCCGGGGATGCGCCCGATTAAACCGCGCCGCAATAATCTTTTTCAACGCATCAATTCTCACCATACACTAGCAAGGGACAATCTGAGGAACGACGCGTGAAGCATCTGAGCGAGAATTAAGATGATTTCTCAGGGCATGACTTCAATCATGCCGAAACCGTCGCGAAAAGATCCCGGCTTTGGCCGCTGAGGGCCTGTTTCTTGAGTCGCCACACCATGAGCAACAAGCTTTGCAGAGGCCATAACGGATGAAATCTTCCTTGTGCGTAATGAAATTTGGCGGCACTTCGGTCGGCGACGCAAGCTGCATTCGCCGCGCCGCTGAGATCGTGAAGGCGGCAGCGGAATCGCGCCCGGTCGTAGTCGTCGTCTCCGCAATGAGCGGCGTCACCAATCGTCTAATCCAAGGCGCGCGCCAAGCGGAAGCCGGCGAAGAAGAAAAACTTCAGGGCTTGATTGATGCGCTGCGCGAGCAGCACCAAGCCGCAGCCAACGGCCTCGTCGTCGATGCCGCCAAACGAAAAGAAATTGTGGCCGCCTGCGCCGGTGTCCTCGAAGAACTCGCGCGGCTACTCCACGGCACCGCTCTTCTTCGCGAGCTGACTCCGCGAGCCCTCGATGCCATCTCAGGAATCGGCGAGCGTCTCTCAGCCCCACTCGTCGCAGGAGCAATCACCGCAATGGGCCTGCGCAGCGAGCCCATTTCCGCCACCGAAATTATTGTCACCGATGCGCATCACGGCCGCGCCGAGCCTCTGATGCCGCAAACGCGCGAGCGCGCCGAATCGCGATTGCGGCCAATGTTGAACGATGGCGTAGTACCGGTAGTCACAGGATTCATCGGCGCGACCGCCGACGGCGTCCAAACAACTCTCGGGCGCGGCGGCTCCGATTATTCCGCCACAATCCTCGGCGCAGCGCTCGGCGCCGAGGAAACAATTATCTGGACCGACGTAGACGGAGTGAAAACCGCCGATCCGCGCCTAGTTCCCGAAGCGCGCATGCTCCCTGAAATTTCCTACAACGAAGCCGCCGAGCTAGCCTACTTCGGCGCAAAAGTGCTGCATCCGAATACTCTGCGCCCAGTAACAGCGGCGGGCGTGCCCGTCTGGATCCGCAACAGCTTCGAGCCCGAAAAGCCCGGAACGAAAATCACCGCCGCCGGGAAATCCGCGCACAATGGAGTGAAGGCGCTCACGGCCATCCGCGATGTGACGCTGGTCACCGTGGGCGGCCCAGGAATCGTCGGACTAACCGACGTTCTAGCCCGCTCCTTCGCAGCCACATCAGCAACCCGCGCCAACGTTCTCTTCGTCACCCAATCGTCCTCGCAGAACGACATCTGCTTCGTAATCGAACGCGCCGACGAAATACGCACGGTAGCAGCCCTGCGCGAAGCCTTCGCCCCGGAGATCGCCGAGCACACCGTAGAGCACATTCTCGCCGACCGCAACGTAGCAATAGTCGCCGCCGTAGGAGAAAACATGCGCGGCACTCCCGGCATCGCAGGACGCGCATTCAGCACGCTCGGCCGCGAAGGCATCAGCATCATCGCCATCGCCCAAGGCTCGTCGGAATACAACATCTCCTGCGTAGTAGAAGCCTCCGCAATGCAGCGCGCCGTCCGCGCCTTACACACCGAGTTTGGCCTAGGATAAGAAGTGCGCGGCGGAGCCGCGGTATAACGGTGGGAGCCCCCGCATTCATGCGGGGGAGGAGCGCTTTAGCGCTCCGAAAAAAGCGCCCTCTTTAATAATGCGCTTTAGCGCCGGGCACTGGGGCGAGATGCATCGTCAAGGCGCGTCGCTAGAGCCGCCTTATCACGCATTCTCCGCCAAGCCTCGCGGAAAAATATCCACGATCGTAATCACCGCACCATCAACCTTATTATCCTGGGTGCGGTAAGGCAAAATCCGCAACTGATATCGAGATCCCCCACGATCCGTCAACTCGCTCTCCAGCGACTCGCTGCTCTCCATCACCGTCTGCACCATCTGCTGCACCCGCGGCATCTCGACCGACGGATTGATATTTTGAATCGGCCGCCCGAGGTCCCCGGGAATCAGTCCGAAAATTTTTTGCGCCTTGGGAGTAAAGCGGCGAATCGTGAGGTCGCTACCGACGATCACCATGGCAATGTCCACGCTGCTAAGCAAATTGGTCAAGTCGTTGTTAATCCGATTGACGTCCAGATTGCGGCTGCGCAATTCGTCGTTAACGGTGCTAAGTTCCTCATTGGTGGACTGCAGCTCTTCCTTGGCGGTCTCCAGCTCCTCGTTGGTGCTCTGAAGTTCCTCATTGCTCGAAAGAATTTCCTCATTCGCCGATTGCAATGCCTCGTTGGTGGCTTCCTGCGCCTCCACCACCGACTGCAAATATTCCTGCGCGGACGCGAGTTCCTGTTCGAGCTTGGCAATCCGCCGATTGGCCGATGCCGATCCGCGAGCCGCGCGCGCCGATTCTTTCTGCCGCGCCGGCTCAGCCGGCGTATCCTGAAACACCACGATAAAATACATTTCCTGCAGCTTTCCGATACTGAAAGGAATCACTTCGACATTCGCAAGCAGAGCTGAGCCGCCGTGCTCCTCTCCATTGCCATTCTTGATGCGGACGCCCTTCTTGCTGACCGGCGCGTTTTCCTTTTTTGCCCGGCTGATCGCCGTGCGCAAATCGAGCAGCAATCCTTCGCGCGCCATTTTCAATATGCTAAGGCTCGGCCGCCCGGGAGCAAGCTTCAAATAGCGGCTCACGTTCCCCCGCGAATGGACGATCTCCAGATCTTCGTTGATAAACACGGTGGCCGGAACGAATTGCGTCAGCAACCGCCGGTCGAATTCCTTTTGCGCCTCGGCGTAGTTCGCCCCAATATCCAAAAGATGGTTTTGCGCCGGCACCGCCCCACGCTCGCCGCGATCCGCCTCGCGATTCAGCGCAAAAGAAACCACCTGCCGCGCCGCCGTACCCTTCTTCGAAAAAATCTTGAGCGCGCGATCCTCGGCCGCAAACAAAGTACTGAGGTGCCCTACTCCCTCCGAAGTTCCCAGCACCAGATATCCGCCCGCGCGGATGGCATAGTGAAAAAGCGAGATCACTTTGTTCTGCAGCACCGGCTCCAGATAAATCAGCAGATTCCGGCAGCAAATCAAATCCATCTGCGAAAACGGCGGATCATTCAAAAGATTGTGCTGCGCGAAGATGCACATGTCGCGAATGTTCTTGCTGATGCGATAGCCGCCCTCCGTCTGCGTGAAATAGCGCCGCAGCCTCTCGGCCGATACGTCGCCGCGTATATTGTCCGGATAAATTCCCGCGCGCGCTTTGGTAATGCTCGACTCGCTGACGTCCGTCCCGAAAAGCTGGATGGGCACATGCGCGGCTTTGTCGCCCAGAAACTCAAGCAGCAGAATCGCCAGCGAATAAGTTTCCTCTCCCGAAGCGCACCCCGGAGTCCAGATGCGAATGGTGGAGTCCGCAGAGCGATTCCGGAGAATGTTCGGAAAAATCTGCGATTTCAAGGCATCAAAGACGCGCGGATTGCGGAAAAAACTGGTTACATTAATCAACATGTCCTGGTATAGCGCTTTCAGTTCCGCAGGATTCGAGCGCAGGTACTTCACGTAATCATCGAGCTTCTCGATCTTGTGAACCACCATGCGCCGGTGAATCCGCCGCACAATGGTGGTCTGCCGGTAGTGCGTGAAATCGAGCCCCGTGGCCCGCCGCAGCATTCCGAAGATCGAGCTGAGCCCGGAAACCCCGGCCGAGATCATCTCGGCGCTCTCGACGCTGCGATCGCGGAATACATAAGGATGCCGCGCGATGCGCGCCAGTTCGTGCGCAATTTCCTTCGGTGGCAGCACATAGTCCACGCAGCCCGCGGCAATCGCGCTGCGAGGCATTCCGTCATACTTCGCCGTGGATTCATCCTGCGCAAAAGTAATTCCCCCGTGCGCCTGAATTTCCACCATGCCCAGCGTCCCATCGCTGCCTGTTCCGGAAAGAATCACTCCCACAGCCCGATTGCCCTGATCTTCCGCCAGCGAGCGCATGAAATGGTCGGTTGTCATGTGCCCGGCAGGCGATTCCCCGCGCGGGCTAAGATGCAGCGTGTGATCGGTGATGGTCATCGAGGCATTCGGCGGAATCACGTACACATGATCCGGCTCCACTTTCATCAGCCCGGTAACTTCCGCCACTTTCATCACCGTTTCTTTGGCCAGCAACTCCGCCAGAATGCTATGGTGCTTGGGATCAAGATGCTGGATCAGCACAAAAGCCATGCCGGTATCAGCCGGCAGCGCCCGCACCAACTCGGCAAACGCTTGCATCCCTCCGGCCGAAGCGCCGATGGCCGCAATCAAAAAGTCCTTTTTCGCGGATTTTCTCGAAGCGTCCTGAGGAGTGGCAGGGGCGGGCCGCTTTTTGCGGGTGGTGGCTTTGGACTTCATGGCAAGTACCTCAGATGTGGCTGCCTAAAATGATTCGCCTCCGTTCTCAAACAGGCCGAGTGGTGCGGCAAACTGCACTTCAATCCAGTGCACGTCGGCGCCGAAATTCTACGAGTTGCCGCGGGTTGCGGCGACAGTCTGCGAACTCCCGGCGTTACTGATCGAAACAGGCGCGGCATATCGCGGAATTTCCACGCGCACTTTCGTGCCCCGTCCATTCGAGTGAATCTGCAGCTTTCCTTTCAGCTCGTTTATCCGCTCCCTCATTCCCAGCAATCCGATGCCGCTCTCGGCTTTCCCGCTCCCCAGTCCCTCGAGCAGATCCCCGGCTATACCGACGCCCTGATCCTCCACTTCCAGCACCACCGCGCGCGCGCCGTAAGCCAGCAGCAGACGCGCCGAACTGGCATGCGAGTGCCGCTGCACGTTGGTCAGGCATTCCTGCGCCACGCGAAAAAGCGCCACTTCGTGTGTCGGGTCAAGACGCAATTCGCCCTCCGGCAATTCCAGATCCACGCGGATGCCGGTGCGCCGGCTAAATCCGTCGGCATAAGACCGCAAGGTAGGAGCCAGTCCCAGTAAATCAAGAATGGGCGGATGCAGCGTCTGCGAAATCGAGCGAGTCTCTTCCATGCACGCGCGCAGCGATTCGACGCAGTCCCTCAGCTTTTCACGGAGCGAGCCGGTGCAATCCTCGTCGCGCATGATTCCGCCAATGGCGCATTTCAATCCGGTGAGATGCTGGCCGATGCTGTCGTGCAAGTCGCGGCTGATGCGCCGGCGTTCATCCTCTTGCGCGCGGATCACTCGGCCGGAAAGATTTCGCGCGGCCTCTTCCACGCGCTTGCGCTCGGTAATATCCACCATAACGCCCGCGAGCTGCTCGCGTCCCGAAGTAAGCGTGATCTTCTTCACGTAAAAGTGAAACCAGCGCGCGTTTCCATCCGCCTGAATCATGCGCGCGTCAAATTGTTGTTTGCCTCCATCGCCGGCCGCCAGCGCGCAACTCTGCCGCACCAGCTCCCAATCGTCGGGATGCGCGTGCTTCCTGAAAAAGTCGATCTCGCTCTGCCACCTCTCGATCCAAAAACCGAGAATATCGCGCGCCTCTTTGGTCACCCGCGTAAACTCCAAAGTGACGGGATCGGCGCGCCACAGAATCGCTTGCGTCGAGTCGCACATCTGATCGAGCAGCGATTCGGTATCCAGAAGCCGGCGAGTGGTCTGATTCAGCTCGGAGACGTCCTCGAACAAAATAGCCACGCAATTCCAATCGAGAGGATGCGCCGAAACAGCGAGCATGGCGGAGGCGCCCGGCTTGGTCTCGCTGCGGATATGCCCGAGAACGCGCGAGTGCCGCGACTCCATAGCCTCGCGATAGATTTCTTCGATTCTTTCTGGATTTTCTCGCGCGTAGTGTTCCGAGATGGGAAGATTCAGGAAGCTTTCGACGCTGTCGCCGGCCAGCCTCGAAGCTTTCGAATTGCTGGCCACTAATTCCCAGTTTTTCGAAACTCGCGAGCCGTTCAGACGCAAGACAGCCATTCCCAGAGGCAGATCCTTAAGGAACTGCTTGTAGAAATTCGCCTGTGATGCGCCAAAACGTTGCGCCATGTCGCGAAACTGCCGTCCGCCTATTGCAGGCTCGCGCGGTCGGGATGATTACCTCAAAGGGATAATCTCTCTAATTATCTCCGGTGTCAATATGTACGGAGGGACAGTATCGAATGAATTGCTTCGTACCTGCGGGCTTCAGCTTGGCATCTTCGCGCGCCAGCGTCGATCAGCTCAGCTCGACCCACTCAATCGCGCGCTCCTTCCGCTCGCCCGCGCCATGCGGGGCGAACGCCTAGAAAATAAATTTTGCGCCAAGCTGAATGTGCCGCGAACCGCCCGAGCCGATCACCGGATTCGAAGCCCACACATCCGGAGTGCCGCGAGCCTCGCCGAGATGGCTTCCGCCCATATCGGTCTTCACCGAACCATTCGAAAAGTTTGGATGATTCAACACATTGAAGAATTCGGCCCGCAGTTGCAGATTCAGCCGCTCCGTGAGTTTCCAGGATTTCGCCACCGAGGCGTCCCAATCGTTGAAACCGGGCCCACGAAAAATATTGCGGCCCATATTGCCGAAAGTTCCAAAGGCGTTGGGATAGAGCACCGTGCCATTCTCCGCATAGCATCCTTCCACATAGTTCAGTGCAGCAAGAAGGGCAGGCGTGTTCGCGACTGCGGTGCACGTCGGATCAGACGCATCGAGGAACGGAATTTCGTGCGCGGCGTCTCGTCCCCAGTGAATGTTCTTGGGATTGCCGGCAATGTTCCATCGATCGTTGCCATCGTTGTTCAGGCCTTCACCGGTCAGCGTGAGGTCATCTTCGCCATCATAGAAATTCATGGGCTCGCCGGTTTGGAACATGGCGATGGTGCTGA
>Ga0209038_10000214_pt1 | contig 18812 bp, 12 predicted proteins | sample BogFormECP03_OM3_FD_188237 | JGI IMG/M metagenome (GOLD analysis project Ga0209038, IMG submission 188237) | Bog forest soil microbial communities from Calvert Island, British Columbia, Canada - ECP03_OM3 (SPAdes) (version 2) | ecosystem: Environmental > Aquatic > Freshwater > Wetlands > Bog ...
GCTGCGCGCGACATGGCCAATGAGGCCGGTGCCAAGCGGAATGCGGCGGCCAAGGGCGCCGCGGCGTGCGCCGGATTCGGCCTGCACGACGAGTTCGCGCGTCGAGTACTCCAGCACGCTGATGCCGATGTGATCGTAAGTTAGCCCGGCTTCCAGCTGCTCGGCAATCTTGGCAAGCATCTCGTCGGGATTCAGCGTGGCGATGGCGTTGCGGGAAATGGTGTTAAGCAGCGAAAGATGGCGTGCCTTGGTGCGCTCCTCGTGGAAGAGCCGCGCGTTTTCAATGGCGATGCTTGCTTCGCTGGCGAGGACGCGCATGAGCTCAAGATGCCCTTCGTCAAAGACGCGTTCGTTCTCAGAAAAAACAGCCATCGCGCCGATGGCATGATCGTAGGCCACCAGCGGAACGCCGCAGAAGCAGCCGGTTTCGCAGAGTAGTTGCACGCCCATGCGCTCGAGGGCTGCCGGTAGGTGCTCGCGGATTAGGACTGGTTGGCGATTTTTAATGATGTGCTCGATCAGGTGATTGCCTGCTGGGCGGGTGCGCTTGGGCAGGCGGGCTTTGTCGTCGATTTCTAGTTCGAAGCTTACGTTTGGTTGGCCTGGCTCGTAGAAGGCGATGTAGAAGCTGCTTACATCTAGAAGGCGGCTCATCTCGCTGTAAATTCTTTCGAATAGGGCGTCGGTTTCTAGAGTGGAGCTTAGGACGCGGCCGATTTCATTCAGGATGTGGAGTTCTTCGCTGCGGCGCGAGGTTTGTTGGACCAAGTAGCTATTTTCTACTGCTAGACCGATTTGATGGCCGAGCGCTAGTAGAAGGCGGAGCTCGGCGGTGGTGAATTTGCGGCTGTCGGGTGTGCCTAGCAGCAGGACGCCGAACACGCGCTCTTTGGCTTGCAGGCTGATGCCTACTACCGTGTGGAGACCTTGCGCCAATAGTTGCTTGCGGATTTCTTTGAAGGCTGGCTCGCGCTCTAGGGCTTCCCAGTTGGAATCGCGATCTAGTTCGGCGAGGACCATGAGGCCGCCGAGGCGCGCGACCATTTTCACTACGTAAACGTCGAGGCGATCTTTCTGCATGGCTTCGGAGAAGGTGTCGCCGAGGCCGGTGGTTACTACCGATGCGGGGCCTTCGGGATCGCCGTAGTGCAGGCAGAGAGCGCCGGCGGGGATGCGGGCTACGTTTAGGACGCGGTCTAGCGTTTGCGCCAGCATTTTTTGGATTTCGCCGCCGGCGAAACTGGAGGTGGCTAGATTCAGGCTGGAGAGAGCGAGCATGTTGCGCTCGACGCGGCGGCGCTGCTCTTCGTAGACGCCCATCACCATTAATACGCCGGTGAAGAATTGCGGCACGACCACGAACAGGCCAAAATTTTTGGTGGAGAGATAGGGAATTAGAGGTTGAACGGCGGTTAGGGCTACTAGAATTCCCCACGCGGCGAAGGCTACTGCTAGCAGCGTGTCGGCGCGGGATTCTTGGTTGCGTCCTACTTTTGCGAATACGCCCGCTACCATCAGCAGCAGGAGCCCGGCGCCCAGTGAAACTGGCACTAGCACCCAGCCGCGCGAGAACGCTAGCGCCCAGACTATGGCGCCGAATGCTGCCACGGTTAGACTTTGCGCCCAGCCAGCGTGTCCGGAATAAAGGCGTGCTGCGCCTAACAGGGCGAGGATCGCTAACGCTAACGACCAATCGGCTAGGGCTACGCTCCAGGCGGATTGGCTGCCGGCGTAGGTTACTGCGGCTAGCGTGGTGGAGCCTGACGAGACCATCAGCGCGAGATAGTGCACCGCCACTAGCAGCCAGGCTAGCGACCAGAGGCGCAGATAGAGCTGCCGCTTCTCTCGAAAAATCGAGGCGAAGAAGATCGATAGGAGCAGAGCGCTCGCGAATAAAACGATTCCACTCATCTTAACTTGGACACACCTACCGGCTGCCTGAGCCGGTGAAAGACACAACCTCAAGCCGAGCGTAGCAGAAAATAATGAAGGGGCTCTGGCTTGTGTAGCCCTTCGTTGCGTTGAGGTTAACCACTGCTTGCGACCTGAGGGTGCTGCAACTTTTTGCTTTCTGCTGCCCTGATAACTTTACGGATGGGCAGTACGGGGGGCAACAGTACTTTGGTACTTTTGGGGATGTGGGGAGGCGTTCAGGCTGTTCGGAAGTGGCACATGTAGCGCGATGTTGCAATATGAGGCCCTCCAAAATGCTGGCGGGCAGGCTCCGGCAAGAAGCGCGGGCCTTGCGAACGGCTGCTGCAAAAAGTCAAATACGCCGGCTGGCAGCCTGCGCTACGGTCGGAGTGGCGCTCGATTTTCTTTGGGGCATCCGCTAAGATTGTGGAATCTTTTCACATTTGGAAATTTTAGGTAGCGAATGACAACTCCTTCTAAACCTCGTGTGCGGTTTGCGCCTTCGCCTACCGGGTATTTGCATGTGGGCGGGGCTCGGACTGCGCTTTTTAATTGGCTGTTTGCGCGGCATGAGGGCGGGACTTTGCTCGTCCGCGTTGAGGATACGGATGTGGAGCGGAACCGGCCTGAGCTGGTGGATGGGATTTTGGATAGTTTGAAATGGTTGGGGATTGAGTGGGATGAGGGGCCTTATTTTCAGTCACAGCGTTTGGAACTCTATCAGGAGGCCGCGGCGCGCTTGCTTGCTAATGGGGCTGCTTATGAATGTTTTTGCAAGGCTGCGACTTATGCTGGGGCTGATGCTGCGCCGCCTGCTGATGAACGCGAGGATGATGGCGATGCGGAGACTCCCGTTGCTGAGAGTAAGGCTATGCGGCGGGCGCCTTGCGAGTGTCGCAATTTAACTCTTGAGCAGAGGGCTGCTAAGAAAGCTGATGGCGAGGCTTTTGCGATTCGTTGTTTGGTGCCGCGTTCGGGCGTTACTAAATTTGAGGACGCGGTGTTTGGGCATAACGAAATTCAGAATACGGAAATTGAGGATTTTGTTTTGCTGCGGTCGAATGGATTGCCTACTTATCAGCTTAGCGTGGTTGTCGATGACATTGACATGCGCATTTCGCACGTGATTCGTGGGGCCGATCATCTTTCTAATACGCCTAAGCAGGTTTTGATTTATCTCGGGCTTGGGGCTGCGCCGCCAATTTTTGCTCATGTGCCTTTGATTCTTGGTGCCGATCGGACTCGGCTTTCTAAACGGCATGGGGCTACTAGCGTTGGGTCTTATGTGGAGGAAGGATTTTTGCCGGAGGCGTTTCGGAATTTTTTGGCGCTTTTGGGGTGGTCTTCTGGCGACGATACGGAATATTTGCCTACTGCGGAATTGGTGCGGCGATTTTCGCTTGATGGGGTTAGCCGGACTAATGCGGTGTTTGACCGGCCTAAGTTGGAGTGGTTTAACACGCAGTATTTACAGCAGATGCCTATCTCAGAATTGTTGCCTCATGTGGAGCGGCAGTTGCGTCTTGATCGATTGTGGCGCGACGAGTGGGCTTCGGGCGATGGACATGGTTGGTTGGGGCGGACTGTGGATTTGTTGCGGCCGCGGACCCGTTTTTTGAAGGATTTTAGCGGTTGGGGGCGGGCTTTTTTTAGTGATGAGTTTGAGTATGAGGAGGAGGCTCGGGGGAAATTTTGGAAGGAGCCTCGGCTTGGGGATTTGCTGGGGAAATTGGCTGATGCGCTGGCTGGTTTGCCTGGGTGGAATCATGATGCTTGCGATTCGGCTTTGCGGGGGTTGGCTGCTGCGGAGAATGTGAAGGCTGGTTTGCTGATTAATGCGACGCGCGTGGCGATTGTGGGGCGGGCTGTGGCGCCTCCGCTTTTCGATACTATGGTGGCGCTGGGGCGGGAGCGCGTGGTGACGCGTTTGCGGCGGGCGTTGCCTTTTCTTGCTGGTGAGCGGACTACTTCGGCTAATTGAATTCTGCTTCAAATTCAACTTCACAGATCATCGCTGCGATTCGGGTGGACGCGTTTCGTCCCGGATTTGCGGCGGACAGTCAAAAACGCCGGCTGGCAGCCTGCGCTACGTTTCGAGTTTGCTTACTCCTCGAGTTTACGAACTATTCCACCGATGGGTTGAAAAAAGTCAAAAGAGCCGGCGGGGACGCCCTTCGCTTCGTTCAGGGTAAACCGGCGCTACTTTACGGCGGTGCTTTCCTGCGCGAGCTTGGGTTCGGTTTTGAAGATTTCTGGATGCGTGGGTTTTGTTTTTGTGTCTGATGTGGCTATTGAGACTCTTACTGGGACTGCTACCTTGGCTGGAGGTAGGCAGGCTGTGGCGTTGCAGGCTTGGAATTTTACTACTAGAGGTAATGTGATTTCGCCTAGCGGGGCGTCGGATTGGGCTTGGAATCTTAGCCAGATTGTGGCGCTGCCGCTGTAGACCGAGAGCTTGTCCTGGGTGAAGGCGAAATTTAGCATTTGTCCTGCGGGATAATTTGAGCCGGTTTGTTGGAAGCCGGAGGTGTCGGCTAGGGTTACGTTTGTCGGAATTAGATACGATTGCGATGGGGTGTGGGAATTGATGTGGTAGCCGGAGGCTATGTTTAGCATTAGGGCTACGTCGACGGTTTGCGTGCGCGGGACTTGCTCTAGGGAGACGTAGGCGATGGGCGTTACTACTTTTGCGGCGCTTGCGGGAGCTTGCGATGTTGCGGCGCCATTTTGCGCGGGCATGGTGGCGGGAAAAATCGCGATGGAAATCGCTAGGGCTGCGCTTCGCATCGTTCTTGTTGTAGGTGATTTCATATTCACAGGCTCACCGTTGCGCCTAATTGCTGCGTTAGGATCCGGCTCATCACCTGATTCAGAGTTTCGCCGGTTTTGTCTAGCACGAAGGCCTGGGCTTGATCGGACCAGCTTAGCTTGAAACTGGTGGTTAAGGCGGAAATCCAGATTTGACGGACTGGGGCGTTGGGGCTGATTACGAAACGGGTTTCGTCGTCGTCGTCGAATTCTACTTCTAGTTTGCCGACGCTGCCTTCTACCTGGAATTCGTGTTGGTCTTCTAGTTCTAGTAGACGCTTTTTCAAAGATTCGAAGGCGGCGTCGGATTTTCTTTGGAAGTCTTGTTCGTCCATCATGGAGTGAGATTAGGACAGGCGGCGAATCGTTTGCAAGCCCGGAGCGAATCGGCGCCGCATGTTACAGATTGCTTTGGATTGCGGACTCCCAGTCGTCGTGGCCTACTAGGCCCATTATGTGTTTGGCGATTTTGCCGTCGCGGGTGATTACGTAGCTTGTTGGCAGGCCCAGGATGCCGCCGAATTTGTCGCCTATTTCATCGCTGCCCAGGACGATTGGATAATTAATTAGGAGCTTTTCGCCGTTTACGTCGAATTTTTCTTTTGCGATATACGGACCGACGACCGAGGCTCCTTCTTCGTCCATGGCTGCGCCCAGGATAGTGAAATTTTTATCGGCGAATTTTTTTTGGAATTCGATTAGCCAGGGGATTTCGATTTGGCAGGGTTCGCACCACGTCGCCCAGAAATTTACTACCACTACTTTGCCTTTCAGGCTGGCTAGCGTTAGTTCTTTTCCATCCAGGGCCTTGAACGTTACTTCCGGGGCGGGCTTGAAGGTTTTTGGATCGGCTTTTTCGTTGGCGGCGGCTTTTTGGCCGTTTATGGCACCGCAGCCGTGAACTCCGATGCCTGCTAGCAGGACAACCAGGCCCAGGAACCAGAATATTCGATCTTTATTCATTGCGTCGCTCCAATTAGAGCAGGAATCGATTTAGGAAACCTAGTTTGCCGGATAGCCACGTCAGGCGATTGAAGAATACCAGGCCGCCGATTACTAAGAGTAACGCGCCGCTGAAGACTTCTACTGCGTGCATGTGACTCCGAAACTTTTTGTAAAACTTCATGAAGCTGCCGATGCCGATGGCCGTCACCAGAAACGGAATCGCCAGCCCTGCGGAATAAACCGCGAGCAGGAAGATTCCTTGCGAGACTTTCTCACGTGTGGCCGCTACTGCCAGGACGCTGCCTAGGATCGGGCCGATGCAGGGCGTCCAGCCGAAAGCGAAGGCGAAGCCCATTAGGAAGCCGCTTACTGCGCCTGGGCGGCCGCCTAGTTTGCGGAAATGTAAGTCGCGGTTTAGCCAGCGGGTGAGCACGGGGCCGACTAGGAAAATTAGCGAGAGAGCGAAAACGTGGGCGGCGCGGAATTTTGGGCTGGTTAGTTCCGGCTTGAATAATAGAAAGCCGCCTGTTGCGACTAGAATTCCGCCGACGATCAATCCTGCTCCGATCGAAATTTTGGTTAGTACTCCCAAGAGATGCAGGCCGAAGAGCAGAATCATCGCGCCTGCTAGCGGGGCCAGGAGGCTGCGATTTCTTAGCAGGAAGGAACCTACGGCGCTGGCTGACGCGCCTAGCATTATGAAGACTATTGAGAAGCCTAGGACGAACGCGAATGCGGAGCCTAGCAGGCTGGTGATTTTTCCTTCGCCTTCGCTTAATTCTTCTACGCCTACGCCTGAGAGCATAGAGACGTAGCCTGGGACTAGCGGGAGGACGCAGGGCGAGAGGAAGGACACTAGGCCTGCTAGGAAGGCTGCGAAGATGGATACGTCTACCAATTCGTTGGCTCCGTCTCGTACTTGGATGCTTGGGAATTGAAAAAGCTACTGTTTGAGATTTGATTTTCTCACATCTGGAGAGATGGCGCGCGTTTTGGTGGGTGTGAGCGGCCGTTGTTGCGGACGCACGGGTTCGGGGAAGAGGGCGAACACCCACGGCCAGAGCGGGCGGGTAGTGAACCCCCGCCCCTACGAATGCTCTCTGCTCCGCGAGTTTCGATCGGCTACGAATTGGGCATCGACTAACTGGATTGGGCTGGGGTTTCGGGCTTTACGGTTGCATGTGGCGGGGATTTTCTTCGCAAGATGCCGGCGGGGACGCCGACGCTACTTTACGGCCTCCGCTTGTGCCAATCGGTTTCGGATTCGTAGTGGTTGGCGATTTCTAATAGGTTGGATTCGTTCCAGTGGCTTGCTATTAGCTGCAGGCCGATCGGCATGCCTTCGCTTGTGAAACCGCAGGGGAGGGAGATTGCTGGGTGGCCTGTGAAATTTGCTGGGCGGGAGACGCGGACTAGGGCTGAACGCACGGTTTCTTCTTCGCCGCGGATTCTTACTACTGTTTCGCCGATGTGGGGGGCGGCGATCGGGGCGGAGGGGGCTACGATCGCGTCTACTTCGGCTAGGGCGGCGTCGAATTCGGCTGCGATTCTTGCGCGTGAATCTAGTGCGTGCAAATAGTCCGCGGCGCGGATGTTGGCGCCTTGCTCGAGGCGGGCGCGGACGTCGGTGCCGTATTCGGCGGCGCGGGCGGGATAGAATCCGGCGCTTTGGTGGAAGTTCAGGGCCTCGGCCAAAGCGATTTGCGTTCCGGCATCGGCGGAATCTGCGATGTGCGAGAGGGAAATTTGCTTTACCTGCGCGCCGCGCTTTTCGAACAGTTTCACGGCGACTTCGATCGCCTGTAAAACTTCATCGTCTACGCGATCGAAGAAGAAATTTCGCGGCCAGCCCAACGTGATGCACCTGCGCCGCGATTTTCCTGCGCGGTTGCTTGCGCTCGGGGCGCTAAACGGATGTTCCTTCGAGGAAATTGCCGCGAGCAGCAGGCTTACATCGTCAACGCTGCGCGCTAGCGGGCCCACATGATCGAGGCTTACGGAGAGCGGAATCACGCCGCGGGTGCTTACGCGGCCGAATGTGGGCTTCAGGCCTACGATGCCGCAGAGCGCTGAGGGAATGCGGATCGAGCCGCCTGTGTCTGTGCCTACTGAGCCGAATCCCAAACCGGAGGCTAGCGCTGCGGCCGAGCCGCCGCTGGATCCGCCGGAGACTCGCGTGGTGTCCCAGGGATTTCGAGCGGCGCCGTAATGCGGATTTTCATTTGTGATGCCGTAGGCGAATTCGTGCAGATTTGTTTTGCCGACGATTACTGCGCCGGCGTCGCGCAGGGCGCTTACTACGTCGGCGTCGCGCTCGGGAATAAAATGGGCGAGAATTTTCGATCCGGCGGTGGTGCGGATTCCCTGCGTTTCGATATTGTCTTTTATGAGAAGTGGAATGCCATGGAGGGGGCCGCGATTTTTGCCGCGGGCGATTTCGCGTTGGGCACGCTGTGCGTCGGCTAGCGCGCGCTCGGCGGCTATGGTGATGAAGGCGTTCAGTTCTGGATTCAGGCGATCGATTCTTTCCAGGACTGCGTTCAGCAGCTCGACGGTCGAGATTTTGCGGCGCCGCAATAGCTGGGAGGCTTCGCGGATGGAGAGATAACACAGTTCATTGCCTGGAAGGGGGCGCACGCAAGCAATGTTAGAACACTTTCTCCTGGCGCCGCAGATTCCCGGCGGAGCCGAGGTTCGCGATCAACAACACCACGCGGTATTGATTATCGTTGCGCACCGTGCCGACTGAGATGCGCCGGTACTCAAATCCCAGGCCGCAGCAGGATCCGTTGTAAGTAATCTGCGCGACCTGATTTTGAAAGGCGTGTTCGGCGAGATCGTAGCTGAAGCCTACCGCGGTGTTCCATCCGGGGCGGTTCATATCGCCATAGCCAAAAAGCGCGCGGGCTTGATCGGTTCGCACCCGAAAATCCCTGGTGAAGCGCTGCGGCGGGAGATTGAGAGTCGAAAAATCGGCGAGCTGGATGAATGTTTGGCGATAGGGCTTGAGCTTCAGCAGCGTGCCGATGGCGGTCATCTGCCCGCGGTTAGGATCGAAATCCACGCGGAATTGCACGTCGTACCTGGTGCCGGGCATTACGCGAAGGTCGCTGATAATCGGCGAGAGATGGCGCGCCTCGTCGGCGAAAGCGAAGGGCGTCAGCGAATCGAGCGCTTGAAACACATTGCGCTCGCCCGGAATCAGCGCGCCGCCGAAAGTGGGATCGAAATAATACTTCTCCTTGACGTCCCAACTCACCAGCTCGTCGCCGCCGGAATCGTCCGACCGGCGGAACAGGCGCTGGCGGATGCCGTATTCGATTTCGTTGGTGTCGGTGAGCGTCTCGTCATCGTCAAAATGAATGAAGCGGCCGTAGTCGTTCACTCCGTTCACGTAGCGGTAAACGATTTCCGGCTCGATGGTGTGTTTCCATTTATTGCCGTGGCCTTCCCAGATGCGCTCGAAAGACGGCGGACGGATATCGAGTGTGAATTCCTCGGTGGTGCGCACGAAGGCATCGCCGTCATATTTTCCGAGCGGCGTAAGTTGCGCGCTGTAGGAGGTGGAGCGCAGGGTGAAGTTCGGCGTGATACCGATCCACGGGCCCCAGTGCAGCGGAATGGTGACGCTGGGCGCAATTTCGCTGCGCTCGACGAAGCTCGGAGTTTCGAATCCGGAGGCGGTGTCTACGCGATGCACCGCTCCCGTGAAGGAATCGAATGAAAAATAAACCGGGATATGTTCGAACGGCGCTTGATCCACGGAACTGAAGCGCACTTCAGGGGCAGAGCGCAGCGAAATGTAAGTCTCCGGCGACGTGCTCAGAAAATTTTTGTAACTTCCCGCCGCTACATCGAGGCTGAATCCGGAAAAACTTTTTGTTGCAAAGGTGGTGTTGCGCACTTCGGAGTTCACGGCCTGCGAAAAAGTTTCCGCGAAGGCCAGGCGGAAAGTGAGCGAAGTGAGCTGATTCAGATCCACGACGGTGCGCCAGCCGTCCGGCAGAAACGCGTCGAAGCCTAAATGAGCTTCGTGGCCGCCCTGCTTTTCGAGGCCGCCGGGCTCGGGGAGACCGCGATCGATCACGCCGTAGTAGGAAATATCGAGCTTGGCGTTTTCCCACGGGCGCATGCGAATATCGCCGCGCTGGCTCCAGCCGCGCTTGCTGAGGAATGTGGCGCCGACCGTGGCGTCCGCCCAATCCGTTGGCGCCCAATAATACGAATCGCCGAAGAAAAATCCCTTGGCCGTGGAATTGCCCGCGTCCGGAATCATGAAGCCCGACTGGCGGCCGCGCGAGGCCGGCAGAGTGGCGTAGGGCAAGTAAACGATGGGAACGTAGAGTAGCCGGAAATCGGCATTGTAGAGCTGAACATTTTTCTCGAGACGCACGGTCGCTTCCGGCGCATAAAATTTCCACGTGGGACGATCGGGCCGGCAGACGGTGATCCAGCCGTGATGCACTTTGTAAGTCGAGTCGTCCAGGCGATCGGCAGCGTCGGCATCGAAATGAAGTGGATTGGAGCTGATGAGCAGCGTCGGGTTGGGCCGCCGCTGGATTCCCAGCGTTGCGCTTACATGATGGAAAGTGCCGCGGCCGGTATTTAGATTGTAGTGGCCGTCGTCGGCTTCGACGTGTTGATCGAGGCGGTCGAGCACGATGTGGCCGCGCGCGACGACGTCGCCGGTGTCGTCGTTATATTCGACGTGATCGGCGCGCATGCGCACATCTTTGTAATGCAAATCGACGTGTCCGTCCGCATAGGCTATGTTGCCGATCTGGCTTTGCTTTTCGGCTTCGAGGGTGGCTAATGGGCCGGGGCGTTTCGGTTTTTGGACGTTTGCGGTGTTTGAGGTGGAGGCCGGCGCGGGTTTTTTCGGCGGAGTGGCTTGCGCGCGGGCGGATGGGGCGAGCGCCATCGTCGATGCGAGAGCTGCTAAGAATAGGATGCGATTAAGGATTGTGGCCCCGCTCACGTCGCGCATGATAGTAGCGAAAAGAGCTGCAAATTAAACGCAACAGGCACAAATGTATTTGGCGAGCATCGCGCGACGCGGCAACGAACTCGTAGCGGTGCCCTTTAGGGCAGCATGGGAGTATGCCGGGCGAAAGATGCCACGCTAAAGCGCGCCGCTACGAAGAGCTTGAGAGCCTAACACGCGCTCCAAACGGCAGGCAACGCACAGGGGGCTCATTTCCTGCAAGCCCGCGATGCGGATTTGTGTTAGGCTACTCGCGTTCCATCACCGGGACATCCGCGGCGCAAAAAGCACTGGTGATCAACAAATGCTCGAAGTGCGGCGCCATCCTGTTCGAAGACGCCTCTCGCTGTTCCTTTTGTAATGCGCCACTTGTTCAATCCGCGCAGCCGGACGAGTTTGCCTCCGTGGCTGCCAATGCTGCCGCCAACGACGTAGAGCCTGACTGGCGCTTAGAGGTTGCCCGGCGGCTGGAACTGTATCGCGCGAGGCGGCGCCGGTACATGCCCGACGACTCGCAATCGCCGCTGCCCTTCAATGAAGAGACTCGGCCGGAGCCGCGCGAAGAATATTTTGTTGTGGACGTGGACGAGGAACTCGATCTGCCACCACGGCCTGCGCGCAAGTCCGCTCCGCCGCGCGCGCCGGAACGCGTGGAAATTTCTGCGATGCAGCCGGAGTTCGATTTTTCGGCTTCCGGCGATCCGCGGGCTCATCCGCAGACGGCGCTGGTGCCGGTGGCGGAGTTGCACGAGCGGCGACAGGCCGGTCTGCTGGATTTTATTTTCCTGGCGCTGGTTTACGTCGGGTTTCTGGGGCTTTTCCGCTCGCTGGGCGGACATTTCTACTTTGCGCGCGTGGATGCGGTGGTTTATGCCTCGGCATTTGCGCTCTTCTATGCGCTTTACTTCGCGATTTTCACTATTTTCGGCGGAGCCACGCCGGGAATGCAGCTTCGAGGGCTTTACGTGGTGCGGCTCGATGGCCATCTGGCCGAAAACCGGCAATTACTCTGGCGCGGATTTGCTTATTTGCTTTCCGCCGGGGCGCTGATGCTGGGGTTTTTTTGGGCGTTGTGGGATGAAGACCGCTTCACCTGGCACGATCGGATTTCGCATACTTACGTGACGGCCGCTGTGCCGCTGGGCCATGAGGATTCCTACGAGGTAACGCCGCCGGCGCGGCAAACCTTGGCGCACAAGTAGCATCGAACCATCATCGCCGGGCCGCGGTGGCACGACGATGTTATACTTTGGACGTTAGGCGAAAAGGCCGAGACCTTCATTTTTTGAGGGCACTTATAAGGCATCCGTGAACGCGGTCCAGGGAACCGAATTCGCGTCGTAGCCGGCCGAAGGACACTCAATGAGCCGTTTGACGAAGCAAGTTGCCATCATTTTGTCGATCTTGATTCTCGTATTCACTGCCGTCGGCTTCGTGATGGCGAAGGCTTACTCGCCGGACGACAAGACTTATCGCTCGCTTACGGTGTATAGCGAAGTGCTGGAGCACGTGCAGCGCGATTATGTGGAAGACCCGGACATTCATCAGGTGACCAGCGGGGCGCTTCATGGCTTGCTGGATTCGCTGGATCCGGATTCGAGCTACTTGAGCCCGCTGGAATACACCGATTACAAAGAACGGATTCAGAGCAAGGCGACGGGGACTTCGGGCTTGGCGCTTTCGAAGCGCAATGGTTACATCATCGTGATTTCGGTATTGCCGGATAGCCCGGCGCAGCAGTCGGGGTTGAAATCTGGCGACTATATCGAGTCGATTGCGGGATTCACCACCAGCCAGATGTCGATTGGGCAGGCGCGCGTTTTGCTTACTGGAGCGCCTGGTTCTACCGTGAAGCTTTCGGTGATTCGCCGGGCCAAGGTCGAGCCGGAGCAGGTCGATTTGACGTTGGGGAAAGTTCCCGAGCCGAAAATTCTTGAGGAGCGGTTTGAGGGCGATATCGCTTATTTGCGATTGCCTGCGCTGGATGCTGGGACCGTGGGGCGTTTGCGCGAGAAGCTTACGCAGCTTGAATCTAAGGGCGCGCACAAGCTGATTCTTGATTTGCGCGATTGTGCGATTGGGGAGCCTGCTGACGGCGTTACTGCGGCGCAGCTCTTTCTGCCGTCGGGCACGATTGCTTCGCTGAAGGGACAGACGGTAGCCGAGCAGATATTTAGCGCGGATGCTTCGAAGCAGGTTTGGAAGGCGCCGGTGGCTGTGTTGCTATCGAACGGCACGGCGGGCGCGGCGGAAATTCTGGCGGCTGCGCTTTCTGATAATCATCGCGGTGAGACTATTGGCGATCGTACTTTTGGAACTGCATCGTGGCAGCGGGTGATTCAACTGGATGATGGATCGGCTCTGATTTTGACGATCGCGAATTACTACACCCCGGCTGGAAAATCGATTCCTGCGGAAGGCGTTGCGCCTACCGTGCAGGAAACTGCCGATGATGTGGCGGCGCTTAACGATTTGCAGCAGACGACTTCTCCGCCGCCGGGGCAAGTGGCCTCGCAGGATGATCCGCTTTTGAAGAAGGCGATTCAGATCGTTCAGGGCAACGGCGCCGCGGTCAAGAAGGCGGCTTAGTTTTTCGCGTGGCTCACGAGCGGCTCCCTATTTTGCCGGGCGAGCCGCGAATTTCTTTTCCCCGACATCATTGCGTTCTTTTATTTTTGTGTGTCTCGCTTGCGCTAGCTTTCACCGGGTGCTGGAAAAAACGGCTATCGGCGAATGAAATACACGCTGTCACGGAGGAATTCGCGGCCGCGGCGCGAGACGTCACCGGCAAGCAAACGAAGATTGACGTTACCCCCGAGACAGAGACGCTTCCCGGCGGCACAACCTTCTTTGCCGGTGATCAGATTTACATTCTGCTCGAAGATCCCAGCAAGCAAGCTGTTTTAGAAACGGTGCTCGACGCGGTGGCGCGCCGGAATCATCTGACGCGTGGCTCGCTGTCAAAATCCGGTAGCGCGATTCGCTTCGATTATTCGCGCGGCGATCAGCGCACTCATGCGATCCATCTGCTCGCGCCGCCTGCCGCTGTGACGCCTGCGCCGAACGCCCCGGCTCTGCTCAAGGGCGCGCCACTGCTGGCGATCATCATTGACGATTTGGGGCACGATCTTCCTCCGCTGCACGAGATTCTGCAGCTTCACTATCCGCTGACGCTTTCGGTGATTCCAAATCTTCCTGATTCCGCCGAAGCGGCTAACGAGGCGCATGCTCACGGCGACGAAGTGCTGCTGCACTTGCCGATGCAGGCGATCGAAGCGGATGCGAAAACCGAGCCGGTGGAATTGCGCGTGGGAATGAATTCGTATCAGGTGGATAAAATTTTGAGCGCAATGCTCGAGACTGTGCCGCACGCTGCTGGGGTGAACAATCACCAGGGTTCGCGGGCTACCGCCGATCCGGCGTTGATGAATGAGTTGATGGCGGCATTGCAGCGGCGCGGACTCTTTTTTGTGGATAGCCGCACTACGAAAGAGACCGTGGCGTTTGATACGGCGGAGAAGCGGGGCGTTCGGGCTGCTTTTCGCAATGCGCAATTTCTCGATGACACACCGACGGCTGCCGCGATCCTGGCGCAACTGAATCGGGCTGAGAGTGACGCGCGGCGCAAGGGTTGGGCGGTAACGATTGGGCATCCGCATGCGACTACGATAGCGGTGTTGCGCGAGGAACTTCCTCGAATTGAATCGAAAGGGATAAAGTTAGCTTTTGTTTCGGAAGTCGTGAAATAAATCGCGGAAATTGCGCGGGCCAGAAAAGAGGCCAACCTCAGTGGCTAAAGCCGGCGCGTTTTGCGGCGATTACGGCACGACTGAAGTCGTGCCCTGACAAACCGGCCGGCCTCTAACCTAAAATTTCGGTGGCAATTTCGAAAACTTGCTCGGCGATTGCTGGGGCTGAAGTCAGACCTGGGGATTCGATGCCCATCAACTCGATCACTGCGGGGATATCGGGATCGCGCTGAATGATAAAATCGGCGATTCCGTGCCCGGTTGGCGGCACCAACTTTGCGCGAATCCCCGAATAGCCCAAGACTAAATCTGCAGCTTCCAATTCCGGCACCATCGCTTTGGCGCCGCGTGCAAAATCCTCTATCGGTTCGCGATCCTTTTCGTAATCGTTTTTGTCCGCTACGTATCGCGCTGTTGGACCCAGCAGAACTGTGCCCCAGAGCGTTTTCGTCAGATGCACGCCGAGGCTCAATCCATCGGCATGCGGCAGCGGATACACGAGGCCGCGAATTAAATCCGCCTTGGCGCGCACTACTTCGCAATACTCGCCGCGCACTGGATAAATCCGGTGCTTCGACATCGGTGATCCCAGCATCGCGGCTACTTCGTCGGCGAAAAGCCCTGCCGCGTTCACCAGACATCGCGCTTCGATTTCCCCGGCCTCGCTCGTCACTCGGACTTTGCCGTTGATGGGCTCGAGCTTCTCCACCTTTGCATGCGTGACTATGTGCGCGCCCTGATCCGCAGCTACGCGGGCGTAAGCTTTCACCAATTCTTCGCTCGAAACGATTCCGGTGGAGGAAACCACCATGGCGTGATCGCCCTCGACGTGCGGTTCGCGTGCGCGAATCCCTGCGCGATCGACGATCGACAACCCCTCGACACCATTCTTTCGCGCGTTTTCCATCAACGCCGTGAGCTTCGGCGCTTCCGCTGCGGTTGCGGCCACGATCAATTTTCCGGTATTGCGGTGCGGAACTCCATGTGCGGCGCAAAATTCGTAGGTCAAAATATTTCCGCGGACACAATGGCGGGCTTTCAAGGATCCCGGCGGATAATAAAGTCCTGCGTGAATCACGCCGCTGTTGCGCGTGCTCGCGCCCATGCCGATTTTCGGAAGCGCTTCGAGGACGAAGACGTCGTCCCAGCGGGCTGAAAGCGCGCGTGCGATCGCGCAGCCGACGACACCAGCGCCGATGATTACGGCGTTTGCCTGCTCCATAATTCAATTATCGCGGAAAGTTAATGACGCGGAAGAAATTTCGGCACAGGACGTTCGCCACGGCTCACACCGGGCGCAGCGAGCGGCGCCCCTACGACGGGAGATGCGGAGCCCTCGCCAACTCCTTAATAATCGCCGCCGATCGCGTCGAAATAGCCGGCACAGGGGACCAGTTGCGCCTTCGTTCCATCGTGCACCGCGTAATGATGCGGTTTTCCATCGAGGCCCTTGGCCCAGAGCGAGGCGCTGCCGTGCTCCCCATCTTTATTCAGCGCATAAAATGTTAGATGAAATTTCTTTAGCCGCGATTTATCGATGGCGTAATTGCGCACCACACGGTCCAACGCCTCGAGACACGCATCCTTCGGGGATTTTCCCTGGCGCATGGCTTCGACGATGGTGTGGCCGCCGCAAATTTTAATATTTTCTTCGCCGCGTCCGGTTGAGCCGCCTCCGCCCACGTCGCCATCGACGAAAAGGCCGGCGCCGATCACCGGGGAATCGCCGACGCGTCCGGGTATTTTCCAGGCGAGGCCGGATGTTGTTGTGGTGCCGGAGATTTCTCCTTTTGCGTTCAAGGCGAGGCAATTAATGGTGCCCGTTGGCGGATGCGCGACTACCTGCTCGATGTGCGCCGCCCATGCTTGCCGCTCGGGGGTATCCAGTAATTCCGACATTTTTTCTTTCCACTCGGGACTATCCAAGCCGGGGCGCCAATTCTCGGAAGACGTGGCTTTCCACGCGAGCCAAGCGAGGCGTGAACGGTCTGTGAGCAAATTCATTTCCTGAAATCCTTCGTCAACGGCGAAGCGGCGCGCTCCTTCGCCCACGATGAAGACGTGATTCGTTTTGTTCATCACCGCCTTGGCCACTAGCGATGGATTCTTGATTTTCTGCACGGAGGCAACCGCGCCGGCGCGCCGCGTGGGGCCGTGCATCACGCTGGCATCGAGCTCTACGACTCCTTCCTCATTTGGCAGACCGCCGTAGCCGACGGAATCGTCTTCGGGATCGCCTTCCACTTTGGTGACCACGGCGAGCGCTGCGTCGAGCGTATCGCCGCCCGATTTCAGTATGGCCATGCCGTCGTCCAGATGCGCCACGCCATTCGCCGAAGAAATGATGATCGGGCGCGCTTTGGCCGCTACGCCCTGCGGCGCTGCGCCGCGCCCGGCGAAAATCTCGCGCCAACCGGAATCGCCAACGGCCGGCGTCGCGCCAAACAGTCGCCGCCCGCTTGCCGCCAATCCGCCAATCGCGCTCGCCAGAAAAAAACGACGCCGAGTCCACTCGCTCATCATCATCCTCCTTGCGAAAATCTCAATTTGGGTTACGGGTGTTTGTCGCGCGCTAAGATGCTGGGCCGAAGCCCACCGCTACGAAACCGGATTACAATTTCGGCGCGGCGGGCGTTGGTGCTGCGCTTACCGGAGTGGGCACCGCCACGACCGGGCCTGCTTCGGGCCTGCTTTGCAACATCTCGATCACTTTCTGATTCAGGCGGGCTCGCAGCTCGTGGCGCTCGTTTGCGCGGGTGATGTAACGCACGGTGATTTCGATGCCGCTACTCGTCGGGCGCACGCTCACTCCGGGCTCGGCCGAAAATCCCTGCAAGGTGATCGATGAAGTTACGTTTTTCCATTCCTCCTCGGCCACGCGCGCGTTCGCCGAAGTCTCCGCCGCCACCATCTTCTGCATCGCCTGCGCAATCGGATTGGGATCGTCGCTCGATTTGATGAATACCTGCAACTCGTCCCAGAGCCATTGCCCCGACGTCGAAAAATTAAAATAGTGCCCGCGAATCGCGTAGCTATTCACGAACGAAACGCGCCGGCCCGTGGGGCGGCCCTCCGCCAGATTGCCGGTTTCGAGCAACACGGTGTGAAGCAAACCAATCTCCACCACTTCGCCGCTGACGCCCTCGATTTCCACCCAGTCGCCGATCTGAATTCCATTTTTTCCTACCAACGCGAACCAGCCCAAACATCCGAGAATAAAATCCTGCAGCACCACCAGACATCCCGCGCCGGTCACGGCCAAAACCGTTCCGAGCTGAGTGGGCAGGCCGGCGACCACCAGCAAGATCAGCGCCAGGCCCACGGCCTGCACCGCGATCTGCGCTACCGCGCTGATGGTGCGCAATCGGCGGCGCTCCGGCGCAAGCTGGCGGAAATAACGCGCGACGTAGGAATTCGCAATCAGCATGACCACGCCAAGAATCAGCACAACTACGATCGAGAGCAGCATTTCGCGCAGCGCGGCCCGCTCGCGGCCTTGCACCAGCAGAATCCATTTTCCGTAAGTGACGTCGAGATCCTTGGCGATCTGAAGTCGATGATCGATCTGCCCGATTGATTTCTGATCGTCGGCAAGCTGCCCGAGGGTGGCCATTGCCGCGGCGGCATCGGGCTGGGCGTCCGCTGTCGATGTGCGGATGCCGGGCTTTTTCGCAGTCTCGGTGGCCACTTGCGCTTCGAGCGCGTCGCGGTTTTTTCCGAGCCTGTCTTTCAGACTCCACACTTCCTGCTGCGCCGCTTCGATCTGTTTTCTCCTGGTGTGCAGCTTCCACCGTGCGCGCGATTCGATTAGCAGATTGAGCGAATCTGGTTCGCCGGCGGAGGAAGCGGCCGCGGCGGAGGCTCGATCGAGGGCGTCCTTGGTGTCCTTGGTCGAAGCATCGTGTTGGTCTTTCATGCGCTGCAGCAGCGATTGCAGATCGCCGCCGGCGTTGATCAATTCCTGTTTGGCGCTGGCCAGTTCGTCCTGATCGAGTTCGAGCTGGGCCTGCAGCAGATCGAGCTGCTCTTGCAATTTGTCTTGTTGATCGCCTTTGGCCGCGGCGGTAGCTTTGGTCAACTTTTCGTTGAGGTCTTCTTCGGTGTCAATTCGCTTCTGGAGGAGTTCGATGCGAGCGTCGAGTTTCTTGATTTGCGGAGTGGGCGTCGCGGGATGCTTGATCGCGTTCTGCAGAGCGGAGCCGAACGCCAGATCCACTTCCTGGTCGGCGATTCGCAAGGCTTGCTGCACTAGCGCGAGTTCTTCGGCAGTGGTAGCCAGCGGGGCCAGCTTTTGCGCGTCTTGCAGCGGACGCTGATCTACGAGCGCGTCGGCGGCTTGTTGCGCTTTTGTGGCCGGATCGTCGGGCAGGCCGAGATCCGCATTGATCTTGTTGTGGTTCGACTCTTGGGCA
>Ga0209038_10000215_pt1 | contig 18801 bp, 11 predicted proteins | sample BogFormECP03_OM3_FD_188237 | JGI IMG/M metagenome (GOLD analysis project Ga0209038, IMG submission 188237) | Bog forest soil microbial communities from Calvert Island, British Columbia, Canada - ECP03_OM3 (SPAdes) (version 2) | ecosystem: Environmental > Aquatic > Freshwater > Wetlands > Bog ...
CGCCACGAGCTGGTTGTCGCGCGACCCGCAAGCGTCGGCTATCGCGCGCGGAAATATATCCGCCGGCACCGCATCGCCGTCGCCGTGGCCGCCGGGACGGTGATCCTGCTGGTTTCCGGCGCGGTGGCGCAAACTCTTGAGCTGCGGCGCATCCGGCGCGAACGCGATCGCGCCGATCGCGTCACGCAATTCATGACCAACATGTTCAAGGTTTCCAATCCCAGCGAAGCCCGCGGCAACGACATTCGCGCGCGCGAAATTCTCGACAAAGCCTCCAATGAAATCGACACCGGCCTCGCCAAAGATCCCGAACTGCAGGCGCAGATGATGCACGTGATGGGCAAGGTTTACGACAGCCTCGGAATTTACTCCAAAGCAGAATCGCTCTACGGCCGCGCCGCCGAAATTCGCCGGCAGTCCCTGGGCACGAAGAATCGGGAGACACTCGAGTCCATGTCGCAGCTCGCTTACGTGCTCGACGAGGATAGCCACTACCCGGAGGCCGAAAAGCTCAGCCGCGAAACAATGGAGCTGCGGCGCAGCGCGTTTGGCCCCAAGGATCGCGATACGCTCTTTTCCGAAGCGCAGCTCGCGCTGATTTACAACGAGGAAGGCCGCTACCCGGAAGCCGAAAAAATGAGCCGCGATACTCTCGCGATCGCCGAGCGCGAATATGGCGCCCACGACGAGACTACGGCGCTCGCCAAGCAGCATCTCGCCATCGACTTGGCCTATGAAGCGAAATATGCGGACGCCGAAAAAGTATTTCGCGAAATCTACGAAGATGATCGCCAGCGCTTTGGCGCCGACAATCCGAAGACACTCGGAGACGCCAACAATCTCGGCGCTATCCTCTCGGAAGAGGAGCGTTGGACCGAAGCAGAAAAGGTCTATCGTGATTCGCTGGAGATCAAAACCCGCGTGATGGGAGCCGAGCATCCGCTCACGCTGATGACTATGGGCAATCTCGCGCAGGTGCTGACCAACGAGAAGCGTTACCCCGAAGCCGAAAAATTGTTGCGCGACACTTTGGCGGTCAAGCTAAAGACGCTCGGCCCCGAACATCGCTCGACTCTGGTGACCATGGGAAACCTCGCCGAGCTGCTGCAAATTGAGGGGCAGAACCAGGAAGCCGAGAAACTTGTGCAGCAAACGCTGGACATCGAGCGGCGCGCTCTCGGCCCGGATCATTCCGATACGCTGGTGACCCTCTACAGCCTGGGCACGATTTTGAGGAGCGAGAAGCGTTACCCGGAAGCAGAAAAGGTTTACCGCGACGCGCTCGCCGGCCGCCGCCGCGGCCTCGGTGACGATCATCCTCTCACCACGGAAACGTCTTACTATCTCGCCTGTGTTCTGGCGATGGAAGGCAAGCGCGACGACGCCTTCTCCAACTTGCAATGGGCCATCGACCATCAACTCAAGCCCGAACTCCGCCAAGGAATCGAAAAGGACGCCGATCTGCAGTCCCTGCACAGCGACCCCCGCTTTACCGAAATGCTATCCAAAGCCCAGCAACCCGCACAAACCGCCGCAAAATCCAATTAGGGCCGAGCCCAGTAGCACAGGCACTCCTGCCTGTGTCTAGCTGAGCGATTCGCGAAGGTTGATCTTGCGTGGCACTTAGCTTGAGGGCACACGCAGGCACGACAAGCCGAAGCATGTTGCCGTGATTGACAATCCAAGAGTCCTTTGCGATAGTCTCAAAGCGGTTAGACGAATTTCGCCGCGCCAGCATTTCCGATTCGATTCGGCAGGAATTCCGTGAGCGACGGAAACGTTCTAATTCACTCGGTGAGTTTGCCGGAGCAAAAAGGCGGCGAGTTGCTCTCGCTGCCTCGCCAGCGCGCCGGTTGGGAATGGATGAGTTTTTTCGTCCGCCGCTTGCAACCGGGCGAGTCCTTTCGCACCCGCACCGAGCACGAAGAAGCTGCATATGTCCTTCTCGGCGGAACCTGCCGCCTCGATTGGCCCGGCGGCACAAGCCGCATCGGCAAGCGCAAGAATGTCTTCGATGGATTTCCCCACGCGCTCTACTTGCCCGCAGGGAACGAGGCCGTTTTCACCGCCGAGACCACTTGCGAAATCGCGGAATGCCGCGCTCCCTCCGATGCCCGCCTCGAGCCCAAGCTAATCACTCCGGGCGAAACGGTCAGCAGTCTGCGCGGCGGTGGAAACGCCTCACGCCAGATTATTGATGTGATCACGCCGTCATTCCCTGCGGATAAGCTGATGGTCATTGAAGTTTATACACCCGGCGGCAATTGGTCGAGTTACCCGCCGCACAAGCACGACGTCCATAATCCTCCCGCCGAAGTGGATCTCGATGAAATTTATTACTACCGCATCCGCCAGCCCGAAGGATTTGCGCTGCAACATTTGTATGCCGGGCAATATGCCGGCGAGCAGACGCTGAAAGCCCGCGACGGAGATTGCGTGCTGGTCCATAACGGCTATCATCCGGTGGTCGCAGGGCCGGGCTACGACGTGTACTATCTGAATTTTCTCGCGGGCTCGGCGCGTGCCCTGGCGGTCACCGAAGATCGCGAGCATGTTTGGATTCGCTCGACGTGGAAAGATACCGACCCGCGCCTGCCGCTGGTGAAAGATTAGTCGCGCCGGAAAAGGATGGCCCATGAGCATGCCTCGCGGCCGGTGCGATGTCCGAGCGAAGGATCAAAGCGCGGCAACTCCGGAGCAGCGCGCACCCATCGGCGAACGCTTCCGAGGCGTTGCCCATTATAATCGCTTAGAACTGGGACCCCTAAATTGCGCTTCCCGGCAGCAATGCACTCCACGCCTCGGAGCGCCCGGACGAGAACGCGCATGAGCGCCGACGGCGATCACGAGAGCGTCGGTACGTCCGCTAAGCCTTGGATCAACTCTTTTTTAGTGCATCGAGGAGAATCCTGTAATAAACAGGTCAGCGGCGTCTCACTATTCCGAAGGGGTATCGCCTCATGACCGTGCGTCTGACCGCAGCGCAAGCCACCATCGCCTACCTGAAAAATCAATTCTGCGAGCGCGACGGAAAACAATTCCAATTCTTCGCAGGCTGCTTCGGAATTTTCGGCCACGGAAATGTCGCCGGCCTCGGACAAGCCCTCGAGCAAGATCCGGGATTCCGCTACTACCTCGCTCGCAACGAACAAGCCATGGTCCACGCCGCCACGGCATTCGCGAAAGCAAGTTTCCGCCGGCGCGCCATGGTCTGTACGTCTTCCATCGGGCCCGGCGCCACCAACATGCTCACCGGCGCGGCCACCGCCACCATAAATCGCCTACCGGTGTTGCTGCTCCCCGGCGATATTTTTGCGCGCCGCAATGTAGCTCCGGTGCTGCAGCAGCTCGAATCCGCGGCGACGCAAGATATCTCCGTGAACGATTGCTTCAAACCAGTTTCAAAATACTGGGATCGCATCCAGCGCCCCGAGCAGTTGCTCACGTCGCTTCCCGAGGCCATGCGCGTGCTGACCTCTCCGGCAGACACCGGAGCAGTCACCATCTCCTTTCCGCAAGATGTCCAAGCGGAAGCGTTCGACTTTCCCGACGGGTTCCTCAAGAAAAAGGTCTGGGAAATTCCGCGAAATCGCTGCGATCAAAATCTGCTGAAACGCGCCGCCGAATGGCTGCGCGCCGCGAAAAAACCCTTGATCGTCGCCGGCGGAGGCGTGCTGTACTCGCAAGCCTCCGAGCAGCTCGCAAAATTCGCCGAAGTCACAGGAATTCCAGTCTGCGAAACGCAGGCTGGCAAAAGTTCGTTAGCGTACGATCATCCGCAACAAATCGGCGCCGTAGGAGTCACAGGCACTCCCGGCGCCAACATCGTCGCGCGCGCAGCAGATTTAATCATCGGCATCGGCACGCGCTACAGCGATTTCACGACCGCGTCAAAAACCGCATTTCAAAATCCCGAGGTCCGCTTCATAAATGTAAATGTCGCCGAGTTCGACGCCTACAAACACGCCGCCCTGCCGCTAACCGGCGATGCACGCTCAACAATCGCCGAATTGCAAAGCGCGACTCAAGGCTTCCAAGTCGAAGCCAGCTACAAAAAAGAAATTGGCGATTTCCGCGCCCGCTGGGAAACGGAAGTGGACCGCATTTATGCGCCTCGGCACGCGCCGGTCATCACCCAGGGCGAAGTAATCGGCGCCGTAAATAATTTCGCAAACTCCTCCGCAATCATGATCTGCGCAGCAGGCAGCCTCCCGGGAGATCTCCACAAACTCTGGCGCACCAAACAACCCGGCGGCTATCACATGGAATACGGCTATTCCTGCATGGGCTACGAAATCGCCGCCGGCCTCGGCGCAAAAATGGCCTGTCCCGACCGCGACGTGTACGTGCTCGTAGGCGACGGCTCCTATTTAATGATGGCGCAGGAAATCGTCACCTCCATCCAGGAAGGCATCAAGCTCAACATCGTCCTGCTCGACAATCACGGTTTTTCCAGCATCGGCGGCCTAAGCCGCGCCTGCGGCAACGAAGGTATGGGCACAAACTACCGTTACCGCCGGGGAGAAAAATACGACGGCGAATTTCTCCCAGTAGATTTCGCTGCGAACGCTGCGAGCCTGGGCGCATGGACGACGCGCGCCAAGTCGATCGAGGAACTTCAAACTGCACTAGAAGCCGCACACAAACAATCGCGCACGTCGGTTGTAGTAGTAGAGACCTCCTACGACGACCGCGTCCCAGGATACGAATCCTGGTGGGACGTAGCCATAGCCGAAGTATCGGAGCGCGAATCCGTGAAGGCAGCTCGGAAGGACTACGAGCAAGCAAAAAAGAAGGAACGATTATTTTTCTAGGAGGCAGCCGCAACATTCAAGAAAGTTTTGTAATGGCAAGCTTTGTCAGGGCACGACTTTAGTCGTGCCGAAAATGTCGCAATGGCAATCGGCTTTAGCCGCTGAGGTTCTGTTCGTTGTATCGCAGATTAACCTGCGGTGAAATCGTGCAACGGGGCGTAAAGAAAGAGGCAAGGTGGAATCAACCACAGCAAGTGGATCCGCAAGCGCCCCAACACAACCTCATCTCAAGCGCGTCCTAAGCCTCTGGGACCTAATCTATTACGGCATCATCCTCACGTCGCCGATAGCCGCAGTCCCGCTCTTCGGCGAAGCGCAAGTTCTCTCGCACGGACACGCGGTAACCACTCTGCTTCTCGCCATGATCGCGATGTCGGTCACCGCTGTAAGTTTCGGCCGGATGGCCTCCGTGTATCCCTCCGCCGGTTCCGTTTACACCTACATCAGCCGCGGCCTGAATCCGAATTTAGGATTCATAGTCGGCTGGGCCATGTTCCTGGAATATCTTTTCCAGCCAATTCAAAACGCGCTCTACGCGGTGCTCACCGTTCAACGCCTGATGCCGCGCGTACCATTCCCCGCGCTAGCCGCCATCGCCATCGGCCTGATCACAATCGTCACCATCCAAGGCATCAAGTTCACCGCACGCACCGACGAAATGCTCCTCGGCTTCATGGTGCTAGTCACGTTGATTTTCTTAGTCGAAGCTTTCCGCTTCATAATTCTGCACGATCATTTGTCAGGCCTCATCTCGATGCGCCCCATCTACAATCCCGACACCTGGAGCATTCGAGCCGTCGCCGCCGGAACGTCGCTCGCCGCCTTAGTGTTTATCGGCTTCGATGGCGTTTCGATCCTCGCGGAGGAAGTTGAGAACCCGAAACGAAATGTCTTGCTCGCGACGGTGCTGGTGGTTGTTTTCACCGGACTTTTTAGCGGCCTGCAGGTTTATCTCGCGCAGCGCGTCCTGCCGGATTACCTCACGCTGCAAAATCCAGAAACGGCCTTCATGGACGTGGCCAAAGTAGCCAGCGGCCAATTTCTCTTCACCGCCTACGGAGTAATGCTGCTAATTTCCAGCCTAGCCTGCGGCCTGGCGGGACACGTAGGCGCCGCCCGGCTCCTCTACAGCATGGGCCGCGACGACGTTCTACCCAAAAAAATCTTCGGCCACCTTAGCGCAAAAAAAGGCAACCCAAACTACAACATCTGGATAGTAGGCGGACTAGCGTACATAGGAGTGCTAACGATCCCGTGGGAACATGCCGCCGAAATCGTAACCTTCGGCGCCTTACTAGCCTTCATGGGCGTAAATATTTCCGCGTTACGCCATTTCTGGTTTTCGCAAGATGCAACCCGCCGCCGGAATTTTTTCGTAGACGCGTTCGTCCCAGGCTTCGGCTTCGTATTCTGCGCCCTACTGCTACTAAGCCTGCAAACCTGGACCAGATACGCAGGCCTAATCTGGCTAATAGTAGGATTCCTATACAACGCCTACAAAACCAGAGGCTTCACCCGCACCCCGCAATTAATAGATTTCAAGTAGGGGCCGGGGTTCACCTCCCGCCCGATGTAGCTTTGGATGTTCGTAGGGGCCGGAGTTCACCACCGGCCCGTTGTGGCTTTGGGTTTTCGGCCCAGGTGGGAGCCCCCGAATTCATTCGGGGGGAGGAGCGCTTTAGCGCTCCGGAAAAAGCCGCGGCGTTGAAGGATGCGCTTTAGCGCTGGGCATTTTGTTTTGTATGCGACGAGAAACCCTGAAATTATGTAAAGGATGTCTGGGGAAAAGAAAACAAATGCGGGGAAGGCACGCTCGCCGCACACCTCACTGCAAATCCCGGCGCAACCTTTCTTCCACGCTGACGCCCTCAACCGCCTGCTCCTTGCCCCGCGCGATCTGCCGCGCGAACCCACAAGATTCCCGCACGCGCAATTCCGGCTGCAACTTCAAAACCCCAGCCTTACTAACATCACCAGAAATCCGACGAATCAAAAGCTCCACAGCCTCAATCCCCAACTCCCGCTTGGGCAATTCCACAGTAGTCAGCCGCGGCCGAAAAACTCCCAACCACGGATAATCATCAAAACTAATCAATCCAAAATCGTCCGGACACATCAACCCCATCTCTTCCGCGGCCTTCAGCAATCCCACAGTCATCAAATGATTCGCCACATAAATTCCATCCGGCTGGTGCGAAAGCAAAGCATGCCCAGCCCGATAGCCAGACTCGATCCGGTAATCCCCCTCAATCACCAATTCCGGATCGGCCGGGAGCCCCGACGCCTTCAACGCATCATGAAATCCCTGCCAGCGCGCCAAAGCATTGCTAACTTTTCGCGGCCCGCCAATCAAACCAATCCGCCGCCGCCCCGAACGAGCCAGATGACACACCGCGTCATAAGCCCCCTGATAATCGTCAGTAATTACAGCGTCCTTCGTCAATTTCGGATAAGTACGCATCACCAAAACAAACGGCACATCCACCTGCTTGATCATCTGCCGAAGCCCAGGACGAAAATCCCCGCCAGCCTTGGTAAGCAAAATTCCATCCACGCGTTTGGCCAGCAGCAATTCAATCGCAGTCTCTTCCTTGTCCAAACTATCGTCGCTATTGCAAAGCAATAGATTGTATCCATGCCGCTGCGCAGCATCCTCCGCCCCTCGCACCACCATCGGGAAAAAAGGATTGGCGATATCGGGCACAATCATCCCGATCGTATGAGTCCGCTGGTTAGCCAAACTGCGCGCAATAAGATTCGGGCGGTAATTCAAAGCCCGAATCGCCTTTTCAACGCGTTTGCGCAATTTCTCGCGAACGTGGCTCTTATGATTCACCACCGCGGACACGGTAAAGACCGACACCCCGGCCTCGCGAGCCACGTCATAAATGCTCGCAGTCTTACCCGATTTTTTTCGCCCCGGTTTTCTCACGAAAAATTCCGCACTCCACTTTCAATCAGATCTCAATTTTCCACGCGCTTGGCCACACCGTAGTCGATGACAACAGTTCGTCCAATCCGCGCAGAGCCGTAGATCGCATCCAGAATAATCATATCGCGCAATCCCTGAACACCATCAGCCTCGACCGGCCGATTCTTGCGAATCGCCGCAGCAAACGCATCCAACTCCGGCGCAAATTCATCGCAAACCGGAAACTCCCGCTCAATCCACCGTTTCTTCCCGATCTTCACAGTAAGCCGCCGCGCCTCACTAAAATCAAAAGCGGGCGCCAACGAAGCCCAACCTTTCGAGCCCTGAACAAACACAAAGGAAGACAACTCCGCCCCGTAAGATGAACTGCCCTGCACGATCAATCCGCTAGGAAATCGCAATCGGAACGAAACACTTTCCTCCACATCGCGGAAAGTAGCCGCATCGCTGGTCCAAGTCTGCGCGCTAACTTCAACCGGATCCTCTTTGACCAGCCAGCGCGTGGTGTTCACGCAATAAACACCCAAATCCATCAATGGGCCGCCGCCCGCCATCTTTGGATCGACAAGCCAGGCCAACGAAATCCCCGGAGTGAAAAGCTCGCTGAACGCAGTGTGAATCACGTCAACGCGGCCCAACTCTCCACTCTGAATTAATTTCTTCAAGTAAACACAGCTAGGCTCGAAAAACTTCCGGTAGGCTGTCATCAAAAGCACGCCGGCGCGCCGGCAAGCCTCCACCATCTGCGCGGCCTGTTCCACATTAGCTGCCAGGGGCTTCTCAGACAAAACATGCTTGCCAGCCGCAGCCGCCTGCACTGCATAAGACGCATGAGCCCCGGGCGGAGTGGCAACATAAACGGCAGAAACTTCAGGACTCGCCAAACATTTCGAGAATTCGTCAGCAGTGTAGTAAGCAGAAGCGCGAAACTTTCGCGCTACAGTAGCCGCCTCATTTCTATCCCGGCTGACAACGGCAACCAGTTTCGCGTCTTTCGCGTGTGCAAACGCAGGTAGGACAGCGCCGCGCGCGATAGCTCCCAGTCCCACGACTGCAAATCCGATCTTTTTCCGCCCCCGCATCCGCTCAGCTTTCGCGGTCCGCGCGCCCAAGCCTCTGATTCCGAATCGCCTTGTGATCCAACCCGCGCAATTCTTCGTCCGAAGCCAAAACTTTCAGAATGGCGTCAGCAATGCTGTCCGCGTCCGCGGTGCTGCCCAGAAAAAGATAATGAGGGAACCAAACCGCCTCATGATAAGCAGCCCGCTCCGACTCAGGACACGAATACATATTGCGAAGATCGAGCGGCTTCTCGCGTCCCCAACTCAAAGCGGGAAAATCATCAGGCTTCAGCGGGAAAAGTGAACTCTTGTAAACCGGCTCGTAAAACAATCCATCGCAAGGAATCCCCTCAAGCTGCAACGCCGCCACAAACGCGGCCCGCGGAATATCTTTAGCTTCTTTCTCAAGATATTTGAAAAAATAACCGTAAGGCGCCAACCGCGTGATCCGCGGATCGGGTTTCAGCAAATGAATCGCCGGCGTATTTTTCATTCGCGATTCAAAATGCTTCACATTTTTCTCGCGCACCGCCGCCTGCTGCGGAAGCCGGTCGAGCTGCGGTTCCAAAACCGCAGCCTGCAATTCGCTCAAGCGATGGTTGTAACCAATAATGCGATGATGAAACTGGTCCGTAAGGCTAGCGCGCCCCGCATTGATATAGCTCTGCACCAATTCCATACATTCCAAAGTATTGGTAATAACCGCCCCGCCCTCGCCCGAAGTAATCAATTTGCTCGATTGAAAACTAAACGCCCCCAAATCCCCCATCGAGCCCGCGCCCTTGCCATTCCACATGGCCCCGTGCGCATGCGCGCAATCCTCAATCACTTTCAAATTATGTTTCTTGGCGATGCGCAAAATTTCGTCCATATCCGCAAAGCGCATACCCAAATGCACGGGCAAAATCGCCTTAGTCTTAGGAGTGATGGCCGCTTCGATCAACTTGGCGTCAAGACAGTAAGTTTCCGGATCCACATCCACAAAAACCGGCACAGCATTCAGCAGCAAAACCGGCCCAACAGTTCCTTCCCAAGTGTAAGCAGGAACAATCACCTCATCGCCAGGCCGAATCTGAATCGCCTTCAAACAAGCTTCAATAGCCACAGTGCCAGTGCTAACGCACTGCCCATATTTCGCGCCCTGAAACGCAGCGAATTTCTTGGCAAACGAATCGGCATATTTCCCAGGAAATGGCTGGCCGCCCCACTTCAAACCGGTAAGCACATCCTCAATATTCCGCCTCTCCTCTTCCATCAGCACCGGCCATGGCGTGAAAGGAGTTTTTCGGACAGGCTCGCCGCCAGTAATCGCCAATTTTCCCAAGTGCAAGCCTCCCAAAAACGCCGATCAGTGTTTCAAGCCGCGTCCGGATTGGGAATCAAAATATCGCGCACCACCGCATCCAAATCGTGGCAAGCAGTTATAAATTGACGCATCGTCCGCCGCGTAGGCGCGAAGGAATCAAATTCCTCGATCGCAATTCCATCTTCCGCATAAGCCCGCCGGAAATCCGCGAATTTCCGCGAGAGTTCGTCCGCAATCTCCGCCCGCACCGGCTCATCAATCCGCGATCGAACCTCGACATCGCTGCCATTAAATCGCACCTGCCACGAATACGGCGGCGAAATCACCATATCCCCGCCAATAAATTCGCTCCAGTGCATGTGATTGCGAAAAGCCGCCGACAGCAATCGGATGCGATACCCGCGCTCCCGAAAGAACCGGTAAGCCTTCTTCAAGACCGCCACCCCAGCCCATTCCAAATACCCGGGATCGATGGCGATATTTTCTTTCTCCATCACTACCTTCAACCAGTCGTCCAAACGCCCCACCATCAAAGTGCAAACCGGCCCCATACTCGCGATTTCCTTGCCTTCGTTCTCGCGGCGTTTCAAACCACGCTCCACCGCCTCAGCAACCGCAATACACTGCGGGAACGAAAACGAAACGGTAGCGTTAATACTCACGCCACGATACGTAGCCTCTTCAATCGCAGGAATCCCCGCACGCGTGACAGGAATTTTCACAATCATATTCGGCGCCAAGCGGCTGAATTCCACCGTCTGCTCCACAATCGCCGCCGCATCCCGGAAAAGCCGCGGATCCGTTTGAATCGAAAGTCGCCCGTTCTTCCCGCCCTGCGCCTCAAAAATCGGCAGCAGCAATTTCGCGGCCCGAATCGAAACTTCGCGCACCAACTGCCAGGCAATCTGATCCTCAGTAGCCGTAGGGAGCTCTTCAATTAATTTCTGAATGCGCCCCTTCCAAAACCCCATCTCTTTCTTCAACACCGCATGCACGATCACCGGATTGCAGGTAGCCCCCACAGCGCCGTGCTCAATCGAATAAGCCAATTCGTCGATAGAAGCCGAGTCATTCCACAAACAGGTCGGCGTAGTCTGCGTCATTTTATGCAGTGGGCTTTTGAATGTGGTGCTGATTGCGTGTGCCATAGATCCCCAACCTCAGCGGCTGACGCCGCGCAAGTTGTGCGCGGCTTCCGGCACGGCTAAAGCCGCGCCCTGACAAAACTCGAAATCCCTCTTAGGTCGCCGCCTTCGCGCCAGCCAGTGCGACCTCGATTGATTTCGATTGCAAATAAGATTCTTCAGCCGCCGCGGTAATAGCCAGCGCCTTCAATCCATCTTCGCCAGTCACGCGCAGTGGCCGATCGTGCAAAATGTTGTGAACAAAATCCCGCACCTCAGCAAGGTAAGCATCAGCAAACCGCGTCAAAAAGTGATCGCTAAGCGCCCGCGCCCCACCGGCACCGCTAAGAAACACAGCCGAATGCTGCTGCAGCGTCCCAATCAAGATCGAGCCTAGCGATCCGACAATCTCGGTGCGCACGTCATAGCCGTACACGGCCTGCGCGTAGGATTCAACATTCCCAACCGCTCCGCGCTGATACTGTAAATTGACGACGCCCGCGACGATGTCTCCAAACTGCGCCACTTCCGGCCGGATCGCCACCGTCGCGAAAGCACTCACGCGCACAACTTCATCCTGCATCATCCAGCGCGCCAGATCGAAATCGTGAACGGTGCTCGCGAAAAACAACATCCCATTGAGATTCGCCTGATACGCAGCCAGCGGAGGCCCAAACTGATCGCGCCCCACGGATTTGAAAATCACCGGCACGCCAATTTCACCACCTTCGATCCGTTTCATAGCCGCAGCATAAGCGGGATCGTAGCGCCGCATAAATCCAACCTGCAAGCGCCGCCCAGATTTCGCAACAGCCGCAAGCGCCGCCCGCGCATCAGCAAGATTCAGCGCCAGCGGCTTCTCGCACAAAATATCTTTCCCCGCCCCAGCAGCAGCAATCACATTCTGCGCATGAAATTTATCGGGCGTAGCAATCAAAACCGCATCCAGATCCTTGCGCTCGAGCATCGCCTCCAAATTCGGATAGCAATTCTCGATTTCCAATTCATCGGCCACCTGCCGCGCGCGTTCCACCGAAAAATCCGCGATGCCCACCAATCGCGCCTCCGGCACCAACCGCCGCAAGTTCTCCGCGTGCCGCCGGCCCATCTCGCCAACGCCAACCACGCCAATCCCGAGCTTACGCATGCACTCCCCTTAAGAAATCAAAACCGCCGACTAATCCGCCCCAGCCGCCCGATCCAAATCCTTCACCACTCCATGCAAATATTTCAAACTCGCAGCAACCGATTGCGCCGGCGGAATCGGCGTATTCCCAAATGTCACGTCCTGCTCCACCACCGACCACCCCGAATAACCGTTCTTCACCAAAGCCCGGAAGAAAGCCGGGAAATCAATGTTGCCCTTGCCGATCACGGTGAAAACTTTGTGCGCGATAGCCTCTTCAAAATTCCATTTATTCCGCCGCGCCTCATCCAAAACCGCCGCATCGCAGTCCTTAATGTGCACGTATCGCAATTTTGATTTATATTTCTCCGCCTCTTTCACGGAATCCCCATGCCCATAAACGCAATGCCCCGTATCCAAACACAATCCAACATTGGTATGCGAGGTAGCGTCGTAAAACTTCTCACATTCCTCAGGCGTCTCCACGTAAGTAGCCACATGCGGATGAAAAACCAAATCCAACCCAAACTCATTCGCCACCTTCTCTGCCTCCCCCACAATATTCCCAACATGTTTCCACTGCGCCGCATTCAAAGTAGGGCAATCCTTGTCATAAGTCCGCCCAGAAAAAGCATTCCGCTCCGGCGATTGATCGTCCGCCATCACCAAAAAAGGCGCCTTCAAAGTAGCCAAAAGATTCCCCACCTTGCGAATCCGTTCAATCGCCGCTTTCCCCGCCGCAGGATCGGTCATCTTCACCGGCACAAACGAAGCCAGCAACTTCAATCGCCGTTTTTCAAGCTGCGGCTGCAGAATTTTCGGATCGGTAGGGAAAAATCCATAAGGCCCCAATTCCGATCCCTGATATCCAGCCTGCACCATTTCATCCAACATGGTTTCGTAAGATTGCTCCCACGAAGGCCCCGGATAATCCAGCACTCCCCAACTATCAGGCGCAGAAGCAAATAAAAATCGTTCGCCGTTTGCACTCATTATCGAGTCTCTCCCTAAAAATCAAATTTCCCCGCAATCGCAACCGCCGCTATCGCCAGGGCTCCAGCACAACCTTCATAGATTCCGCTTCCATAGATTTCCGCATAGCCGCATCCACGTCGCGCAATGCGAACCGGTGCGAAACAAATTCCCGCAGCGGATAATTCTTCATATAACGCGCCATCTGCCGCATCCCCGGCCCATAAGCCGCCGGCTCTTCACCGCCCACTCCCAAAATCCGTGCATTCTTGGCGCAAATATGCCGGTGCGGACTAAACGAAACTTCCCCCAAATCCGAAAAATTCCCAGCCTCCACCAACAATCCGCCAATCCGCAGCAACTCGAGCCCCTCAGGCACCGCCTCCGGCACGCCAGCACACTCAATCACCACATCCGCGCCCCGGCCATGAGTCATATCCTTTATCATCTGCAAACGCTCAGCCTTAGAAGTAGCCCCAGCATTCACAGCAAAATCAGCTCCCAGCCGACGAGCAAAATCCAAGCGATACTGCGATTTATCCACAGCAATAATCGTCCCCGCGCCCAACATCCGCGCCTTCATCAAAAAACACATCCCCAAAGGCCCCACGCCAAGCACCACCACCGCATCATCAAATCGAAACGACTCGCTGGGAAAAGCCGACATCGCTTTCGCGCGATCGAGTCCCACAGTAACCGCGAAAATTTCGGTCAGCACCGCAATTTCCGAAGGCAGCTCCTCCGGCACCTTCACCAAAAAACTGCCCGGCACAATGTAAATATATTGCGACCATCCGCCAAAAAGAAAAGGCGGATGAGCCGCACTCAAGTTATTCCCATAATCGGTAGTCTTCTCGCAGCAATAATAAGGAAAATCATGCGTGCAGTAATAACAGCTCCCGCAAGCCACATTCGCTCCGACGACCACGCGATCGCCCACCTCGAGCGGCTCTCCCTCAAAATCCGCAAACTTCCCATCCCCTCCAATAGCAGCAACAGTCCCCACATTTTCGTGCCCCTGAATAATCGGAAATTCCAATTGCCGCCCGCCATACTGCGTAGTGAATCCCTGATAGGTATGCTTATCGGTTCCGCAAATCCCCGACATCTCCATGCGCACCAGCACGCACCCCGGCCCAGGTTCCGGCAAAGGATATTCGCGTATCTCATACTCTCCGGGTCGAACCAAAGTTGCGGCAAGAACCCCTGGGGCCGGCATAGATGTGTACCCATCGCAGAACAGCACGTCGCTCGCGCCAATCAATCACATCGCAAATAAGACGTGCGCAGGGACGGCGCGCGAGCACCGTCCCCGCCACAATCATCCTCTTCGACGCGTCGAGCTTACCCCGCGTTCCCGCTAGAATTTCAGTTTCAGCGAAAGCTGGCCGATACGCGGATCGCGCGCCCCCGGAACCTGGCCGAAAGCGCTCGACGTCGCCAAACCATTCGAGAAGCTGGTGACTCCGCCGGGCGTGAAGAATTGCGCGTGATTGAAAATGTTAAAGAACTCCGCCCGGAATTGCAGACCCACGCGTTCCGTAATCGCCGTGTCCTTGAGCAGCGCCATGTCCCAATTGTTGAGCCCCGGCCCGTGGAACCACCGCCGCGCAGAATCACCCTCCTGGCCCAACGGCGAATTCGTGAAAGCCGCCGGACTAAAGAATTGGTGGCCCGTCGACGTCTTCCGCGGATTGGTCTTGTCGAGCGGCCCAGCTATTTCCGGCGTATCGACCGACAGAGGAATGGGGCCACCGAACGAAGTGCCCAGCAGCGATTGATCATCGCCTTCAACAAGCGTGACCGGGAGGCCGGTCGAGAAGCGCGTTATTCCGCTTATGGCCCATCCGTTGGTAAGCCGCTTTGGCCCTCCCAGCAAATCGAAGGGCAGTAAGTAGGAATAGCTAATGACAAAATTGTTGGTCGAGTCAAAGGCCGAGAGTCCGCGGCTCAGACGTGGGTTGATCGGATTGAACTGCTCGCCGTACCCGGACGAGTTGTCAAGCGACTTGCTATAAGTGTATCCAAGGAGGGTTTGCAGGCGCCCGCTGGTATGGCGGTAGTTGAGTTGCAGCGAGTTGTAGGATGACGCTCCGGCAGTGATGAAATAAGAATCGTTGCCGATCGTAATGGCCGGCGTACCGCCCGGGAGAATCACGCCTGGGAATGTCAGCCGCGTCCCAACTTGCAGCGCTCCACTCGGCAGCTGATAGACATTGTTTTCTCCACCAGGACCGCAGGTCTGCGGCGGGCTGCTGCCTTGAACTACCGCGCCCTCGGCTATCAGTTGCAGGCAAAGATTGGGACTCCCGGGGTTCGCGGATTCGGAAGCAAGCAGCCGGTGCCCTTGCGTTCCCACATAACTCACCGTCACCAAATCATTGCGGGTAACCTGGTGCTCGATCGAAAGCTCATATTCCTCGGCGTACGGTAGTCGATTTTTGTTATAGAAAGCCGGCGAACTTCCGATCGTACCAAACGCGTTAAAGAACTCAGTCAAAGTGTCATAAGGCGGCCCGGACGCAGGATGCGAAGCCGTTGGGTGGGGCGGCGGTTGCGGCGCAGGGAAAAGTTGGGAGTTAATCACGCCGGTAGATCGCGTGATGAACGGCGCGGCAAACGTAGAACCGAACTGCCCGGTGTAGTTTCCGAACGGAGCATCGCCGATTTCATTGAAGTCCGTAGCGCCCTCGAATCCCGTGTAGAAAATCCCATAGCCCACGCGGATGCTGGTGCTTCCGCTCGGGCCAAGAATTTTCCCGAGCACGCCCTCATGATCGCCAAACGAATACGCTAGTCCCAGTCTTGGCGAGAAATTGTTCCAACGCGTGGGAGCCAGCGTCCTAGGAACGTGCGGGTCGGTGGGGAATAGCCAACCGAGTGGCGAGCCCGGGAAAACTAAGGACTGCTCGCCAGGAATTAAAGTTTGAAATTGGTTGTACTTTTGTTTCCAGGGCGCGTTGACGTCATACCGCAATCCGTAGTTGAAAGTCAGACGCGATTTCACCCGCCAGCTATCTTGCGCGAACAATCCCAAATAGTAGTTGATACCGTAGGAAGGATACGACTGCCCTTGGACATAGGAGCTTGGCGCTCCCAACAGGAAATCCACGAAATCGACGCCGGTTTCGCTGTTTCCGCCGTTGATGTTCGTCCCGAAGAAAAAGTTGCCGTTCGAAACGTTATCGATCAAATCCTCTTCCAATTGGTTGTAATGATACTGGCCGCCGAACTTGATGCTATGCGTCCCGATGATTTTGCTGTAGTTGTCCACCACCTGGTAGATGTTTTCGGTCAGCCCATTCGGACGGCTCGGCACTCCGATCACGAAGTTGTTGAAATCAATTTCCGGAACTCCCTCAAGTTGCGGCGCGACCGGAAAGATTCCCGGCATGCCGCTGGCGCCAGAGGCAAATCCAAGATCCGAGAGTTTCACGTTCGTTCCGCCTTGTGGCTGGTTGAATCTCGTGTAGAGCCGGAAATAACCGAGACGAAATTCGTTCACAGCCGACGAACTGAACGTCTTCGTGTCGCCTAGATTGATGTTATCCGTATGGCCGAAGCTCTTTACCGTGAATCCGGGGTAGAGCGGTTCGTTTCCGAGCCAATAGGGGTCGATGCGGTTGTATTTGTCAAAATAATAGTAGGCCGTGAGCAACCCGAACCTGGAGTTGCCGTCAACGCGTCCGCTGAATTTGTTGTCCGTCAAGTTCGTCGCTTCCTGGCTGTTCGTGTATGTGCCGGTTCCCAGCGAGCCGATGGTCCCGGGCGCTGCCGGTAAAATGTATTGCAGCAGCTTTTGCGAAATTGGATTGAAGCTGGCCGTCGGCAATTGCGCGTTGGGGAAAACACAGGCGGTTGAGCTCGTACACCCAGCCGTGTAGTAAGGCTCGCCGGCAACAACACTCTGCCCGAGCTGCGAACTCAACTGCGTGGCCCATGCTGTGCCATTCACAGTCGTCGGGTTACCGTTGGTGTCGACGAATTGTGACGCTAGCGCCGAGAAATCCCCTCCTTCGGCCGCGGCGCTGGGCGCTCCGTTGATGATTTCCGTCACCCCTTGGGTGAACCGGTTGCCTTGATAGTCCGCGAAGAAGAAGATCTTGTCGCGAACGATGGGGCCGCCGAAGGTGCCTCCAAATTGGTTCTGGTGATAAACACCGCGTGCGCCGGCAGCGTAAAAATTCGCGGCATCGAAATCTGTGTTGCGTAGGAACTCAAATACGTTCCCGTGATACTGGTTCGTCCCCGACTTGGTGACCACGTTAATTTGCCCGCCGGCGTAGTTTCCATATTCGGCGTCAAAGTTGTTGGTCAGAATGCGGAATTCCGCGAGTGAATCGAGATTGGGAATCAAGCCCGATCCTGAGAATCCGGTTTCCTGGACCAAGACTCCATTCAATATAAAACCATTGGCCGCCTCGCGCATGCCATTCACAGACTGCGCGCCGGCATTCAAGCTGCCCGAAACCAGCGGTGCAGGAAATCCTGCGGACTGAAACGATCCCGCGAAGGCCCCAGTCATCCCGGAAGCCGTCGCAGTTACGCCAGGTTGCAAAGCCAGCAGGTCGGTGTAGCTGCGGGTTTCTAAAGGTACGTCGGTCATTTCCTTTCCGGTGATCACCTCGCCCATCTGCGTCGCTTCCGTATCCACGTGCAGGGCCGCGGCCGACACCTCAACCTTCTCCGACGTAGCCCCCACCTGCAATTTCACATCAACCACCAGCGCCGAGTTCACGTCCAGCACCAACCCAGTCTGCGTGTAACTCTTAAATCCGGCCATCTGCACGCCGATCGTGTATTTGCCCAGAGGGAGCGACTGGAAAGAATAATACCCCTGCGTATTCGTAGTCAGCGTGGTAGCGATGCCCGTATCCACGTTGGTCGCAGTAACGCTAGCGCCGGTGACCACCGCGCCGCTCGCATCCGTCACCGTTCCGGATATGCTGGCCGTCACGCTGGCCAGTAAACTTCCGCAAGTGATCAGAGCCAGCGCCAAAATCAAGAGGCCAAAATACTTGCCAAGTTTTGTAATTTGCATGCCCACCCCTCCCCCGATATTCACTCACTCCTACGAGCCCGATCGCCGCGAATCAACCGGTTTTCAATCGCGCGATGACCGCCTTCTTGCGCATCCCCCACGATCAGGTCCGGGCTGATGATTCAGCCCGGCGAAATTCGGGTCCGGGCTGATGATTCAGCCCGGCGAACTTTTGTCCGAATCGTCTAACCGGTTAGTTCTATTTGCTGAGGCTTATAATGTAGCCCCTCTGCGTTGTCAAGATGTTTCACCGCAAGTCGCGCCCGCCGGCTTACCCGGCTCTATCGAAATAATTCATAGCTCATAGAAACGAAGCAGAAGGCGCGAATCCCGCTCTGCAAGTCTCCAGAGTTCGTGCGAGACAAACGCCGTCTCGTCAGGGCATAACGTCAGTCATGCCGCGACTGCCGCGAGATCGGCTCGGC
>Ga0209038_10000216_pt1 | contig 18782 bp, 10 predicted proteins | sample BogFormECP03_OM3_FD_188237 | JGI IMG/M metagenome (GOLD analysis project Ga0209038, IMG submission 188237) | Bog forest soil microbial communities from Calvert Island, British Columbia, Canada - ECP03_OM3 (SPAdes) (version 2) | ecosystem: Environmental > Aquatic > Freshwater > Wetlands > Bog ...
GGTTGCAATCGATGACCTTCGGCGCCACGATCAGAAACCCTTTCGAGTCATGCGAATTCCTATCGATTTCATGAACGCCGTCGGCAATTCCGCGCCAAGCATCGCGAACACGAAGTCGTTGTCGATTTCAGCCGGTTCGGTCAACTTGACCACACCAGGATTCGATGACTCCGGCGCGGATGGCGTCTCCGCCGCAGGTCGAGCGGCCTTTCGGCCAGCAAACAGCGACGCCAGTCGTGCAAGGATTCCGCCCCGTGCGGATGATTGAGCGGATTGATCGCTCGCTTGCTGCTTTCGCGACGATTCCGTTCGCGGAATCATGACAACCTTACCCGGTTTGATCTCCTTGAGCTGGCTAGACGGATACACCGTTATCTGCGCCCTCTGCTGCAGGTCGCTGATCTTCTCGGCGTTCTCGGGAGTTACCGGTGGACCGAGGGCTGCGTCCCGGAACGAATATGACACCGTGTTGCGCAGCGCAGGATCCGCCAGCATTTGCGTCACTTCGGCGCCGGCGTTTCCTCCGCCCACGACGAGGATCCGCTTGTCCTTGAATTCCTCGGGCTCGATGAGATTGTAGAACACCCGATCGGCTGTCTCGCCGTCCAGGTTCAACTTGCGTGGAGTACCACGTACGCCGATTGCCAGAATTACATGACGAGCTTTGAAGCGTTGGCCGGTGTTCGTCGCGATTTCAAAGGCTTCGCCAGTTCGACCTATCGCAGTAACTTCCTGGCGTTCGTTGATTTGAAGCTGCATCGCTCGGAGCATCTCCGCCCATTTCTCGACGATCTCGTCCTTCGTAAGGTCGCCCTGCATATAGAACGACCCATACTCATCGAGCTCGATCGGAGTAGCTTGAACGAGCTTGCCGCGCGGGTAGGTACGAATCGTACTTGCTGCCGTGGTCTTCTCCAGGGCCAGGTAGTTAAGGCCATTGGTCTTTGCGGAGCAGGCCGCACTGATTCCCGTCGGACCGCAGCCGATTATTGCGACGTCGTAAATCTCCGGCTCGACGGGCTTTTTGTCATGACGGATCGCGCTGGCAATCGCTTGGATCACCTGGCGCCCGGAGCGCATCGCAAAATTTATAGAGGCAGTCCCAGCCGCTTCACCGGCCACATAAACGCGAGAAACGCTGCTCTGGTAGTTGTCAAGCGCGGGGATCTCCGGCGTTCGCTGCGGACCGGTATTCGAAAGCAATCGGGGTTGAGTCTCGGGCGGCAGGTAACGGATGTAGCCGACCCCGAGCAAGGCCATCGTCAGCAGTGCTAGTCCTACTATCCACCATGGACGAAATATAGTTTTACGCAGTGCGACGCGCGGAGACCCATTGCTTAAGCTGTGAACCGAAATTGCATAGCCAGCAAGTTGCAAGCCGGCAGGCTGATGGGGAGGAGTGGTAAGCGCCTTGGAAGGAAAGTCCTTGATAAGAGTGCCACCTCGATAGAAAGAGTGGAAGGCGTGACAATCAGCGCATGCGTTTAGAACCTTGCCTTTCGGTAGCTCTAGTACTTCAACCTCGGCCGCCTCGGCGCTGCTCAGATTCAAGATGCTGACTGGGCGCGTGCGCATCGCGACTTGCCTGGAGGGCGACGCTTCATGCGTGTGACAGTTGAAGCATTGCGCTATGTCGTTAGTATGCGAATCGCGCGGCTTTTCGCTGTCCTCCATGTGCAAATGACATCCGCTGCATTCGGCACGCAGATGGCCTTCGGAATGAGGCACAAAAATCGCGTTGATGGGGCGGAAGATAACTGACTCGACAAACGGGATGGTAGCCGGCACCGGTTGGCTCGCAGCAAACAGCCCTGCGTTCGTAAGCTTCAGATCTTCGTCCTGCCAGCTGGAATGGCAAGTGCTGACAGTGCAACCCGACGTTACGATCGCAAATTGCTCCGGCTGTTCGGTCGAGGGTGCGCTTACCAGGTGGCAGGAGCGGCAGGCGAGATGTTGCTGCGAGCGATCGAGCGTCGTCGCCAGCTCTTCGGCAGCTTTCTCAGCGGCTTGCTTGCGCGCTGGCGCGCGCATTCTTTGCGCGTTCTGCCTTTGCTCCTGCAAATGCTTAATCGCGTCTTCAAGATGCTGTTTGTGGCTGAAGTCTTTGAGGAAGTTTTGCAGCGGCTTCCATCGAACGCGCAACCCGTGACTGTGTGAGCTGACATCCTGGATAGAGTCATGAGCGTGGCACGAAGCGCAATTGGCTCCTGAAGTGGCGGCCAGATCAACCTTGCGGCCCTTGTGATCGGTGTGACACGAAAGGCACGCGAGGCGATCATCGAATCCAACTATATGGCCGCCGGCGATGACGCCGAAACGCTTGTCGCCAAGGCTGGCGCTCGAGTGTTCGTTGTGAGCGAGGCTCCCATGGCAATCGATACATGAAGTGCTGGCTAATTGAACTCCGTGCCAAGGCTGATGGCAGGCGGCGCAATTGGCGCCAAACGGCTGGTGGCCTGCAAGCAGCGGCCCTGGCGAATAGCTGCGATGAAACGATACGAGGGCAGCCAGAACTGCCAGAATAAAAATACCAGCGGCTATCAGTCCAGCGCGGCGATTCATATTCCGCCGAAATACAGAACACCCGCGACGTGAAATATCAGGAGCGCAAACGTCAATACGGTCAGAACTATGTGAACAGTCAGCCAACCAGTGCTAAGCCGAATATTGAAGTAGTTATGATCGAGATTCACCTTGCGAGCGGCGATGGACAGGAGCTCGCGATAGGTCTTCTCGTCGCGGGACTCGGCAATCCTTTCAGCCGCCGCCGCGCATACTCGCTCTCCGGGATTGATTCCTCTCAGTGTCGCCATCAACAGCGCGGGCCTTGATGCGGATCGATCGCTCATAAGTATAGGCTTGATGTAGCTGATATACGCTGTGATCAGATCGTCGCCGTGCCCGAGGACTTTCTCCTCAGCCTCGCGATACGTTGCACTTACCTTGGCATCGACGTCTTGCAGCCGCACTTCATGCTCGGCGAACCGCGTCATTGACTGCGGAAGTTTGTCCTGAAGCATCGCGCCAAAGATGCCGCTTACAAAGAGCAAACCCACCAGGATTGCAAGCAACGCCTCCAAAGGACTCATCGTGGTTGTGGCTATGTGCCACGACAGCGGCAGGAGCGCGAGCATGCCAAGCGTCAAGTGAAATGCGCGCCAGGTTTCGAGCCGATCGAGAACAACCAAGCGTCGCTGAATTGCGGCCGGAAAGACTCTGCCTGTGAACTGCAAAACCCGGATCGAAAACCAGATGTTACGTTTGCGGACGCTGTACCACGCGATCGCAACAAAGCTCGCCAGTGCGATCGAGCCGGACCAGTATTCCCCCATCTCGCGCCCAAAGGTCGAAGTAGCCGCGTTTGCGGCGGCCACCGCTATCAAGCAGATTGTAAGCCAGAGCCAGATGCGAACGGGCACCGCGCGATTTCTGCGATCGCGAATGTCCAGAGTCGGTCTGTGTGCGGCGGGGGCCCGAGCCTCTGGCGTGTCCATTGGCTAGTCGTGCGAACCTATAGCTTTTCGGACGCGGTCTGGTCCGGGGATTAAGGTGTCGGTCGTTTGCGAGAAGAGATCAGACGGCTTGATTCTCATCGCGGAGCCGGTCGGGCACGCATGGACGCATCCCATAAATGGGAGGCCGTCGCATAGGTCGCACTTGATTGGATAGGCGGCAGGAACGTGGCTTCCGGGTTTCGGTCCAGATGCAGCGGACGATTCCGCCTGCTGCGTCGACTCCTGATTGCGCCCGAGAATTCGCCGCCAAAGGCCGGGCTCCAGTCGCTCGCGATCGCCTTGCTCGTGAGTTGCGGCGATCCGGCTCCATAGAGTCTGCTCGACGGCGTGCGAGGGGACTGGGTAAGGCCGAAAGAACTCGTGGCCGAGAGTTTCCGCCTTTCGACTCTGAGCGTCATCGAATTTCCCGGTCTCGATCATCGCGATATTGTCGTAGGGACACGCGATTGCGCAGTTGCCGCATCCAATGCACATGTCGTACTGAAAGTATATTTCGCCTTCGGGCCTTCGCTTGATTGCACCGGTAGGACAGCTATTCATGCACTTAGGATCATCGCAATGGCGGCAGGCGGCTGGAATCAGATACTTACCAAGCTGAATTCCGGTCCTTATGAGACGGCTGGTGCCGTGAAGCGACTCACATGCGGTCACGCAGTTATCGCACTTCACGCACAAGTCGAGATCCATCACCAACAAGGCGTCATTTTGAATCACGCCGTACTGGCCACTATCCTTTAGAATCGCGGATAGCTCTGGCGTAAGCTGTTCCTCGGCCTTGAGGCGGCGTTCGATGGTCGCGCGCACTTGCCTTTCAGCCGCGGGGAACTGCTCGATGAGTGCGGCTACGTCTTCGCGGCGAATCCTGACCACCTCGCACTTGCCTGCCGTCAAAACACTCGCATTGCGGACCCCGTTTCCGCCCAGCAGCGACATCTCGCCGAAATATTCGCCGGCACGTCGATAGGCGAGCACGCGCTGCGCGCCATCTTCGCTCTCGCGGACGACCTGGACGTAGCCATCACGGACAACGTACAGACTGTCGCCGGCTTCGCCCTGTTTAACCAGAACAATTCCGCGCTGGTCGTAGTGCTTGATCTCGCAATTCGCCAGCAAGCGATCGATGAACTCACCCTGGACGCCCTTGAACAGCTCGAGTTCGGTCACCATTACGCGAATCGCGCGCTCGCGAAATCGCGCCGAGAGAATCGCGCGCGCCTCATCGTTGGTCTCGACAAATTTGAGGCAATACCTGGGCAGATAGAAGATCTCAGTCGCATCCTCTGCGGCGACAATATCCAAAGTGCGCGGCAGTCCGCCGAGCGCGCCCATCTCCCCGTAGAATGAGCCCGCGCCCCGCTCCGCAACTTTAGTCCTGGCCGCGGCGCCATCGATCTCGAACAGATCAACGGCTCCCTTCAGAACGAAACAAAGGTCCAACTCGAATTCGCCCTTGCCGCAGACGAGCTCTCCGCCGCGAAACTGGCGAATGCGCATGGCGGGTTCATTGTCAAAGGCCTTCAGGAACGCGGCGCGCTGTTCGGCAGAGAAGTGCTGAAAGAGGTCAAACCCGGAAAGCGTGGACCACAATTCGTCCGCGGACCTTTTGATGGCTTTGCCTGCGGGTTCCACAGCGCCACGGGCTAACCTTCCACCGCTCGTGTGTCAAGCGCCGGGCAAGCCCTGGCATCCGCCAGGTCCTTCGTACGAGGCAGGGAGCCGTCAAATGCTGCTGCTGAGAAATCCGCCGTCGACGCAAATGTCCGCGCCAGTCACGTAACCGCTCGCGCGCCGGCTTGCCAGGAATATGCACGCGCCGATCAGATCGCGCGGCTGGCCGAATTTGGCCATCGGCGTGTGCTGCAATATCGCGTGCGCGCGCTCGGTCGGCGTCCCATCGTCATTGAAAAGAAGAGTTCGATTTTGTTCCGACGGAAAAAATCCGGGCGTGATCGAATTGACGCGCACGCCGCGACCGGCCCATTCGCGCGCCAGGAATCGGGTCAGGCTCAGTACCGCCGCTTTGGACGCCGAGTACGCCACCACTCGCGACAACGGAACATGCGCCGCCACGCTGGTCAGGTTGACGATGCTGCCCGCACCGCGCGCCGCCATCGCGCCCCCGAATTCCTGGCATGGAAGGAGAGCTCCGCCAACAACGTTAAGGTCGAAGTTGGCGCGCCAATCGTTCTCGTCGATATTCTCGAAGGGAGTGTCAGCAGTCACAGTCACGCGAGCGTCATTGCCACCGGCGGCGTTCACCAGAATTGTGGGCGCGCCGAGGGCATCTTCAATAAGCTGATGAGCGCCATGTAAGCTGGATCGATCGCGCGCATCGATCGAGTAAAATTCCGCGACGCCGCCAGCCTCGCGAATCGCCCCGACGCGCAGTAGCCCTCGCTCGTGGTCCCGACCGAGCACTGCCACTGCCGCGCCCGCAGCGGCAAGTCCCGACGCCAGCGCACCGCCCAGTAAGCCAGTCGCGCCTACCACGACCGCGACTTCGCCGGTCAGATCAAATAGATTTTCCATGACCATGCGTGCCAGACTAAAATGCGGCGCGCCTGAAAGTCGAGCAATCGCATGAAAGCTTTTCTGGATGACGATTTCCTGCTCGATACCTCGGTCGCGCGTCATCTCTACAGGGACTATGCCGCAGGGCTGCCAATCGTCGACTACCACTCCCATCTGCCGGTGAGCGAGATCGCGGGGCGCAAACAACTCCGCAATATCGGAGAGCTATGGCTTGGCGCGGATCACTACAAGTGGCGCCTCATGCGAATGGCGGGCGTCGCGGAACGGCTTATCACAGGCGACGCGGACGATCGTGAAAAGTTCCTGGCGTTTTGCCGCGTACTTCCGCAAGCGATCGGCAACCCGGTTCATCACTGGTGCCATCTTGAACTGAAGCGATTTTTTCAAATCGACTCCGCAATCAACGAAGCCAATGCGTCGGCGCTGTGGGACGCCGCAAATGCGCGACTTGAATCTATGGACGCATGGAGCTTTCTCGAACAGTCCAAGGTCGAAATCGCCTGCACCACTGACGACCCTGCAGATGATTTGGCCGATCACGCGGCGCTCGCCCGCTCCGCGCTCAAGACTCGCATCCTGCCGACCTTTCGTCCCGATCGCGCGATGCGCATCAATGACGAAAATTTTCCCGAATACCTCGAGCGTCTCGGCAATGCCGCATCGATCAAGATCACGTCCTTTGCGACCTTGATCGAAGCGTTGGATAACAGAATCGGTTTCTTTCACAGTCTGGGAGGACGTATCAGCGATCATTCATTGGAGATTCCGCTTGACGGACGCGCGGCTGCTGACTCTGACCTACAAACGCTATTTGAGCACCGAGTGAATAAGAGCAAGCTCGACGCAAAAGCTTTGTCGGCGTATCACTTAGGGCTATTGACGTATCTCGGCCGCTCATACGCCCGCCGCAAGTGGGCGATGTGTCTGCACATAGGCGCGCGTCGCAACAACAACCGCCGCGCTTTCGAGGACTTGGGTCCAGACGCCGGGTTCGACTCCATCGCCGATATTCCGCCGACCGAAGGCTTGTCGCTTCTGCTCGACACTTTGGATCGCGAGCAGAACCTTCCGAAGACCATCCTGTTCTGCGCGCATCCGGCGATGAGCGAGCTTCTCGCCTCGATGATCGGAAACTATTGCCGCGACTCTGTCCCCGGCAAAATGCAATTCGGGCCGCCGTGGTGGTTCAACGACCACAAGGCGGGCATTCTGCGGCACCTCGAGACCCTCGCCGACTATGGCGTTCTCGGTGAGTTCGTTGGCATGACGACGGATTCCCGAAGCCTTGCATCGTATCCGCGTCACGAATACTTCCGACGGCTTCTGTGCCGCGCCATCGGTGGCTGGGTGGAAGATGGCGAGTATCCTGACGACGAGGACGCGATGCGGACTCTGGTCGAGGGTATTTGCTACCACAACGCCAAAAGCTACTTCGGCTTCGCGGCTGATGCATCCGATCGCCGCTAAAGGTGGCGGAATGTCGATAGCGTCGGTCCCAGTTTTCACTGTCCAGATTCGCGATAGTCGACGGCTGACTTTGCAGAGCGCAGAGGGACACGTCGCGCATATTTTCGCGATCGATCGGAACATTGTCCGCGTGATGGTGCTCCCGTTCGGCCGATTGCGCCATCCGCGAACCTGGGCGATCGCGCCCGGCCTGGAAGATGTGCCGCTCGAGGGACGCGACCGTTTCGACCTGACTGGTTATGATTTGCCGGAGGTCACGCTTGAGGAAGGTCCCGTCGAACTACGCGTCACGGTACACGACATTCGCTTGACGATTGCACTCATAGGACTCCGCTGCCAATGGGAAGTTAGATCTGACAATGAATGGCAGGTCGCCGCGATGGATCGTTCCACTCAGGCCTACAATTTCGGATGGTGGGACGACCGCGTGTATCACTACCTGAAGCGGTTTCCCGACGAATCTTACTACGGCTTAGGTGAACGCTCCGGGCCCGCCGACCGCGCGGGTAATCGTTACAGGATGACCAACGTCGACGCGATGGGCTATGACGCGCGGTCAAGCGATCCGCTATACAAGCATGTTCCCTTCTATATAACTCGAAGAAAGGCGGGTCGGGTTGTCTTCGGACTCTTCTATGATACCGTGGCCGACTGCGAGTTCGACATGGGACGCGAGCTGGATAACTATCATGGTCCTTACCGCTACTTCAGAGCAGAAGCGGGAGATCTCGACTACTACTTTATAGGAGGGCTGGGACCGGCCGACGTCGTTCGTCGATATACGTGGCTGACTGGCCGTCCACTGTTCAGCCCCAAATGGAGTCTTGGCTATTCCGGTTCGACGATGAGTTATACCGACGCACCCGATGCACAGTCCCGAATGAATGAGTTCCTGGAGAAGTGTCGCGAGCACGACATCACCTGCGACTCATTTCACTTGTCATCGGGCTATACCTCGATCAGAGCAAAACGCTACGTCTTCAACTGGGATCGAAACAAGTTTCCAAATCCTGAATCGTTTGTTCATAGCTACCTGGACCACGGAATTCGTTTGTGCGCGAACATCAAGCCATGTTTGCTCCGCGACCATCCGCAATTCGCCGACGCCGCCGCTAAAGGCCTATTCATTCGCGACAAAAATGGCCAGCCCGAGATAGTGCAATTCTGGGATGACACAGGCGCATATCTGGACTTCACGAATCCCGAGACGATCGCCTGGTGGAAGATTCAGGTCGCAAATTCGCTGCTCCAGCTGGGAATCAAGGCCACCTGGAATGATAATAACGAATTCGAAATCTGGAATCCGAATGCACGCGCTTGCGGCTTCGGACACGAGTTTAGTGCTGTAGAAGCAAAACCACTGCAGACCCTGTTGATGGTCCGCGCGTCACTCGAGGCGCAGCGCGAGCATTCCCGCGAGTTGCGGCCATTCGCGGTCTCTCGGTCGGCCGCGGCCGGCATGCAGCGGTATGCGCAGACATGGTCGGGCGACAACTATACTTCATGGGATACGCTCCGCTTCAACATCAAGATGGGACTCGGCCTAGCGCTTTCGGGAATGTCCAATACCGGTCACGACGTTGGAGGGTTCTCCGGCCCCGCTCCGGAACCTGAGTTATTCCTTAGATGGCTTCAATTCGGCGTTTTCATGCCGCGATTCACTATCCATTCATGGAACGACGATGGCTCTGTGAACGAACCGTGGATGTATCCCGAACTGACGCCCACAGCGAAAAGTCTCATCGACTTTCGCTATCGACTCTTGCCACATCTCTACAATCTTTCATGGCGCTATCACCGTCTCTACGATCCGATTATCCGTCCGACCTTTTTCGACTTTCCCCACGATGATCGTTGTTATGCCGAAAACGACGATATGATGCTTGGAAGCGATCTGCTGGTAGCAGCCGTGGTGGAACCTGGAGCAACCTCGCGCCGGGTTTACTTGCCCGCTTCGACCGGATGGTACGACTACTGGCGCGGTGACTACTATGAAGGAGGTCGGGAGATTGAAGTCGAAGCTCCGATGGACGGCACGCCTCTGTTCGCGCGCCAAGGGTGTGCCATCGCTGTTAACCTGATTCCGCCACACTTTGCACGACGCGCAGATGAGCGTGGCTTTGAGATATTTCCGCATCGTGGGAGCGGGCACTTCGAGTATGAATGTTTCGAAGACGATGGCGAAAGTAATGGTTATCGAGAGGGGCACTATTGGACCTGGTTGTTGGATGTCAACAGCGATTCTGAGCGGATCTCAATTCAAATCGAACGCCGCGGAGCGGGATTTACCGATCCAGCGGAGACCCGCCTGTTGTTTCCGCGAAATGAAATGCGTCCTATCAGTCTCACTTCAGGAAAGGTTGTCAGCGATGGCGTGCGGGGGATGAATCGCGAAATTCGAGTCGCTTTGAATACTGCCGATCCCCGGTAACACCAGAACATCAGCTCATGCTTAACTCCGTACTATCTCGAATAGCCGGCCCGCACAGTCATCTGACACCCGAAGAGATTTGCAGTGCTATCGCGGAGAGTTTCCCGACTCGAGACTATCGCGATAAGCGCGTTCTTGTGATCGTCCCCGATGCGACAAGGACCTGTCCGCTAGGTATCATCTTCGCTACCCTCTTCGATCAAATTGCCGGAGTCGCGTCGGCATTCGACGTTATGATCGCTTTGGGAACTCATCCACCGATGAGTGAGCAGGCCATTTGCAAACGATTGGAAATCTCTGCTGAAGAACGCAGCACAACCTATCGGCACGTGCAGTTGTTCAATCACGAATGGAATAATCAATCGAGTCTTACTGAAGTTGGAACGATTTCGGCGGGCGAGATCGAAACCCTGACCAACGGGCTCTTCGCAACCGATGTGCTGGTCAATATTAATCGACGTGTACTTGACTACGATCAGATAGTCATAGCCGGGCCCGTCTTCCCACATGAGGTAGTAGGCTTTTCAGGGGGCAACAAGTATTTGTTCCCCGGAGTAAGTGGTCCCGAGGTGCTTAACTTTTTTCATTGGCTGGGCGCAGTCATCACTAACCCGATGATCATCGGGAACAAGCATACTCCCGTGCGAGCGATCATCGATCGAGCGGCCGCGATGGTAGGCGTCCCCAAGGTCTGCCTCTGCATGGTCGTTGACAAGGGACAGCTGGTCGGACTTTTTGCAGGGTCGCCTGAAGCAGCGTGGGAGCAAGCGAGCGACCTATCGCGCACCTTTCACATAACATACAAGGACCGGCCGTTTCATACCGTGCTTTCCTGCGCCCCGAAGATGTACAACGAGTTGTGGGTGGGCGGTAAGTGTATGTATAAGCTTGAGCCGGTGGTAGCGGATGGCGGTGAACTGACGATATATGCTCCGCACATAAGAGAGCTCTCGCAGGTCCATGGCGCCCTCATCAGAACAATCGGATACCATTGCCGCGATTATTTTTTGAAGCAGTGGAACGACTTTCGGCACTATCCCTGGGGAATCCTGGCGCATTCTACCCACGTGCGCGGGATCGGGACTTATGAAGATCGCGTTGAACGTTGTCGCATCAAGGTTACGCTCGCAACCGGGATCGCCAGGGACGTCTGCGCTGCAATCAATCTTGGCTATCGAGATCCGGCAACGATAAATCCAGACGATTACACCGGCCGCGAGAATGATGGCATGTTGGCAGTTCCCGATTCTGGCGAGGTGCTTTACCATCTCCGGAATCGTCCCGCGTGGGCTCGGCAAATGTGACGTCCACTCGGACGTGGAACCTCGCCGACGAGGAATCCGACCGACAATTGATCATCCGGCAGAATCCAAGTCCTGCGGCTGTGGCGCGGCGTTCGAACACTGAGTTCGGCACAATTACTGCTCTTCTCGGCGTAGGCGCACGAATCGTCAGCAAAGGATCTTCATTTATGCTGGATATTTGCGACCAATGCGGGAGAGGTGTCAGCAAAAAGCTGCTGCACCGCAGTGACGGGACTGCGGTTTTCCATCGCGAGTGTGTCAACGGCCACAAGCTGCACAGAACGACTGGCTGGGAGGATCAACGGGCGACTGACACCTACGGGTCGAAGTCCTACGTGATCGTCGAGCCCTGCGACTGCAGCTGACTAGCTCGAAGTTCATTTGCACGAAGTCGTTTCGTTCGGAGCGTCCGGGCGATCTTTGACGGTGTAGATGCTGCCGTCGTCGCGCAGGTAAAGAGTTCTCGCCTCATCATAGGAAAGAGGCCGGGCACCGCGGCGGCCGAAGACGGCCAGCTGATTGCCGCTTTCGTCGACGGCGCGGTCTCGATCGAGACCCTTAGGAATTGCGAGCGCCGGACCTTCGGTCGGAAAAGTCGCTATCAACTGCGGCGTGGGCCGCGGCGAGAAGCCCAAATAGCCGGGCGTGTCGTCGGGGGAAATGAGCTGCAACACGCGCAGTCCGTTTTTGCCGTCTGCCAGATATGCGAACACGCTCGCATCGGTCATGCCCAGCTTGGTGTCGTTCAAGTCGTTGATCCTGCCGTCCGCATTGTAGGTCGTGGCTTTCGACGGACGCTCGGGATTTTCAATGTCGGCAATAATCAAACCTTCAGCACCCGCGGAAATGTAGGCATAGGTGCGCGCCACGTAAATATTTCGCGCGTCCGCGACAGCCATCGCAGCACTATCGACCGCCTGCGGGTTCTTTGGGTCGGTGACATTAATAATCTTAAGACCGCCGGAATCGACGACGAACGCATAACGAAACTGTACGGCGATCGCGCGCGGTTTCACGACGTGCGGCGCATCGACTTCGCTCACCACCTGCATGTGATCCGGATCTGAGACATCTACGATCACGACGCCGCGGTCGCATAGCACGTAAGCATAGTTACCCGCGATCGTTCCGCCGATCGCGCCGTCAAGTATTCCGCCCGGGTTGAAGCCGGCGCCACGATGGAAAAAGTTGTCGTCCGGGTTGCCGTTGCCCAGTGTGATCACGTCAACTGGTATGAGTCCCTCGAACTTATCGGTGACGTAGGCATACTCGGCTTCGCGCGGAACTTTCTGCTCGAGATTTTCCGGACGCTGCGAGCGCCTGGGATCTATAAGCATCGTAGTTGGTAACAACACGTTGGTCGCATAGCGGGTCGAAACATAGGTCCGCTGTCCGAGCGGTGAAACGGGAGCCGACGTGAACCGCTCAGAGAATCCCTTGTTGTCGAGGTTGGCGATATCGTAGACGACGAAGCCGCCCTTCCCTTGCGCCGTGAACAGATATTCGCCGCGATTTTGGATACTCAGACATTCATTGTGAAACTCTGGTAGCGCTCCGTTCCAGCCTATCTTGAGCGTCGAGGAATGCTCGAACGAATCGCGCAAGACACGGCCGCCGCTGACGAACTTCTTGAATTCATCCGGGTAGGCCAATTCGTGTAGATGGCTTCCTATGACGGCTTGCGGCTCGTCCCGCTCGGTGACGACCACCGCTTGCATGCCGTCGTTGCCTTCAGCGACCCAGCAGTACCGACCGATAAAGTTCACGAAGTTCGTGCCTTGCATCAACAGTTGCGCCATCTTCGCATTGTTGTTGTTTTCAGCCGACAGATGGCAGTCGGTACATTGCTTGGTCTCTTTGAGGCGCACCGTATGCGGTGCAGTGGTGCTGAATGCCTGCCCCGAGAATCCTTCGGCGGAGACAGTCTGCTGCTGAGTGTAGATTACTTCCCGGTTTGCATTGTATGAGCTGACTTCCACCGCGCATGAAGAGCGTGCCGGCGAAATTCTATTACCGGTGGCTTTGCCGTCTTTCGCGATCATAAAAACGTCATTGCGCAAGGTCTGATAGTTATAGGCAGTCCAGTTGCGCGTCATGTCGCCGTTGTAGTGCAAAATTGGCCGACGCATATTTGCTTTCATTGGCAGATGGCATCCGAAGCAGCTCGGCACCCACGACGAATGACAAGTCTGGCATGCCATCTTATCCGGCGAATGGGCCAGCTGGTCGTCAGAGACATTAGTATCGCCCCAGGTTTTGTTGTCCTTTTGAATGGTGTGCGCATAGGAAGCCAGTTGCCAATCGCCCTGAAAATCCGGGTCGTCTTGTCGAATCATGCGCACATAGGAAGCAAGCTGTGAATTTTTCCAATCGGTGCCTTTGTGGCTGTCGACCAGCGCCAATTGCGGCACGTCCCATTTAACTCTCTTGCTGTAAGAGGTGCCGAGAGGATCCATGGACGAGTACTGCGTCAGTATGTTTCCGCTCTTGTTAAAGCGCCTGCCGCTGGCGACGTTGTTGCTGGAGGTAAAATCAACCGGCCTTCCGTTGTCGATCCCGGCATTACCGCTCGCTTTCAACGTCGCGAACTTAGTTGCAGTCCCATGACAGTCTTCGCAGCGAATCTGAATGGCATTACGCACTTCGCCATAGAGTTTGCCGTTGCCGTGAGAGTCACCTTCGAAATGGCAATCGGCGCATTGCATTCCACTTTGATTTTTCTTGCCTTCGCTGTGTATGTCCTGAAGCTTGACGGCTTTCTGCCACTTATCCGGGTCATTCTCTGCGACCGGATGATCGTTGGCATCGAGCAGAGTGCCACAGCTATCCATCTTCCACACGTAACGAAAGAGCCAACCATGACCGTGGAAATCCGCCAGCTGCACGTGCTTCAGCGTGGAGTTAAAGTTGTTGCCAGGAGTCGGATCGCCACTGACCTGCAGAAACTTCGGATCCGACCACAGTCCTTTGACGTTAGACGCCTCGGGGTTGGCCATGAGATCGATGGCTTCTTGATTTGCGCTGGGATGTTTGGGTATCGCGGGATAGAAAAACCTCCCGTCACTCTCATTGTCCCACCAGATAGTACCGAAGTAGCTGTTGGTAACAGTGGTACCCGGATGTACGTGGCAGACGACACACTGCGACGACGGAATCGTCATTGTAAATTGATGCGTGATGGGAAACCCGGAGACGTCTCTCGGAATCGACTTATCGCTTGAAGCACTAACGCCCATATTGCCGTAGCCATGATATTGCGCCGAATGCGCCGGGTCGCGATCGTTGGCGTAGACAACATGGCATCCCGCGCATCCGCTGCTGCGATAGTCGCCCGGATGATCGTTGGTGCCGAGGAACCACAGGGTCGGGTCGAACAACCGCGTTTTCTGCAGACCCAGGAACACGGGATCGGTGCGTACCTTGGTGCCGTAGCCGCGAAGGCTCAGCCGGTCTTCCCCGCGCTCAAACACGCGCAGGACGTTACCGGGCTGAGAGATCTCGAAACGCGGCAGCGGATCGAGATACGGCAGTACGTCGTGCTCGAGCGTTTCTTCCTCGGTAGGTGGCGGTACCGTTTCGACTCGAGTGGGATTGCCGTCTTCGGAATATGACTCGCCGAAACGCGCGATCTTTTCCGGATAGACGCCGTTGTTGTAAAGCGCCGACTCCCAGAGCATCGGGGCCGTCGCCATCATGCTCTTCGGAACCTTCTCCGCTATTTTATCTCTGTCCTGACCGTGACATCCGCTGCGTCCGCAGGTTTGCTCCGCCACGCGCAGGTCGGATGGATTGATGAATCGCACGAACTCCGGCGATTCGTTGTTCAGCATCGAATAGGATCGCATCGGCATCTGCCCGGTCTTGGGCCAATCCTCGCCATAGAGCGGCTTTACGTGAGCGTCCTCTTTTTTGGCTGCTTGCGCATTGCCGCCGTGGCAATCTGTGCAACCGATCCGCTCACCGCCGTTGTGCATGTCGCGGGTGTCGCGCGGCTTGCCGTCGCGTTTGTCGGGCGCATTGATTCCCGCGTGGCAGTTTGACGACAAACAACTTTTGCTCTTAGCATCCACTTCCGCCTGAGACTGCTTACTCAGGATGGGTAGCTTTACCTCCTTGAAAGCGAGCGCGCGCGCTGGCACGGAATGTTCCGGCGGCATCCCGCCGGGCGAGGCCGGGTCGTAGGCCTGATGGCATCCTACTTCGGCCAGCGAGAATGCGAGCACAGCGGCAATCGAAAAGAACAGCAGTCGGAAGGAAGCTGCCTTGCGGTCTATGCCGGGTTTCGTGCGCGAAATCAAGGTTCGCCGGTTCCCCCACTTGATCGATAGCTAGTACGTCAGCGTCAGACCCATAACACTCGAGAACAGCGTGCGTGCCTGAAAGATGTCGCGAAAACCGCTGCTAGGCGTAAGTACTGAAAATGCGCCGGTAACTATCACGTTATCGATCAGAAACGGGCGATAGCGAAACGCGGCGCTGTAGTCGAAGCCGACGTCGTGACCAAGATTGTTCTGATGCAGCACCGATTCGAGCACTGCGACCTTGTCGAACTGAATGTAGCTCAGGTTCAAGAACGTCATCAGTTCCGGCGTGAGCTTCGCATCGACACCGGCATTGTATTGGAAGATCCCGGGGTTCACGAAGTTCGCCTGACCCTGCAATTTGTCGCGTAGGTCGGGAACCAGGCTTAGAGGATTGATCAGCGGAACCTGGGTTCCCGAGAGTCCTATACCAACGCGATTGAAGTAGCTGAAAGGAACGCCGGCAAAGTTAGGGTTGTCCGCGATGGTGTCGAAGCCGCTGGCAGTATGACCGTGAGGGTTGCCGCTACCAGACGCATAGAAGAAGGCGGTGCGGAATCTCAGCCAGTCCTTGTCGTATGACAGCTCTAGTGCGGCCATCTGCGCGTTGATGTTGACCTTGTGGCCGGCAATGTCGTTGAAACTGTCGGTGCCAACCGCTTCGTAGAAGGCGTGCGAGACATTGATGCGTCCGATATGACCATCGCTGGTGCTGCCGAAGTAGGCAGTATTTACTGAATGTGGCTTGACGGTTCCAATCAGCGACGGACGCACAAGGAAGCCGTTATCATTGTATTCAGTGTGACCATTGTCATTGTTGTAGTCGAAATCCAACTGCGCATCGAAGCCATCGAACAGAAAGTCCTGCCGCGTGAAGTTAGCCGCACAGATATTCTGATCGCGCCCGGTAAAGGTGGTATTCAGGCCGCTGTTGGTGTCCTTTTCCAATGGGCGGAAGTACGCGATGTTCCACTGGTCGCGATTGGCTTCGAAATTGCCGAATAGCTTTACTCCGGGATCATTGTCGGAAAAAATGAAGCCGCGAAAATCGCTGGTAAATCCCTGGATGCCCGCAGTGAGCGACAGGAAATCGTAGTAGGGACTCAAGTCGGCGAGCTTATACTCGACGAAGGCCTCTTGCAGCGCGATGTGGCCGTTGGTGCGATTGGTGCCGTCTTGAGTATTGGCGTTGACAATTCCGAGCTCATTCGTCCCCAGGTAGTTGATGTTGAATACCGGCGTGAATCTGATTTCCCAATCGACCGGCTTGAAGCCCGCGTCGCCGTGAAACAAATCGAATGAGATGGCCAGGTTCTCCTGCGCCGTAAACTCGTCGCCGCTGCCGAAAAAATTTGGATTGTTGGGACTCTCAGTGCTAACGCCGCTCGCAATGGATAGGCGCTTGAACGTCCAGAACACGTCGTTGGTGGCAGTCAGGTCGAAGAAAGTGTGATCGCCGAGTATCGGGTAGTCACCTTTAAGCACGTTCTGATCGTAAGGATCCCACCAGTTGCCCGGGCGGTACGGATACTCTCCTGGCACGTTGCTCGGGTAACGATCCCACGAGGGAAATCCTATGCGCCAGCGATCAGGAATGGGTATGAAATCCTGGTTGGGCGCAGGCTTGGTCGCCGGTGCGAACGGCGCTGGTGCGTAGCCCAACGGCCGCATCGGGGCGTTGGAGCCTGTACCGCTCCATTGGGCGGCCGTCTTTTCCTTCGAAGTCTTTGCTGGCGATGGTTGAGACTTGGAGTCGTGGTCGGGTGCCTTCGACCCCGAGGGAGAATTTGCTCCGTCGGCGACAACGATTGGAATCTTCGACGTTGAGGGCGAGGTCGTGTCGGACACGGCACTCAAAGAGGAATCGACGGCGTTGAATTCGGGCTGTTCTGCGCCTTCGGATAAACTCGCGACGCACAGAATCAGACAAGCGATAGGTGCGAACAGCCGACCTCTTACGAAGCGGAGCGTGAGAGCTTGTTCTGCATTACGCTGAACCAAGGTTCACTCATTATCCTGAGTTGCGTGCGTGGCAGAGCGTTGGCGGACAATAGTGTGGGCGTCACAGGAGAGTCAAGGCAGGGTGGCTAACAACTCGGTAGGTTCTGAATTGAAATACAAGTGATCTAGTAGTAATCGTGCTGCGACGGATTTGGTGCCGCACTTTCCTTGAACAGAGGGCGAGCGGGGGAGCAATCGCGTGCTGCGCGTCAACAATCTGATATCGAGAGTTTCGCCGCCGGCCCGCGACGGACTTCGCGACGGGAGGCACTGGCAACTCGTACTCGCGATCGCGACTGTGCTGATGCTGACCGGTCGCTATACCAGCGCCGGTGGTTTTCCTGTCCTACCGACCGCAATTCTCCAGAGCAGTGACGTCGAGAACCTGATAGCCGCGGCCGTCACTCGTGCGCATCGCGATAACGCAACGGTAGTCGTCGCGGTGAGCGACCGCGAGGGCAACGTGCTCGGCATGTTCGACATGACCAACGTAAGGACGGACAGCAATGACGTCGACGCGATAAACGAAACCGCCAATCCACACATGTTCCCATTTTTCACGACGCAAACCGAACGGACTGCGATCGAAAAGGCCCGCACCGCTGCATTTCTGAGCAGCGATCAGGACGCGTTCTCGACGCTGACTGCGGCGGCGCTGGTGGCTCCTCATTTCCCAATGCACGTCGCGAACGCCCCGGCCGCGCCTCTGTTTGGATTGCCATTTTCCTCGTTACCCTGCGGCGACATCCAGCTGCATGGCAACGGCTTGACCGGGATGCTTGGCGGAATACCGGTGTACCTGAAGAAGGCGATTGCCGGTGGAATTGGTGTCGATGGCGCCGCGCAGACGGAGGATGAGCGAATCGCGCTGGCCGCGGTCACAAAGCAATACTCGGTGCCGGCGGCGATAACTGCCGACAATATTTATATCGGCGGCATTCAATTGCCGTGGATCGGAGTCGCTCCTCCAGGAAACCGCAACCCGATTCCCTTTGCAATGCTGTCGGCCTTCGGCATGGTCAATGCGAATTATCCGGTCATACCTACCGTCCCGACTAGTTTCACTCCGGCGACCTTCGCCGGCGTGCCTGGAGAGATCCGGATTCCAATCATGGGCAGCTCGAGGATCGATCCAAACAAGCTCACTGCCGCTGACGTAACGAATATGATCACAAATTCGATCGCGCTGGCGAAGAAGACGCGCGCCGCTATCCGCCTGCCGATCGGCGTT
>Ga0209038_10000219_pt1 | contig 18586 bp, 15 predicted proteins | sample BogFormECP03_OM3_FD_188237 | JGI IMG/M metagenome (GOLD analysis project Ga0209038, IMG submission 188237) | Bog forest soil microbial communities from Calvert Island, British Columbia, Canada - ECP03_OM3 (SPAdes) (version 2) | ecosystem: Environmental > Aquatic > Freshwater > Wetlands > Bog ...
CTCGGCGGTACGTGCGAGCTCCTTGGCCGAGGAGTCTGAGGCCTTGCTCTTCTGGCTGAGGAACGACGGAATGGCGATCGCGGCAAGGATGCCGATGATGAGGATAACCACCAGAAGCTCGATCAGGGTAAAACCACCCTCATCCGATGAGCGCTGGCGCAGTCGATGCAACATATGAATCCTCCTAAGGATTCTGCTTCAGGGCGCCAGCCCGTTGGTAATCGCCTCAAACGGCGATGCGACCTCTTGCGAGAGCGCCGGCGTTGCTAGACACCCTCGCGGATGATTGCCCTGGCACCTCAGCACTGGCTTTGTCGAGGTGTGCATCGGCCGATGTGGGTGCGGGCTTGAGCCCTTGGGGTCCGCTGGACACATGTCCAGACATTGTCTACACGGCCCCGGGTACGATTTGCAGGGAAAACGGGGTCTTAGGGTCCTGCCTGGACGTTCGTTGGCCTGTGTGCGGATCGATACATGCTCCGCCTGGCGACCGGCCGAGAGCTACTCCGCCTGAGGGGGAAGCTCCTGTGCGGCGCTTGAAGCATCCGGCCAGCCCGCCTGGGCATCGACGTCTGCGAGCCGCACGCCCCCACCGGCGCACCACGGGCAGGTGACCTTGGTGGTGGTGCCGCCGAGGTTGGAGATCACCTGGCCGCTGCCGCGACAGGGCATACACTCCCGCGGCCCGTGAGACGCGTCCGCCTGATTCTCGCTGTCGCTTGCCTCGCCCGCCACGAGGCCAGCAGACTAGCGTTCCGCGCATGAGAAGACCGCCGCCACACGGCAGGGTCGCCGTCTGGGAGTGGGCGGCCGTGGGGCTGATCACCGCCGGCGCGGCGGTTCTGCGGCTCTTGCACATCGCCCAGGTCCCGCCCGATCCGTTCTATGACGCGGCCGTGCGCAGCATGTCGCTGTCCTGGCATAACTTCTTCTTCGGTGCGTTCGAGCCCGGCGGGAGCGTGTCGATCGACAAGCCGCCCGTGGACCTGTGGCTGCAGGTGGCAAGCGTGAAGCTGTTCGGGTACAGCTCGACGACGCTCAAGCTACCGGAGGCGCTCGCGGGCACCGTCGCGGTGCCCCTGCTATGGGCGGCGGTGCGCCGCATGTGGAGCGCGCCCGCGGCGATCGCCGCAGCGCTGGCGATCGCGGTGCTTCCGATCGAGGTCATCACCTCGCGCAGCGACACGATGGACGCGGTGATGATGGCGCTGATCGTGCTCGCCCTCCTGCTGGTGGTACGCGCGGGCGAGAACGGGGGGAGCGCCTGGCTGCTCGCGGCCGCCGCCGCGCTCGGGCTCGCGTTCGACGTCAAGCTGCTCGAGTCGCTGGTCGCGCTCCCGGGCCTCGTGGTGCTCGCCTATCTGGCGATGCCCGGCTCGCGGCGACGGCGCCTGTTGCAGGTGAGCGCCGCCGGGGTCGTGTATGTGGTGGTGGCGCTCGCCTGGCTGACGGGCACGCTCCTGGCCCCGGCCCACGACCGCCCGTATGCGATCGGCTCGACCAACGGCAGCGCCTGGAACGCCGCGTTCGTGTTCAACGGCACCGACCGGTTGGGGGGTAAATCCCCCGAACCGCAGGGGACCGAGTATGAACCCGGCCACCGCTATCCGGTGGCGACGCAGTCCGAGCGCGATCACATCCCGATCGTCCCACCCTCGCCGACGCGCCTGTTGGCCCGGGTCGGGCCGCTCTCGGGCGAGCGGCTGGGACTCGACCTGCTCGTCGCCCTGCTGCTGGGAATACCGGCGCTGATCAGCGGCGTGTGGGGTCGAGAATCCGGTGAAGAGTCCGGGGGCGATGAGGCCGCGCGGATCGCGCAGCAGCGCATGCGCCGGGGCGTGGCGGCGGGGCTGTCGCTGTGGTTGCTGACGGGGATCGTCCTCTTCAGCGACATGATTCGCCTGCACCCGCGCTACGTGGAGGGTCTGACCCCGGCCGTGGCGGCGCTGCTCGGCATCGGCGTGGCGTGGGCGACCTCGACTCAGGGACGCGCGCGGCTGGCGGTCCTTGTGGGTACGCTCCTGATCGCGATCGTGTATGCCGAGCGCCTGCTCTACGGCCGGCCCCCGGTCTGGTGGATTGCGCTGTTGGGCGTACTCGGCGCGATCGCGCTCGCGATCCTCGAGCGCGTGCCGGCGATCCCGTTGAGGGTCCGATCGGTCGCGCTGCGGGCGGGGGCGTTTACGATGACGCTCCTGGCGGTGCTGGCGATCGCCGTCAGCACTGACGCCGCGGCGATCAAGAACCGCGTGAGCGATGCCGGCTATGTCGGCGCACTGCCCGGTGAAGAGCTGCACCTGCTCAGCAGCTATCTGCGAGCGCATCAGGACGGTGCTCGCTATGAGGTCGCGGCGGAGTCGGCCACCGGGATCGGCGCCCTGATCGTCAAGGACGCACGTCCGATCGTGGTCCTGACGACCTACGACGCGCGCGTCTTCACGAGCGTGCCCGAGCTCGAACGAGTGATCGCGCTCGGGAAGGTGCGCTATGCCTTCCTGAACTCGACCTGCGACCCGCACGACTCCTCCGTGGATGCCGCATGCTCGGCTCCGGCGAAGTGGGTGCGCGCGCACGGAACCGACGTCTCCCACCAGGCGGGCCTCCGCGCCGGGGTGCTGTGGCTGCTCCCGGGGGCGGCGACATGAGCGTCGAGGAGAAGCGCACGGGCTCCTCGTTCGAGGAGCTTGCGCAGGGCGCGCGTGCAGCCGGGAAGCTGGCTCTCGACACTGAGTTCATGGGCGAGGGGCGCTACCGGACGCTCCTATGCCTGATCCAGCTCGCGATCCCGGACGCCGGCGAGGCGGGCGGGCGGATCGTGATCGTCGATCCGCTCGAGGAGGACCTCGACGGCGCGCCGCTCGTCGCGGTCCTGGCCGACCCCGCGATCCAGGTGGTCGTGCACGCGGGACGCCAGGACATCGCGCTCATTCGCCGGCGTTTTCACACGGAGGTGACGAACGTCTTCGACACGCAGATCGCGGCCGGGTTCGTGGGCCTCGGCGCGCAGACCTCTTATGAGTCGTTGCTGGCGGAGGCGCTCGGCGTGCGCGTGGCCAAGAGCGCGAGCTTCACTCGCTGGGACGCACGGCCGCTCTCGCCGGAGCAGCTGTCCTACGCGCGCGAGGACGTCGTGCACCTGCTCGAGCTTGCCGGGGAGCTCGAGCGCCGCCTGCAGGAGCTCGGGCGCCTTGAGTGGGCGCGCGAGGAGTGCGAGCCGCTCGCGCTCTCAAGCGACGAGCGCGAGCCCGAGACGATCCTCGCCCGCCTGCCCCGCGTCGCGAGCCTGAGCCCCGCGGCGCGCACGGTCGCCCGTGAGCTCGTGCAGTGGCGTGAGCGGACCGCGGCGCAGGCCGACCGGCCGGTGCAGAGCATCCTCTCGGACGTCGCGCTGATGGAGATCGCCAAGCGCAAACCGTCGTCGAGGAAGGAGCTCGAGCGGATCCGGGGCGTCGGCGCGGGTGCCGCACGCCGCCGTGCCGAGGAGATCCTCGACGCCGTGCGCCATGCGCGTGGACTGCCGCCCGATCCCGGGCCGGAGCTCTCGCGCCCGCCGGCCGCCAAGCCCGAGGACGCGCCGCTCGTCGCGCTCGCCGAGGCGCTGCTGCGTGCCCGCGCGCGCGAAGCCGGACTCGCCTATGAGCTGCTGGCGAGCCGAGCCGACCTGCAGGCGATCGTCGCCGCCTGGCGGACGGGCGCGCTCACCGGCGAGGAGGCCACCGGCCCGGGCGGCGTGCGCGGCGGTGAGGCCGCCGTGCGGACGATGCGGGGCTGGCGGCGCGAGCTCGTAGGCGAGGAGCTGCTGGCGCTGTTGGACGGCCGTCTGTCGCTGTCGGTCCGCGGGGGCGGACTGAACGTCGATTATTCGATGCGGTTGTAGACTTCGAACAGCGGCAGGTACATCGAGATCACGATGAAGCCGACGATGGCCCCGATCACGATGATCATGATCGGCTCGAGGATGGAGGTGAGGGCCTTCACCGAAGCTTCGACCTGGTCCTCGTAGAACTCTGCCACCCGCTCGAGCATCGCGTCCAGGGCGCCCGTTTCCTCGCCGACTCCGACCATGTGGGTGACCATCGTGGGAAAGATCGACTCCTGGGCCAGCGGCGCTGCGATCGTGCCGCCGCGCTTGACCGAGGCGATCACGCTGTCCATCGCCTGTTCGACAACGACGTTGCCACCCGTCTTGCCCGTGATCTCAAGCGCCAGCAGCAGCGGCACCCCGGCGCTCGTCAGCGAGGCGAGCGTGCGCGACCAGCGTGCGACCGCGACCTGCTGGACGATCGCGCCGATCTTCATCGGGACGTGCAGGCGGAAGCGGTCCCACTGCCCGCGTCCCCATGAGCTTTTCTTCCACTTCACGAACGTGACCAGCACGACGCCGGTCACCGAGAACATCAGCCACCAGTAGCCGGTGACCATTTCCGAGAGCAACACCGAGACCTGGGTCAGCTTCGGCAGTTCGCCACCGAACTGCTTGAAGACGCCGACGAACACGGGCACGAGGAAGGCGACGAGCGCCATCATCACTCCGACGGCGAAGATGATGACCAGCGTCGGGTAGACCATCGCGGATTTGATCTGGCGGCGCAGCGAGGCATCCTTCTGAAGCTGGTCGGCGACGCGCATGAGCGCGTCTTCGAGCACACCGCCCGCCTCCCCGGCCCGTGCCATGGCAACGAACAGTGGGTTGAACACCTTCGGGTGGCGCGCCAGTGAGTCGCTCAGCGACAACCCCGCCTCGACGTCCTTGCGCACCGCCACGATCGTTTCCTTCAGGAATTTGTTCTCCGTCTGCTCCTCGAGCACGTACAGCGAGCGCAGGATGCTCATCCCGGATGAGATCATCGTGGCCAGCTGGCGCGAGAAGACCGCGAGCTCCGCGGCCTTGACCCGCTTCATGAACGCGAGCTCGATCTCGCGCGAGGTGTGCTTGTCGGCGACGTCGAGGATGATCAGCCCGCGCGCCTTCAGCTGGTCGGCGGCTGCCTGCTTGGAGGCTGCCTCCACCTCGCCGGCGGCCTTGGCCCCGGTGAGGTCCATGGCCTTGAAGACATACGTGCTCATGTTGCGATGTCCCTAAGCCGCGAGCGAAGTAGCGCCGAGCAGGCGCCCGAGCTCCTCCGGGGTGGACGAGCGGGATTCGGCGAGCTTCTGGGTGATCTGGCCTCCGCGCACGAGCGTCGCCAGCGAGGCGTCCATCGTCTGCATCCCCTTCGCCGAGCTGGTCTGCAGGACGGAGTAGATCTGGTGCGTCTTGCCCTCACGGATGAGGTTGCGCACGGCCGGGTTCGGCACGAGGATCTCGCACGCCGCCACGCGGCCGGAGCCGTCGGCGGTCGGAAGCAGTTGCTGGGTCATGATGCCCTCCAGTGCGACCGACAGCTGCACGCGCACCTGGCCCTGCTGATGGGCCGGAAACACGTCGATGATACGGTCGATCGTCTGTGCAGTGTCCTGGGTGTGCAGCGTGGCGAACACGAGGTGGCCGGTCTCAGCCGCGGTCAGCGCGGTGGAGATCGTGTCCAGGTCGCGCATCTCCCCCACGAGGATCACGTCGGGGTCCTGGCGCAGCGCGGCCTTCAGGGCGGCGGCGAAGCTCTGCGCGTCCGAGCCCAGCTCACGCTGGTTGACCAGGCACTTCTTGTGCGTGTGCAGGAACTCGATCGGGTCCTCGATCGTCATGATGTGCTCCTCGCGCGTGCGGTTGATCTCATCGATCATGGCCGCCAGCGAGGTCGACTTTCCCGAGCCGGTGGGTCCGGTCACGAGCACGAAACCGCGGGGCCGGCGGGTGAAGTCGTGTACGGCCGCGGGCAGCCCCAGGTCGTCGATCGTGGTCAGGCCGAAGGGGATCAGTCGAAAGGCTGCGCCGATTGCTCCACGCTGGAAGTAGGCGTTCACGCGGAAACGCGCGTGCCCGGGGATCGAGTAGGCGAAGTCCAGCTGCCAGTCGGTCTCAAGGCGCTGGCGCTGGTCGCCGGTGAGAATCGAGTAGACGATCTCTCGCGTGTCTGTGGCGGACAGCTTCGGGTAGTCCTCGAGCGGCGTCAGGCGCCCGCGAACGCGGACCGTCGGATGTGCGGCTGCGCTCAGATGCAGGTCGGAGGCGCGACGGGAGACGACCTCCATCAGCAGATCTGCGAAATCGATGTCCATGACCCGCCCATCGACAGATCGGCGCGCCGCCATTAGCTCCGTGCAATCCGCCTTCACGGCGACTGGACGAACGTATGAGGAGACGCCGGTGCTAGTGGCGCTCGTCCGCGCCGCGCAGCGCGCCGCGCATGGCCTCGAGCGGCGCTGCTCGGCCGGTCCACAGCTCAAAGCTCAGGGCCCCCTGCGCGAGCAGGATCTCGAGCCCGTCGAGCGTCCGCGCGCCACGCGCACTCGCGGCGGCGATCAGCGGGGTTGGTCCCTCGGCTTGGTAGACCATGTCCACGACGTAGGGATATTCGCCCACCGCCTCGGGCGTCAGGCCGAGTTGGCCGAGCGTCTCTCCGAGCTGACCGAGCGTCTCTGACTCAGCGAGCGACGACATCGCGGCGGAGCGCCCATGCCGGCCGGAAGGGACGGGCGCAGCGGGACCCTGCAGGCCGACCGAGGTGCAGTTGATCAGCAGGTCGGCGGGCTCGGGCTTGCCGACGGCGCGCACGCCCAGATCGCGCGCGAGCGTCCGGGCACGCTCGGAGGTGCGATTCCACACCGACACCTCGCTCGCTCCCGCCTCGCGCAGCGCCCACGCCGCCGCGCGTGCGCTGCCGCCGGCCCCCAGCACGAGCGCGCGCAGACCCCGCGGGGAGGAGCCGAGCGCCGAGATCAGGCCGGGTGCATCGGTGTTCTCGGCGGCGACCGTGCCGTCGGAGGCGAACGTCAGCGTATTCGCTGCGCCGATCGCGCTCGCCGCGTCGCTCGCACCGTCGGCGAGCGCAAGCGCGGCCTGCTTGTGGGGGATCGTCACGTTCGCGCCCACGAAGCCACAGCGACCGAGCGCGCGGGTCGTCTCCGCGAACAGCTCCGGTGGAACGGGCAGGCGCTGATAGCGCCAGTCGAACATCTCCAGGAAGGCGAGCGCCGCGTTGTGCATCGCCGGCGAGCGGCTGTGCGCGACCGGCCAGCCGAGGACGCCGAGCCGCGGCATCACTTGTGCTTGCAGACGGGCGGATGGCCGCCGTTGTTCTGGACGGCGGCCTTGTAGGCCGCCACGTTGCGTTCGAACGCGGCCTCGCTCGTGGAGAAGACCTGCTCGCCACAGCCGTCCGCGCCGGCCACGTAGTAGAGGTAGGGCACGTGCGCCGGATGGGCGGCCGCTTCGATCGAGGCCAGCCCGGGATTGGAGACGGGCGTCGGTGGCAGACCCGTGTGGGTGCGGGTGTTGTAGGGGGATTCGATGTGCAGCTGGGCTTCGGTCAGTTCGTGGGTGTATGTGGCCACGCCCAGCTGCAGCTCCACCGCGTAGTAGATCGTCGCGTCGATCCCGAGCGGCATGTCCGCGTGCAGGCGGTTGTAGATGACCGCCGCTATCAGAGGCCTGTCGTGGCTCGTCTGCGCCTCGCGCTCGACCATCGATGCGACCGTGAGCAGTCCGTAGGGAGTCACTCCCAGTTCGTGTGCACGGCGGACCCCATTCGCCCCGAAGTTCTGCTGGAAGGCGACGAGCTGCTCTTCGACGAGCGTGCTGACGTTCGCGCCCGAGTACATGTCGTAGGTGGCCGGGAACAGGAAGCCTTCGAGGTTGGGCGTGTCGACCGGAGCCCCGTAGTGCGCCGGATCGAGCAGCGGGGAGCGTCTGGAGGCGGCCCGGTAGCTGCCGGTGAGACCGTCGGCGGCCGCGATCTGTGCGATCTGCATGCGCGTCTCTCCCTCAGGAATCACCACCTTGACGACCGCCGGGGGTAGGACCGCCTTCACATGCCCGCGATCGAGCAACGAGTGCAGCAGCACCCAGATCAGCGCGACCGCTCCGGCGAGCGCCAGTAGGGCGCCCGCGCGCACACCGAGCCGACGACCGCGATGCCGCGGGGCCCGGGTCTGGGCGACCGCCGTGGCCGGGCCGTCGCCCGTCAGCGCTTGGGCCCACGCCGCATGCGCTGGCGCGGGGTCGGGGGTCGGGATCGGTGGCAGCGGCGAGTCGCCGGCGAGGGGAATCTCTGCGGGGTCGAGGGAGGCGGCTGGAGGCTCGGCGGAGGCGGCGCAAGGCTCGGCGGCGGGAATCCCGGAGGGCTCGTCAACCGGCATCGCTTGACTGCTCACGCCTTCAGCGACGCCGGCCTCCGTCGCGCGGTCGCCTACGGCGCCATGCACCAATCGTCCAGCCCGGTGACGAGCGCGCTCCTCGCGAGCGCGCTCGCGCTCCGCTTCACTGCGTTGGTGTGACGGTTGTACTCGGTTCTCGCCCTGCAAGGTTGCTGACCCTAACGCGATCGGCTCATCAGCCAGCTCTCCAACAGCAGGGCCGCCGCGCGTGAATCCTCGCTCTCGGTGAACGGGCCCTCCATCGCGTTGGCCATGCGCGTGGTGAAGCGCTCGTCGTGCATCTCAACCGGGATGCCCTCGCCGAGGCGAAGCGACAGCCGCTCGGCGAATGCCCGCGTCTCGCGCGTCTGCTCGGTGTCCTCGCCGCGGAGCGACAGCGGCAGCCCGACCACCACGCGCTCGACCTCGCGCTCGCGGATGAGCTCATTGAGCATCCGCAGCCCGCGCCTGCTCCCGGGGCTCGGAACGGCCGCAATCGGCGTCACGATCGTGCCGGTGGGGTCGCTCAGCGCGCACCCGCAACGCGCGCTCCCGTAGTCCAGGCCGAGCACACGCATCAGCTCGCAAGCGCCGCCTCGATTGCGCCGCTCGCCGCAGCGATCGCCTCCCCGAGCTTCTCCGGATGGCGTCCACCCGCCTGTGCCATCGTGTCGCGCCCCCCTCCCCCACCGCCCACGATCTCGGCGGCCAGCCCGACCACGGTCCCCGCCTTCACCCCTCGCGCAACCAGCTCCGGGGCGACGCTCGCAACCAGGTGCACCCGCCCATCGGCGGCCGTGCCCAGCAGAATGGCCGCGTCACCGAGCCGGCCCTTCAGCCGGTCGACGAGCTGGAGCAACGCCTTGGCGTCCGCGACGTCGACCTCCGCCGCCAGCACCCGTGCGCCGGCGATCTCCCGCGCGCCTGCGGCGAGCGCCTCAACGTCCACCGCGCTCGCGCCGCCCGCCGGAGCGCCGCCGCCCCGCATCGCTTTCTCCAGCGTCCTGCGCTCGAGCTCGCGCTCGCGCACGGCCGCAGGTGCATCCTCGGGCGGTGTGCGCAATGTCTGGGCCACGTCGCTCAGCAGGCGGTCGTGCTCGCGCAGAAGCTGCACCGCCGCCGGCCCGGTGACCGCCTCGATGCGTCTGACGTTGGCGGCGCTCGAGGTCTCCGAGAGGATATGGAAGGGCCCGATCTCCGCGGTGAGGCGCACGTGCGTGCCGCCACACAGCTCGCGCGAGTACTCGCCCTGACCGATCTCCACCATCCGCACGACGTCGCCGTACTTTTCTCCGAACAGCGCCATCGCGCCGAGGCGCTTGGCCTCCGGGAGGGTTGTGGTGATAGGACGCACCGGATCGTTGCGAGCGATCCACTCGTTCACGCGGTCCTCCACGTCGCGGAGCTCCTCCGCGCTCAGCGCCTGGCCGTGGCTGAAGTCAAACCGCAGCTTGTCCGGCCCCACGTATGAGCCCGCCTGGTGCACGTGATCGCCGACGCGCTCGCGCAGGGCGGCCTGCAGCAGGTGTGTCGCGGTGTGGTTGCACTCGGTGGCGTGCCTCACGACCCGATCCACGCGCGCCAGGACCGGCTCCCCCGCCTGCAGGGCGCCCTGCTCGAGGACCACCCGCAGCGCCTGGTCTTCTCCCAGCCGAAGGACGTCCTGCACGCGGGCCCGGCAGTCACCGTGCTCGCATTCGATCGTGCCCACGTCGGCGATCTGGCCTCCGCCGGCGGCGTAGAAGGGCGACTCGGTGAGCTTGACCAGGTACTCCGTCGGCTCCGACCCATCCGCCCCGCGGTCGAGGTCCCCCGAGTCGAAGCCGTTCGTGCCGATACTCCGCACGGCCCCCACCGTCGTCGTCTGCTCGCCGGTCTCATAGCCCGTGAAGCGGGTCCGAAAGCCGCTCTCGCCGGCGAATGCGCTGGCCGCCGCCCGCAGCTGCCCCGCCTCCGCGCCGCCTCCACGGGCACTCGCACGTCCGCGGGCGCGCTGCTCCTCCATCAGCTCCTCGAACTCGCCCTCGATCGACAGCCCCTCCTGGGTGAGCAGTTCGTTGGTCATCTCATGCGGGAAGCCGTAGGTGTCGTGCAGCCGGAACACCTCGCTGGCGGGAACCGAGGAGCGCCCCGCCAGGCGCGCCTGCTCGATGTACCCGCGCAGCGTGGCCATCCCCTGCGCGAGCGTGCGCCCGAACCCCTCCTCCTCCGATGACAGCCACTCCTCGATCGCCGCATGGCGCTCGCCGAGCTCGGGGTAGGCGCCACCCATCAGCTCGGTGACCCGCGCCGCGTAGCGGTTGAGGAACCCCGGCGGGAGCTCCAGATAGAGGCCCTGCTGGATCGCGCGGCGCATCACCCGGCGCAGCACGTAGCCCCGCTCCTCGTTTGAGGGGACGACCCCATCGGCCACGAGGAACGTCATCGCGCGAGTGTGATCGGCGAGGATGCGCAGGGCGCGGTCGGTGGCGAACTCGGTCCCATAACGCCTACCCGAGAGCTCCTCGCCCAGCTCGATCAGCGGCTGGAACTGATCGGTCTCGAACACCGAGGGCGTCTGCTGGAGGATCGCCGCCATGCGGTTGAGTCCGAGGCCGGTGTCGATGTTGTTCGCCGGCAGCGGCTTCAGCTGTGCGTCGGGGAACTGCTCGTACTGCATGAACACGAGGTTCCAGTACTCGAGGAAGCGCTCGTTCTCACCTCCCGGCAGGTCCTCGGCTGAGCCGTATCGCAGTCCGCGGTCGATGTACAGCTCTGAGCACGGGCCGCAGGGACCCGTCGGGCCCGCCTGCCAGAAGTTCTCAGAGCGCGGGCATTCGATGATCCGCGCACGCTCCACGCCCAGATCGAGCCAGTGGGCGATCGCCTCCTCGTCGGGACCCAGCCGGAGCTCATCGTCGCCTTCGAACACCGTCACCCAGATGTCCTCGGCCGCGAAGCCGAACACCTCGCGGGAGAGCTCCCATGCGAACGCGATCGCCTCGCGCTTGAAGTAATCCCCGAACGAGAAGTTGCCGAGCATCTCGAAGAACGTGAGATGCCTGGCCGTGTTGCCGACGTTGTCGATGTCGACCGTGCGAAACACCTTCTGGCAGCTCGTCAGACGGGGTGCCGGCGGCGCCTCCTGACCGAGGAAGTAGGGCTTCAGCGGATGCATCCCCGCGACCGTCAGCAGCGCCGAGGGGTCGTGCGCGGAGGGCACAAGCGACGCCGACGGGATGCGCCGGTGGCCGCGCTCCTCGAAGAAGCTCAGATAGCGCTCGCGGATCTCCTCAGTTGTCATCGCGCGAGCCATCTTAGGGTTCGCACGCCACCCGGCCCCGCTCAGCTTCTAGGACTGCGTGGCGATGGTGCCGTAGCCGACGACGACATCGCCCGAGTACATGCAGGCGAGCTGGCCGGGGGCGGTACGCTCGGCAGGCGCTTCGAGCTCCACCTTCACCCGTGCGTGACGCCCGGCTGCGGGGTCCCCCTGCAGGCGGCAGGGCAACCGCCGCCCGTGGGAGCGCACGCGCACCCCGTCCACGCATGCGCCAGCACGATGCAGCGTCGCTTCACGCACCGCCATGCCCTGAACCAGCAGCTCCTCACGGGAGCCGACCGTGACCGTGTTGGCGCGCGTGTCGGTGTCGAGCACATACAGCGGATGCCTGCCACCGATCCCCAGCCCGTGGCGCTGACCGACGGTGAACACGTGCGCCCCCGAATGCTCGCCGAGCACGCGCCCGGCGCGATCGAGGATCGGGCCCGGCCGCACGCCTAGCCCTCCGTGGCGCTCGAGGAAGGCGCCCTGGCGGGTGCCTGCCAGAAAGCACAGGTCCTGCGAGTCACGCCTGCCGGCGACCTCGAGGCCGGCCTCGAGCGCCAGCTCGCGGACCTGGGGCTTGCGCATCTCCCCCAGCGGAAAGCGCAGGCGGGCGAGCGACTCGGGCGCGAGCGCGGAGAGCACATAGCTCTGGTCCTTGCCGAGGTCGGTGGCCGTACGCAGCAGCGGGCCCTCCGATACGCGGGCGTAGTGACCGGTGGCTAGCGTCTCTGCCCCGAGCCTGTCCGCCAGCTCGAGCATCGCATCCAGGCGGACGTTGCCGTTGCAGCGCACGCACGGGTTGGGGGTCAGGCCGGCGGCATGGTCGGAGAGCCAGTGATCCACGACCCCCGCGCGGAACTCCGCGCGCAGATCGATCGAGAGGTGGGGCATGCCCAGACCGTGCGCGAGGTGGCGAGCGCCGCGCACAGCCTGAGCCGAGCAGCAGCTCGCCTCGCCGTCGTTCTCGGGGTCAGACCACAGTTCGAGCGTGACCCCGACGGCCTCGGCGCCCTGCTCGGCGACGAGCAGCGCCGCGACGGCGCTGTCGACCCCGCCACTCAAGGCGACCAGCGTGCGCCCCGACCGCTGGGCGAGCGCCGCATGCCCGCGAGCGCCAGCGCCGAGGGCGCGGTGCAGCGCGTCGGCCGAGAGCTCCGCAGCGTGGCGCTTTGCGGGGCTCAGCCCCCCCAGCTCGGCCGCGATCTGATCGGCGCCGATCCGCGCAGCGCGCAGGAGCGGGGCGTCGCGCACGAGGCTCACCGCCGCGCTGCCCGCCGCGAGCGTCGCGCCGCAGCCGCTCGCGTCAAAGCCCGCGTCGCTGATGCGCCCGTCCGCGCTGTCGGGGTCGATCGCGATCGAGATCCTGATCAGATCGCCGCACGCCGCCCCGCCCGCTGCGCCCGTGCAGGCACCGTCGGGACAATGGCCGCGTCCCAGCGGTCGTTCGAGATGATCGATGAAGCCCTCCGCGATACTCACGCGGTCGAGTTTAGGGCTAGGGGTGCTGCGCTTCCTTGATGGCCTGTTCGAGCGCGAAGGCATCGGTCAGGCCGGTGATTGTGGTCGTCTGCCCCGTCTTGTTGACCAGCAGGATCGTAGGCGTCCCGTAGATCTGGATCGAGCGGGTGATCGTGCCGAACGATCCCACCTGTTGTGCGCTCGCGTAGCTCACCGCCAGCTTTCCGCCGAGCGAGCGCTCGACGGCCTGTAGTTCGCCTCGCACGGCCGCGTCGACCACTCCCTTGGGGTTCCAGAACAAGATCGCCACGGTCTTTCCCTGTTTGAGCTCATTTTCCACGAGCAGCTGCCCAGTCGGCGCCAGCGCCGCGGTCGAGCTCGCGGCTGGAGCGCTTGCGCTGGGAGCGGCGGTCTTGGTCGGCGTAGCGACATGGGTCGGGGCAGCCTTCGCCTTGACCGGGCTCGTCGTAACCCTGTTCGGCGTGGCGGCGACTGTCGAGGTGGCCTGAGCGGTGGCCGCAGTGGTGGGCGGCGCGCCCGGCCTTGAGGCGCCGGTGACGCTCGTCGATGCCTGGTTGGACTTCTCTTCAAGCTGCTTTGCGTTCTGCTGGGACGTGGCGACCGCTTTGTGGGCGTTGGCGATCGCGCGCGAGAGACCCTTTACGCCGGGAGCGGCCCCCTTGTAGACGGGGGTTGGGGCGGCCGCGCTTTTTTCCTCGGCGGCGGCGGATGGGGCCGGTGCGGGCGTGGGCGTGCTCGAGCCACCGCTCGCCGAGTGCCCGTGCAGCGCGAAGAACCACACGCCGGCGAGCACGACCATCGCGAGCAGGGCGATCTGAAACGGGCGCGAGATTTGGCTCATCACCCCCTCCTTCGGCAGTTTTGGGGAAAGAGTTGAACGGTGCGAAATGCGTTGGACGCCTCGCAAGCGCCCCGCCCGGCCATCCCGAACGGTGCCGCGAGCGCTCAGATCGAGCGCAGGCCGCGCAGCGCCGCGTGCACCACGGTGTCCGTGGCGATCCGCTCCTGCCCGCCGCCCTCCATGTCCCTCAGCACCGTCTCCGGGCCCTCCACTATCGCGACAAAGCGCGCAGCCAAGGCGTTGGCGTGCCCGAGCTGGCCTTTCAGCGAGCGTCCCCCCAACTCGATCTGGACCTTCACGCCCGCCGCGCGCGCCTCGACGAGGATGTCGAACGCCGCCGGCCTGCTCGCCGACCCCTCAAACGCCACGAACAGCTCGACCTGGCCGGCCGCAGGTGCCTGCAGCTCGCCTGCGAGCATGATCCGCTCGACCCCTGCAGCCCAGCCCACGCCCGGCGTGGGTTTACCCCCGAGCTGCTCAACGAGGCCGTCGTAGCGGCCGCCGCCACCCACGCCGCTCTGCGCTCCCAGAGCATCGGAGGTGAACTCGAACACCGTGCGTGTGTAGTAGTCAAGGCCGCGCACGAGCGTCGAGTCGAGCTCGTAGGCGACGTTCGCCACGTCGAGCAGCTCTCGCACCTGCGCAAAGTGCTCGGCGTCGTCCTCGCTCAGATGCTCGAGCAGCCGCGGTGCACCCTCCATCACGCGTCTCGTGCCCTCGTGGTCTGAGTCGAACGCCCGCAGGGGGTTCAGCTCGATCCTCGCCCGCACCTCCTCGGACAGGCTCTCTTCGTGTGCGCGGAGATGCGCCTTCAATCGATCGCGGTACTCACTCCGCGCGTCCCTGCCGCCGAGGCTCGAAAGGCGAAGCCTCCCGGAGGAGACACCTGCCTGCTTGAGTAGCTCCGCCAGGAGCACGATCGACTCCGCGTCGACGGCGGGATCCTCGGACCCGAGCGCCTCGGCGCCGACCTGCCAGAACTGCCGGTAGCGCCCGGCCTGCGCGCGCTCGTGGCGGAAGAAGCTCGACAGGTACCAGAGCTTCACCGGCTGGCGGCGCTTGTGCATGCCGTGTTCCACATAGGCCCTGCATACCGGCGCGGTTCCCTCAGGACGAAGTGTCAGCGAGCGGCCCGAGCCATCGTCGAACGTGAACATCTCCTTTCCCACGATGTCCGTGGACTCCCCCACGCCACGCGCGAACAGCTCGGTCGCCTCGAATGCCGGCGTCTCGATACGTTCATACCCCGCCCCCTCGAGCGTCGCGCGCGCGTGCGCCTCGAGCGTCGCGCGCGCTCCCGCGTCCTCACCGAGCACGTCGAAGGTGCCTCGCGGCGCTTTGATCTTGGGAGCAGTCAACTTCCGGCTGCCGTCCCGGGAGCGCTCAGCGCCCGGCTGCCGTCGCACCCGGCGCCGGGGTCGCGGCGACCTTGGAGCGGAGCTCGGCGAGGAACGGGTTCGTGTCGCGCTCGCGGCCGAGCGTCGTCACGCCCATGTGCCCGGGGTAGACGGTCGTCTCCGCGGGAAATGCCTGCAGCAGGCCGCCGATCGAGCGCTCGAGCGTTGGCCAGTCCCCGCCCGGCAGATCCACCCGGCCGACCGAGCCCTGGAACAGGACGTCCCCGGACAGCAGCGCGCTGTCGGCCGGTTCTGAGGAGGCGATCGCGTAGGTGACGTGTCCAGGGCTGTGGCCCGGCGTGAAGATCACCTCGATGTCCAGTCCGGCGAGGCTCAAGCGCTCGCCACCCGCCACGGTGTGGTCGGCCTGGTAGCTCTCGAAGGGACCAAACCCCGGAGGCACCCAGCGCATCACGTCCGCGAGCACCGCCTGCTCGATCTGCGGGCAGTACACGGGCGCGCCGGTGGCGCGCGCCACGGGCGCCACCGCGCCGATGTGGTCGAAGTGGCAATGGGTGATGAGGATCGCCTCGATCTCGACCCCCAGCTCACCGCTCGCGGCGAGCAGCCGCTCGGCCTCGTCGCCAGGATCGACGATCAGCGCCCGCTTCGCCGTGTCGTGGGAGCGGATGATGTAGGAGTTCTCCTGGACCGGGCCGACGGTGAACGCACGCACATCCAGACCGCTCATCTCAGCAGCGTCTCCTCGTGATCGCCGGCGAGACGCGTCACTGCACAGTCTTCCCCTCGGCCTTACGCTTGGCTTTCAGGCGCTGGCGGCGCCTGAACATCCACTGATCGGTGTAGTAGCTGATCGGCACGTACAGCAGCAGCACGATCGGGAACAGCTCGATCGCCTCCTGCGGCTTCTTGATCAGGAACATGCTCAGCAGCAGCACCAGGATCGAGGCGATCATCGCGCGGTAGAAGGCCCCGGTCCAGGTCGGCGGACGATCGCGCTTGTCGGGGAGCTTCGCCTTCGCCCGCGCGGCGTCCCCGGCCTTCCCGCTCTTCTCCGCAGTGGTCGGCTTGCGTCCGGTGCGACCGCGCGACTCGACCACCCCGGCCGCATTCCCGCGGTGCTTGGTCTGGCGCTTGCGCTTCGTCTGGGCCATGTTCAGAAGCCTAGTGCGTTCTCGATCACGTGGCGCTCGGGGTCGAATCCGTGCAGGGGAACGTCCGCCGGAAAGCCCTCGAGCGCGGCGCGCGGCGCCAGCCCGACGAGCTCCGCGCTGTCCACCCCCGCGTGCCTGCCGACGGCCTCGATCACGGCGGCCATCGGCATCTCGAGCGGGCGCTCGATGTTCATCGAGACCTGCGCAACCCCACCGCTCAGGGAGACGCCGATCGCGCGCACGCCCGGCAGGCCCTCCTCGCCGCCCTCGCGTATGAGAGCTGCGATCGCGCGCGCCCGCTCGACCGTAGCCGCCGCGGCGAGCTGCAGGTTGAATGCCACGAGCGGCTCCCTCGCCGCCACGAGCGTCGCCCCGCCCGTCGGATGCAGCCACGGCGGGCCGAAGTCCGGGCGCTGAGCGGTCTCTGATCGATCGGGCGCCGCCATCCTCTCCGCGAGGCCGGCCGGCCCGCCGCGCCGCAGCAATGCGCGCGTGCGTGCCGATCTCGCTGCGCTCGCGGTGAGCTCGCCGTAGAGGAACACCGGTACCTGGAGCTCCTCGCCGATCCGATCGCCCACGAGCAGCGCCTCCGCGCACGCCGCGCCCCTCCTATCCGCGTCGAGATAGACGACGGGCGCCACGTCGAGCGCGCCGACGTACGGATGCTCACCGCGCCCGCCGCCGTCCGCCGAGCCGCGCTTCATGACATCGATCCGCTCCACCGCCACGGCAGCACCCCGGAGCAGTGCGTCGGCGAGCCCGGTGGGGCGGCCGGCGAGCGTGAACACGGAGCGGTGGTGATCCGCGTCGGAATGGACGTCGAGCACCTCGACCGCACTCAGCCGCTCACCACCGGCGAGCGCCTGCCCGACTGCGGCGATCACACGCTCGTCGCGGCCCTCGGAGAAGTTGGGGACAGCCAGCAGGACGGGCGCCGTCATGTGCGCCTCGAGCACGCCGCGGCGTACGCACGGTGCATGGCGATCCAGCCGTCGTCACGGATTCTCCGCGCCAGGCCCGTTCCCTGAACGTTGAAGCGCCGCGCCGCCCGCACGGGGTCGGCGAGGTCGCGCCGCAGCCGTCTGGTGCGGCCGTGGCGAGCGGCTGTGGCGGCGCGTCGCAGGCTCAGCCCCTTCTCATGGGGCAGATGCCACAGGCCGAGCGCAGTGGGGTTCTCGGGGACCGCGCCTGAATGGCGCGAGCCGGTCTGGATCCTCCTGGCCACGGCTGAAAGGTCGCGAAAGCGAACCTCGCCGAGCGCTCCAAGGAGGCTGAGGATCTGCTGCTCACTCGGCAGCGTCTGGCCGTTCGCCGCGAGTCGCGCGTCGAGCGCTTCGCATCTCTGCACCACCTGGCGCAGCGCACCGGCGCTGCCCGTCAGCAGCTCCCCTCCGATCCAGGGCGCCACCCCGGCGGAGCCACCCATGCCCGCGGCCAACTCACCGATCGCGCGCCGCGTCAGTCCGAGCTCGCCGAATCCGACGACGTCCCAGTCGGGGGGATACTCGATCTGGATGCAGCCGATCTCCTCCCCGGCCGGTAGGGCGGCGAACGCCCGAGCGGGATCGAGCCATACGCAATCCAGATCGGTGAACCACAGGGGCCGCTGAGGGGACTGTCCCTCCGTGGCGGATAGCACCGCGTCGCGTACGTAGCGCGCGGAGGCGTATGTCCTGCTGTCATCGCCGGCGCGCTCACGGAACTCGGTCGGCAGGATCTGGACACCGAGCGACTCGGCGCGCTCCAACAGCTCGAGGCCGGCCGAGCCGAGCACGCCCCTGTCGGAGATGTTCGTGGCGAGCGCCAGGTCGCATCGCGCCTGCTGCAGGCGCAGTGACGCGGCCTGCGTAACGGCGCACTCCAGATAACGGATCGGCGAGCTCGTGCGAACGGACGGATGAGGGGGTAGCGTCTCCCCGTCCTCGCCGAGGCACAGGTACTGGACGACCAGGGGGATCGGTTCGCTCATCAAGTGTGGAGGGCCGTGCGACGGGTCTGTTGACGGTGCCAGCGAACAGCTAGGCTGGCGGCCTCCCGCCGGAGTAGCTCAGCTGGTTAGAGCAGCGGAATCATAATCCGCGTGTCGGGGGTTCGAGTCCCTCCTCCGGCATCCTTGTCATGAGTCGGGACATAGGTCTCGGCTGAGTCGGGACTTAGGTCTCAGTTTGAAGAACCAGGCCAGCGGCCTGGTTCTTTGTTTTGGTTACGCCAG
>Ga0209038_10000221_pt1 | contig 18579 bp, 17 predicted proteins | sample BogFormECP03_OM3_FD_188237 | JGI IMG/M metagenome (GOLD analysis project Ga0209038, IMG submission 188237) | Bog forest soil microbial communities from Calvert Island, British Columbia, Canada - ECP03_OM3 (SPAdes) (version 2) | ecosystem: Environmental > Aquatic > Freshwater > Wetlands > Bog ...
CAAGTTGCGGCCGATCCTCACGCGCCCAGGTAGCCAGCAATTCCACCGCGCCATCCGCCGGCGAAATATAGATGTAGAAGGTGTGCGTCTCGCCTTCGAGCTCGTAAAAGTGCGTCCTCTTGGGGTCCGGACGCACTTCCGCCCCGCCGGCCAACAGGCCGCGAAGCGTCGCCATAGTCTCCGGCGAATGATTCCGCAAGTCTTTAACGTTCATATTCATGACTTCATTTATACCGTGAATCTCAGGCACTGCTGCGTCGCATCTCATGTTCTGTTCCTCACTATCTATTACGCATCGCCCCGTAACTTTGTTCCACCGGGCGATCATTTTTTCACCGCGCAGTTTGCGAAATTTCTCAAATACATTGGATGCACTCCCTGGCTCCCGCGGCTCTGAAAAATAGCCGCTATTTGTGATTTATGTTCGTCCCCTGCGGTATTACTGCGTTAACCCTCAACAAGTTACTTGCGCTGCTCCGCCGAACTTGCGATAGTTCAACAAGAGCGGTTTAATCAACACAATCCCGACGGCCGAGGCAGCGAAACGTGAAGAAAAATAGCCCCAAGAAACCCAAGAGCAGGACCGTCAGCCGCAATACCATTGGGGGCAAAAGCTCCCGGCTCAAAAGTGATAAGCGGCGCAAACATCGTCACTGGCAAGTCACCGTTTTCTATCGCGACGGCGAACGATTCGCGCGCGTATATATTGACCGCGATCGCGCCGAGCGCTTTGCCGCCCGCCAGAAACGGTCTCCGGTCGTCCGGTCCGCGCGCATTCTCGAAGTGGACTAGCGTTTCGCGTTTCATGTACCGGTGCCAATCGGCGTTCTCGCGGCGCACTTGAGTTTTCTGATTGGATTCCCGAACAGGCGCGGGCCTTGTCGCGCGTTCGCGGGCATGCTATAAAATTCAGGTAGTTGCGCAATGCCTCGGTAAGCGGGATTCGTATAGTGGTAGTACGCGACCTTGCCAAGGTCGAGGCGAGGGTTCGATTCCCTTATCCCGCTCCATAATTTTTCCGTTTCAAATCCGCGCAGATTTTTTCCACAGGCCTCGCTGATGATTGTTCCGTAGCGGCGCGCTTTCGTTGCGGCACTTTGTCCGCCGTGCTAGAGTTCCCGCTCCAAGCCCTCATGCTGGCATACCTCTGCGGTCCGATTGAATTTGCGAATGGCGGCGGAAAACTCTGGCGCCGCAAACTCGCGCCCTTTTTGCGCGAGCAGCTCGGGCATCGGCTCTACGATCCCGCCGAAGATGAGAAGAAAAATCTCACGGAAGAGGAAATGGCCCATTTTCGCGAATGGAAGGCGACGGAGCCGGAACGATTCCGCCGCGCCATCCGCAAGATCATTCATTTCGACCTCGATCTGATCGAAAATAAAGCCGACTACCTGATTTGCTACTGGGACGATCCCACCAGCCCCAGCGGCGGAACTCCCGCGGAATTGACGGCAGCGTTTCGAAAGGGAATTCCGGTGTATCTGGTGACTCCGCTGGCCCTCGAGCAAGTAAGCGGATGGATGCTCGGCTGCGCCGACCAGATTTTCGCGACGGTGGAGGAGCTGAAGGAATTCTTGGCGAGGCGCTACGGCCGCGAAAAGCAAACGCAACTTTGGAAGGAATGACCCAGTAGCACAGCCACTCTTGGCTGTGTCGGATTTAGGCAGATGGCCAGATGCAGCGGGGAAGCACCCAACAAGACACAGTCAAGAGTGGCTGTGCTACAAAACCTGAGGCCATTCGGTTGCACAAGCTGATCATCGCCGTCGGAAGCACTCGCCGCCCAAAGCTTGATGGCGTGCGCGATGCGCTCGATGAGCTTGGTCCGCGCCTTGATCCGGACGCGCAATTCGAAATCGTTGGCATTGAAGCCCCGAGCGGCGTGCGCGACACTCCGCTTTCGCGCAACGAGATGATGACCGGTGCACGAAATCGCGCCGAGCATCTCCGACGCATCGCGCAAGATCGAAACGAGCCATGGAATTATTTCATCGGCGTCGAAGGCGGACTCGAAATCGTGAACGATAGCGGCGCGCGGCTTGTCTTCCTCGAGAACTGGGCCTACGTCCTTGATCGAGACGGCCGGGGCTCCTTCGGCCAATCGGGCGCAGTAGCAGTTCCCGAGCCGTTAGCAGCAAAAGTGGTGGATGAAGGGGTTGATTTAGCGGAAGCAGTCGATGCGTTTGCAGGGACGCACGGAATTCGCGATGCACAAGGTGCGTGGGGAGTGCTAACGCGCGACCTAGTAACGCGCCGTGACGCGTTTCGACTCGCGGTGATCAACGCGTTCGCGCCGTTTTACAACTCGGAAGCCTATCGCGAGGACTCTGCGCGCCGGGAGCAGGCGAAATGAGTCGAGCGGTTCTTAAATTTGTTCCGGAGTGCGTGACCGAACACCCAAACCCAGATCGGGCGGGTGGTGAACCCCCGCCCCTACTGGGAACTTACGATTGATCTGAGTGGGAGGAATTTCAGCGTGGACATCGTTAAAGGCAACATGGGATGGATCGAGGTGGTTGTCGGCCCGATGTTTTCGGGCAAGAGCGAAGAGCTGATTCGACGGTTGCGGCGGGCTGAAATCGCTCGGCAGCGCGTGCAGATTTTCAAGCCCATCATCGATCAGCGCTATTCGACTAGCGGCATCGTCTCGCACTCGGGCCTCGAGCTCGCTTCCGATCTGGTTCGCACCGCCGAAGATATTCTTGTAAAAGTAGAACCGCGCACCGAAGTGGTAGGCATCGACGAAGGCCAATTCCTCGGCGAAGGCCTGCTCGACGTCTGTACCAAAATGGCCGATCTCGGCAAGCGAGTAATCGTCACCGGCCTCGACACGGATTTCATGGGACGCCCTTTCGAGCCAATGCCGCGCCTGCTGGCGATAGCCGAAGAAATCACCAAGCTGCTGGCGATTTGCGTCCGCTGCGGAAATCCCGCAGTGCACACGCAGCGCCTGGTAGCCTCAGAGGAATTAATCGTAGTAGGCGCCGGAGGAATGTACGAAGCCCGCTGCCGCCGCTGCTTCGAGCCCCAACTAGCCACCCAGAAAATCGAAGAAATAAAGAAAGCAGCCGCAGCAAGCTAGCGTTTCCGAATGGCGGGGCCTGCGGGTCACGGCCTGCCTTCGTAGCGGCGTGCCTTCAGACCGGCATCTTACGCGCCACATCGTAAATCGCGCCAACTCGTTCCCGCCAAATCCTACGCCGGTTTTTCCGCTGCAATTCCCGGCCTTTCGCGCTTCCGAATAATCCGCGCACGCAACTCCCGCGCCAATCCGCGATGCTCCGCGCATCCGATCACATCCAACCCAGTCCGTCGAGCCGGCGCCTTCCCGCGTCCTCCAAACAGCTTCTCGATGCGCGCCGCGCTCGCCTTCCAAGCCGCCGCGCGAAACTCGCCCTTCTCATAAGCCCTCACGGTAGCCACCAGCGCCGGCGTCACCAGCGACCAATCATGGCAAAGCATGGCAATATCGCATCCCGCCCGAAAACATTCCACCGCAGCAGCTCCAGCAGGGAATTGCTTCGCGATCGCTCCCATCCCCAAATCATCCGCGAACACCACGCGCTTGAAATTCAATTCCTGCCGCAGCAAATTCTCCACCACTCGCCGCGATAATGTCGCGGGCCGCACCGGATCAATCCAAGGCAGCAAAATATGCGCGGTCATCACCGTGGGCACGCCAGCCTTTATCACCTCGGCAAACGGCAGCAATTCCATTCCCCGCAACCGCTCCAGCGTCCCCTCGAATATCGGCAAATCGAGATGCGGATCCGCGGCCGCATCGCCGTGCCCCGGAAAATGCTTCGCGCAGCCAAGAATTCCCTCTGCCGCCAGGCCTCGCGTGAACGCCGCACCCAATTCTCCAACGCGTTCCGGATCTGATCCGAAGCTCCGATCGGTAGTCACCGGACTGCCGCGATGCAAATGCAAATCCAGCATCGGCGCAAAAACCAGATTGCACCCCACCGCGAGCAATTCCCGCGCGATCCCCCGCGCCACAGCCTCAACCGCCCCTGCATCATCTAATTCGCCAAGTTCCGCCGCCGAAGGCCACTGCGTAAACGGCTCAGGCAAAGCGAACTTGGTGCCGCCCTCCTGATCGATGCCAATCAGTACCGCGCCTTCCGCAGCATCGCGAATCTCATAACTCAGCCGCAGCAGCTCATCCGGATTCTTGAAATTGCGGCGAAAAATCGTCACGCCCGCAAGCCCGCTGCCCAGCATTTCGATCAGCTCGTGCGAAAGCCTGTTGCCGGGAAAGCCCAGAAGAAATTTCTTGAGCACCGCCGCCGGAATATGCGCGCTATTGTCCATTTGCTATCACGAGCTCGCTCTCGGCATCGCGCCCTGCACGCTCCGAGTTATCCTTCATTGCCTCTCACGGCAGAGCCTAACGTCGCAGGAGTTTCCAGGCAACATGAGAATCGAGTCCCGCGCACCCACAAGAATCGATCTCGCCGGAGGCACTCTCGACATCTGGCCGCTCTACCTTTTCCACGAGGGCGCGGTCACCGTGAATTGCGCCATCTCGCGCTATGCATCCTGCACCATCGAGGTGCACCCGCACGCAAAAAGTATCGAGCTATCCTCGCGCGACACCAAGCGTGCGCAAAGTTTCGCTTCTTTCGCAGCCCTTGAGCGCGCCCGCAATCATCGCCTGCCGCTGCTGGCGCATCTCGTGCGTCATTTCCGCCCCAAAGCCGGGTTCTCGCTCTCGACAAATTCCGAAGCCCCAGCCGGCGCCGGAATCGGCGGCTCAAGCGCCATGGCCGTCGCGCTATGCGCCGCGCTCGATCGCCTTACGAACGCCGGCCACGACCGCCTCGATTGGATCGCCATTAGCCGCGACATCGAGGCTATCGTTATAAAGGTTCCCACCGGCACGCAGGATCATTTCCCGCCAGCCTTCGGCGGCGCAGCAGCCATTCATCTCGAGCCAGGCCGCGAACGCCGCGAAGCCCTGCGGGTCGATCTCGACGAGCTCGAGCGCCGCGTAGTCGTCTGCTACACCGGCGAGCCGCGCCAATCGGCCATTAATAATTGGAACGTCTTTCGCGAGCACATTGATGGCAATCGCCAGGTATTTCGCAATCTCGAAGTAATCTCGCAGGTAGCGCAAGCCATGCGTGAAGCCTTGGAGCGCGCCAAGTGGAACGAAGTAGGCCGCCTGATGCGCGAAGAATGGAGCTATCGCCGCCGCAACCTCCCGACGATCGCCACGCCGGTAATCGATCGCATCATTGCCGGAGCCCGGCGCGCCGGCGCCATCGCCGGCAAAGTAAACGGAGCCGGCGGCGGCGGCTGCGTAACTCTAATAATCGAGCCAGACGCCCGCGCAAAAGTAGAGCGCGCGGTAGTAGCAGGCGGCGGCCAACTCCTGCCGCTCCGCTTGGATCGCCGCGGCGTAACAGTCCGCGTAACGCGGTAACAAGTCCCCGCCCTCCTTCCGGAAACTTCGCCCTCTCGCCCCGCATCCAATCCCCCAATGCGCGGAATACCGCGGGTCACGGGCGGCACCCGAAATGGAACTCGCGGCCCTTCCACCTGTGCCAAAGGTGGAATAATATAAGGCCCAGAGGAACCATGGCGCGTTGGCCCAATCTAGCTCTACTCGGAATCGCCAGCGCCACCACTCTGCTCGCAGCCGCCGGTGACGTCCCGAAGAAAATCGACGTCCGTCCCACGCCGCTACTGGCGCCGCTGCCCATCTCCAATGACACGCTCGATTCCGAAGCCCCGCTGCCGAGCGTCCTGGTCGAGGTAGCCCAGGATCCCAACCAGCACGCCAAGAAAAAAAATCAACCGCTGCTGGCCAGCTCGCGCCTCGAATTAATCCGCTACGTTTCGGGCGAATTCGCCAAAGCCGTCACTCCGCTGCCCGCAGCGAAAAAGGGCTTCCACATAGGCGTAGGCAAAGAGCTCGACGATCACGAGCTCCACCAACTTCTCGCCAACACCGGCATCGCAGTAAATTCCGGCGACACAGTCCAAATCACCCGCCTCGAATTTCGTGAAAAAGAAATCGTCGTGGATTTGAACGGTGGCTCCGGGCATCACTTCCGGCTGAAAGATCACTTGCAGGTAAACGTAGGCGGCCCCAGCACCGCCAGCAGCGCCTCGGTTCCCGGGCAAACCGGCCAACCGACCGGCGTAACGCTGCTTCTCGATTACGGCAAACCGCTGCCGGACATGGGCCCCGACGATCTAAAACACGATCTCGCGCCGGTCCTTAATTTCCAGAACCAAAAATCTGCCACGGTAAATTGGGTGGACACCCTGCCGCCGGAATACAAGAAAGCCATCCAGGATAATCGCGCCTTAGTAGGAATGGATCACGACATGGTGATCGCAGCTCTCGGCCGCCCCGATCACAAAGTGAGAGAACGCACCGAACAAGGCGAAGAAACCGAAGACTGGATCTATGGCGATCCGCCATCAAAGACGGTCTTCGTGACATTCCTAGGCGACAAAGTAATCCGCGTAAAAGAATTCAACTGATCACCTCGATTTTTTCAATCGCAAAATTCGTTTGCGTGCGTTGACTTTTCTCGGTGCTCCCCCTAGCATCGAGCATTCACATTGCTCCACGCCCGGCCCGCATTCCCGGGCCGCAATCACATAAGCCATCCGGAGGAAGCATGTCGATTAAAGTAGGTATCAACGGGTTCGGCCGGATCGGCCGCAACATCTACCGCGCCGCGCTAGCAGATCCAGCAATCGAAATCGTAGCCGTGAACGACATCACCGATCCCAAGACGCTAGCTCATCTCCTGAAATACGATTCCATTCTCGGCAATCTCCCGAACACGGTGACGCACACCGACAATTCCATTTCGGTAGATGGAAAATCAATCCGTGTTTTCAAAGTAAAGGATCCGGCCGAGCTGGATTGGCCGTCGGTAGGCGCAGAAATCGTAATCGAATCCACCGGCCTGTTCACCACCGGCGCAGCAGCCCGCAAGCATCTCCGCGGCCCAGTGAAAAAAGTAATCATCTCCGCCCCAGCCACCGATCCCGATTTCACAGTAGTCCTGGGCGTGAACGACAAAGCCTACGACAACGCCAAGCATCACGTAATCTCAAACGCCTCCTGCACCACGAACTGCCTCGCCCCGGTAGCAAAAGTAATTCAAGACACGTTCGGAATCACGGTTGGCACGATGACCACCATCCATTCCTACACCAACGATCAAAAGCTGCTCGACCTGCCGCACTCGGACTTGCGTCGAGCCCGCGCCGCAGCGATTTCCATGATCCCAACTTCCACAGGCGCCGCAAAAGCCCTGCACCTGGTAATCCCCGAGCTGAAAGGCAAACTGGACGGCTACGCCATGCGCGTCCCCACGCCAAACGTAAGCGTGGTAGATCTAACAGTGATCACCGAAAAGCCGGTAACCGCCGAAGCCGCCAACGCCGCCCTGCGCCGCGCCGCCGAAGGCCCCATGAAAGGAATCCTGGCGTACACCGAAGAAGAATTAGTCTCCGCCGATTTCAAAGGCAACCCCAATTCCTCAATCGTAGATTCCGGCTTCACGCGAGTGGTCGGCAACAATTGCCTAAAGGTCCTAGCGTGGTACGACAACGAGTGGGGCTATTCCTGCCGCTGCCGCGACCTAGTCAAATTTCTATCAGCAAAGCTCTAGCCTTTGTAGGGGGAGGGAGCTTTAGACCCTCCCACTTTTCGGCCCCGGTTTAAAAAGTAAAGCGCAGGCAAACACCGCAACCCGTGCACCCCGCGCGCCAAGATAGCTCCATGACCAAACTCTCCATCCGCGATCTCGACCTAACCGGCAAGCGAGTCTTCATCCGCGTAGATTTCAATGTCCCACTGGAAAGGGGGCAAGTAGCCGAAGACACGCGCATCCGCGAAACCATCCCCACCATAAAATTCGCCATCAATCGCGGCGCCCGCCTGGTCCTCGCCTCGCATCTAGGCCGCCCAAAAGGCAAGCCCGATCCGAAATATAGCCTGAAGCCGGTGGTGGCGAGGCTCGCTGAACTGCTCGGCAAGGCAGTAGTATTCGCCGCGGATTGCGTCGGCCCCGACGCCGAATCCAAAAGCCACGCCCTAAAAGACGGCGATGTCCTGCTGCTGGAAAATGTCCGCTACCATCCCGAAGAAGAAGCCAACGACGAAAATTTCTCGCGCCAACTAGCCGCCCTCTGCGATGAGCTTTTCGTTTGCGATGCCTTCGGCTCAGCCCACCGCGCCCACGCCTCAGTAGTAGGCATCACCAAATTCGTAAAACAAGCCGCCGCCGGCCTGCTAATGGAAAGGGAACTAGCCTACCTGGGAAAAGCGATCTCCAATCCCGAGCGCCCCTTCATAGCAGTCCTCGGCGGCGCAAAGGTCTCCGACAAAATTGAAGTAGTCCAAAATCTAATGAAGCTAGCCGACGGCATGCTAATCGGCGGCGCCATGGCCTACACCTTCCTGAAATCTCAAGGCCTACCGATAGGCAAGTCGCTGGTTGAAGACGACAAACTAGATCTAGCCAAAAGCCTGATCGATCAAGCCCGAGCAAAAAATTTCCGCCTTCGCCTGCCAATCGATCACGTCCTAGCCCAATCGCCAAGCTCCACCGAAACAAAAACCACGGACATAGCGCAAACCCCGCCAGACTTGATGGGCTTGGATATCGGTCCCAAGACGATCGAACTATTCCGCCGCGATCTAGCCACAGCCAAAATGATCATCTGGAATGGCCCGTTAGGTATGTTCGAAAGGCCAGCCTTCGCCGCCGGTACTCTAGGCATAGCCAAAGCCGTAGCCGAAGCCACGGAAAAGGGTGCCACATCGATCGTAGGCGGCGGCGATTCCGTAGCAGCAGTAGAAGAAGCCGGCGTAGCCGATAAAATCTCGCATATTTCCACGGGCGGCGGCGCAAGCCTGGAATTCCTAGCAGGCCGAACTTTACCAGGCGTAGAAGCCCTGACAGAAAAGTAGGGGAGGGTGCTTTAGACCCTCCCACATTTCGGCCCCCGTAGAGTAAGCCAAGGAGCAAAGCCAAATGCGCCGACCAGTTATCGCCGGCAACTGGAAGATGTACAAAACCCAAGGCGAAGCCCGCGCATTCATGGCCAAGCTCCTGCCACTAGTGGCCAATTCCCATCACTGCGAAATAGTAGTAGCCCCCCCATTCACAGCCCTAGCCGCAACAGCAGAAGCCGCCAAAGGCTCAAAAATCACCGTAGCCGCCCAAAACGCCCACTGGGAAAAAGAAGGCGCCTTCACCGGCGAAGTCTCCATGCCCATGCTGGTAGAAACCGGCTGCCACGGCGTAATCCTGGGCCACTCCGAACGCCGTCACCTCTTCCACGAAACCAACGAGCACATCGCCAAAAAAGTCCGCGCCGCACTCGACAACAATCTCCGCCCCATAGTCTGCGTAGGCGAATTGCTGCACGAGCGCGAAGGCAATCTCACCCACGCGGTCCTCGAAAAGCAATTCGAAGGCGCCTTCGCCGCGTTGACCGGCGATGACTTCTCGCGTATCCTTTTAGCTTACGAGCCGTGTTGGGCTATAGGCACGGGGCGCACCGCAACGCCGGAAATGGCCGCCGACGCCCACCGGTACCTAAGGGAATTGGCGCACAAGCGCTTCTCCAGCGATCGAGCCTCCGCTCTTCGCATCCTCTACGGCGGCAGCGTCAAGCCCGACAACATCAAGGGATTGATGGCGCAAGTGGAGATCGATGGCGCCCTTGTAGGGGGCGCAAGCCTGAACGCGGAATCCTTCGCGTCAATTGTGAATTTCTAGGCGCGAATTTTCGCGTCCGGCGATTTGTCAGGGCACGACTTTAGTCGTGCCGAAAAGCCGCAAGATAGATCCGGCTTTAGCCGCTGAGGGTCAGTCGTTCGACTTTTCATAGCGACTTGAAACGGCGTAAGATTTCATCAGCGCAAATTTGAAGCGGCCAATTAAGCGAGATCGCTTAAGCCGCGCAGGAGCAGTGAATGTCCGAAGGAATGCCAATCGAAGTAAAATGGGGAATCTCGTTTCTGGTAGCCGCAGGGCTGATCTATGCCGGCTGGAAGTACACGCCCCTGCTGGTAACGTTGCACGTCCTAGTCTGCTTCGTCCTAGTGCTCGTAATCATGCTACAAAGCGGCAACGCCGCCGACCTGGCCGGCGCATTCGGCGGAGCCGGCAGCCAGACCGCCTTCGGCCCCCGCGGCGCCGCCACCTTCCTCTCGAAAGCCACCACGTGGTGCGCCATCGTCTTCATGCTAACGTCGCTGACGCTCTCAATTAAGCGCACGCCAACAGACATAAGCGCCGGCAGCAGCTCGATCCTCGAGCAAACCACAAAGACCGCCCCGGCCGCGCCAGCAAAGCCCCCGGCCAGCGCCCCAACAAATTCGACGCCGCAACCAGCATCGCAATCGCCAGCACCAAGCAAGCCGCCCGCTCAGACGCCTCCCCCGAAATAGCCGCGTCTGATACAATTCGTTTCTCACCTCTCCATGCGGAAGTGGCGGAACTGGCAGACGCACCATCTTGAGGGGGTGGCGCCGCAAGGCGTGAGGGTTCGAATCCCTCCTTCCGCACCAAATTCGCCACAACGAAATTGCCCCAAATGAGAACGCCGAAAGCACACAACCCAAGCGACCGGAAGAAGCACGCAAAAGCAATCCCATCGAGATCGCCCAAATCGATCAATCTAACTGAACCCATCAAGGACAGCATGACTCCGCCACAACGCTCAAGCACCAGCACAATCACAAAAGCCCCGCACAGCACGAAATTCGCCCAAGGCTGGCAAACCTATCTATTACTTTGCGCCGACGGCCGTTACTACTGTGGAATCACCGCCGACCTACAAGCCCAAGTCCGCGATCACGCCGAAGGCAAAGGCGATCACCCCGCGCACTCCTCCAAAGTAGTAGCCCTAGTCTGGCACGAACCCCACGCCGACGAAAAATCCGCAGCCACAAGAGAAGCCCAAATCAAACACTGGGGCCACAACCAAAAAGCCTGCCTGGCCCACAGCACTCCGCCGTACGACACCATGGGCGAAGCCACCTGGGTCCCCCTAGAAAATCCGAATCCGTCGCCGGCGTCTTCGTAAGGCCCGGTCTTTAGCAGGGCCTCGTCGTACGCGATCCAGCCACATGCAAGATTGCGGCATAACTCCCAACGCAAACCTAGCGTTTCGTTAATCCGGATTCACTGCCGAAGTCCGAATTGCCCCAATCTTCTTCTCAATCTCCGCAGCCTTCTCCCCCTGCCCAAGCCGCCGCAAAGCCTTAGCCTCGCCATCCAAAACGGACAAAAGCGCCGGACTATTCTCCCCATACTGCTTCTCCAAAACGCCAATCAAGCGGCTGTCACAGGCCTCCAATTTCTCCACCTTCCCCCAACTATCGTAGAGCGAGCAAAGCGCCGCCAAAGGCATCAGCACTCGCGGACTGTCAGGCCCCATCAATCCCTCATCAATCTTCACCGCCCGCAAGAGATAAGGCTCGGTCTTGTCATACTGCTTCTGCATGAAAAACACGCGCGACAAAACTCTCTGGCTCTCTGCAAACTGCTCGCTACCTTCACCGTAAGTCTTCTTGATCAGATCCGCCGCTTGCGAATAATATTTCGAAGCCACATCATATTTTTTCTGCAGCAACGCGCTAGTCCCCAGCGACTGCAATGGTTGCGCCAGATTCGGAGACAGCGCTCCATAAATCTGCTCACTGACTTTCAATTCCCGCGCGAAAGCCTCATCCGCCGCCCCCCAATCCTGGCCCATATAGAGATTCCCAATATGATCGAGCGCCGTAATCAACTGCTGATTAGGCTGAAGCTGCTCGCCGAACCGTACGGCGTCCTTATACTGCCGCAGCGCCTCGTCAAAATGCCGCGCCATGTTGGCCCGGTCTCCCGCCTGCAGCGCCGCATCCATCTGCTCTGAAATCTTCGGCGAAGCACTCGCAGCCTTCACGCGCGCCTCCAAGTCCGCAGCCTCCGCGCCCTTGCCCGCGGACTTCAGCGCCGCGAGATGCTCTTTGAATCGTTCCTGCGCCGCCTCGTAATCCTTCTGCGGATCGCTCCCCGAAATCATTCGAGGGGTAGGATCGTGGCGGTCCACGCGCCCTTCCGCAAGCACGCACTGCCGGTACTGCTCCAGCGCTCCGGCCCAGTCTCCCGCCCTTTCCAGCGCCGTCGCGAGTTCCGCCCGCACGCCGGACTGATTCGGATCCAGCAGCACCGATTGCTTGAACGCCTGAATTGCCTCATTCAATTTCCCCGCTTCCAAGAGCCCACGGCCGTAAGCCTCCTGCGCCATCGCATCGCTGGGGCCAAGAATCGTCGCCGTCTTCAGTTCCTCCAGCGCCTGCGCATAATCCTTTTTCGCGATAAGCGTCCGGCCGATCGCCTGGTGCGCAAACGCCATGTTCGGACTCAGCTTTTCCGCGAGCCGGTATTCTTCGAGCGCCTCGTCGTATTTTTTTCGCGACTCGAATATCAGGCCCAAGCCAAGATGCGGCTCCGCAACAGACGGATCAAGCCGAACCGCGATTTGAAATTCCTTCTCGGATCCGTCCAGATCTCCGGTCTCATACAGCGCGTGCCCCAGGCACTGGTGGCATACGCCGAAATCAGGAGCCATGGCTTCGAGTTCGCGCAATTCCTTCACCGCATCGGCATACATGTTGTGATCCATCAGTGCCGATGCCAGATTCTGTCGCGCGAATAAGCTGGAAGGATCAACGCGCTCGGCCTCGCGTGCCTCGCGGATCGAATCGTCGGTATCCCCGATCTCGGCGTACACCACCCCGAGATTGATGTGCGCGGGCGCATAATTCGGATCCAGGGCCAAGGCCTTCTTGTATTCGGCGATTGCGCCGGCCCTATCTCCCTTGTCGTGAAATAAAATTCCCAAATCGTAGTGTGCGAACACATAGTCCGGCTGGATCCGCAGCGCTTCCGCATACTCATGTTCCGCCGCATCAAACTTGCCCATGGCTTCGAGCGCCAACCCCGCAACCTTATGCGCTTCGGCATTCTCCGGATAACGCGAAATCGCCATCTTGGCCTCGCTCAACGAATCTTCCTCGTCTTCCAGACGGTAGAGTGGGAAGGCAGCTTTCGTATGCGCCTCGGGAAAATCAGGATCTTCCCGCAGCACTTCGCCATACACTTTTGCCGCCTCCGGCCAGTTCTCCATCTCCACCAGAATTTGCCCCATCACGAATCCACACTCGGCACGAGCGAAGCCCACCGAAAGCGCATCATTCAATTCAGCAGCCGCTTCGTTGTAGTTTTTTCCCTTCATCAAGCGCGCGGCCGCGTTCATGTGCAGCAGCACTTTTTTCTGCGATTCGGATTCCGCTTCTGGCGGTGAAGCTACCTTGGCATTCTTCAGCGCCTCCAGCACGCTGGCGTCCGCCCCCGCATCCACAAGCTGCGAGCGGTAAGCGTCATCCGCCTGGAATCCAAGCCCGCGAAGCCCAATCTCGCGCACCACGCTAGGAGGCCAAGCCCTTCCCGCCACCAGCGCCATCAACTCAACTTTCGAAACGGGTGCAGACGAAGACCTCGCCGAGTGGCAAGACGTAAAAAGCACCGCGATCAGCGCCATTCCAAAAGCGGCGCGCACCAACGATCGAAGCATAGAAATTCCTCCCGAAAGCCAAGCTGTTTACTCAGACGAGACTACTATCGCTCAACATCGAAGGCGGTGGCGATCGCGGCACTTGCCTCCAAAGATGAACTGTACGTTGGTACAAGTGGTAACACCGGCGAGGCATGTTCACGAATGTTCTGCACAGACGGGGTGTTGCGCGGTTCCATGCTTTTGACTTGTTGCGTCGCAACAGCAGAGATTTGCGGACCTGCCGCTAATCAGGCGAAAACAGGCCGTTCGTCGCCTGCTTCACCGTCCAAAATTCGTTAGCCGAAGAATTTAAAAGGCTAGCAGCTGCAAATCGCTGTCAAACGCCGCTCTTCCATTGGGCCGTTCGTCACAGGGCCGGGACAATTTCCGGGTGAATCGACCAAATTCCATCATATTTGGTTGAGCGTGGTGCTTATCGCATCGGCCACGAGGCCTATATGAAAAAAGGCTTGAGCAAAAAGGTTCTGACGTTGTTGTTCCTTGGCCTCACGATTGCGGGACTGATCGCTTGGAGAGTGGCAGCTTGCTACATCGCAAATGCGGAGCTCAAAAGCGACATGAGATATCTCTGCCGGCAACTGTCGGTGACGACTGGGCTAGCCGACCCGCTCTCGGAAGACCAGCTTCGCGACGCCGTGGTCAAGAGTGCGAAGGACGATGGAATCGAATTGGACCGCGACCAAGTAACCGTCGAGAAGACTGCGACCCGCAGAGAGTCCACTGTGCGTTTGGCCGTTGATTATGATGGGAAGATCAACCTGTTCGTCATTACCATCAACCCGCATTTCTCTCTCAGCAGCTCAGGAACCGTGTACCTGCCGGCTCAATGATACATTTGGCCACCACCACATTGCCCTCGCCCCCCGCCCCCATCACTTCGCCTCCCCCGTACCGCTGGCGTCCCGCCGGCTCTTGCGAGCGCGATTTTGTTGATGGCTACCATCACGCGCGGACTACACAACCACAACAGAGCTATTCGGGTTTTATAGTCCGTGGTTGATTTCGGCTCTTGCTTACTGTCGCGCTCGTAAGAGCCGGCAGGGACGCCAGGGTACAAAATCCGAATCGCCACAATCAAACTTGAATTTCGTACCCGAATGGATATGATACGCAGTCTTGCGCACAGCACGCGTTCGCTTAACCGCACCAGAATCAAGCGAACACGCGGAAAAGACGGGAGCGAATCGGATGCACAGAGATTTGCGAATAAGAGATTTGCGCAGCAAGGGCTCGGCGGCCACGCCGGCACTGCTCGCCCTGCTAATCACAATAATGGTAGTCGCGACGGTTTACGTCTTCGCGGCAAATCTCTACCCAGCCCCGCCGGCCATCACCGCCATCGGCGAAATGATCGACCGCCAATACGACATGACCCTCTGGGTCACCGGCATAGTCTTCATCCTCTCGCAGCTAGGCCTGGCCTACGCCATCTTCCGCTTCCGCGATCGCGGCCAAAAAGCCACCTTCACCCGCGGTAACAACACTCTAGAAGTTATCTGGACCTCCGCCACAATCATTCTCTTCGTAGGCCTGGGCCTGCTAGGCCGCAAAGCCTGGGGCGATACCCGGTTCACCCCAGCCGAGCCCAACGCCATTCAAGTCGAAGTGACCACCAACCAATTCGCCTTCAATTTCCGCTATCCCGGCCCCGACGGAAAACTCGGCCGCATAGACACCAAACAAATCAGCGCCTCCTCCGGCAATCCACTAGGAATCGATTCCAACGATCCAGCCGGCAAAGACGACATCGTAGTCCCAACGCTCACGGTTCCAGTAAATCGCCAGGTCGAACTGATCCTCCACTCGCAAGACGTAATCCACAATTTTTACGTGCGCGAACTCCGCCTGCAACAAGACGCCGTCCCGGGTTTGGCCATCCCGATTCATTTCACGGCCACCAAAATCGGCCAATACGAAGTAGTCTGCACGCAGCTCTGCGGCCTCGGCCATTACCACATGCGCAGCCTGCTCAACGTAGTCTCGGACGACGATTACGCAGCCTTCCTAAAGGCATCCGCGCAATGAACCCACTGAAGAGCGCAGCGAGAATCAGCATCACCCGGCAATCAGGAGGCCATGAATGAGTTCGCACGCCCATTCCGCGCCGCATGCCATGCCCGCGCCGACGGGGTTCATCAGCAAATACGTCTTCAGCCTCGATCACAAAGTCATCGGCATCCAGTATTTTCTGCTCGCGCTGGTGGCCGTATGTCTCGGGATCGTGCTGTCGGTGCTCATGCGCTTCCATCTCGTCTGGCCCAGCGCTCATCTGCCCTTCGTTACTGGCGGCCTCATGACGCCGGAGCAATACCTCGCGCTGGTCACCATGCACGGCACCATCATGGTTTTCTTCGTGCTCACCACCGCGCCGCAAAGCGGCTTCGGCAATTATTTCCTGCCCATTCAAATTGGCGCCGCCGACATGGCTTTCCCCCGCCTCAACATGCTCTCGTTCTGGACCACTTTCCTCGCCTTCGTCGCCATCGTCGCGGCGTTCTTCGTTCCCGGCGGCTCACCAATCAGCGGCTGGACAGCATATCCCCCACTAAGCGGACTCGGCCAAGTAACCGGACCGGGCGAAGGCTGGGGCCAGACCATGTGGATCATCAGCATCGCGCTCTTCTGCGGCGCATCGCTGATGGGCGCACTCAACTTCATCGCCACGATCATCGATTTACGCGCTCCTGGTATGACGCTCATGCGCATGCCGCTGACCTGCTGGGGCTGGTTCGTCACCGCGATCCTCGGCCTGCTCGCGTTCGGCGTACTACTAGCGGCCGGGGTATTGCTCCTTCTCGATCGCTCAGCCGGCACGAGCTTTTTCGTGCCCGCAAGCGAAGTCGTCACCGACACGCTGCTAAATCACAAAGGCGGCTCGCCAATTCTGTGGCAGCACTTGTTCTGGTTCTTCGGCCATCCCGAGGTGTACATCGCCATCCTCCCCGGCATGGGCGTAGCGTCGCACTTACTCTCCACCTTCTCGCGCAAGCCGATTTACGGCTATCGCGCCATGGCCTACGCCATGTGCGGCATCGGCTTCCTCGGCTTCATGGTCTGGGGCCACCATATGTTCATCAGCGGCATGAGCCCCTATTCCGGGTTCGCCTTTTCGGTACTGACAATGGCCATCGGCGTCCCGTCAGCCATCAAAACTTTCAACTGGCTAGGCACGCTGTGGAACGGCAAAATCCAATTCACATCCCCAATGCTATTCGCGCTGGGTTTCGTCTCGCTGTTCATCAGCGGCGGCCTCTCCGGCCTTTTCCTAGCGCAACCAGCCGTGGACAATCGCCTGCACGCCACTTATTACGTAGTCGCGCATTTCCACCTGGTCATGGGCGTAGCCGCTATTTTCGGAATTTTCGGCGCCACTTATTTCTGGTTCCCGAAAATGTTCGGCCGCATGATGAGCGAGCCCCTCGGCAAACTCCATTTCTGGATCACCTTCGCCGGCGCCTATTGCATCTTCATGCCCATGCATTTCATCGGCATCGCAGGCGCCATTCGCCGCTACGCGGATGCCTCAGGCGTGCAGTATCTTCCTCAATTCCAGCCGGTCCACAAATTCATGACCATCGCAGCGTTCATCACCGCCGCAGGCCAGCTGATTTTCCTCTGGAATTTCTTCTGGAGCCTGAAGCACGGCGCAAAAGCCTCGGACAATCCTTGGCACGCCACCACGCTCGAATGGGCCACCGCCACGCCGCCGCCGCACGATAATTTCGGCGGCAACTACCCGAGCGTCTATCGCGGACCGTACGAATTCAGCGTCCCCGGCGCCGCCGAAGATTACATCCCGCAGAATCTCGCGCCCCAGGAAGTCGCCCGGAGCAAATGAGGCCGTAACATGCCCCTAGTCACCGCAACCGACGTAGTCGAGATCATCGAGCCAAAACGCCAAGGCCCCCGAGGCCCCGGCAAGCCACCCCGCGGATTCGGCGGTGGCGGCAACGGCGGCGGTTCCGGCGATTCACCGGCTCGCCAACGCGCTTACGTCACCGGCATGACCGTCGCTCTAGGCGGCATCCTGATGTTCTTCATGGCCCTGGTCAGCGCCTACATCGTCCGCAAAGGCGCAGGCGCCGACTGGCGCGCCCTAATCGTCCCGAAGATCCTGTGGGTCAACACCGCCATCCTGGTCATCAGCAGCTTCACCCTAAGCCGCTCGCGCCGCGATTTTCTGCGCAACGATCTCCAAAGTTTTCGCCACTGGTGGTACGTAACCACGGCTCTAGGATTCCTATTCCTGATCGGCCAGCTAATCGCCTGGCGCCAATTAGCAAACGCGGGCGTCTATCTAGCCTCCAATCCCAGCAGCAGCTTCTTCTACGTTTTCACCGCAGCGCACGGCCTGCACATTCTCGGCGGCCTGGCCGCGCTGCTAGCAGTAGCGTTCCACAAAGGCCGCCGCCTGACTCTCGCGACATCTTCGAACGTAGTCGCAATGTATTGGCACTTCATGGATGGCCTGTGGGTGTTTCTCTTCCTACTCCTAACTCTGGGACGGTGAAAAGTGAGCCAAGCAGAACCCGAAGGCATCATCGAATCCGCATGGTCGGGCGGCCGCGCCCCCTTCGCGATCAGCTCCAACAAGCTCGGCATGTGGCTGTTCATCATTTCAGATTCGCTGACATTCTCCGCGCTGCTCGTAGCCTACGCTTACGTGCGCCTGGCGAACCCTGATTGGCCGCGCCCCTTCGAAATCTGGCCGGCCATCGCGAAATCCACGCTGATGACGCTGATCCTCCTCAGCAGTAGCTTGACCATGGTGCTAGGCGTAGCTTCGGCTCACCGCGGCGACCGCGCGAAAACAATCAAGTATCTAATCTGGACCATGATTTTCGGCGCAGCCTTCGTAGTCATCCACGCCACCGAGTGGTACACGCTCATGGTCACCGATCACGTAACCCCGTGGTCAAACCCCTGGGGCGTCCCGCTCTTCGGCGGCACCTTCTTCGGCCTGAC
>Ga0209038_10000222_pt1 | contig 18568 bp, 13 predicted proteins | sample BogFormECP03_OM3_FD_188237 | JGI IMG/M metagenome (GOLD analysis project Ga0209038, IMG submission 188237) | Bog forest soil microbial communities from Calvert Island, British Columbia, Canada - ECP03_OM3 (SPAdes) (version 2) | ecosystem: Environmental > Aquatic > Freshwater > Wetlands > Bog ...
TCGCGACCTCTCGTCCCGTTTTCCCACAGCTCTTGAAATTCCATCTGCTTCATTTGCTGATCCATGCCGGTTTCTTTCATCAGCGTTTCAATTTCGGCGCGCGATTGACGCTCGCCAAGGCGTTGCGGCAAATCGGCAATTCCAAAGGCTGCGATTGCGGCCAGCGCCACATGCTTCTTCAATTCGGCGATGTCCACTTTGTCGAACGTGTCCGAAGCGGCGTGATAGTTCAGCATGTAATTTGCCGGATCCTGATTGGCGACCAACGTCGGAACGCCCTCGAGCAGAAAATCGAAATTGTCCGTGCCGATTTCGGCGTCAAAGGTGAGCTCGTTGGCATTGAGCGATTTCGTTGGCTCGATCGCTTGCTTCACGGCGTCGGCAACATCCTTGCGCCCGCTGAGCGAATAGCCGGTGACGCGTCCGACGCCCGAATCGAAAATAATCGCCGCGTCCATATCGTCGAGCTCCGCTCGATGCGCGCGGGCATAAGCCGCCGAGCCGAGCATGCCCTGTTCTTCGCCAGTGAATAGCACGAAGCGGATCGAGCGCCGCGGAATCGTTCCTGAGGCGTGAATCACTCGCGCGGCATCAATCACCATCGCGGCGTTGCAGCCATTGTCGAGCGCGCCGGTGCCCAGCTCCCAGGAATCCAGGTGCGCGCCGAGCAGCACGAACTCGTTCGGCTTCTCGCGCCCGCGAATTTCCGCCACCACATTTTCCGATTCCACTGGGCCGGTGATCTTATTCGGCATGTCGAGATGAACTTGCACTTTCACGTTTGCAGCTAGGAAGCGCGCGATGCGCTCAGCGTCTTCGCGCGCCAAAACAGCCTGCGGCAGCTTTTCGAGTTCGCCGTTCACCGAATTATTGTGGCGATAGAGAAGCAGGTTCGGCCGCGTGGACATCCAGAAAATCGCCGCCGCGCCCGCGCTCACCGCGCGGTCAATGATCCCGCCGGCGCGAACGTACTCGTCGAATAGGTCGTCCCAGGTAACCAGCAGATTTTGGTGCACGAGGACAATTGCACCTTTCGCTGCAGCACCGGCCTTCGCGAATCCAGCTTCGCCGCCGCTGCCCACGTCCACGACATCGGCGGTGATTCCGCCGTCGGGCGTCGCCGGCGACCAGCCGATCGAAACCGCCCGCACCGGAAACGCCACGGGAGAAAGAATCTCGATGTGCGTCTTTCCTTCGGCCCAGCCCACCGGCATGGTGAATTTTTCGGTGTGCACTTCGTCCACGCCCGCGTGCCGAAATGCTTCGACGCCCCAGCCCGCGGCCTTCTCCGCCGCAGCCGAGCCGCTCACGCGTCCGCCGATTTCGTCGGTCAAATGACGCAAATTCTCTTCCATCGGCGAAGGCCCCTCCGCGCTGCGAATCATCCCCGGCGCCAAATCCGCGCAAGCCGATTGCACCGAGCAGGCATTCTCGCCAGCCGGCGGCTGCAACGGCGCCGGTTTTACCGGAGGCAGTTGAGCCGGAGTGGAAATCGCGCAGACAGCAAGCGCGCACAGCAGAATTGGCAGGAGGCGGAGCGACAAGGTTCGCATGGGGTAATCCTCGCCGCAAATTATAAGCGAGAACGCCGTCTTGCGCGGAATTCGTAGCGGCGCCCTTCAGGGTGGCATCCTAATGCACGCGATGCCTACCACGTGGCGCGCGGCCATCGATCAGTCGAATTCAGATGCGTACGGTGCGCGTCAATTGCGCTGAGTGGTGTGCACGTTGGTATGTTTGTACAGCGGATGCTACCCTAAAGGGCGCCGCTATGTTTGACTATCGCGCGGCCGCAAAAACTTTGTCGGTGACGCGGGCCACTTGCACCATTTCAGCCACGTCGTGAACACGGACTATGTGCGCGCCTGCCAGTATGCTCGCTGCCACAGTGGCCGCCGTGCCCCAGATACGTTCCTCCGGAGGCTTGCCGTCCAGCGTTTTGCCGAGAAACCCTTTTCGCGATGTGCCGATCAAGACGGGAAAGCCGAGCCGCGCGATTTCGGGCAGCCGCGCGATCAGTTCGTAATTTTGATCGAAGCTTTTGCCGAACCCAATTCCCGGATCGATGATGATTTGCGATTTCGTCACGCCCGCGCGCCGCGCGATCGCGATGGATCGCTTCAGCCCACGGAGCACATCGCGGACGGCGTTGCGCGCGAATGGCTGCTTCTGCATCGTGCGAGGCTCGCCGCGCATGTGCATCAGGATCAGCGGGACGCGATGGCGTTTCGCGACCGCCGCGATTTCAGGGTCTGCCCGCAGTCCGGTGACATCGTTCACAATTTCCGCGCCGGCTGCAATGGCGGCCTCCGCTACCACTGCTTTGCGCGTATCAATTGAAATGGGAATTTTTAGCAGGCCCGCCAACGCTTCGAGCACCGGCAAAATGCGCCCCAATTCTTGTTCGGCTGAAGTGCCCTCCGAGCCGGGACGCGTGGATTCTCCACCGATATCGAGAATGTCCGCGCCGCCAGCTTCCATAGCGAGCGCTGCTGCGATTGCCGATTTTGAATCGAAGAATTTGCCGCCGTCCGAGAAGCTATCTGGCGTTACATTCAGCACGCCCATGACGAGCGTCCGCTCGCCAAGGTCGAACGTCCGCGAGGGAAGCCGCAGCCGGAATTTTCTTCTGCCTACCACTATACTTTCCTGAACTTATCTCTGCGTACCGCCGGGTACGTAATAGGCCGCGCGGTTCACGATCCGCAACTTTGCGTCGCGCGTCGATTCTACTCGCAACGCGTGCCAGCCCGGTGTAGCGGCTTTCTCGCCCGCGGGATAAAAGCCTAGCGTGTATTGCGTGCGGATATTTCCTGCGATTTTTTCGAAGGCATCGCGGCCGCTGGCGGATCGGCGCAGAAAATATAGACCGCCGCCGGCACGGCGCACCAATTCCGCTAAGAACAGAGTGTAAGCTGGAATGCCCAGGTTGCGCGCCTGCTCCGTGAGCAGCGTGCCGCCCGAATGAGTGGCGAGCCAGTCATCCGTGAGCACTTTCGGGCGATGCTGCGTCGAGACGGCATAAACTTCTACTCCTTCGCTCGCCAGTCCGCGCACCACGTCGTCGAACGTGAGGTTCCAGGCGAACGCGCCCCGGTCTTTTCCGCCGCCGGTGGACGCCAGCGTCAACCCCAGGCCATTATCCTCGCCGTCAGTGAGCAACAGAATCGCCTTGCGGCCCGTCCGGCCGCGAAAAAGTTTCCGCGCCACGAGATAAACCGTCTCGTAAATGTTCGAGCCGCCCGTATCTCCGAAAAGTTCCCGGACATTCACGCGCGCAATCGCGTCCTCAAGCTGCGCACGGTCGCGCGAAAATGGCGCAAGCACGTAAGAGTGCGCCGAGAATTCCACTACAGCCACTTCATCGCGCGGCGCAAGCGCATCGGCGATGCCGCGCGCCGCGTCCTGCACCGCGCTGGCATCCGGCAGCACGCTGGGACTCGCGTCAATCACCAGCGCTACACTCGCGGGATCATTCCCGGCATCAAAATACGCGATGCGTTGCTCAAGGCCATCCTCGAATAAACGAAAATCTTCGCGCGCGAGTCCAGTGACCGAGCTGCTGTCCGGAGCAAACACATTGCAATTCACGGGGACGAGATTGACGCTTACGCGCAGCGCGTGAGGCGCGTTCGGCGCTCCACCGGGCGTCGATTCCCCGCCGGGAACGCTGGGTTGCCAGAGGCGCAGTTCTCCCGAATCCTTATCGCGCTCAAAGGAAATATTCGCGTCGAGCTGCTCGGGCTTCGGCGGCTTCGGCTTGCGAATCGTCTGCGCCGGGAGCGGAGCAGCGAAAAGAAATGCCAGAATACCGACTGACAGGAGAAACAATCGCAGAGAGCGTATGAGCTGACGCGCGCGCGATGTCATCCAATCACGGCGCAAGCCACTCGAGCAGTTTTCAATCGAGATCAAAGTCGCGCAGCGGCTTTTCGATGGGCTTGTCTTTCGCCTTCTTCAATCCCTCGGCAAATTTGCGCGCCAGGACGTCTTCCTTCGACTTCTCCGCTTCCACCGAAAGGCGGAATTTCTCTTCGACGCGTTCGGCCTGCTCGCGCAGCAATCGCGCCGTATCGTCAAAATCGATGGAAGGTGGCCGCACCGGCGCCTCGTGCGAAAGCACCACGCCAATCTCGCGATCGACGTTCAGCTTCGCATGGCAGCAGGGACATTCAACGTGGATTGTGCCATCCGCTTTGTTCGCCATGGCTGTATTTTACGCCTAAAGGCAGTGCGCGCGCATATCCCTCCTTCTGCGGAAATACGAGGAGGCTGGGCATCTGCGCGGTCCGGTTAAACGGGACTTATCACAGGTCCGTGATATAAACTGTTGGTCCGGTTCAACCTCCGATCTTGCCAACGATGAGCAGCTTCAAGGTCACCCATCCCGTCATTCAAGTTTCCGGCATCCGAAAAACCTACGGCTCAACCGTTGCAGTCGATGAAGTTTCTTTCGAGGTCAACGACGGCGAGATCTTCGGCCTGATTGGCCCGAACGGCGCCGGAAAAACCACCACGATGGAATGCATCGAGGGGTTGCGCACGCGCGACCGCGGCACCATCTCCGTTTTGGGGCTTGATCCCTTTCGCGATGTGTATAAGTTGCAGGAGCGCATCGGCGTCCAGCTCCAGCAAGCCCAGCTTCAAAAGCGGATCAAAGTGTGGGAGGCGGTGGATCTCTGGGCTTCGCTTTACCGCAAGAAAACGGTAGATGGCGAACGCCTGCTCGAGCAACTCGGCCTGGCCGACAAGCGCAACGCCTGGTTCATGAATCTCTCGGGCGGCCAAAAGCAGCGCCTGTTCATCGCCCTCGCGCTGATCAACGATCCGGAAGTCGTCTTTCTCGACGAGCTCACCACCGGCCTCGACCCGCAAGCCCGTCGCGCCATCTGGGATTTGGTGCGCGGCATCCGCGAGCGCGGCAAAACCGTGTTCTTGACCACTCATCTGATGGAGGAAGCCGAGCGCCTTTGCGACCGTGTAGCCATCATCGAGCACGGCCGCATCATCGACATCGACACACCCGAGCGCCTCGTCAGCCGCCACTGCCCGGAACGATCGGTCGTCCTCGTCACAGACGACGCCAACGCTGAAGCGCGCTTTCGAACCATCCCGAGAGTTGAATCGGTGAGTTGCAAAGACTCGCGATACACGATTCGCGGACAAGGCGAGGATTTGGTGACGGAAGTGATCCATTGCTTGTCCGAGAATCGCATCCGGGTCACCGACTTCCGCACCATCGTTCCGAATCTCGAAGACGTCTTTCTGAAATTAACGGGACATTCGATTCGCGATTAAGCTTCACCGATTGGAACTCATAAATGATGCTACGCGGCCTCTGGAAACTGACCTGGATCGAGCTGAAGATCTTCATGCGCGAGCCGCTCGGCGCGATCGGCACAATCCTTTTCCCCGTTTTGATATTCATCGTACTGGGTCGAATTTTCGGCCACGGAAAAGCTGCGTCCTCTCCCGCGAACAGCGACTTTATCCAGTCAGGCCTGCCGGTTCTCGCGTCGCTTTTCATCACCATAAGCGCCGTGTTGTCGCTGGTCACCATCATCTCGATCTACCGCGAAGGCGGCATCCTCAAACGGCTACGCGCCACCCCACTTCGCCCGCAGACAATCCTCACGGCCCACGTACTCGTCAAGCTGCTACTCACCGCTGCAACGCTCGCGTTGCTGGTGCTAGCCGGCAAGCGCTATTACCCGATCGGCGTGCACGCGCCATTATTCAGCTTTACGATCGCCCTGCTGATCAGCACCTGGAGCATTCTCTCGATCGGCTTCGTGATAGCGAGCATCGTTCCCACAGCCCGCTTTGCTCAGCCCATCGGCGCGGTAATCCTCTACCCGATGCTCGGTCTTTCGGGGCTCTTCGTGCCGATTGCAATGCTGCCGCCAACGCTCCACGCGATTGCACGCGTACTGCCACTCACTTACGCAGTGTTCCTCCTCGAAGGAATCTGGAACGGCGACGCATGGTCCGCGCACCTCGGCGACGTAGCGGCCCTCGTCCTGGTCTTCGCAATTTGCACAGCGCTCTCAGCCAAAATATTCCGCTGGGAGTAAGGAAAATTGCTCTCGGCTCTCGTAGCGGCGCCCTTCAGGGCGGCATCTTACGACTACAAAGGCCAACAAAATCTGCAAATCGCCCGCGTACTCAGAATGCCGCTTCTACGTCATGCGCCTAAGACTTGGATGGCTCGATGTGCGGAGATTGCGCGATCGTGCATGAAGAGGTCCTGCGCAAAGCACGGGCCCTACGAAAAACAAAAGGCAGGCGCTTGCGCGCCTGCCTTTTTAACCCTGCGGAGATAAAACTACAAAATTATGCTGTCGCGGGCTTCTCGCCTTTGGCCAGGCCTGGCATCGGCCGCGGCTCGGGCCGTAGCGTCAGCGATGGCTCCCGGCTCGGTACAGGCGGCGCCGGCGGCGAAGCTTTTGGCTTTTCCGGCAGCGGCTTGTCTTCGATCAAGAGCCTCAGTTCGATCGCGTCGAGCACTTCGCGATCTAGCAGCGCTTGTGCTACGCGCTCTAGTGCGCCGCGGTTAGTATCGAGAATGTGGCGCGCCCGTTCGTACCCGCTGGTGACGATCGAGTGCACTTCCTTATCAATGCGGATCGCCGTGTCTTCCGAATAATCGCGATGCTGCGCAATCTCGCGGCCCAGGAAAATAGCTTCTTCCTTCTTGCCGAATGTAAGCGGTCCAAGAGTGCTCATGCCCCACTCGCAAACCATCTGGCGCGCGATGTCCGTGGCGCGTTCGATATCGTTTCCTGCGCCGGTGGTCAGATGTTGCAGGAACATTTCCTCGGCCGCGCGCCCGCCCATCAATACCGCAAGCTGCGACTCGAGAAATTCCTTCGTGTAAGTATGCTTGTCGTCGATCGGCAACTGCATGGTAACGCCCAGCGCCATCCCGCGCGGGATAATCGTCACTTTGTGCAGCGGATCGGCCCCCGGAGTCATCGCCGCAACAAGCGCATGGCCCGCCTCGTGGAACGCCGTGTTGCGCTTCTCCTCTTCGGAGAGAATCATCGACCGCCGCTCGACGCCCATCAGGACTTTATCCTTCGACATCTCAAAGTCCACCATGGCCACTGTCTTGCGGTTCTGCCGCGCAGCCCACAACGCGGATTCGTTCACCAGATTGGCGAGATCGGCGCCCGAGAATCCAGGAGTGCCGCGCGCAATCACCGACAAATCCACATCATCCGAAATGGGCACCTTGCGAGTATGCACGCGCAGAATTTCCTCGCGGCCCTTAACGTCCGGCCGAGGAACAACTACGCGGCGATCAAAGCGGCCCGGCCGCAGCAACGCCGGATCCAGCACGTCCGGCCGGTTCGTCGCAGCAATCAGGATCACGCCTTCATTCGATTCAAAACCATCCATCTCCACCAGCAGCGCATTCAAAGTCTGCTCGCGCTCATCGTGTCCGCCGCCAAGTCCAGCCCCGCGATGGCGTCCCACCGCATCAATTTCATCGATGAAAATGATGCAAGGCGCATTCTTCTTGCCCTGCTCAAATAGATCGCGCACCCGGCTCGCACCGACGCCGACAAACATCTCCACGAAGTCCGAACCTGAAATCGAGAAGAAAGGCACATTCGCCTCGCCGGCAATCGCGCGCGCCAGCAAAGTCTTGCCAGTTCCCGGAGGCCCGACAAGCAGCACTCCCTTGGGAATCCGGCCGCCCAATTTCTGGAATTTCTGCGGGTCCTTCAAGAAATCGATAATCTCGTAGAGCTCTTCCTTGGCTTCATCAATTCCAGCAACATCCTTAAAAGTAGCCTTCTTCTGCTGCGCCGTGAGCAAACGTGCACGCGACTTCCCAAAACTGAGCGCTTTATTCCCACCGGCCTGCATCTGCTTCATCATAAAAATCCAGAAGCCGACGATCAGTATGAGCGGAGCAAAATTGACCACGAAAGCGATCCAGTCGTTGTTCTTCACTTCCTTGATGTTGATCAGCACGCCCTTGTCTTGCAGCGCTTTGGTGATATCGGGAATCGAAGAATTGGCAACCGTCACATTGCGGAACTTGGTGGCGTTTTCGCGATAGACGCCGGAAATCTCCGCGCTGTTCTGCGAGAGCGCGATGGTTACTTCCTTGATGTTCCCGGACTGAATCTGCGCGAGGAAGGTCGTGTAGCTGGGCTCGTCTTCGTGCGCCGTCTGTCCTCCGGAAGATGCCATATGCCAGAGCACGACAGCCAACACGATCATGACCAGCCAAAATAAAATTGTCCGAACCGTAGAATTCACAGGCCTACCTCGTCCTTTCCCCCACTACTTTACCCAAGAAACCGGAGACAACCGTACATAATTAGATGCCGAAACGGCCGAAAAGAGCCCACGCCAAGCCGCCGCGAATCAATCGTTTCCGTTACAGCTCCTCGAACCGCACCAGAATGCCGCGGCGCGTCGCCTTGCCGGCCGAAAAATCAGCCGCCGGCGGCCAACCGCGCACCCAAGCGACTCGTCCGGTGCTAGTCAGCACCGGCCAATTCTTCCGGTCGCTCAGGCTGATTCGCCCCTCGGCGAACATCGCCTTCAACTTCTGCGACTGACGCTTTCCAGGTAAATGGCAAGCGTCCCCCGGACGCCAATTCCTGAGCACGAGCGGAGTGGTGAGACGGTCGGCATCCAAGGCTTCCGTCTCCTGTTTAGTGTCGCGCGGTGTACTAGGCCAGTCAATGGCTTTCAAATAGAAACGTGCCCGCAGTTCTGGAACCTCGATCGACGCCGCCCCGGCCTCAGGAAGGGCGATGTTGTACTCATAGGGCTGCTCCGCGGATCGCGCTGTTCGACCGCCCGCTGTCTTGTTCGTCGCTTGCCTCGCCACAAACTCCAACTGATCGAATACGCGAGCCACGATCACGCCATGTGGCATCTCGATTCGCCGGCCGCTCTGCGATTTGCCGGCGAGATGCAGCACTTGCTCAACGTGCGCAGCGTCAAATTCCGATTCGCCGCCTGCCGCGCGGCGCAGCAACGCGAGGATCATGCGCCGCGAAAGGGCCAGCGAAGCGTCGCGCCGGCCAGCGAGCCGTGGCAACGGCGCCAGTAGCTCCTCGACGCCAATCGAGATCGCACCGCCCGATTTTCGATCGAGCGCCGCCAGCCGTTCATCTACAAGCGCATTCCAGAATTCTTCCTCGCCGCTCTGCAGCTTCGCCAGATTTCCAAGCCGCTCGACAATCGCCGCAGCAAAATCGCGTTCCAGAACCGGCAGCAGTTGGTGCCGCACCCGCGCGCGCAGTCGAGTGGTGTCCTCGTTGCTCGCGTCCTCGCGCCAAGTCTGCCCTTTCGCGCGCAAATACTCGCGCAGTTCTTCGCGACGCACCTCCAGCAACGGCCGGATCACCGCGCCGCGCACCGCATGAATCCCCACCAGGCCGCGCGATCCCGTGCCGCGAATAATTCGCGCCAGCAGCGTCTCTGCTTGATCGTCGGCCGTGTGCGCCACCGCGACCTTCGTGCATCGCCCATCGCGAACGAGCTGCTCAAAGAATCCGTAGCGCGCTCGCCGCCCGGCATCTTCCAAATTCCAATGTTTGCGCCGCGCCAGCTCCGCCACATCTTCCCGCGTCGCAAGAAACGGCAGTTCCAATTCACGCGCAAGCCCGGCAACAAAGTCCTCGTCTGCGTCCGCCTCCGCGCCTCTCAATCCATGATTGAGATGCACCACGCAAAGCGAAATCCCCAGCTCCGCCCGCAAATCCTCAAAAATCCGCAGCAGCGCAACAGAATCTGCCCCTCCAGACACAGCAACGCCGACCCGCTCGCCGGGCAAAATCATCCGGCGATCGCGAATCGCGCGGACAACGTCGAGATGGAGCTTCGTTTTCACGGTGTCGTGCCTACTAACAGGAATCCCCCAAATTTTACACCGCGGCACGAATGCGCGCACCATCCGGCAGTTTGTACCGCGGCGTCCCGCCGGCTCTTACGACCACAAATGCCAGCGACATTCGAAATCATGGGCGGCGCGAAACGTAAAGCCGGAGAGCTGATTGACGTGGGTAGTCCGGCCGTAAATGAATGCACTTGGTGGGATTGCGATCGTAAGAGCCGGCGGGACGCCAGCGGTACAGTTCAAATCTTCAATCAGACATGCCCGGACATATGCTGCGCCAGCAGCTCGCGGCTGTACGTGATCCGGCGATCCAGCGTCACCGCCGCAAAATACGAACAGCTCTCGCGCTCCGCTTCCGCCCAGCGCGCAATGCGCGGCAGCATCGGCCGAAACATTCCGCGCAGCGCATAAAGCATCGAGTAGTAAACGCCCACAGCGCGAATCTCGCCGCCATCCTCGCCGCTGCCAGGGCAAAGCCTCAAGAGCTGCACCAAGCGCACGAATTCATCTTGGTCCAGCTTGTCGTCGCGTATACCGGCAATCTCCCGCACTTGCGGCGAGAGTTCTGTCTTCTTCCCCGCCGCGATGACCGAGCGGCAGTAGGACACAAAGAACTGCAGCATCAGCGCGAACGAAATTACGCAAATGAGGACCGGAATAATCATCGGGCCCTCGCCAGCAAATTGGAAGTCACCAGGTGCGCGTCCTCTGAGACCTTCATCATCGTGAAGGCCCAGGCCGCCGGCAGCCACACTCCGACAATCGGTGGCACCCAGCGAAGCACCGCCGGCTGGAGCGAAGGAAAGAGGTTGCGCAGGGCGTAGGCAGCCGCGGTGGCGCTGAAATAAACGCCCAGAGCCAGCACCAACTGAATCAATCGCGTGCGCGTCTCGCGCAATTTCAGAATCGCGCCCCACAAAAGATACGTAAGCACGACCCCCACGAAATACAGATTCTGTCCCAATTCAACCACGAACCGGCTCATCAAGTGGCCCTGATTGGCGCGAATCACCAGATACGAAAACAGCGCCGTAGCTCCTATGAGCACGATCGCTCCGCGTCGTACATACCGGCTCGCTTGCAACTCCTCAAAGACGCGATCGTAGAACTGAATGATCACGAAAAACAGCAGGATGGTGAGCAGACTCTCGGAATAGTAGTAGTAATACCAATATTCAACCGAGGACCAGCCGAACTTTCTGATGCAAAGATACTGACCTACGGTGACCAAAGTGGCGGCTAACAGATAGACACTAAGGAAGATATATCGTAGGAAGCCTCGGTATATGAGGAAACACACCACCGCGCCGACTTCTACAAGGAAGCCTATTATCCAAATCGCGTAATCGATCCGGCTAAGCATTCAGGTGACTGACGAATGCGAAGCCTGGCTCTGTCCCGCGTTTAGCCGCTAACGCCTAACCCTTTACCAGGGTGACGGTGGCATCGGGCCCGGCGTATTTACCACCCAAGGTGAAGGTGGCATTGGTCCGGGCGTGTTCACGGCGAACCATGGTGATGGAGGCATCGGGCCCGGCGTGTTTACGGCTGTATTCGCCGTAACCGCCTTGAAACCCATTGCCCCTGTGAGGACCACCAGGGCAAGCACCGCGACCACTAACGACTTACTCATCTGACCCCTCCGAACTTCTGGTAACTACGCGGAGGAGCTTATGAGCAGTAGGTTGCCGTCAAGGGGAAAATCGCACACACGTGTGTCGTAACGGTACACACGTACCCTATCTGGCTGAGCCAGTGCCTCTATTCAGTTGTCAGCGCGCAGGTTAGAAGCGCAAAACGACGAGGTCAACAGTACGTTAGTACTAATAGGACCCGGCCCTTCAGCGCATAAGTTTGCTTGGGATTCTTTGCAAGACTGGCCGCTGAATATGCAGTTCCCAGCACGAAACCCGAATCGCGTTCAAAATGGAACACCACTGAGAATCGCGTGGCACCTCGACCGGCACGGGCGTCACTTGCTCTCTTGCAGCGAATGTGTGTCCAGAGAGGACGGCGCGCTTGGCTGCGATGAACCATCTAACACTCGGAGAATCGCATCCAGCAGCTCCGCGTGTCCGACGGGCTTGGTCAGATAAGCAGCCACTCCCAATCCGCCCGAGCGTGCGGCGACGCCGCGGTGGCCCACGGAAATCATCATCACCACCTTTTCCGCCGCTAATCGCCCACCTTTCGTGATCTGCTCGACCAGCGTAAATCCATCCATCTCCGGCATAGTCGCGTCCGCTAATAGCACTCGGAATGGACGTCCTGCGTCCGCAGCACGCTTGATCTGTTCGAGAGCCTCCGCAGCATCGCCGACGAGCGTGGAATTCATGCCCCAGCCAGTCAGCATTTCTTCCAGAATCAGCCGATTGGTAGCATTGTCGTCCACCACCAGCACCGGCACACCTCGCAAACTTTCCATCTGAGAAGACCTCAGCTCACCGGAATCTGCCGGAACCGCAAAACGCGCCGTAAAGTGAAAAGTGCTGCCGCGTCCAGGTGCACTCTCCAGCCAGAGCCGCCCGCCAAACAATTCCACCAATCGCCGGCTAATCGTCAGCCCCAGCCCCGATCCGCCGTAGCGGCGCGCGGTCGAGCCATCCGCCTGCGTAAACGCGTCGAAAATCGTCGCCTGCTTTTCCAGCGGGATGCCGATGCCCGAATCCGCCACCGAAAAATGCAAGAGCACGCTCCCGGCTTCGGCCGATTCCTCCTGCACATCCAGCGTAACTTCGCCGCGCTCCGTAAATTTGATCGCGTTGCCAACCAGATTGACCATGATCTGCCGAAGCCGGCTCGGATCGCCCACCAGCACGTCCGGCACTTCCGGGCGCACGCGGCAATTCAGTTCGATCTTTTTCTCATGGGCGCGAATGGCCAGAGCTTTCATGGTGGCTTCAATGCCGCTGCGGATATTGAACTCGTTGGACTCGAAATCGAGTTTGCCCGCTTCGATCTTCGAGAAATCGAGGATGTCGTTAATCACCGTCAGCAGCGAATCCGAGGACGTTTTCACCATGCTCAAATATTCGCGCTGCTCCGAACTCAGATCGGTGTCCAGGGCCAGCTCCGTCATGCCCATGATCCCATTCAGCGGCGTGCGCAGTTCATGGCTCATGTTGGCCAGGAACTCACCCTTCACCCGGCTCGCCGCTTCCGCAGATTCCCGCGCGCTCTGCAGTTCGATCAGAACGCGTCGCCGCTCGGTAATATCTTCGGCGATTCCCACAACGCGTATAAACTTTCCTTTCGAATCAAATACCGGAAAGCTCCGCGCGTGAATCCAGCGAATCGAATCGTCCGGCCGCGTCACGCGGAATTCGATGTCCGTAGGCAGGCCCTGCATGCACTCCGCAAACGCCCTGCTCGCTAGTTCGCGGTCCTCAGCAACCACGGACTCAATCCAAAGCGCGGGCCGATCGTAGAGCTCCTGCCGCGGCCTGCCCCAAATTTCATCGTAAGCCGGGCTGATGTACGCCATGCGAATCGGATCGGGAGTCTGGATAAAAAATACCTCGCGAATAGTCTCCGCTAAATGGCGAAACTGCTCCTCGCTCGTGCGCAAAGCTTCCTCGGCGCGCTTGCGCTCGGTGATGTCCAGGTTGACCCCGATCATCCGCGCGGGCTCGCCGTGTGAATCAACGAACACTTTCTCCACCGCGGAAATGTCGCGCACCGCACCGTCCGGCCGGCGAATTCGGAATTCCTGGCCGCCCTCGCTTTTTTCGCGGACCAGCTTCTGCAATCTGGCTTCGACCGCCGGCCAGTCTTCCGGATGAATCGATGCAGCCCACTTTTCATAACGCACCGGATTAACGGGTTCGAGGCCGTAGATCTCAAACATAGGGGCGTTCCAATCAGCCCTCGTGGCGACCAGATCCCATTCCCACACCCCCAACTTTGCGACTGCGGTCGCCAGCGACAATCGATCGGCCAGCGAAATTCGCAAATCGTTGGCCAGCCCAAGATCTTTGTGACTGGGGAGAGCCAGAGCTTCAGGCACGAGCCGCACCAAAAGGACAGCCGTAATCAGCGAGGCCAGCGCCGTAATCGCCTTCAGAACTCCCGCGATCCAATAGTTGGCATGCCACAGATTCCAAATTTCCAGGATATGCGTGCCGCCGCAAGCAACGATGAAAACCCCGAAGCAAACGAAGATCCAATTAAACGGCAGTCCGCGCTTCTTCCGCGCGAAAAACAGAAGCGTGATCGGTATCGAAAGATAGGCCAATGCAATCAGCCCGTCGGAAATCACATGCAGCCAAACGAGCCCCGGATTCCAGAGATAGCAGTACCCATGCGGCATGAAGCTGTCTGAGGGCGATAAGTAACTCAGCAAAACCATAGCTCTCACTCCGAACCGCGCGCGCACACACGGCCTGCATCAAGGCCAAGGGCCGCTGCAATGTCGATCGTTCGAGAGGGAGAAAAACAGCGCTACAAATGCTGAAATATGGAGGGGATTTCATTGTGACCTAACGGGCCACAGATACAAGTGAGTACGGACTTGCGGGTGCCTAATAGGCCATGGACATCCAGCGCGGAAGATGCCAGTCCCGCGATGCATGGCCGCCGCTACACACCGACTTCAGAGCATGGTATTTTTGAAGTACGCCGGTGTAGCTCAGGGGTAGAGCGAGGGTCTCATAATCCCTAGGTCGTGGGTTCAAGTCCCACCGCCGGCACCAATTTCTCTGCTTCTCGATATTCTTCCCGTCCGGAATTTCTACCGCGCGGTCCAGCCCAGATCCATATCCAGAGCGGCGCCGGTAATTCCAGCGGCATCGTCGCCGCAAAGATAGAGCGCCAGCGACGCGACCTCCGCGGGTTCGAGAAGGCGGTGAATGGCGGCGGGCTCGGTCATGATTTTGCGAACCACCTCATCCCTCGAGATTCCGTGACGGCGAGCTTGCTCGTCAATCTGTTTATCCACCAACGGCGTGCGCACATAGGCCGGGCAAATCGCATTCGCGGTGATATTGTGCTCCCCCACTTCCAGCGCAATCACCTTCGTCAATCCCAGCACCCCGTGTTTCGCGGAGATGTAGGCGGCTTTGAACGGCGAAGCAACTTTGCCGTGCAGTGAGGCAATATTGATCACCCGCCCCCATTTTTGCCGGATCATGTGCGGCAGCGCGTGCTTGCAGCAAAGAAACGTTCCGGTCAGCATCACGCCGATGAGGTAGTTCCAGCGATCCTCGGGGAAATCGACGATCGGGGAGATATGCTGCAATCCGGCATTGTTCACCAGAATATCGATTCGCCCAAACCGGCTCGCTGCTGTTTCCATAAGGCGCTGCACGTCGGCAGACTTGGAAACATCGGCCACGACGAACTCGCCCTCCACGCCCAACGATTGCAATTCAGTTTTTGCCCGTTCGCCCGCAACCGGATCAAGATCGGCGATCACAAAATTCGCGCCAGCGGTGGCCAACGATTTGGCAATAGCGTATCCGATGCCGCTCGCCGCCCCCGTGATCACCGCGACCTTTCCCTTCACGAGTTCCTCCCTATGCCCTGAATACATTGCCTACAGCGGCGCTGTCCAGCGAATCTCCCGTAATCATCCGGAGCAGATCCAAGGCAATTTCTCTTGACAACTCCGCGGTACAGGGATAAATCTCTTCGCAATCAAAGCGAGCGCTCGCTCTCTTTGGTTCGGGGAATACTAAACAACAATCGAATGGCACGGCAAGGGTGAAATGCCCAAGCTTCTTCACGGCACCTTCGAGAAGAACAAGCGCAAGATCGAGCGCGCCGCCCTGCAACTCTTCACGCGCAAGGGCTTCCACGGAACCACCGTCCGCGAAATCGCCACCAAAGCCGGTGTATCCATGGGCAAGCTCTACATCTATTACGACACCAAGGAAGACATCTTCATCGATCTCGTCAATCACCTCGGCCACAAGATGGAAACCATCCGCCAGAAACAGCTCGTCCCGCTGATGCGTTCTGTCGATCCCGAAGCCCTGAAAAAACTGGCCATGGCCATCGGCCGCATCGTCCGCGAAAACCTCGATTACTGGCGGCTCATGTACATCGACGTGGTCGAATTTCGCCACAAGCATTTCATCCACAGCTTCCGCGAAATTTCCGGAGGCCTGCGCACTTTTTCAATCGCCATGATGCAGCGATCCAAAGTTCCGTTTCCTCCAAGCGTCGATCCCGGACTGGCTTACACCACCATCTACCTCCATTTTTTCACCTACTTTCTCGTAGAGGAATTATTTGGAGCGAAGCGGCACCTGGGCGTCAGTGACGAAGAGGCCGTCGAGCAATTGGTCCGGCTCTACACCGCCGGAGCAGCGAAAAAGAAGCGCCGCAGCTAACTGACTTAGTAGAGGAGGGAAGCATGAAATCACGGAAAACCATTCTCGCGATGTTGTTGGGAGTGTGCCTGCTGCTGGCCGGCCGTGCCTACGGGCAAACTCCCACGACCGGCCAGGTTAGCGGCGTGGTGAAAGATCCCAGCGGCGCCATCGTCAGTAGCGCGAAAGTCACATTGACCAGCCCTGCCGGCGTGGACCGTGATACCTCCACAGGCGGCGAAGGCCGCTACGTGTTTCCGCTGATTCCGCCAGGCGTTTACAAGCTGCAAGTGGACACGCCGGGATTCAAGCCTTTCATCGTGGAGCGCGTCGAAGTGCGCATCACCGAATATATCGAAGTAAACGCCAATCTGGTTGTGCAAGGCGGCTCGCAATCCGTGACCGTCACGGTGGAAGCGCCCATGGTGCAAACAGAAACGCCGGCGCGCGGCAACGTGGTCGAGAGCGACACGCTGCGCCAACTGCCGCTGGCCACGCGCAATTTTCAGCAACTGCTTACGCTCACCGCCGGAACTTCCAGCTCCATTTCCAATTCCTCCGACCTGGGGCGTGGCGACACGGCCTTCAACGTGAACGGCCAGCGCACGCTCTCGAATGCGGTGGTCATCAACGGGATAGATGCGAGTTCGATCGGCACAGGCTCGACTCCGAATCTCGCGGTGCCTTCGACGGACTCCCTGCAGGAATTCATCGTGCAAACCAGTTTGTACGACGCTTCACAGGGCCGAAATGCCGGAAGCGTGGTCGCCGCGGTAACGAAATCCGGCACCAATGAATTTCACGGCAATCTCTACGAGTTCTTCCGCAACGATGCCCTCGACGCCAACGAGTTCTTCTTGAATGGAGCAGGCGTGCATCGGCCGCCCTACAAGCGCAATCAATTTGGCGGAACGATTGGCGGCCCAGTGCTGAAAGACCGCGTCTGGTTTTTCGTTTCCTATCAGGGCACGCGCGAAGTAAATGGAACTTCGATCGAGAATTCCGTCGGCACGGTTTTCGTTCCCGGGAATCTAACCAACGACCGCTCGGCCGCCGGACTCGCCGCGCTAGCATCATCGTTCGGCCTGACCTCCATCGATCCCACGGCGCAATTCCTGCTGCAAGCCACTCTGCCGAATGGCTCGCTCGTGATTCCGTCGGCGCCTCACCCCACTGGATCCATCGCTCCGGTCGAAGTGCCTGTCGTGGGGATTTCGCGCTTCCGCGAAGATCAATTCAACACCAATCTGGATTTCAAAATTTCCAACGCCAATCGGCTATCGGCGAAATTCTTCTGGGCCGACAATCCCGAGACCCAGGCGCTTTTCAATTCCTTCGGTCTCGCGAATGCTCTGCCCGTCCCCGGTTTCGGAGCCAAGGTCGGTTTCAATCAGCGCGTGCTGTCCATCGACGACACGCACGTAATCAGCCCCAATTTGCTGAATGATCTACGCCTCGGCTACGCCACCATCACCACTCACTCCGCGCCGCAAGAGCCGTTCAGCTCGGCACAATTGGGCATCGAATCACCGCTCAGCAATTTGTTTCCCGGCATGCCCGAAATCTCCGTCGCTAATTACTTCGATCTCGGCGCCTCGCCCTTTTCAGAAAACGCCGCCGGCGAACCAACCTATACTGTCGGCGATACGCTGAGTTGGCAAAAAGGCCGCCACAGCCTGAAGTTCGGCGCGGATTACAAACACCACGAACTCGCTGAGACTTTCAATCTCTACACTCGCGGCCAGATTTTCTTCCTCGGCTTTTCCGGCAATCCCTTCGTGGATTTTCTCGGCGGCTTCTTCGACCTCACCGGGCTAACGATCATGGGCTCGGGCGTGAACAATCGCGATTTCAAGTCCTACGATCTGGGAGGATTCGTAGCCGACGACTGGCGCGTTACCGATCGCCTCACATTCAGCCTCGGCGTGCGCTACGAATATTTCAGCCCGTTCACCGAAGCCCAAGGACGCTACGTCGGTTTCGACCCGAATCTTCTTCAGACCACGCCGATCGCCGGCTTCCCCGCCGGCGACAACGTAGCCATCACCGGCGGATTCGTGCAAGCCGGCAACGCAAAGACTCCGCTCGCGGGAATTCCACTGGTGCGCGACTCGCTCGTGCCGCCGGATAAGAATAATTTCGCCCCGCGGCTCGGATTCGCCTGGCAGCCTTTCTCGAGCGGCGGACGCTTCGTGGTTCGCGGCGGCTACGGCGTTTATTACGACCGGCCGAATTCGCGCATCGCCAACAACCAAATCCTCAATTTCCCGTATTTCACCCTGGCGCAGGCTTTCACTACGCCGATTGCGGATCCTTTCGTGCAAGTTCCGCCGCCCAGCAGTTTCCCGCTCCAGTTCGGCGGGCCATTCCTGCCGCTCGGCGGGCCTCC
>Ga0209038_10000223_pt1 | contig 18538 bp, 14 predicted proteins | sample BogFormECP03_OM3_FD_188237 | JGI IMG/M metagenome (GOLD analysis project Ga0209038, IMG submission 188237) | Bog forest soil microbial communities from Calvert Island, British Columbia, Canada - ECP03_OM3 (SPAdes) (version 2) | ecosystem: Environmental > Aquatic > Freshwater > Wetlands > Bog ...
CGAAAAGTACATCAGTGGCCGCAGTAAGAGTACATCAGTCGGCCAGAGTGGGTTTGGCCTCAGGCAGGGGGAGCGCGAGGGGGAACTCCCCCTCGCTAGTGCATGGAACACCTAGTAGTCGAGCAGCGATCAGGGAGAGCCAGTCTTATCCGGGTTCTGAGGCGGTTGATCGTCATTGATGGGGCGCTTGCCGTGCTTGAGCCTGAAGCTGTCGCCGTTCATCTCGAGGATGTGAACGTGGTGGGTAAGGCGATCGAGCAGCGCGCCAGTAAGGCGCTCGGAGGCGAACACGCCGGTCCACTCGTCGAAGGGCAGGTTGCTGGTGACGATAATCGAGCCGCGCTCGTAGCGCTGGCTGAAGACCTCGAACAGCAACTCGGCGCCGGTCGGTGACAGCGGAACGTAGCCCAGCTCGTCGACGATCAGCAGCTTGTAACCGGCGAGCTGGTGTTGCAGGCGCAGCAGACGTTTTTCATCGCGCGCTTCGTGCAGCTCGTGGACTAGGGCCGCGGCGGTGGTGAAGCCGACCGCGAGGCCCTTCTGGCAAGCGGCCAGTCCGAGCCCCAGCGCAACATGGGTCTTGCCGGTGCCGCTGTTACCGAGCGCGATGACGTTCTCGCGGCGGGCTATGTACTCCGAGCGGGCCAGCTCCAGCACCAAGGCCTTGTTGAGCGAGGGGATGGCGGTGAAGTCGAAGCTGTCGAGGCTCTTGACCGCGGGGAACCTGGCCTCCTTGATCCGGCGTTCGACGGTTCGCCGTTCCCGCTCGATCATCTCAAGCTCGGCCAGTCGAAGCAGGTAACGGGAGTGGTCGACGCCTTCGGCGGCGCATTGGCGGGCCAGCTTGTCGTACTCGCGCAGGAAGGTCGGCAGCCTAAGAGCCTTCAAGTGATGGGCGAGTAGCACCTGCGGTGTGTCGCTCATGACGCTGCTCCTCCCGCCAGCAGGCTCAGGTAGGCCGAGGGCGAGGTGGTCGTTACCGTGGCCTGCGGCAAGTAGGGATAGATCTTGAGGTCCAGCCGCGGCGGGCGTCGCTCGATCCGGCACAGCACCAGATGCTTGACCGCATCGAAGCCGATCACTCCGCGGGCGATCGCTTCTCTGACCCCGGCCAGCACATCGTCGGGGCGGAACACCTCCATCAAGCGCAGGACCTGGACGAACTCCCGCTTGCCCGGCGTGCCCATGCGCGCCTCGAGCAGACGGCGCAGGGTCGCGAACTCTTCGGGTAAGGTCCAGCCGACCAGTGGAGCTGCTTGATCGAGCGCTCCGATCTTCCGCTCCAGTAGCGCCAGATAGTGCAGTGGGTTGAAGACGTAGTCCTCGCGCTCATAGGAGCGCGGATGACGCGCGATCTCCTCGGCGCCGCAGGAGATTACCACCTCGTGGATATAGCCGCGGACCAGCACTTCGCGGTGCCCATAAGCAGTCGGCACCGAGTAGTCATTGCCGCGGTAGCGCACCAGGGACAACGAGCTGACTCGCGCCGCTCTCTTCTCGCAGGCTTCATACGGAGTCGCCGGCAGCGGCAGCAAGGCGGCCTGATCTCGCACCAGCCGCTCGCCGATGGTCTCATCATGGCCACGCAGCCGGTCGTTCAATCGGCGCCGGCAGAACTCCAGCAAGCGCTCGTTGAGCTCAGCGAAGCTGGCCGCACGAGGGATCGGCACCATGAAGTTGCGCCGCGCGTAGCCTACCAGCCCTTCGACCTTGCCCTTGTCGTTGCCTTTGCCCGGCCGCCCGAAGCGGTCGGCGAACAGGTAGTGAGACTGCAGCTCGCTGAAGACCCGAGTCCTTAGCCGTCTGCCATCTCCCAGGATGCGCGCCACCGCCAGCTTGAGGTTGTCATACAGGATCGAGCGCGGCACCCCGCCGAAGAACTCGAAGCTGACGTTGTGCCCTTCACAGAAGGCTTCGCTGCTCTCCGACGGATAGGCCTGCACCAGACAGGCGTCGCTGTGCGGCAGGTCCATCGCAAAGAAGTGGATCTTCTGCTCCACCCCGCCGATCACCGCGAGCGCTTCGCCGAAGTCGACTTGCGCGTGACCCGGCTCGTGTCGCAGCGGCACGAACATCTCGCGCTGCCGCTGGCGCCGCTCGTGCACGTAGTCCTTTACGATCGTGGCCCCGCCGATATAGCCGTGCTCGTCGCGCAGTCGCTCGAAGATCCGCTTCGAGGTGTGCTGCTGCTTCGCTGGCCGCCCCTTATCTTCCTCCAGGATCCGGTCGATGATACCGACGAACGGATCCAGCTTCGGCCGCGCCGGTGGCCGGCTCCGCCGGTATCCCGGCGGCACCGAGAACGCCAGCATTTTCGCTACCGTTCGCGGGTCGATCCCAAACCGCCGCGCCGCTTCCCGCCGGCTCATCCCCTCCACATACACCGCTCGCCGCACCTGCCCGTACAGTTCCACGCCTTTCATCCCTCCGCCCTCTGCCCATCTTGGCAGAAGACCTTCTATTGCCGGATTTTTGCTCCGGCGCCGCCGGTCTATCCGGCCGCTCTTTGAGGGATTTTTCCACCGGCGCTCTCAGTACGACCCAAAGTCACCGAACTTTCATCACTTCCTGACGCAGCAACAGATCGCCGACGACTTCGGCCCCAGCCGCGCGGACTTCGATTCTGTCTTTCGCTGGATGATCTCGAAGGGATTCAGAGTCGAGCGCGGCTCGGTCAACCGCCTTACGCTCACGATGCGTGGTACTCGCGCCGATGCCGAGCGCGCATTCGATGTGAGAATTGGCGACTACGTTCTTAGCGAGCGAAGCTTTTATGCGAATGATCGCGATCCGGCGCTCCCTCGTGAGATAGCGTCATTGGTGCAGGCGGTTGAGGGACTCTCGAACTTTGCGGCGCCCCAGCGCGGCGTGCTCAAATTCCCCCCGATACCGCCCACGCCACGGCCGACGCCGCCACCGCCAACGCCGCAACCAACTCCGCCGACGCCGGAACCAACGCCACCGCCGCCACCACCGCCGATCACCCTGGTATGCAGCGTGGCACAGGCCTCCCTGTGCTCACAGGCGTCCGCGGTATTAAACAACGCCTGCTTGCAGACCAAGGCTGTTATCGCATGCTACAACGCGTGCCTCAGCGCCGGTGGGCAAGTCAGTCAGTTAAACGGACAGGACTTCGGAACCCTTCTGGCCCAGTTCGAGACTGAAGATTGCTCCGCCGCTGCTCTTCCGGGGGCTAAAAAATCTTCGAACCCGGCGGCCGCAAGCGCACCAGCCTTTGACGGAACCGGGCAAACTGTAGCGCTCGTCGAGTTCGACTCCTTCGTACCGAGTGACGTCTCGAATTATCTCGCGTTGCTCGGTCTGGATCCCACGCTCATAAACAACCTCAGTAAGGTTGACGTGAACGGTGGCGTCTCGCCCGGCAGTAACCAGGACGAAGTGCTGCTCGATATTGATGCCATCCTGACCGTGGCGCCGGGGGCAAAGATCGTCGTCTATGACGCGCCGTTCGACGGCCGCGGTAGTTTCCAGGCCGTTCTCAACCAGATGCTTGACGACGATCAAATCACGGTCATCAGCAACAGTTGGGCGTACTGCGAGGACCAGACCACGCTCGCCGACGTGGAGAGTATCGATACGATTTTTCAGAACGCCGCCGCCGGCCATATCACCGTCTTCAATGGCGCTGGAGATACCGGCAGCACCTGCCTGGACGGCAGTCCGAATACCATTTCGGTGCCGGCCGACTCGCCGAATGCGGTCGCGGTCGGAGGCTCATCGCTCACGACCGGTCCGGGAAACGTTTACCAAAGCGAGACCTGGTGGAACGGTTTGAACACTACGCCGCAAACCGGTCAGGGCGGTTTCGGTACCAGCAAATTTTTCCTGGCGCCCGTCTATCAGACCGGATCGACGATGCGTTCGATTCCTGACGTTGTGTTCAACGCGGATCCCGCCGCCGAAGGTGTCGCGATCTGCCAGGCGAGCGCTGGCGGCTGTCCCACCGGTTCGCTCTACGGCGGGACCAGCGATTCCACGCCGATTTGGGCGGCCATCACGGCCACCCTCAATCAAGCGGTGGGCCATAACCTCGGCGCGCTGAACCCGACTATCTACCCGCTAGCCGGTACCAACGCGTTTCATGGTCCGGCCGGGATGAGTCCCCCGACCGACTTTGCCCATGTCGGCCTCGGCTCGCCAAACATTGATGCGCTCGATCTTGCCTTGACCGGACAGAGTGTGGGCCTGCCCAGCGCTTCGATGTCGCAGGTCAACCCGGAACCGCTGAGCGCGCTGGTTCCTGCAGTTGCTCAAGCCGACGGCGCGTCGCAGGTGATGATTGACGTCACGCTAAAGGACAGCAACGGCCACTCCGTCAGTGGCAAGAGCGTTACCCTGGCGGCGAACTCCGGCACCAGCGTGCTGATAAGTCCCGCCAGTGCCGTAACGAGCTTCGACGGCACCGCAGTGTTCAGCGCGACGGATCTGAAGGCTGAGCAGGCGACGTTCACCGCGAAAGATACCACTGATGTCATCACGCTTACTCCCGCCTTCACCCCTACCGTGTTCTTCGTCACTCCGCCGGCGACGTCCGCCAGCATCAACGAGGCGCCGCCCAGCGTGGACAACAATGGCACATCGACGGCCACGATCACCGTCGCGCTGCAGTACTCGCTCGATTCGGTCCCAACCGGGGCACAGGGCAAGCTGGTCTATATTTCACAAACCGGTAACTCCGTGATTAGCGGTCCGAACCCGCAGGTGACCGACGCCAATGGCAACATCGAGTTCACCGCAACCGATCTCGCCATGGAAAGCGTTACCTACACTGCAGTGGACGTGACCGACGGCAATCTGGCGGTTCCGGGCGGTGTCACAGTCGACTTCACCGGCACTACGCCCAATTCCTGCGGCAGCGGTCTTCCGCAGGCCGCGCCCGGCTTTGTCGTTACGCCTTACGCCACCGGGTTCTCGGCCCAGCCCATTACGACCGGCGGCGGCGGCGGCATCAGTTTCGGCTGCCAGGGAGCAGAGGGCATCGCATTCGACTCATCGGGGAATCTGTACGTCAATGAGTTCACCACCGGGAACATCTACAAGTTCCCGCCCGGCGGTGGCGCGGCGGGTCCCAGTACGCAGCTAAACGCGACCTCGCTCGGGCTGACTCTGGCGGGTCTGGTCTTCGATTCGAGCGGCAATTTATTCGCCAGCCTGGACCTGACCTCCGGTAGCGCCACCACCGGCGCGGTGATCCAGCTCGACCCAGCCGACGGCTCGGTGACCAGGACGATCGCTTCAGGAATTGCGTGTCCCGGGACAATCTCGATCGATCCGCTCAGTGGCGATCTCTTTACCGATGATACCTGTGGCGGCGGTTTCGCCAATGCCTCGATCTGGCGCGTCTCGACTCCCGGTGGCGCGTCGCCATCGACCTCCGTCTACGCCACGATGCCAACTGCTCCCAACGCGACGCTCGCATTCGCTCCAGGAGGAACGATTTACGCGTGGGCTCTCGGAGCAGTTCCCAACGTCGCCGAAATCAGCGGCACCAATGGTCCGACGCCGCCGACTGTCAGCGTGCTCCCGGGGATACAGCTTAACAATCTCGGACTGCTGGTGGGTGGGAGCGGTGAAGGGACCTTTCTGATCGCGACGCCCTTTGACGCCACCACCAATTCTATCGTCGGTATCAACAATGTCGACCTGACGACCAGTCCGCTGACGCTGGGGACTTCGCTGGCGACAAAGTCGGGCGCCAATTACCTGACCTTCGGCCCCGACGGATGCATCTATGGCTCGCAAGGCCCCACGGTTTTCAAGATCACGGACGCGGCTGGCGACTGCACCTACGCCGCCGCGCTCGGGTCTCCGACACTGGTGCTGTCGCCGACTTCAGTTTCGCCCAATCCGGCGCAGGGGACGTCGCAAACCTTCGTTGCCACGCTCCACTATGCGAGTCCGCTCGCCGGTGCGCAGGTGGTGTTCAATGTATCCGGCGCCAACCCGCAGACTCAGCTGGTGACCACCAACGCCAGCGGCCAGGCGTCGTTCAGGTACACCGCCGGGCATTCAGGCGTCGATACCGTCAGCGCGGTCACAACGGTCAGCGGTACGCCTATCGCTTCCAACCAGGCGTCGGTGACTTGGGGGCCCGGCTCTGATTCCACTTTTATGACCCTGAACCAAAGTCCGAAGGGCGCTATCGAGGGCCAGACGGTTAACCTCATCGCATCGCTGGTCGACGTTTCGAAGAATCCAGCGACTCCGATCTCCGGTCAGACCGTCAACTTCACTGCCGGCAGCCAAAATTGCAACGCACCAACCAACGCGCAAGGTATCGCTACCTGTCAGATAACGGCGAGCGGCGCCGGATTCGAGACGCTTACCGCGAGCTTTGCCGGCGCTACGGGGCTGTTGGCCTCGAACGACTCGACTGGCTTCAACGTAGTCGCGCAGCCTGCGGTCACGACCCCGACCGCATCTCCGACGGCCACCGCGACTGCGACGCCGACGCCAACCAGGACGCCGACGCCGACTCGCACAGCAACTCCCACTACGACGCCGACGCCGGTGCCGGGCAAGCTCAAAATCCGGCCTAAGAGGCTCAACTTCGGTGATGTCGAGGTCGGCTCCGATAAGGTCAAGTCGGTCAAAATCACCAATGCCGGCAAGATCAAAAAGAAAAGAGTGCCGCTACCGATTCTCATCGAGATGGAAACGGGCGCTGGCAACCCGTTCAGCATCACTCAGGTCTGCGACGACGACGACCTCGGCCCCAGAGGCAAGGGCATGCCTGCCGGCAATTGCGAGGTCTCAGTGACCTTCACGCCGACGGCGGCGCAGAAATACAGCGGCACGATGACGATTGATACCAACCTCGAGTCGGGCCCCGACAAGAGCGTCAAGCTCGAGGGCGTGGGCAAGGTGCCCAAAGTCAAAAAATGAGCGGCCTCAGCGATCCCTCGGCCTCCCGAACGAATCGGAGGCCGAGGGGGGGCTATTCCATTTTCACCAAGAGTCCGTGCGATCGCGCCGACTCGAACATCCAGCGGAAGAACATGATCGCAAAAATGAAATAGACCACGTTCAATCCAAGACCCCATTGGAAGTGCGATGCCGAAAACCCGCCATTTCCGATCGCCTGCCGCATACCTTCGAATGATTGAGTCGTCGGAAGTATGGACGCCATCGGACGCAGGAAGGCAGGCAAAGAGCTCAACGGGTAGAAGACGCACGATAGCGGCATCAATATGCCGGCGAAGCTCCACGCCATCGCCTGCAGCTTCGTGGTAAATCGGAAGACCAACCCGGTGACTACAACGCCCATCGTAAGCGCAAACAAGGTCAGGTTCAGTATGAATGGGATCAATTTCGGCATCGCTGGAAAGATGTTGTAGTGATAGAACAGCAATGCGATCACGGATTCGACGATAAGTCCTATCAAGGCCTTGACCGAGGTTACAATAATCAGCCCGGTCACGTACTCCGACACACTTAGAGGTGAAGCGAACAGGCTTACCAGGTTTCGCGACCATAGCTCTTCCAGAAATCCTACCGCCATGTCGCGCTGGAAGGCATTGAACAGCCCCCACAGAATGACTGCGCCTAACAGGCAGCTGATGACTCCGGGCTGCATGCGATCGCCGTGTCGCAGGTACAGCGTGAAAAATCCCCACACGACGATATTCACTACTGGCCAGTACACCATGTAAGTGATGTGGTTGGCGTTGTGCAGCACCTCGTAGGTATGCCGCCGGATAACTGCGTTAATTCGATACAGCTTCATCAGGCTGACGGCCCGCAATGCGAATGAAAACCTCGTCGAGCGCAGGAGCGTCGCGCTCCTCCTTAAGGACATTGCGGGTTACTTCGATTGGTGTCCCAGTCGCGACAACGCGCCCATGACTAAGGAAGATGATCCGGTTACACATGCGCTGGACTTCGTGCATGTTATGCGACGTATAGAGAATCGTCGTTCCACGGCTGCGCTGCAGTTCGAGCAGGATGTCCCTGACCTGCAGCGCCGCGTGGAAATCAAGGTAAGCGGTCGGCTCGTCGAGCAAGAGCAACTCCGGATCGTTCAGAAATGCCTTGCACAGACCGACCCGGGTCGTCTCGCCGGAGGATAGCCGCGAGATCGGTTTGTCTCGCAGGCGACCGATGCCGAATCGCTCGAGCAGTTCACTGATTTTCGCCGCAGGATTGCGAACGTTGTAGATGCTCGCGAAGACCGTCAGGTTCTCGCGCACACTCAACCGGACCGGGAACGCCATGTATGGCGAAGTGAAATTCAATCTCTGGAGGATCTGCTCGCGCTCCTCTTCCAGGCTCTTGCCGAAAAGGCGGATGGTGCCTGCGTTTGGCAAAATCAACCCGAGCATTGTGTGAATGATGGTGGTTTTGCCGGCCCCGTTGGGACCGACAAGGCCAGCGATTTCACCTTCCTGGACGACGAACGAAACGTCGTCGACCGCGGTGAACTTGCCGTAGGTTTTTGTCAAGCGCTCGATGGTAACGAGCATCGCGCCACAGTACGCCAGCGGAGCGTCGAGGACAAACTGTACGCAGAGTGATATTTTTGTGCCTGAGTGATAGTTCGCCGCCGCCTGATACCCACGAAGTGCGACAGACTAGATGTTCTCCAGATAACTCCGATAGGTGTGCAATTTCACCAAATTAATCACTTGAAACTCGACGAAAAAATTCGTATCCTGCCGCACCGCTGCAAGGGGAAATGCAGACTACGGCTGCCATCTGTATCGAAATTAGCTACAGCGAAAGAGAGGACAACCAGTGACTGCCACCTTTCCATCGTTACCCCAAATTGACGTCGCACGCGGCGCCCGCCTACCCCGGGTCTGTATTGCCACGTGGGAAATCGAGGGACCGTCTCGCAACGCGGGTATTGGTACCGCTTACACCAGCTTGGCCGACGCGTTGAAGCGCGCCGGCTACGACGTCACCATCCTCTTCCTGCTCGGATGTCATCCCACCGACGGCAATATGATCGATTGGGTTGATTACTACCGGACAGAAAAAGGAATGAAGCTGATCCCATTGCCGATGGCGCACGAGCCGCGAATTCACGCCGCCTGGGCCTCGAGTGTGTCGTATCACACCTATGTTTGGTTGAAGGAGCATCAGCACGACTTCGACATCATTCACTTTCCCGAATGTCAGGGATTGGGATTCTACAGCTTGCTGGCAAAGCGCCAGGGCTTGGCCTTCACTGACACGACTTTCGTGGTAAGTGCTCACGGTCCTACATTTTGGGTCAAAGAGGGTAGCCAGGATTACATCCGCAATCTCGGCGAGCTCGAGATAGACTTCATGGAGCGAACGAGCGTCGCGGTCGCCGACTATCTGGTTAGCCCCAGTCAGTACCTTCTAAACTGGATGCAACAGAACGGATGGGAGCTTCCTGAGCGAACCTATGTCGCGCCGTATGTTCTTCCGCGAACCGCGCAGTTGGCGGAAAACGGAGCAACCCGGCAGAAGAACAACAATGAGATCCGCGAAATCGTGTTCTTTGGACGGTTAGAAATAAGAAAAGGACTTAAATTATTCTGCGATGCTCTCGATGAACTTTGCGCCGATCGCTCGGGCCCCAAATTCGAGGTCACATTCCTTGGCAAAGAGACGCAGCTCTACGGTCGTTCGAGCATCGGCTATATCAGCGACCGGTCTAAGGCGTGGTCCGTGCCATGGCACATCGTTTCGAATAAGTATCAGGGCCCGGCTATCGACTATCTCAGAGGGGCTGGTAGGTTAGCTGTCATCTCGTCGCTCTCCGACAACTATCCTAACACTGTGTTGGAGTGCGTCGGCGCGGGAGTACCGCTCCTGGCCAGCAATGTTGGTGGGATCCCTGAGATTATCGATGCGGCCGATAGAGAGAAGGTCTGCTTTGAGCCGCGCCCGGATATCCTGGCGCAACGTATACGCAATGCAATTGATCACGGCGCCCCGTCGGCGCGCCCGTCGACGTCATTCGGCGACACGGAGCGCAAATGGGTGAATTGGCACGCCGGACTATCGAATCGAGACAAGACCGTATCTCCCGTTCGCAGGCCTCGGGATGAAAGCCGGGAATCAATCTTCCCACTGGTGAGCGTGTGTTTTGCGTACAACGTGCGTGAGAAGGGCACCGCTGCGACGTTAGCTTCGCTGAAGCAGCAAGACTATCCGCATTTGGAGATAATCCTTGCGGAGTGCGGCAGCGACGATCCCTCGCCTTCAGATTCGTCGAGCAAGTCTAATGGGTTCAAAGCTCATGAAGTGCGCCGGATCTCTCGCCGCAGCGCTGAGCTCGGCGCAGGCAGAAATGCCGCGGCACGCGAGGCGAAAGGCGAATACCTGTTCTTCATCGACGATCACTGCCTGTTGTTGGCCTCCAACGCGATCTCCGTCTTCGTACAGGTCGCGCAACGAGTGGATGCGGACATTCTGACTTCGGCAGTCAGCTTTTACCTGGGGTCATCGAACGGTTCGTCGGAGAATCGCCTCGAGCACTCCCGCCGCCCCTTTTTAGGTGGTGACGCCGCGACGGGCGCTTTCGTTAACTGCTTCGGAAGTACCAACGCGTTAGTGCGGCGTGACGCATTTGAAACCGTCGGTGGATTCAGCGATGAAGCCGTCTCGACCCTCGACGACTGGGAGTTTCTTTCCAAGGCAGCGCTCATGAGTCTGCGAATTGAAACTATGCCGGAAGTCTATCTGTGGTATCGCGAGGATCAGGATCGCGACAGCCTGGTTCATTCGCTTGTAAACGGGGTTCGCAGCGCGCGGCCGTACACCACACCCGGGCGCAAGGTGTCACCCGCTATCGAGCTGGCGCTTTCGAGAGTTATGCAGTTTGGTCAAGGATTGAAATTCGAGCGCGATGCTAACACGGGCACTCCTCTCTCACGCGGGGAACAAGGTCCCGCCGTGACCGGCTAGGACTCGTGCCATAAGTGTAAGCATTTGGGAGCTCATCCGACGGCATAACGAAAGGGCCGGGCGACTTAGCTGATATGCCATCTTCACGCGCTGTACTGGTGCTTGGAATGCACCGCAGCGGAACCAGCGCGATCGCCCGAGGCCTGCAGATGCTGGGCGTTTATCTCGGTAATGACTTCCTCGGTGCCAAGCCCGATAACCCGACGGGTTATTGGGAGGATCGAAACATCTACGAGATCAACGAACGCCTTTTGGCCGTGCTCGGACTCACTTGGGAAGATATTGCGCTGATTGACGACGCTCGATGGCATGAGCCTGAAGTAGAAGCGTTGATGGCCGAGGCTATTGAATACCTTCGATCGCACTTCCTGAGTCATCCTCTTTGGGGATTCAAAGATCCGCGCACTATCCGGCTGTTGCCATTCTGGCAGTCAGTGCTACGTCGTCTCGACGTGGACGAGAGTTACCTGGTAGTGCTGAGAAACCCTCGCAGCGTGGCAAGCTCGCTATTCCAACGTCAGGGCATGATTCCGGTCACAGCACACCTACTGTGGCTCGTGTACATGGTTCCAAACCTGGGCAAGATCGCCAATCGCTCATTCGTTGTCAGTGACTACGATATGGTCATGGCCGAACCGCGACGGCAGCTTGAACGTATCGCACGATGCCTGGAACTGCCGCTTGAAGAAACCGGTATCGAACGATTCGCGAGCGCTTTTCTCGATCCGGCATTGCGTCATAGCTATTTCGACGTGTCCGACCTTGAACTGAATCTCAATGTTCCGCTTCTCGCTCGCGAAGCCTTTCTGTGGCTTCATCGGCTCGCGACCGATCGAATTCCAACCGATTCGCCTCGATTTTGGTCGGCCTGGGAAGTCAACCGCCAAGCCGCTGAGAGATTGATCGCCGAGAACGGATGCAGGTGAGTCTTGGCTGACATCGGTACCCAACGCTCTCTGAACAACGATGTTCAGCTGTTTGCGGTGATAGGTGCCCAACGTACCGGAACCAACATACTGCGAGAGATTCTTAATACTAACGATCAGATCGCGATGCTCGGTGAGATACTGTCGCCGAGTCCGGCGCCCGCCCACTGGGATAACTTCTGCCGCGGCCTGCCGGCTCGCAGTACCCAGCCGGAGAGTTTCGACGAAGCCGAAGAGCTGCTCGATCGATACTTTGAATTTGTGCGCTACCGCATTCACAATCATTGGGAAGGCAATAGGAAAAGTCGCAGTCATACCATCGGCGTCGACATTAAATACAATCAACTGAGACTTATCGCGCCAACTGATTGGGACTCGAAGCTTCCATTCATGTTGTCCTATCTGCGCTCTCGCGGCGCCATTTTGATTCATACCACAAGAAATGTAATTCACTCCGCGATTTCGACTATGATCGCCACGCAAAGAAATCTTTGGCACAACTATGACGGAACTGCGATCGAAGCCAGCTATCAAATCGATGTCGAAGAATGTGTGGCGCAAGCGCGGACAATAAAGTACGAGCGGGAATCCTTCCTTAACTTTGTTCAGGGCTGCAAGCTCGTCGGTTGTCGCTATGAAAGATTAATGGACGACCTCGACCGAGCTGGATCAGAGGAAAGGATACCCTCGGGTCCGGGACCTTTACGAAACATCGCAGAGGCGCTCGGGAGTCTTTATGACTTTCGTTATGACAGACGTCTCCAGAAAGCCATAAATATTCCCTACTTCAGATTGCTTTCCAACTACGACGCCTTGATCCGGCGATTGGAGACCTCGGAGTTCGACACCCTTGTATCGACTCTTGACTAGCGGCCGCCGCTGAGGCCGAAGGTAAGATCGTGAAGCCGGTTGCAAACCAAGGCGTTGTCAATGTTCACCCTTGGCGGGCTCCCGATGCGCAAGCCGGCAGCTACGCTCTGGGAATGCTTGGCCTCGATGAGCGGAGGCTGCTCTATCACCTGGCCCGAAACTACACTGGCGAAGGGGCCGTGGTTGAACTGGGAGCCTTTTGCGGAGCCTCCACCTGCTGCCTCGCAGCGGGTCTCAGGGACAATCCCCTTGCCGTTGGTCGTTGGGTTGATTCCTTTGACAATTTTATTGCGAGTGAGTCCTACCTGGTCGATTTTCTGCGGACGCAGTTCCGCGAGAACGTGGAACTGGGGAAATCCTTCGAGGCGATCTATCGGCGCTCTATCGCGCCGTTTGCCGATCGTGTGCGGGTTCACAAGGGGGACTTGTTCGATCAGACGTGGCCCGCCGACGATCCAATCGAGATTTTGTTTGTCGACGTGGCTAAGACACTCGCGCTAAGCGGCAAAGTACTGACCGAGTTCTTCACGCGTCTCATCCCGGGAAAGTCGCTTGTCATTCAACAGGACTTCTACCACCCTACCGCCTTTTATCTGCCCGTGGTGATGGACTTCCTTGCAGACTACTTCACTATCATAGAAGCCGGCCGCGATTGGTCGGTAGTGTTCAAGCTCGAGACCGCGATTCCGCGAGAAAAGTTGGATGTTGCCGGCTGCTACGAGTTCTCTTTCGTGCGACAACACGCTGCTATCCGACGCATGATGCGACGCGTCGGCATGCCCGGGCGTGATTACCTTCTCCTATCGGAATGCGCCGCTATCGGAACCACATTCGGCGAAGCTCAATTTCGCACCGCACTCGACCACGCAATTCGGCGGTCCAGCCTTGACGCGGATCGCGTATGGTTGGACGGACTCAATTGGTGCAAGGACTTCAATGCGTCCCGAATTCGCACCAGATTATATGGGGCGCCGTCTCTCATGCCTCTTCCGACCTTAGCAGACGAGGCTTACATCAAAGTCTGGGCAAAGATCTCCGCGATCGTCGACCGGGTCGCGAGCCACTGAGATATCTTCCACCGCAGGGACAAAGCGTCATCAGATCAGTAATGCGCGACACAAAGGTCACTGGATCTTTCATGACTGCTCGCCGAAGAATGGAGCAAGCATCTTTTGCAGCGCATCGGTTAGGTCCCTCGCGGTCCGAACGCGATGCTTCGAAGTCGCGCAAAGCAACGCCGCTTCGCTGAGGGCGCCACCGATCAGGTGGCCCAAAGCCTCGATCTCGCGCACGGAAGCACGGCCGCGCATCCTCGCCCCTAGCGGCGCGTTCATATTTCCGGCGAAGTAGCGTGCGTCGATCGCGCGCCACTGTTCCCATCCCAGCACCCTCGGGCCATCGATCAGCAGCACTTGGCGAAATTCATCGCTCGAGATCGAGGTGAGATACTTGAGGGTGCCGCGTCCGATGCTGTCGAGTAAGTCCTTTCCCGCCAGGGCGGCAGGCGGGATGAGCGCTGCGAGCTCGGCGGTCATCTCCTCGAAAACGCGCGCAAAGATCAGTTCTTTGGAATCGAAGTGATGGTAAACGGCGCCTTTGGCGACTCCCGCTTGCGCGGCGATGTCATCGACACTGGTCTGCTCGAAGCCGCGCGCAGTGAAACGTCTTCGAGCAGCGTCAAGAATCGCGCGTGTGGTCGTGGATCGTCGCTCAGCCTGGCTTGCCATGTTTTTTAGAAGGACTTGACAAACCAACTCTCAGTCGGTAATTCTGCGCATATACCGACTACAAGTCTGTAACATCGGGAGGTCCCAAATGGAAGGCGTTTCTTCAATTCTGAGTTTTATGGGCGCGTTGCTCTTTCTGCTCGGATTGCTGACCGGCTTCGGCATTCCGATGTTCCGCAGTCCGCGCATCGGGGTCTCCGCGCACCTCGATGCGATCGAAAGCGGGCTCGGGCTTATCGCCTTCGGCCTGTTGATACCACATCTCACGATTTCGCCCGGATGGGCAAGCGTGATCGCGTACACGATGTGGATTTCGTTCTATGTGTTGTGGCTCGGCTTGCTGTTCGGAGCGGTCTGGGGAACCGGCCGGACGATTGCGATCGCCGGCGCCGGAGTCAGCGCCGAACCGTGGCAGGAAAACGCCGCCCGAAGCTTGATTTCGGTCGGTTCAATAGGTTCCGTCGTCGCGATTGCGGCTTTGCTCGTGCAATGGCGATGGAGCGCCTGAGTTGCAGCGATAACGCTTTCGCTTCCGGATATTGTAGTCTTCAGTTTCTCGAATCGCCGTCATTGCGTTTCATTTGATGGGCAGGTTCGAGACTCGAGCGGAGGTTCTTATGGAGCGTCGATTCGATCGAACTGTTGAAGACCTCGGTAATATCATCGCGCTGGAACACGTCAACGTGACAGTTCCCGATCAAGAGAAAGCGACAATCTTTTACCTCGCCGGACTCGGCTTGACGCGCGATCCGTATCTGATGACCGGCACCGCCAACATGTGGGTCAATGTCGGACGCAGCCAGTTCCATCTGCCGACCAATCAGCCGCAGGTTCTGCGCGGTCATACTGGCATCGTGGTGCCGGATCGCGAGGCGCTGGTGAGGCGGTTGGGACGAATTCGCAAACGGCTGGAAGGCACGTGCTTCGATTTCGTCGAGGAGGAAGGATTCGTCGAGGCCAGGTGTCCGTGGGGAAATCGCATCCGATGCTTTGTGCCAAATGAGCGGTTCGGTCGGATCACGCTTGGCATCGCGTATGTCGAATTCGACGTGCCGATGCGGGCCGCCAACGGTATCGCGAGGTTTTACCGCGAGGTCATCGGCGCCAAGGCCGACGCGGGGGAGCTCCATGGCAGGGGATTCGCGTGGGTCGAGGTCGGCATCGGGCAGCATTTCATGTTTCGCGAGACCGACCGCGCGCCCGCGCCCTACGACGGTCATCACGTCCAGGTTTACGTCGCGGACTTCTCCGGGCCGTACCGGAAATTGCTCGACAAGGGCCTCGTCACGGAGGAGAGCGACCAGCATCAGTATCGATTCAAGGATCTTACCGACCCGGAATCGGGCGCGGCGCTGTTCACCATCGAGCACGAAGTGCGCAGCATGCGCCATCCGCTGTTCAGGCGCCCTCTCGTCAATCGCAATCCGTCGCAGAACAATATGAACTATGCGCCGGGCTACGACGCGTGGATTCCGGGAATGCCGCAAGAGTGATTCCGAGCAAGCGATGAATCAGCTTCATAACGAGCGCGAGCGGCGCTTCATCGATCTCGCGGGAGAACTGGCGGACGACTTTGCGACGCGCGCCGCGCGCCACGACGAAGAGGGATCGTTCCCTTTTGAAAATTATGAACGGCTCAAGAGCAGCGGCTACACGAGGTTGACGATTCCGGAGAGCCTCGGCGGACTGGGCGCGACCATGCTCGAGCGGATCAAGGCGCAGGAACGCCTGGCGCAAGGCTGCGGCGCGACCGCGCTCGCGATCAACATGCACTTCAACACGGTGGGGCTGCTGATCGACGTTCATCGCAAATTCAAAGCGCCGAATGTCGAGCAGAAGCTGCGCCGGATCGCGGCCGAGCAGCTGATTTGCGGAGGCTCCGGCTCGGAGCCCGACAATGCGATCGTCGCGCTGCGGCCGCGCACGATGGCGCAGCCGGTCGATGGAGGATGGCTGGTCAACGGGCGCAAGATTTTCGGCACCCAGAGCGTCGCGATGGATCTGTTCTTTGCCGAGGCCGTCTGCGAAGACGGGCCGCGCGGACCGACCATCCTCACGTTCTTCATTTCTCCGCGCGATACCCCGGGACTGGCGTTCAAGGACGACTGGCACGTGATGGGAATGCGCGCGACCGCGTCGCGCAGCTCCGAGCTGAAAGATGCGTTCGTGCCCGATGCCGACGTGGTCCTGCAGCGGCAGGTCTCGAAGAGCGGGCGCATCACGAAAGTGTTCGCCAAGGCGCCGTTCACGATCGGCGCGCCGTATATCGGGATCGCAGTCGCGGCGCGAAATTTCGTAGTCGAGTTCATGCGCGAGCGCACCCGTTTTCCATTCAAGAATCCGATGAGTCATCTGCCGAGCGTGTACAATAAAGTGGGCGAGATGGACCTCTTGATCGAAGGCGCGCGTGCTGCGATGTGGAAGGCCGCGGCCGAGATGGACGCCGACCATCCTGCCAGCTGGTCGCGCAAAGCAGTCGCCGCGCGGATGATCGCGGTCGAGAATTCGGTGCGCGTGGTGGACCTCGCCCTACGCGCGGTCGGCGGCTCTTCCTACTTCAAGCGGCTGCCGCTGGAGAGGCTGTTTCGAGACGTTCGCGCCGGACTCTACCATCCGTTTGACAGTGACGAGACGTTGGAATTCCTGGGCAAGAGCGCCTTCGGGATTCCATTATTCGACGACCGCGACACCGATTAGCTGTCGCGTCGCTGCCGTCAAATGACACCCTTCGCCCGCATGTTATCGATTTCCAATTCGCTGTAGCCGACCGATCGCAGCACTTCGACGGTATGCTCGCCCGCCTCGGCGACCGGGGTGCGCACGCCTTTGGGCACACCGGAAAAATTGATCGCCGAATTGACCACCTGCGTGTTGCCGAGTTTTGGATGAGTCATCGCCGTTGCCAATTCGAGATGCCGCACCTGCGGATCGGCAAAGACCTGGTCGATGTTGTAGATCGGTCCGCACGGGATGCCGGCCTGCTCGAGCGATTCGATCCAGTACGCCGCGGGTTTCAGTTTGGTGACCTCGCCGATCGCAGCATTGATCGCCTTGCGATCGGCGCTGCGACGGCCCGGCGTTTTCCACTCTTCTCTGGACTTCCACTCCGGACGATCGATCGCGTCGCAGAACCGCTTCCAGAGATTGTTGGAACTGGCCGCGATATTGATGTAGCCGTCGCTCGACGGGAACACGCCCATCGGGATGCCGGTTGGATGATCGTTGCCGGCTTGGCCCGCGACCTCACCGTTCATCAGCCAGCGCGCCGCCTGGAAATCGAGCATGAACACCTGCGACTCGAGCAGCGACGTATGCACCCAACGCCCGACTCCAGTGCGCACGCGCTCGAACAGCGCAACCATGATTCCGAATGCGAGCAGGTTACCCGCGGTCAAATCTGAAATCGCGATCCCGGCGCGCACCGGTCCCTGCCCGGGCAGTCCCGTGATCGACATGAGCCCGCCCATACCCTGTGCGATCTGGTCGACTCCGCCGCGATTGCTGTACGGTCCGCTCTGCCCGAAGCCGCTGATGCTGCCGTACACGAGCCGCGGGTTGATCGGATGAACGTCCTCCCACGCGATCTTGAGCCGATGCTTCACCTGGACGCGCATGTTCTCGACAATCACGTCGGCGCGCTCGACCAGGCGCATAAAGGCAGCGTGGCCGTCATCGGATTTAAGATCGAGCGTGACCATGCGCTTGTTGCGGTGCAGGTTCTGATAGTCGGCATCCAAACGCGCGCCAGTCAGGTCCGCGCGGCCAGCAGCGGGCGGCTCGATGCGGATAACGTCGGCACCCCAATCTGCGAGATGGCGCACGGCGGTCGGCCCGGCGCGCGCAAGCGTCAGATCAAGCACGATGATGTTCGACAGCGGCAGTGGAGCGTCCGGCATGGCGTCTCAAACCTTTATCTAGAACTACCATTTCCCGACATGCGCACCACCATCCACGCGTAACAGCTCCCCCGTTACCTGGCGAGCCTCGGTGAGATATAGCACTGCGTCGGCGATATCCTGTGCGTCGACCATACGTCCCAGTGGCGACAAGGACTTTAGAAAATCTTTAGGATCATCCTTATGCATAGGAGTATCGACGACCCCCGGCGCAACC
>Ga0209038_10000224_pt1 | contig 18524 bp, 11 predicted proteins | sample BogFormECP03_OM3_FD_188237 | JGI IMG/M metagenome (GOLD analysis project Ga0209038, IMG submission 188237) | Bog forest soil microbial communities from Calvert Island, British Columbia, Canada - ECP03_OM3 (SPAdes) (version 2) | ecosystem: Environmental > Aquatic > Freshwater > Wetlands > Bog ...
AGGGCAGGCTGATGGTGCCGCCGATGAAAGCGCGCTGGCGGATATCGAATGCGGCGCGGCCGTAATCGGCGGCTAGATCGTATTGATTTGCCGGGAAGCTGTTGGCGCCGGCGGTGTCGCTGTTGGCGTAATTGAGGACGTAGTAGCCGAATAACGAGACGCGTGTGCCCATGCGCCAGTTGGCGTTGGCGATGAATTGATTTTGGTGGAAGACGCCGTTGGATTCATATTCGTAAACGTTGCCGATATCTCCGAGAGGGCGGGTGCCGCTGGTGGGATCGTCAGGGTTGAAGGTGCCGGGGAGCGGGGCGTTTATATTTCGCGAAAGCAACGTGTGAACGCCGTCGGAGTGAATGTACGTTAGCGCCATATTTACGGTTTTGGTGAGCTGGCGCTCGAGGCTTAGGGCGCCTTGCATGGTGTAGGGCGCGCGCAGATTTGGGCTTACGCGATAAATCGTTGGGATGCTGCTTGGCAACGAATTTACCGGCGGAATATCTGGAAAAAATGTGGGCGAGTTGACTACAAATTGTTGCTGATTGATTCCGTTGAGCTGCTCGGCTTGCAGGACGTAGGTGTCGGTGAAGCGATCGTAGAACATGCCCCAGCCGGCGCGGATTACCGTTTTCGGAGTGGCGCCTTTTCGGCCGAGGCCCCAGGCGAAGGCCAGGCGCGGAGCTACGTCGGCGTGATCGCTGATGTTGTCTTGCGTTTCGAAGCGCAGGCCGAGACTTAGCGTCATGTTGGGGCGCAGGCGCCAGTCGTCTTGCGCGTAAAGGCCTAGATCGAATTGGTTGATGGAGGCGAATGGCAATCCGGTGGCGATATTGAATTGGCTGGCGCCGCCGCCCGCTGCGATTATTTGGGGAATAGTCTCGCCTGCGGCCAGGCCTTCTTGGGTGATTTGATACGCCTCTAGACCGGTGATGGTCTGGCCTTGGAATTGGCGGGAGCCGAAGGTGAAGGTGCCATTGAAATTTGTGTTGGCATCATTTGAGGATTGATAGGCGCGGAGGCGGCCGCCAAATTTCAAGTAATGTTTGCCGAGAGACATCGAAGTGTAATTTTGGAGTTCGTACGTGTTGCCAAGACTGAGGATATTGCCTTGATTGTTTCCGCCATCGACGAATGAGCCGGGGACGGAGATGGTGGTGCCGAAATTTTGGGCGGTCTGGCTTTCGCGGTCGCGCGTGAATTGGAAATGCGTTTCGTTGACCATCGTGGCGCTGATTACGTAGGTGTCGGAGGCCTGGACTACCTGCTCGCTGGTGCTTGAGTTGAAGGCCTGGGTTGGCAGCGCGAAGGAAGCGGTGCTGCCTAGATCGTTTGTGTCGTTGGAGATTACGTAGCGGTAACGCAGGGTGACGGTATTGTTCTTGCTGGCTTGCCAATCGAGGCGCGGGCTTACGCTGGTGCGCGTTTTTGGATTGGAGATGGCGGCGGTGAACGGAGTGGGGTTGAAATTGGAATCTAGGACCACGGCGTTGACTATGGATGCGTCGCCAATGTTGCGGCGCTCGGCGTCGAAGAAGAAGGAGGCTTTTTTGGTGATGGGCCCGCTTACGTTGCCGCTGAACAGAAATGTGTGGTACGGCGGGATGTTGGTGACGAAAGGATTGTTAGCGTTGAATACGTCGTCGTTCACATCGAAGAGGAATTGACCGTGGAATTGGTTGGTGCCTGGCTTGGTCAGGATTTCTATGCGGCCGTAACCTAGCTTATCGAATTCGGCGGAGAAGGGATTTTGATTGATGCGGACTTCGCGGATGGAGGATTTCGGGGGGAGTTGGCCGCCGGTGAAGCCGTCGATATAGATTTGGCCGCCATTGGGGCCTGCGGATGGGCCGGCTAGGGCGGTTAGTTCGGATTGTAGTTCGTCGGGGTCGTCGGATAGGGCGTCTAGATCTTTGCCTTTTAGGACTAACGCGCTGGCGTTGTTGGAGGGATTTACATCTACTGTGGTTTCGGAGTCGGTGACTTCTACCTTTTGCTTTTGTACTTCGAGAGCTAATTGCACATCTAGCGTTTGGGCTTGGTTGGCGGTGATGGTTACGCTGTCTTTTTGATAGAGAGCGAAGCCGGTGGCGCCTACGGTGATGCTGTAATTATCTGGCGGGAGATTTTTGAATTCGTAGGCGCCGGTTTTATTGGTTTGGCCGGTGGTGGTTTTTCCGGCGGAATCCGTGAGTAGGACGGTGGCGCCTACGACTGCGCCGCCGGAGGGATCGGTGACGGAGCCGCGTAGAGTTCCGCCAGGGGCTTGGGCGGCGGCGGATGGAGCTTGCATGCAAAAGATGATGGCGAGAATTAGGGCGACGGCGGCGAATGGCGCTGTCGCGATTGAGATGCAATTTTTGATTGAACCTGCTGTCATTCCTGCTCCTGAATAAATTTATCGCCGCGCGATTTTGAGTTTATTGAGATGCGGCGTCGCCGCCGCCGGACGCCTCGAGATTCCAGGGAGTGAGGAACATTTGCTGGCCGCCTTTTGACGTGGCGGCGAGGATGGCGTCCACACCGCTTAGCATGGTGATGGCTGTGACTGGGCCGTCGCCGGTGCCTTGCGTGGCTACGATCATTACGGCGTCGCTTTTTACGAGATCCGCGAGAGTTGCCGGCGGGATGCGGCTCAAAATTTGCTGGAAATCTTGCGCGCCGCCGGGACGGCCGTTGCCGGCGCCGCCTGCGCCACCGCCGGGCCTTGCGCCGGGAATTGCACCGGGAGTTGCGCTGCCTGGTTGGGGATTCGCTGATGCATTGCCGCCTGTTGCGCCGCTCATTCTGGCGGCGATAATTTGCGCCATCATTGCCGGAAGCTTGCGGAATTGCGAATCGGGCGTGAGTTTTACCGTTACCGGCTTCTTTGTTTTTAGATCGGTGACGGTTAGCGTGTTGGCGGCTGCGTCGGTGGAAATTACTGTGCCGGCGATATTGCGGAATGAGCCGGAGACGACTTCCTGTGCGGTGAGTTCGCTGCCATCAGGGCTGCGGTCGCCGCGGGCGCGGACTTGATCGCCCGGCTGAATCTGATCGAGCGTGGCGAGCTTGGCGTCATCGAATTTAATGGAGTCGGGGGCGTAGCGGCGGATTATGGTGGCCTTCGAGGTGTGAATCGCTACGCTTTTATTGCCGCTGATGGCCGCTGATGAAATCGTGATGGTGTCGGAAGTTGGATCTACCGCGGTTACCAGGCCGCCTACTCCGCGCTTTTGCCAATCGGCGCGCTCGTTGGCTTGCTTTTGCTCGATATCGGATTTTTTCATTACGATGATCGAACTGGCGGCTATGGATTTGGAATCTTCGGAAGTAGTTCCGCGGACGAGGATGCGATCGCCTACCTGCAAATCTTTGAGTTGGATTGCGGTGGCGCCGGTTAGATCTTTTTGGCCGGGGGCGGTTTTGATCAGGCGCGTGGAGTCTTGAACGGTGACGGTGATTTCAGCGCCTGCGTCCGTGGCCAGCGTTACCGAGTTGCCGGAGATGGCTTTTACTGTGCCTACGGGGCGCGAACCTGCGGCTTGCGGATTCGGCGTCGGGGATTGTGCATGGACGCATTGGATCAGCGAGAATCCGGAGAGCATGAGCGTAAACATTAGTGCGAGCAGCGGCTTGGCCAATTTCCTTGCACTCATTTCTTGAATCCTCGGCTTCGAGGAAAGCAGTGGCGGGTCTGGATTCGCTGGGTAGAGCCGCAATGTCCCTCAAATTTACTTCCTTATTGTGACGTAAAGGGTTCCGGAATGTTTCAGGATTTGGACGGGTGGAGCTGAGGCGTACTGATTGCGGAGTGGTTACTGGCGGAGGTGCAATCTGTGGACTTCGCGCGTTGGCACGCGCTTGGAAAAACCCCATGCGCAAATACAGCGCATGGCGCACCCGGCAAAAAGACGAACCTCAGCGGCTAAAGCCGGCGTATTTTGCGGGGCTTACGGCACCAGTCGTGCCCTGACAAATCGTTCCGAACTTATCGTTCCGGGTTCTTGGAGATTTTCAGAGTTGGGCTAGTAGTAGATCGCGGAGTTTTCGCTGGTGGCTGGCGCCTAGTTTTGCGCCGTCTAGAGTTAGATAGAAAACGTCTATGGCTCTTTGGCCTTCGGTGTCGATCAGGGCTACTTCTAAGTTGCAGCCGTATTGGGCCAGGACTGACGTTATTTGATAGAGGAGGCCGGGATGATCCTGGGTGGCGATTTCCATTAGCGTGGAATGGCTGGAACAGAAATCGTCGAAGCGGATTTGCGTGGAGACTGGGACTTTGGCAATTGCTGGGCCGCGTAGATTTCTTCGGCCGCGCATCAGGCTTTCGAGGCTTACTGTGCCGCAGAGAACATCCGTGACGCTGGTTTTGAAGCGATCCATTTCGCTGGGATTTAGTTCCAGAGTGCGATACGGGTCGGTGAAATCGAAGGTATCTACGATTACGCCGCTGGCGTTGGCGAAGGCTTCAGCTTTCCAGATATTCATGCCCCAGGCGGCGATGGTTCCGCTGATTCCCGCGAAGAGTTGCGGGCGATCGGCGGTCAGGACGGTTAGCTCGTAAATGTGCCCGAGCGATTCGAGATGCAGCTCTACGGCGGAGGATTCGAGGCGGCGCGACATTTCGAAATGGCGGGCTACTTCCTGGGGCGAGTGGGCGAGCAAGTAACGGCGCGGCAGACCTTCCAGAAATTCGCGGAGCTCGTGGCGATTGGCGTCGTTCGAGACTAACGGGATTATTCGCTCGACCCATTCGCGGCCGTCTTGATTGGCGTGGACGCGCTCTTCATCCAGGCTGCGATTTAGATAATTTTCGGTGGAAACGTAAAGTTGCCAGAGGGATTCCGCTTTCCATGGAGTTAGCGCTTCGGGATTTACGGCGCGGATGTCTGCATAGGTGAAGAGGCAGAGCATTTTCAGGCGCTCGGGGGTGCCTACTTTCTCGGCGAAATTGCGGATGGTCTGCGGGTCGAAAATATCGCGGCGTAGCAGGTTGGCGGACATTTCCAGATGATTGGCGATTAGATAGCGGACGGTTTCGGTTTCGGCGGGGTTGAGTCCGAGGCGGGGGAAGACTTCATCTACGGCGTGTAGGCTGCCTTCGATGTGATCGTCTTCGGCCATGCCTTTGCCAACATCGTGGAAGAGTAATGCCAGGAATAGAAGCTGAGGTTCTTCGAGTTCGCCTAGGATATCTGCGAATTTCTTTTCCCATTCGGAAGTTTTGCTGCGGAGATCCTTTAGATTTTCTATGGTGATGAAGGAATGGGCGTCCACTGTGTAGTGATGATAGAAATCGCGGATTACCAGAGAATCGATGGCCGCGAATTCCGGGAAGAGACGAACTAGAACTCCTTGCGCGTGCATGGAGCGAAGCGCATCGGCGGCATAGGGCGCGATCAGAATTTGTTGCAGATGCGGCCAGAGGTTGGAAATCTGGGCGCCTCGGGTTGCCAACGCTTCGATAGCGGATTCAACTTCCTGCTCGGTTTCGCGGCTGAGCTTTAGGCCCTCGCGTGCCATCACTTCGAATAGGGCTAGAAGTTGCTCGGGATCTTTCACGAGAGCGGCTGGTTCGCGGATTACCAGGCGGCCGGCTGAGATTGTGAACGGCGAATTTGAGAATCTGGCTTTCCATTCGCCTACGCGGTCTACCAGCGAACTTTTTTCGGGGACGGCGGCGTCGAGTAGCTGAGTGGCGAGAGTGAAGATTACGCGGGCGTGGCGGAAATAGCGGCGCATCCAGTCCGCGGGCGGCATGCCTGTTCCCAAATTGACGCCGAGACCGAGTTCGGCGGCTACGGATTGCAGTTCGTACGTGAGCGCGTTGTCGTCGCGGCCCTGGCGGAAATGGACGAGGCATCTTGCGGCGGCGATAAAATCGAAGGCTCGCTCGGCTTCGGAATTTAGCTTTGGGGAAGTACGACCGGGATGCGGGGGAAATTGTTTTTCGCCGGTGAGTTCGGAGATGCGCTCGAGCCAACAGGCGGTGTGGAAATCGCGCAGGCCGCCGGGGGAATTTTTAAGATTGGGTTCCAGATGAAAAACTGTCTCGCCGTATTTGGCGTGGCGCTGGCGAGTTAGCTCGGCCAGATTTTCGCGCAGCGAGGCGCGATTGCGGGAGACCAGGCCGGGGAGGATTTGCTGATGCAGCTCGTTGAATAGATTTTCGTCGCCGGCTAGATAGCGGCAATCTAGAAGAGAGATATTGAACTCGGGATTTTCGCTTTTGAATTTGGAACATTCGGGGAGGGCGCGGGCTGAGGGGCTTACGCGCATGCGCATGTCCCATAGATCCTGGCAGAAATCTCTGGTGGCGGACTTTAGATTCAGTTCGGTGGCGGTGTCCGCGGCCAGGAACAAGAGATCGATATCGGAATAGGGGAAAAGTTCGCGGCGTCCGTAGCCGCCGAGGGCTACGAGCGCGATTTTTGCGGCGGGATTCGATTTTTGAGCGAAATGATGGCGGAAGAGCTCGATGGCGACGCGATCGACCAGGGCGGCACGTTGCTCGGTGACGGCGCGGCCGTCGCCGGTGGAGTCGAAGTGCTGCTGGATTTTGGCGGACTCCGCTGTGTAGGTTTCGCGTAGAAGCTGGCCCGGTGATGACAACGACATGCTGATGATTGCCTCGGCCGCCCGCTGGGCGCTCTGGGTGCGCTGATGGAGGGCGGCGCTTGCTTTGCTTGGGGCGGCGCGATGACTGGCCGCCGGGCGCGATTTTTATTTTTACAGCGCTTGATCTCCGCGTTCATCGTTGCGAATGCGGATGGCTTCCTCCACTTTGGACAAGAATATTTTGCCGTCGCCGATTTTGCCGGTTTTGGCGGTTTTGAGAATTGTTTGGACGGTTTGCTCCACGAGCTTATCGGCGAGAATGATTTCGATTTTGATTTTGGGTAGCAGATCGACTTCATATTCGCGACCGCGATAGGTTTCGGTGTGGCCTTTTTGGCGGCCGTGCCCGCGCACTTCGAAAACCGTCATGCCTTGAATGCCGATTTCGATCAGGGCCTCTTTCACGGATTCGAAACGCGACGGTTGAATTACCGCTTCGATTTTTGTCATCGCTTCTGGTCTCCAGTCTTTGAGGCTGATGCCACGCGATTATGCGGCATCGGTGATTGCGCCGATGCTACTGCTTGATACCAAGCGTACGTATTTTGCCAGAACTCCGTGGCGATATCTTGGCTCGGGTGATTTCCATTGCGCGCGGCGCTTCTCGAATTCGTTGGCTGGGATATTTAATTGCAGGAGGCGGGCTTCGGCGTCGATGGTGATGGAGTCGCCTTCGTTTACCAGGGCGATGCCACCGCCTACTGCGGCTTCTGGGGCTACGTGGCCCACTACCATGCCGTAGGTGCCGCCGGAAAAGCGGCCGTCGGTGATCAGGCCTACGGAATCCCCTAGGCCTGCGCCGATCAGGGCAGAGGTGGGCGAGAGCATTTCGCGCATGCCTGGGCCGCCTTTGGGGCCTTCGTAGCGGATTACCAGGATGTCTCCGGCTTTTATTTTGTGGGCGAGGATTGCTGCTAGAGATTCTTCTTCGGAATTGAAGACGCGGGCTGGGCCGGTGATCTTTTTTAGTTTTACGCCGGAGATTTTTGCGACCGCGCCTTCGGTGGCTAGATTGCCTTTTAGGATTGTCAGGTGGCCTTGCGGATAGACTGGCGAACTCCAGGGGTGGATTACGTCTTGATCTTTGCGCGGTTCGGCGGGAATTGATGCGAGTCTTTCGGCGATGGTTTTGCCGGTGATTGTTAGGGCGTCGCCGTGAATGACTCCGTGATCGAGGAGGATTTTCATTACTTGCGGGATTCCGCCGGCGGCGTGGAGTTCGGTGATTACGTATTTGCCTGAAGGCTTTAGATCGCAGAGGACTGGGACGCGCGGGCGGATTTTTTCGAAATCATCGATGGTGAGAGGAACTTTGGCGGCTTGGGCTATCGCCAGGAGATGCAGGACTGCGTTTGTGGAGCCGCCGGTGGCCATTACTACTGCGATGGCGTTTTCGAATGCTTTTCTTGTGAGGATTTGCCGGGGGAGAATTTGTTGGCGGATGGCATCTGCTAGCACGCGGGTGGATTCGGCAGTGCTTTCCAGTTTTTCGGATTCGCCTGCGGTCATTGTGGAGGAATAGGGGAGGCTCATGCCCATGGCTTCGATTGCCGAGGACATAGTGTTGGCGGTGTACATGCCGCCGCAGGAGCCTACGCCGGGGCAGGAATTTTTTTCGATTGCTTGGAGCTCGGCATCGTTGATGCGGCCGGCGCTGTATTCACCGACCGCTTCGAAGGCGCTTACGATGGTTAGATTTTTGCCGTGGAGATGGCCTGGCTTCGTCGTGCCGCCGTAGACGAAGATTGCCGGGATATTCAGGCGTGCGATCGCTAGCATGCCTCCGGGCATATTTTTATCGCAGCCGCCGATTACGATTACGCCGTCCATGCGGGCTGCGCTGCAGACGGTTTCGATGGAATCGGCGATCACTTCGCGCGAGACTAGCGAGAATTTCATTCCTTCTGTGCCCATGGAGATTCCATCGCTTACCGTGATGGTTCCGAAGATTTGCGGCATGGCGTCGGATTCGCGGACTACCGTTACGGCGCGCTGGGCTAGATCGTTTAGGCCCGCGTTGCACGGGGTTACAGTGCTGTAGCCGTTGGCTATGCCGATTATGGGCTTGTTGAAATCATTGTCGCCGAAGCCTACCGCGCGGAGCATGGCGCGATTGGGGGTGCGCTCGACGCCTTGGGTTATGAGCTTACTGCGTTCATTGGCGCTCATTTTTATTTTGCCCTTTGGAGGAAGTTGAGTTTATCGGTTGATGTTGCGACGGACGCATCGGAAATTTTGAAGAGGCTAATCGAAAATTTTGCTAGATGCAATATTCGGGCAAATATCGTTCGTGTGAATGGAACGTGGAGAAACAAAACCTCAGCGGCTGAAGCCGATTCATTTTGAGGCGTTTTCGGCACGACTAAAGTCGTGCCCTGACAAAACATTTCATTCGGCTACGGGCCTTAGCCAGCGATGATAGCGGGAATCTTTGCCTGACGTTGCCGCGTGATAGAGATCCGCTAGCTTTTTTGTTATGGGGCCTGGGGCGTTGGGCCAGGTGTGGTGATTTTCGATTTCGCGGATGGGGGTTACTTCTACTGCTGTGCCGGTGAAGAAGGCTTCGTCGGCTGTGGCTAGATCTTCGATTTGTAGATCGCGCGTTTCTACTGGGATGCCTTGGTCACGGGCCAACTGCAAAACCGAATCGCGGGTTACGCCCATCAGGATGGAGTGGCGGCTGTCGTTTGTCAGCACGCGGCCGTCTTTTACTACGAAGAGGTTTTCGCCGGAGCCTTCGGCGATGCTTTCATTTTTATCGAGGAGCAGGGCTTCGTCGAAGCCGCGGCGTTGGGCATCTTGTACTGCCAGGATCGAATTTATGTATTGGCCACAGGCTTTGGCGGCGGTGGGCATCATTGTGGAATGAAATTTTCGCCAAGGGGAAATGCAGATGCGGACGCCTTGGGACTCGCCATTTTTATTCAGGAATGGTGCCCAGGGCCAGGCGATTATGGCGGTTTCGGTTGGGTTATTGCGCGGGTGGACGCCGAGGCTGTTGCTGCCGTAATAGGCGATGGGGCGGACGTAGCAGCTTTTGAATTCGTTGCGGCGGACTACTTCGCAGACGGCGGCGTCGAGCTGAGCTGACGTGTACGGAATTTTTAGATCGTAGAACTGGGCTGACTGGCAGAGGCGCTCTAGATGTTCGGGTAGGCGGAAGATAGCTGGGCCGAGCGCGGTATCGTAACAGCGAATGCCTTCGAAGACGCCGCTGCCGTAGTGCAGGGCGTGGGACGAGACGTGCAGCGTGGCGTCTTTCCACGGGACGATTTTGCCATTCATCCAAACCCAGTGAGATTGCTCGAAACTCATTCGTGATTTCCTGTGCTGCTCAAATTGGAGATTTAGAGTTTATCGCAAAATGCGTGCGTTGGCGTCAGTGGCTCGAGGGATTGCTAAGAAAAACGAAAGTCGAAGGCGAAAACCCAAAGCCAGACCGGGCCGGTAGTGAACCCCGGCCCCTACGAAGGGAAATGCAGAAAGTGCGGCCGCGTTTTTTACTTTTTGCCAGCAGCCACCGTTTCTTCGATCGCTATTGTTACTGGCTTTAGGAAGGTCATGCGCTCGCGCAGGCGGGCGCCTACCTCTTCGATTAGTTGGTGTTGTTCTTTGCGGCGGGTTTCGTCGAATTTGGGCCGGCCGGATTTATTTTCGGCGATCCATTCTTTGGCGAATTCGCCGTTTTGTATTCTTTCCAGCATTTTTTTCATGGTTTGGCGGGTTTGTTCATTCACTACTTGGGGGCCGCCGGTGTAGTCGCCGTATTCGGCAGTGTCGCTTACGGAATAGCGCATGTAGTTGAGGCCGCCTTGATAGATCAGGTCCACGATTAGCTTTAGTTCGTGGAGACATTCGAAATAGGCGATTTCTGGTTGGTATCCTGCTTCTACTAGAGTTTGAAAGCCTGCTTTGATCAGTTCGCTTACGCCGCCGCATAGGACCGCTTGCTCGCCGAAGAGATCGGTTTCGGTTTCTTCTTTGAAGGTGGTTTCGATTACGCCTGCGCGGGTTGTGCCGAGGGCTTTGGCGTAGGAGAGAGCTAGCTGCTTCGCGTTACCGGTGGCGTCTTGATGGACGGCCAGCAATGCGGGCGTGCCGCCGCCCTCCATGAAAACTTCGCGGACGCGATGGCCTGGGGCTTTGGGGGCGATCATGGTTACGTCGATGTCGCGCGGGAGTTGGATGGTGGCGTAACGAACGTTGAAACCGTGGGCGAACATCAGCATTTTTCCGGCGCTGAGGTGGCGGGCGATTTCTTTTTCGTAGATGGCTGGTTGCGCGGTGTCTGGCGCGAGAATCATGATTACGTCGGCCCAGGCTGCTGCATCGGAGACGGACTCTACCGTCAGGCCCGCGGCTTTGGCTTTTTCGCGCGATTTGCTTTCTGGATGCAGGCCTACGCGGACGTTGCAGCCGCTATCGCGGAGGCTGAGCGCGTGGGCGTGGCCTTGCGATCCGTAGCCGATGATGGCGATTTTCTTTTTTTGGATTAGCGCGAGATCTGCGTCGTGATCTTGATAAATCTTGGCCATTCCCTGCTCCTTTGCGTGTCGGGTTTCGATGCGGCTATCAATATTCTAACGATCAAACGGAATGCGAAACGTCTGAATCGCCCGGATCGGCGCTTAGGCTTTCGCCTTGGCGAGCGCGGGCGCGCTTTACGCCGCGGGTCATTACGACTTGCCCGGTGCGCACCATTTCGAGGATGCCGAAAGGGCGCAGCAGATCTTCGAGTGCGCGGATTTTTTCTTCGGTGCCGGTGATTTCGATGATCATGGAATTCGGCGCGAGATCAACTACGCGGGCGCGAAAGACTCGGGCGATTTCCATCAGGCGATGACGGGCCTCGTCGGGGGCTTCGACTTTGACTAGCGCTACGCTGCGGCCAATCGTCGTTACGTGCGTGACGTCCTCGACGGAGAGGACATTGACCAGCTTGTAGAGATTGGCTTCCACTCGATGCGCGGCGCCTTCGCTGATTCCGGCGACGATGGTCATGCGCGAGATGCCGGGTCGTTCGGTGTGGCCTACTGCTAGTGATTCAATGTTGTACGCGCGGCGGCGGAAGAGCGAGGCTACGCGATTCAGTACGCCGGGTTGGTTCTCGACGTAGAGGACGAAAGTGTGCAGCTTTTCGTTGTCAGACATCGGAGCCCTTTTCTACGAGTGGGCTCGGGCGGCGGATCATATTGTGCAGATCGGCGCCGGCGGGAACCATGGGATAGACAGAATCTTCTTGCTCGACGTGGAAATCGATCAGCGCGGGGCCGGGATTATTTCGTGCCGCTTCGAGCGCGGGGCCGACCTCGGCGCGCGTGCGTACGGACATGCCCTGAATGCCGAAGGCTTCGGCTAGCTTGGCGAAATCCGGGCTAATGATCGGCGTCGAGGCGTAACGGCCATCGTAGAAAAATTGCTGCCATTGGCGGACCATGCCTAGATATCCGTTATTGATGATGGCGATTTTGATGGCGATTTTTTCCTGAACTATGGTGGCTAGTTCGGGCATGGTCATCTGGAAGCCGCCATCGCCTGCGACCACCCAGACTTCGGCGTCGGGACGGGCGAATTTTGCGCCAATCGCTGCCGGCAAAGCGAAGCCCATTGTGCCGAGTCCGCCGGAGGTGATCAGCGTGCGCGGCTTTTCGTGGTGATAGTACTGCGCTTCCCACATTTGGTGCTGGCCGACGTCGGTAACTACTACGGCGTCACCATTCGTGGCGCGCCAGAGATCGTGGATTACATGGGCGGCGTAGAGATGGCCGCTGTCGGGAAGGTTTTGAATGTCGCGGACGGCGGAATCGGTTTTTAGGCTATCAATATAAGCTAGCCAGGCACCGCGATCCGTCGCCTTCACGCCGGGCAGCAGATGTTGCAGGATTTCGCGCAGGTCGCCGATCAGCGGGACGTCCACGCGGACATTTTTATTGATTTCGGCTGGATCGATTTCGATGTGGATTTTTTTCGCGGTCGGCGCGTAGGTCTTTAGGTTTCCGGTTACGCGATCATCGAAGCGCATGCCGAAGGCCAGCAGCAAATCGGATTCCTGAATGGCGGTATTGACCCAGGCTTCGCCGTGCATGCCCATCATGCCGAGCGAGAGAGGATGCGATGCTGGGAAGCCGCCGAGGCCCAGAAGAGTTTCGGCTACCGGGATTGATGCTTTCTCTGAGAACTGCATCGCTTCGCGCATCGCGCCGGAAAGAATGATGCCGTGGCCTGCCAGAATTACCGGTCTTTGCGCTTCATTGATCAGCGCCAGCGCTCTTTCGAGAGCGTCGGGCTTTGGAAAATGTACCGGCTCCATGCGACGGACTTTCGGGGCGGCGGCATCCCAGTCAAATTCGCATGACGAATTTTGCGCGTCCTTCGTGATATCCACTAGGACTGGGCCGGGGCGGCCTGACGCGGCTATGTGAAAGGCTTCGCGCAGGCTTGCGGCGATGTCTTGCGCGCGGGTGACTAGATAGTTGTGCTTTGTGATGGGCAGGGTGATGCCGGTGATGTCGGTTTCTTGGAATGCGTCGGAGCCGATTAGCTTGCTGCCTACTTGTCCTGTGATGCAGACGATCGGCGAGGAATCTAGCATCGCGGTGGCAATGCCAGTGACCATGTTGGTTGCGCCCGGGCCGGAGGTGGCGATTGCTACGCCTACGCCGCCGCCGGCGCGGGCGAAGCCGTCGGCCATGTGCGTGCCGCCTTGCTCGTGGCGGACCAGGACGTGATGGACGCTATAACGCGTCATGGCGTCGTAGGTGGGTAGAATCGCGCCGCCTGGATAGCCGAAGACGACCTTCACGCCCAGGCGTTCGAGACATTCCCAGATAATTTCGGCACCGGTCTTGGTCACGATTTGCTGGCTCCTATCCTCATTGTACACTTCGGGCGACCGACACCGCACTGCTCGGCCGCCCGTCTTGCTGAGTTCATCCAGTAGGCCCTACTTTGGGGCAGATAGTCCAATTTATATTGCTGTTGTGCTTGATAAATAATGCTTATGGCTAAGTAGCGCCAGCGGTCCGTCCGCGATTTGTGCATGTGGCGGGATCATCTTCGTAGGAGCCGGCAGAGACGCCGGCGGTGCGGGAATCTAATTAATCGGTGGTGCGGGTCGCGGAGTTTCTTACTGCTGGGACTGGGGTGTTGCCAGAGGTGCTTTCGGTTACTCGCTTTGCTGCTGGGTAGCAGCCTAGGATGCGGAGTTTTTCGGCGTGGGCGCGGAGTTCGTCGAGGGCGGCGGCTACGTGGGCGTCGGCTACTGAGCCTTCTAGATCCAGATAAAAACTGTAGTGCCAGGGGCTGCCTTTTAGCGGGCGGCTTTCGATTTTTAGCAGGTTGATTTCGCGATTGGCGAAGGTGCCTAGGACGGAATGTAGCGCGCCGGGTTGATGTTTCACTCGTACTACTAGCGAGAGTTTGTTTGCTACGGGGCTTACGCGCGGCTCGTCGGAGAGTAGGACGAAGCGCGTGTAATTTTCGCGATGATCTTCGAGATGTTCTTTCAGGATTTGGCCGCCGTAAATTTCGGCGGCGCGGCGTCCGGCGATAGCGGCTACTTTTGGATCGCCTCGCTCGATTACTTCGCGGACGCTTCCGGCGGTGTCGCCTGCTACCACTCGCTGGATTTCTGGATGCTGCACGAAGAACCCCAGGCACTGTGCCAGCGCTACGGGATGCGACTGCACTTCGCGAATTTGGCTCAGATTTGCGCCGGGGCGGCCGATTAGATTGTGGGCGATGGGAATGGCTACTTCGTTGATGATTAGCAGCGAGCTGTCTAGTAGCAGATCGTAGGATTGGTGGACGGAGCCCGCCAGCGTATTTTCGAAGGGAGCTAGGGCCAGGTCGGCGATCCGGGCGGGAATTGCGGCGAAGAGGGCTTCGAATGTGTCGCAAGGGACCAGGCGGACGTTTTCGCCCAGCAGGGCCACGATGGCTTCTTCGCTGAAAGCGCCACGCTCTCCCTGGAAGGCTACGCGCGGGGTGTCGGTGCGGTTGTTCATGGGAGTTGGAATTCCTGAGCGTATCATAGCCGCCTCGCCGGCGATGCATTTTGCACTTGTAGGGGAGGGTGCTTTAGACCCTCCCGATGTTCGGCCCGGTTTTTTGAAATTTGACGGCTCGAATAAATATCTATTTCGCACTGGAATACGTTTGCCGGATTGGCGCGTAAAACGTGGCCGAAAGGCGGGAGGGTCTAAAGCACCCTCCCCTACAAAACCAAACCTTTGTGATGCAGAAACTTGGCGCGGGGTTCGGTGGGAATTCTGTTCTTGACTGGGGTTGCGGGCGGCAATACCATTATTGAGCACGCTCGCAGGGGCGTGCTTCGAATTTCATGCAGAGTGGCTGAGGGGTACGGGCCCGACGACGCCACGACAACCGGACCAGCTATCATTTAAGACTGGTCGCTCGGTGCCAATTCCCGCCCGGTTCGCGGGGGACATGAAGATTCGGAGGATGGGTGTCTAGCCTCATTCCCCTAAACCCGGATGAGGCTTTTTGTGTTTATGGGCGCGCAGGGCCCAGCGCAGCCCCGGAGATAAGGCCATGAGTGTGAATTATTCTTTGCGTTGTCGCGAGTGCCAGCGCGATTACGGCAATATTCCTTCCTCGATCTGTACCGACTGCTTGGCTCCCCTGGAAGTTCATTACGACATGGATGCGGTACGCCGGAAATTTACGCGCGAGGCGATTGCTGCGCGCCCGGCGAATCTTTGGCGCTATGCGGAATTGCTGCCGAAGCCGGAGGGATACGATTCGGGATTGCCTGTCGGGATGACGCCGTTGATTACAGCGCCGCAACTGGGAAAGCGGATCGGTTCGCGGCGGCTTTTAGTCAAGAATGACGCCGTGTGCTTCCCTACCCTTTCGTTTAAGGATCGCGTGGTGGCGATGGCGTTGGCGCAGGCGAAGAATTTTGGATTTGAAACGGTGAGTTGCTCTTCCACCGGAAATCTGGCGAATTCCGTGGCCGCGCAGGCGGCGCGGCATGGATTTGAGGCTTGGATTTTTATTCCTGCGGATTTGGAAGCGGCAAAGGTTGTCGGGACGCAGGTTTACGGCGCGCGGGTTACGCGGATCGCGGGGAATTACGATCAGGTGAACCGGCTGTGCTCGCAGATTGCGGATCGTTATCGCTGGGGATTCGTGAATATCAATTTGCGGCCTTATTATGCGGAGGGATCGAAGACGGTTGGGTATGAGATTGCCGAGCAGCTTGGTTGGCGTTTGCCGGATAACGTGGTGGTGCCGATGGCTGGCGGCTCTTTGATCACGAAAATCAGCAAGGCGTTTGGCGAGCTTGTGGCGCTCGGGCTTGTTGAGGCTAAGACAGTGAAATTTTTTGGGGCGCAGGCTACTGGGTGCTCGCCGATTGCCGATGCGGTGAAGAATTCGAAGGACGAGATTGATCCACAGAAGCCTTCTACGATTGCGCGCTCGCTGGCGATTGGAAATCCGGCGGACGGAATTTATGCCACGCGGGTGATTCGCTCGAGCGGCGGTTGGGCGGAGGATTGCTCGGATGCGGACGTGGTGAACGGAATTGAATTGCTGGCGGCTAGCGAGGGAATTTTCACCGAGACTGCCGGCGGCGTGACGGTTTCTTGCGCGCAGTCCCTTTTGGCGCAGGGACGCATCGGGGCCGATGAGGAAACCGTTCTCTGCATCACCGGCAACGGATTGAAGACCACCGACGCGTTGACTGGGCGCTTCGAACTGGACGACGCGATCGAGCCGAAGATTGCGGCTTTTGAGAAATATATGGGGAACGCGGTGGCCGCTACAGCTTCGGCCTAGCGTGGGATGGCCGTACGCGTTCAAGTTCCTGCCAGCACGGCTAATCTAGGACCAGCTTTTGATTGCGCGGCGATCGCGCTCAATCTTTATTTGCGCGTTTCGGCGGAGCCGTGTGCGGCGGCGGGATTTGAGGTGCGTTACCGCGGCGAGAATGCAGATCGAGTTCCCGCGAATGACCAGAATCTGGTGGTTCGGGCGATCCGGAGTTTTGCGGGGTTGGGGCCGGCGGCGGTCGCGGGGGCTCAGATTGAAATTGAAAATGAGATTCCGATCGGCGTAGGGCTGGGCTCGAGCGCAGCGGCAATTGTTGCGGGATTGCTGGTGGGCGCTGAACTCGCGGGACGCAAAGTGGAAGGCTCGGGAGTACTGCGCGAGGCGGCGGCGCTCGAACATCATCCCGATAACGTGACCGCGGCGCTTTGCGGCGGCTTCGTGGTGGCTGCGACTACCGACGAAGACGCGCGCGGCGGTTCGGCTGAAGTTCTTTTTCACCGTTGCGATGTTTCCGAATCGCTCGATTTCATTGCGGTGACGCCGGACCGGCCGTTGCCGACGGAGAAGGCGCGGGCGGCGCTGCCGGCGCAGTATTCGCGGCAGGATGTGGTGCAGAATTTGCAGCGCGTGGCGCTGCTGACTGCTGCTTTTTGTTCAGGAAGCGGTCTGGCGCCGGAATTTTTCCTTGATCGCATTCATCAGCCTTACCGCAGCGTGTTAATTCCGGGAATTTCGGATTGCCTCGAGTTTCGCCAGGAGGGATTGGCGGGCGTGTTTATCAGCGGCGCGGGATCTTCGGTGATGGCGATTGCCACGGCGAATGCTGCGGAGATTGGCGAGGCGCTGGTGGAGAGATTTAGGCGCAATGGCGTTGCGGCTCGCGCGACATATCTCAAGGCCGATAATCGCGGAGCGCAAATTCTTTCGCGCTGACGCTGCTACGACACACTTGCTCGTTCCTGCGTTTACCTGATTCGAATCACCACTTATACTTTTATCGACTATTGACGCCGTGAATCAGTTGCACGAACCGCGGCGCGACGAACGAACTATGGCTGCTGCATTTCTACAATGTATCGAGGAAAGTTGTCGGCGGCGGCACTCGCTGGACGCGAGAGAATACCGCTGCGACGCGTGCGGAAGTTTGCTCGACGTCGAATACGAGATGCCGGCGCCGGATCGCGCGGCATTGCTTTCATTGTGGCAGGGGCGCAAGGCTAGCGGGTCAGTCGAGGATCAGAGCGGGGTTTGGCGATTTCGCGAGATGCTTCCTTTTGTGGGGATGGGCCGAGGCGTGGTGACGCTCGCTGAGGGAAATACTCCGCTTGTGGAAGCTGCGCGCGCGGGCGAATGGGCCGGCGGCGTGCGATTGACGGTCAAACATCAGGGTGCAAATCCTACTGGTTCATTCAAAGATCTTGGCATGACGGCTTGTGTTTCGCAGGGCGCGATTTTGGGTTGCGGCGTGGTGGCTTGCGCTTCGACGGGAAATACTTCGGCGTCGATGAGCGCTTATGCGGTGCGGGCGGGGATGAAGGCGCTGGTTTTTGTGCCCGCCGGGAAAATCACGCCGGCGAAACTGGCACAGGCGCTTGAGTTTGGCGCGATGGTGATCGAGATTGCGGGAAATTTCGATCAGGCGTTTGAATTGCTGCGGTCGTTTGCGCCGGAGATGAAATTATATCTCGTGAATTCGCTCAATCCATTTCGCCTCGAAGGACAGAAGACCATTATTTTTGAGATTCTCGAGCGACGCGGTTGGCGCGTACCGGATTACATTGTTGTTCCCGGCGGAAATTTGGGGAATGTTTCGGCGATGGGGAAGGGATTGTGCGAACTTCGGCGTCACGGATTCATTGATAGGTTGCCGCGGCTGGTGGTTACGCAGGCGGAAGGGGCAAATCCTTTCTGCCGCATGCTGGCTGCGGGAGCTGCGGAACTTACGCCCGTTGCCGAGCCCCAGACAGAGGCGACAGCTATTCGCATTGGCAATCCTGTGAATTGGAAAAAAGCGCTGCGGGTGATTCGCGCGACAAACGGGCTTTGCGAGTCAGTCAGCGATCACGAGACATTTGAAGCCAAGGCGGCGCTGGCGGGAGATGGGATTGGCTGCGAGCCAGCCTCGGCTACGACTG
>Ga0209038_10000225_pt1 | contig 18471 bp, 14 predicted proteins | sample BogFormECP03_OM3_FD_188237 | JGI IMG/M metagenome (GOLD analysis project Ga0209038, IMG submission 188237) | Bog forest soil microbial communities from Calvert Island, British Columbia, Canada - ECP03_OM3 (SPAdes) (version 2) | ecosystem: Environmental > Aquatic > Freshwater > Wetlands > Bog ...
TCCGATCCGAAGTCCGACGGCTGCGACGCGCCCGGATCGTCGCTGGCGGCCCTGACTGCGCCGCCGCCTGCGCCTTCGCCGACTGTGCCGATCGTCACGTGCATCGCGTTGTAACTGCGGATCACCTGATCGGTGATGTCGATGCCGGGCGCGCCCCACAGAATCGAGCCCTTCTCGAAAACCAACGTGTAGTTGTCGCGTTCGCCCAGCGTGCGGATGACTTGCGCGAGGTCATGCACGATCTTCGCGGTGATTTCCTGGTCCTTGGCCTGCAGCTCGTCCTTCGAGTCCTTGTAGTCGCGCTCGAAGTTCTTGAGCTTGTCCATGTACTGGTCCTGCAGGGCCTGGCGCTGATCGGCGTTCATCAGCATGCCCTTCTTTTCCATCTCATCCTTGAGCGACTGGACCTCGTTTTGTTGCCGCTGGAGGCGCCCCTCGAGCGAAGTGACGCGGCCCTGGAAGTCGGCCTTGGCCCGCTTTCCGGCGTCGCACTCGTTGAGCGCTCGCTGCACGTCGACGTACGCGAACTTCAGTTCGGCGCGCGCTGGAGTCGTCGCAGAGATCACCGCCAATAACGCACCGAACATCGCACCGATGAACAACCGTTGCCTCATACAGCCCGGAAAGCCTCCTGTTGACGATCTACTCGAACGCTGGAACGCGTCTCCAACTTGTGCACGGGAACTATACACAATAGTACTTCGCCGGGCATCAAATCCAGTTTTTTGGCGTCTATCTCGGCCGCTACCGCGAAGAATCTACAGTGGCGAGCCGGCGCCGACCTCGAACACGGTATGCTGATCGGCCGGCCGCGGGTTAATCGGGAAAGCGATATCCACCGCCAGTGGCCCGAATGGCGACTTCCAGCGCACGCCAATTCCGGCCGACGCCTGTAGATCATCGATATGGATATCGTCCTTGAGCAGGAACGACTGCCCCGCGTCGCTGAATATCACGCCGCGGATTCCCAGTCCCGACAATATCGGGAACGTAACTTCGTTGCTCAGCAGCAATTCCTTGCTGCCGCCGATATTCTGCACGCTCTGCGGCGTGCCGTTCTGGCTGAACAGCGTCACCTGTGGACCCAGCGAATAGAGTTGATAGCCGCGCACGTCGCCCGGTCCGCCGACGCCGCCCGGAAAAAATCGCTCGTACAATGGCAACTCGCCGCCGGTGCCGCTTTCGAGGTTACTCCCGATGCCGAAGGTGACGCCTTGCGACACCACGAACGTGCCCAGCGTCTGGCTCTTCAGGAACGGATAGAAATACCTGAAATGCGCGACGCCCTTGATGAACGAGTTGGTGCCGCCGAGCCCGCCGAACTGCAGGCTGAGCGTCTCGACGGTGCCGGTGCGCGGGTCGGTCGGGTTATCCACTGTGAAGCGTCGTATCGTCGGCGTGATTTCGGAAGTCTGCGTGTAGCCCCGGTAGCGCGCGATCTGGAACGTCGTAAATTGGTTGAGGCCCGTGATTCCGATGCTCTGGAACGAGTAGCCCAGTCCGGCGGTGACGTCTTTCAATGAGAACGGGCCGAGCTTCTTGAAGCCGAGCTCGGTCAGCGGATAGGTCGTCGTCAAGGTGAAGCCCGCGGACGATTGGTTGAAGCTGATCAGATAAGTTTTGTTGTCGAACAACTGCAGGCCGACGCTCAGCGGGATGTCCAGGAACCACGGCTCCGTGTAACTGATGCTGTAGTTCTGGAACAGGAAGCCGATCTGCGCATTGGCGATTAGCGATTCGCCGCCGCCGAAGAGGTTGGTATTGCCGAGCGTGAAGTTGCCGAACAGCGACTGGTAGCTGTCGAAGCCGCCCGCCACCTGGAACGAGGCGGTGTTGGCCTCGGTCACGTCCACGTCCAGGTTGATCTTGTCGGGCTGCGTAGCCGGCGAGGTGGTGATGCGCGTGCTGCTGAAGAAACCGAGCCGGTCCAGCCGCACCTTCGAATCGCGAATCTCTTCGGCGCTGTAGGGCTCCTGTTCCTGCACCTGGATTTCCCGGCGGATGACCTTGTCGGCCGTCTTCGTGTTGCCGCTGATATTGATGCGGTCGATCAGCACTTCATGGCCCGGATTGATCACGAATATGACATTGACGCGCTTGACGGTCGGCACCAACTGCGTGCGCGGATCGACGTTGACGTAAGCGTAGCCGCGGTTCGAGTAGAAATCCGACAGCGCCAGCACTTGCCGCTGGAGGCTGGAGCCGCGGAACAGTTGCCCGGACTTCAACGTCAGCAGCCGGCGCAGCTCGTGGCGCGGAAATTTCAAATTGCCCGTGATGTCGATGTGGCCGACGCGGTAGGGCGTGCCCTCGTCGATAGTCACGATGATCGTGATGTTGTTGCCGTTGCGCAGGATCTGCGGCGGCGCAATCTGCACGTTGAGGTAGCCGTTGTCGTAGTAAAATGCGGTCAGCCGGTCGATGTCCGCCTGCAGTTTCTTCGGATCGAGCGAGCCCCATTGCGTGAGCCAGCTCAGCAGCCGGCTGTAGGTCCTGGTCTCCATGTTGTTTTCGAGCACCGTCGCCGAAAACGCGTGATTGCCGATGAACTGGATCTTCGTGATCTCGACCTTGGTCCCTTCACTAACGTCGAATTCGCCGAACGCCGTGTTGTCGGGCTGCGGAATCGGCTTGAAGGTCACCTTGGCGTCGGTGTAGCCCTTGTCCGCGTACACCTGCTCGATGTTGTTGATGGTCTCCTTGACCGCGACCGGATTGAGGATGGTGCCGGGCTGGACCCTCATCGCAGCGACTATCTTGTCGTCGTTCGAGCGGACGGCCTTCATCCCGTACAGCTTGACGTCGGTAATCTGCGGACGCTCCTTGACCCGGTAAACCAGCACGCTCTGGCTGCCCTGCTGCTCCACGTGCGCGCTCACCGACTCGAAAAAGCCCAAGAGGTCGATAGCCTTGATGTCCGCAGTTACCGCGTTGGGATCGAGCGGCTCGCCGATCTTCTGGGTGATATGAATGCTAATCGCGTCTTGCTCGACGCGTTGATTGCCGATGATCTCAATCTTGGAGATTATCGGCTGCGGCGTTCCTTGCGCGTGCGCAGTCGCTGGGGCGAGCATCGAGAACGCCGCCAGCATCGCGAGCATCAGCGCGCCGCGCGCACGCAATAGTGCACCATGCGGACAGCGCAGCCCGCAAAATGACGGCGCGCGCGGAGTGCGCGCGTTGAACTTTCCGGATGTCACTCAGACGCACCAAAAACCGCGACCAAACTAGCCAATCGTTCCATCCATGTAAACCGAATCCTTGCGCGCGGCCCAATTTCTACCAACAGGACCCGCGCTACCAGACCGTTGCTTGTCATGACCGCCGCGTCAGCGGCGTTCGTCGATCAGCTTTCCTTCGCTCAAACGCAATGCGCGGCCGACGCTGCGCGTTAACTGCTCGTTATGCGTCGCTATCACCAGCGTGATGCCGAGTTCCCGATTCAGTTTGTGAAACAGCTCATGCACTCCGGCGGCCGTTTGCGGATCGAGGTTCCCCGTCGGCTCGTCGGCCAACAGCAGCTTGGGCCGCAGCACGACCGCGCGCGCGACCGCGACCCGTTGCTGCTCTCCGCCCGACAATTCGGCCGGCCGCCGCTGGAGCTTGTCGCCCAAGCCGACGATTTCGAGCATCTCGGCTGCGCGCCTGCTCGCCTCGGCGTCGTCGACACGATCGATCAGCGCCGGCATCATCACGTTTTCCAGCGCAGTGAAGTCGGCCAGCAGGTAATGGAACTGGAAGACGAAACCGAGCTTCAGGTTGCGGAACTCCGCCAGCGATTTCTGATCGAGCGCAAACAAATCCTCGCCCTCGAAAAAGACCTTGCCCGCGGTCGGCTCTTCGAGGCTGCCGATAATGTGCAGCAGGGTGGATTTGCCGGTGCCCGATTGACCGACCACCGCTATCTCCTCGCCGGCCTCGACGTTCAGATCGAGATGACGCAGCACGCGAATCTCGCGATCGGCATCGTAAAATGTCTTGTCGAGGCCGCGCACCTCGATTAGACGCCCCTTCGCCGTTTTAGGTTTCGCAACAGTCGCCGTGCGCGCTTCACTCATATCGTAGTATCTCGGCGATCGAGAGACGGGTCGCCTGCAGTGCCGGGTAGATCGCCGCCAGCAGGCATAGCGCGATCGTCGCTACTGCCACTGCGATGAAGTTCCATGGATTGAGCTGCACCGGCACGTTGCTCACCATAAACATGTCGGCCGGCAGATGAATCAAGTTATACTTGCCTATCAGGTAGGAAATCACGAAGCCGGTGCCATCGCCAACCACCGTGCCGACCACGCCCAGCACCGCGCCCTGGATAAGAAAGATCGCCGCGACCGAGGCCGCCACCGCGCCCATCGCGCGCAAGATTGCAATCTCCTTGCGCCGTTCCATTACGACCATCACCAGCGTCGCGATAATGTTGAAGGCAGCCACCAGCACTATCAGCAGCAGCACCATGAAGTAGGTGAACTTCTCGAGCTTGAGCGCGGAGAACAGCGGCGCGTTGGCCGTCGTCCAGTCGGACACTTCGAAGCCGGGGCCCGCCAGCGCCGCGATTTTGGTGCGCATCGCCGGCGCGTCGAACATATTGACCAGCCGCACCTCGAGTCCGCTCTCGAGCGACGCGTCGTCGGCCAGCAGCGCGCGGCCGTCCTTCAGCGCGACGAAGATCAGCGTCGAATCGTAGTCGAACATGCCTGAATGAAAGAATCCGGTCACGATGAATCGCTTGAGGCGCGGCGGCCCGATTCCTGCGCCCAGGCTCGCGGGCGAAATTAGAATGACCGGGTCGCCCGGCCGCACGCCCAACTCGAACGCGAGCGACTTGCCGATGATCGCGCCGGGCAGCTCGACCTGCCGCTTGATGCCCTTGTCGACGACCGTCACCGGATGCGTCGTCTCGAGGTCGGCGAGGGTGCCGCTTTCGAGCGTCTTCTTCAGTTCCGTGAGAACAGGATTGTCGTGCGGCTGGACGCCGCGGAGAATCCCGCCCGACACGAGGCCCGGCGCTCCGGTATCCGTGCTCGACACCGCCATCACTTGCGAAGTGACGAACGGCGCCACCGCTGAAACCTGTGGAATCGCCGCGAGCTTCTGCTGCAGGTCGGCAGGATTCCACACTGCGCCGTCGCTGCGCTCGATGGTTATCTGCGGGGTGAACGCGAGCAGCCGCGCGCGCAGATCGATCTCGAATCCGCTCATCACCGACAATGCTACCGACAAGGCGAACGAGCCGAGCGTGACGCCCGCCAGCGAGATGATCGCAATCAGCGAGACGAATCGCTCGCGGCGGCGCGCACGCAGGTATCTGAGCGCAATCGTCAGTTCGTAGGGCAAGTCGTCACCTGGATGGCGAGATTGCGCAATGTTGGCAGGGAAACAATTGCGAAAAAGCGTGATCGGGAGACGCGAAGACCGCGAATGTCAGTTCCTTTTTTCGTCATTGATTGAATCAAAACGGGTTGGTGATCGTCATAGTCGCCGAGCACTGTGACATTTGCAACAATCCGGGTTGCGCGTCGCAGCAGTGGTGAAATATGCTCACGGAGTTTTGACCGGCTACGGGGAGGCTGCTCTGATGAACCGTCTTTTGATCGGGGCGTTGACCGCCGCACTCCTGCTCTGTGCGATAAATATCGGATCGATCGCGCTGGCTGAGGAGTCCGAGGCCACCGGTCTGCCCCCTCAGAATACGATCACAATGAATTTCCAGAACGTGGATATTCCCGTTCTGGCCAAGTTCATTTCGGAGATTACCGGCCGCAACTTCATCATCGACGAATCGGTGCGCGGCAAGGTCACGATCATCTCGCCGAGCAAGGTCACGCCCGAGCAGGCCTATTCGATCTTTCAATCGGTGCTCCAGGTAAAGGGCTTCACCACCGTCCAGGCTGGCCACGTCATCAAGATTGTACCGGCGCGCAACGTGCGTTCGTCCGCCGCGCTGACGGAATCGCAAATTCCGGCCGAAACCAAGGGCGACGAATATGTTACGCGGATGGTGCGGCTTAAGAATATCGACGCCGCTTCGGTCATTGGCGTCATCCAGCCGATGGTCTCGCACGACGGTCTGGTCGCGGCGTTTCCGGCAGACAACACGGTTATCGTCACCGACGACGCGTACAACGTCCAGCGCCTGCTCGAAATAATCGGCAGCCTCGACGTGCGCGGCGAACAGCAGTCGATCGTGGTCATCCCGCTGCGGCTCGCGTTCGCCACTGAAATCGCGCCCGAGATCGATCAGTTGATGGCGGCGAAGATGGGTGTCGCCGCGAACGGCACCAATCCGCAGCTGGCGTTGCGGCCGACGATCGGCGTCGCGCCGTCAGCCACCGGGCCCGGGATGGGTTACAAGGTCATCCCCGATGAGCGCACCAATTGTCTTATCGTCGCCGCGCCGCCGCTCCAGATGCGCGAGATCCAGGACATAGTTCAAAAGCTCGACGTCAATCCGCCCCTGTCCACGTCGCGAATCCACGTCTATCGGCTCAAGAACGCGCAGGCGACGGAGATGGTCCAGGTGCTCAACAACCTGCTCAACGGCGGCAGCAGCCCGTCGACCCTCTCGCCCAGCACTGGTAAGGGATCGCTCGGCCGCTCGAGTTTCAACCAGGCTGCCAACGGCGGCAGCTCGGGCTTCGGCGGAAGCGGCGGCGGCTTCGGCAGCAGCGGTCTTTCGAGCAGCGCGAGCTTCGGCGGTTCCAGCGGCGGCGGCGCATTCGGCGGCACCAACGGCTCCGGCGGCTTCGGCGGAAGCGGCGGCGGCGGGCTCAGTAGTCGCAGCTCGTCGAGCGGCAGCAGCGGTCCGGCATCCGCCAGTTCGGCCGGCAAGAGCATCGACTTCTCGTATCCGGTGAATATCACCGCCGATCCCGCGACCAACGCGATGGTGGTCAGCGCCTCGCCGCAGGATTGGCAGACCCTCAAGCAGATTGTCGACGACCTCGACACTCCGCGCGTGCAGATTTTCGTGCAGGCCGTTATCGTCGAGGTTTCCGCCGAGCGCCAGCGCCAGTTGGGCGTCAACTTTCAGACCGCCACTTCGCTGGGCAGCAACACGCTCGGTATCGGCAGTCTCAATTTCGGCCAACTCGAAAGTACGCTCAGCGATCCGCTCGGGCTGACCGGCCTCGGCCTTGGCCTCGCCTCGAAGAGCATGTGCATGGTGCCGAGCGCGCTGGCGTCGGCCGCCACGAGCGCCACCACAACGACCACCACCAGCTCTACCATCAGCATCCCTTGCGACATCGCGCTGCTCACCGCGCTTGAAACCGACACTCACGCCAACGTGCTGTCGGCGCCGACGCTGCTGACGGCGGACAACGAAGAGGCGATGATCGTCGTCGGCCAGAACCTGCCGTTCGTCGGCTCGGCGTCGGCCAACGCCGGATTGCCCGGCCAGATTTTCAACTCGGTCGAGCGCCAGAACGTCGGCATCACGCTCGACATCGTGCCGCAGGTTTCCGAAGGCGACTACGTCAAGCTCGACCTGTACGAGGAAGTTTCCAACGTCGTCAACGGCACGCAGAACGCCACGCTCGGTCCGACCACGACCATTCGATCAGCCTCGACGACGGTGCTGATCCAGAACCATCGCACCGCGGTGATCGGCGGCCTGCTTGCCAGCCAGGACCAGATCAACAACGAGGGCGTCCCGTTCGTCTCCGACATCCCTGTTATCGGCAACCTGTTCAGCAGCAAGTCGAGCGACAAGCAGAAGGACAATCTGATCATATTCCTGACGCCGCACATCGTGCGCAACAAGAGCGAGCTGCGCGACCTCGCGCTCGACGAACGCCAGCAGTTCGTCAACTCGCTCGGCCGCAAGGAACTCCACGACATGCCGGCCTCGCAGATCCGGCAGATCTACAAGCCGAGCTTTTCGATTCCAGTTTCTCCCGCGGCCGACCTGAGCGCACCGTACGGCGGTCCTGCGGCGTCTCCGGGTCCCGAAAATCCCAACGCTTACGAGTCAGCGCCGTCGGGCGGTAACGTCGATACGCCGTTCAATACTACTGAGATAGGTCCGACCTCGATGAACGGGCCGACCGCGACTTCGAACGTGGGCCCGCCGGCAATCCCGACGCCCCTGGGCAAAGTGAGCGACGATTCGACGACCGCATCGACGATGGCGACGGCGCCGCCGTACTCGGCGTCATCGAGCCGATACGTGACGTCAGGTCCCGCGACGCCGTTCGATTCCGGCGCCGGCACAGTGTCGACGGGCGGCAGCACGCTCGACGCGCCCAAAGGAATCACGCCGAGCATCTCGCCCTAGCGCGATCTAAATGCACGAAGCTCACATTTTGCTTTGTGGGCTTCACTTGGATGGATCGTTCTCGCGTTCCGCTTGCGTGCCGCTGCCGGCTCTGAGCATTCTCGATCACGATGGCCAGGCAAATCGGTCCCGTTAAAGCCCGCATCGAGTACACGGGCATCACCGCCGTCACCGCCGCGCTGCGTGCGATGCCGTTGGAGCGCGCGGTGCGAGCGGGCGCGCGCCTGGGAGGATGGGCGATGAATTTCGATCGTCCCAACCGGCCGATCGCACTCAAAAATCTCGAGATCGCTTTTCCCGACATCACGCCGGCGGCGCGCCTCAACATTTTGCGCAAGATGTATCGCAGTTGGGGCCGCGTGCTCGCCGAATGGACCCATTTGCCCGAGCTCAGCCGCGCCAACGTCGAGCGGGTCGCGACTTATGAGGGCAAGGAAAATTGGGACGAGGCCGAACGCCGCTCCAACGGCCGCGGCTTGTTCGTGCTGACCGCGCACTTCGGAAATTTCGAGCTGATGCAGATTGCGCAATCGATCTACGGCTACCGCCTCGCCATCGTGCATCGCGCGCTGCGCAACCCGCTCATCGACGCCGCCATCTGCACCCAGCGCGTCCGCTACGGCAACCACATCATCGAGCGCAAGGCGGGTGGGCGCGAGATGATGCGGATGCTGCGGCAGAACTGGATGATTGCGATCGCGCTGGACCTCGACGTGCGCAAGGGCGTGTTCGTCGATTTTTTCGGGATGCCCGCATCGACCAGCGACGGCATCGCGCGGCTGTCGATCGCGACCGGTGCGCCGGTGATGCCGGTGTTCATGGTGCGCCAGGGCGACACGATTCATCATCACATAAAAATCATGCCCGCCTTCTACCCCGAGAAGCGGCGCGACCGCGAAGCCGCCGCCCTTGAATACACGCAACAATATTCCAACGTGCTCGAGACGGCGATCCGCGAGCATCCCGATCACTGGAACTGGATTCATCGCCGCTGGAAAACTCGCCCAGCGGGAGAACCGCGCTTCTACTAAGATTCCCCAGGCGCGTAGCCATAAGGAGATACCATGGCGGATCGTGTGCAGCTCATCGGCAGTTATCTCTCACCCTATGTGCGCAAAGTGCTCGTGGTGCTTGACCTGAAAGGCATTCCCTATGAAAGCGATCCCATCGTTCCATTTTACGGTGACGAGCGTTTCTCGCAGATCAGTCCGGTGCGCCGGATTCCGGTTCTCATCGACAGCCAGGCAACTCTCACCGACTCTTCGGTCATCTGCCAATATCTCGAAGACCTCTGTCCCGAGCCCGCGATCTATCCGGCGGACATCGTTGATCGAGCGCGTGCCCGATGGCTCGAAGAGTACGCGGACTCGCGAATGGGCGAAGTCTTCATCTGGCGCTTATTCAACCAGGTTGCGATCAAGCCCAACGTGTGGGGCGAGCAAACCGACAACGCGATAGTCGCGAAAACGCTCGGCGAAGAAATCCCACAAATCCTCGACTACCTCGAGACTCAGCTTCCTGCCGAGGGCTTCATCTTTGGCAAAGTCTCCATCGCCGATATCAGCATCGCGTGTTTCTTTCGCAACGCGGCTTTTGCGAGGTTCAAACCGGACGCGTCGCGATGGCCCAGGACGGCTGCTTTGGTAGAACTCACCCTCAATCTACCAAGCTTCCAAAAGCTGAAACCCATCGAAGACCGCATGATTCGCACACCAATAGCGCAACACCGGGCCGCGTTAACCGAGCTCGGCATCCCGATAACCCACTCAACCTACGGAACCGCAGAACCGCGCCGAGGCCTGATGCGCATCGACTAAGTTGCCCTCCTGCTCACAACCTTCCCGCCTGGTAATTCGCCCATAGCGCATTCGCGATCCTCGCAGCGTCCGCGCGAATTCCGTACCTGCCGAAATATCCGCAGACGTTTTCCAGATCGCGGCCCAACAACGATCTCGCACTCGGATTAATCCGCGCGTCGAGTGCCTGCGGAAAATCGATCGCGACGATCCGTCCGTCCCAGTACAGAAGGTTGTACGGCGACAAGTCTCCATGCACGAGATGATTGCGCAGCCAGAGCGTGACGTTGTCGATAATATGGCGCAGAAATTGTTCCGCTTGCTCGCGCGGCAGTGTCACGCGACTGAGCATCGGCGCGGCGGCGTCTTCGTCGCCCAGGTATTCCATCAGGATCGCGCCATTCGATCGGCCGAATACCTCGGGCACATCAGCGCCCGCCTCGTAGAGCATCCGCATTATCTCAAACTCGGCGTTGATCCAGCTTCCATACTGCAGATCGCGTCCGTGGCGGGATTTATTCGCCAATGCGCGTTTGTCGCGGCTGCTCATGGGAGCGTCGCGGCCGACCTGGTAGACCGCATCGTTGTGAAAATTGCGTCGCTCGAGCGGACGGTAGACCTTTGCCGCGACCAGTCCTCCGCCATATTCGGCCGCGCCGCGGCAGCAATAGACGGTCGCCTCCTTGCCGCTGCGGACTACATAAAGGACGTCGGTTATCGATCCGTCACCGATGAATGCGTCGAGTAGCGCCTCGTCGATTTCTAAAGCAGTAGTCATCACTTGCCTCAATATTTAGAAGTTGTTTTCGTCCAACTCTGTTCTTCAGTCGCGTTTCGTTCCTCATGGCTTCGTCCTCCGTTGCGTTTTCAAAATGATTCGACCGCACGCGAATGCGCCGCGCCTTGCTGCGGACGCAAAAAAACCACGGGAGCTTTCGCCTCCGTGGTCAGGATGTCGGTGAGTTCCGGTAGTTACCGGCGACTAGTCAGCGGAGGCGCACTCGGGTGCAATTGGGCAAGTTCTTTGATGTAGCTATTCATTGCGTGTGCACCTCCCGTCAGGGAGTTCATCGCAATATCCGCGCGTTCCCGCCTTGAGTCAACTGCCTGCTCAGGCCTCCGGGAAGAATAGGCGCTGCGCTTTTTCAATCCGCGGGTTCGCCTTCGAGCCGAAATCCGATCCGCACTTCGACCTGGAAGGTCGCGTCGCCCTTCTTGCTGACCGACCCGCGAATATCCTTGACCTCGAACCAGTCGATATTCCGAATCGTCTTGCGCGCCTTGGTGATCGCATTGCGCACGGCCTGGTGGATACTGTCGTCGGATACTCCTACCACCTCGATGATCTTGAACGTCTTGTCCGGCATGGAATTCTCCTTTGCGCTATCCATCCTGATTAGCTGAGCGCGGCTGCAATTCCAACCGAGCATCGGGCGCCGGCGTGATCTGATGCGCGTCGAGATACGCGGTGACTGCCGCGGCGATTCCCTCTGGATCCGCCATCGCGACATAACCATCGGGACGCACGAGATAGATTGCGTTGCGATGCAATCCCGCGCGCACCATTTCGTGACGCCACGGGAAGATGTGCAGCGGCAATCTTCGCGCCTCGCACACCGTCTTGAGGTCAGGCGCGACGTCGCCGTAAACGTGGACCTGCCAATCCATCGAGGACAGTGGCGCGAAGTTGTCGAGGCCGCCGTCCGCGTTCATCTCTACCCACGGCAACCTGTCTCCGCCGTGCACCTCTCCTGCGCGTCCTTCGCTCAGACTGCTGTCGCGGTAGTTCACCATCGTCTGCGAGACGGTGCGGAACATGAAACGTCGCACCGCGGCGAATCTGAAAAGCGGCGGGAACAAAAGCGGCGCCAGGTGCAGCCGGACCAGCCGCGCGATCGCTCCGCGGCTCGTCACTCCAGTGAAGGCGCGATCGGTGGTCGCGACCAGCCGCCGCGCGAATGCGATTCGCTCCGGCTCGTAGCTGTCGAGAATCGAAGCGCTCGCGCGTCCATGCAACACGGCCGCGAGCTTCCACGCCAGGTTCACGGCGTCGCCGATTCCGGTGTTCATGCCCTGTCCGCCGACAGGACTGTGGATGTGCGCCGCGTCGCCGAGGATGAAGGCGCGGCCTTTGCGGAAGTGATCGGCCACGCGATGATGCACGCGGTAGGTCGAGAACCAGTTCACCCGCTCGACCTTGAGTCGCAACCACTCGACCACGCGCCGGCTCACGTCGTCGTATGACAGGGTTTCGTCCTCGCGTTCGGCCTCTTCGCGCACAGTGCCGACCAGCCGCGCGTGCCCGTCGGCCTTCAACGGGAACATCGCGAGAAAATCGGTCTGGTCCAGCCCTACGTGTATCTCGCCGTCCATGACCGGTCCGCTCGCTTCCACGTCGGCGACATAAAACAGATGCTGATACGCACCGCCCTGGAAACCTATCTTGAGCGTCTCGCGCACCGTCGAACGCGCGCCGTCGCATCCGGCGATGTACGATGCTTCGCAGGTTTCCTCGCTTCCATCGTCACGCTTCAGCCGCGCGATCACGCGATCTCCGGCATCTTCGAAACTTACCAGCCCTGTTCGTCGCTCGACGTCAACGCCGGCCTCGGCCAGACGCTCGATCAGCAGACGCTCATGTTCGTCTTGCGGATAGATCACGGCGTAAGGGAAGGGACTGAGGTCGTTGCCGACGTCGCCGAGGGGAAATCGCGCTACCTTCCTGCCCGACACCCAAAAATTCGCGCCGAGTACCTCGCGTCCACGCGCGACGACCGTGTCAGCGAGTCCCAGCTGACTGTATAGCTCGAGCGTGCGTGCCTGCACGGCCAGCGCGCGCGACGTCGTTCCGGGCTCTGCGGTCTGGTCGACGATCCTCACGCTCACGCCCATGTGCGTCAGCCACAAGCCCAACACCAGGCCCGTGGGCCCGGCGCCAACAATAAGAACATCGGTGTTCTGACGTGCAGATGCGTTCATCGTAGATCACCCGGAAAGGCTTCCTGTCCGCGAGGAGCTGAACGTCTATTTTCAGATTACCTCCGCAACGATTTTGGGACGAGCGCTGGCGACCGGTTGATTGGCGGTCTGCTATCCTCGCCGCATGCGACTCCATCTCGTCGACGGCACCTACGAACTCTACCGCGCACACTTTTCGCCGCGTCCCGGTCATCGCGATCCCTCGGGCGCCGATGCCAAGGCGACCGTCGGCATCGTCGAGTCGATGCTTGCGTTGCTGCACGAGGCCGACGAAGCGGTCACCCATATTGCGGTTGTGTTCGACAATCCGATTCGTTCATTTCGCAATGACCTGTATGCGCCGTACAAAAGCGACGAAGGTGTTCCTCCCGAGTTGCACGCGCAGTTCGACGCTGCGGAAGAGGCTATTCTCGCTATCGGCGTGACGGTCTGGTCGATGCGCGAGTACGAGGCTGACGACGGACTCGCGACCGGCGCGCGCCGGTTTCGCGACGAAGTCGAGCAGGTGCGAATCATGACGCCCGACAAGGACCTCGGCCAGTGCATCCGCGGCGACCAGGTCGTGCAGGTCGATCGGCGCCAGAAAAAGATGACGAACGAATCGGCGTTTCGCGTCAATCGCGGCTTCGGACCGGAGAGCATGGCGGACTACCTCGCGCTGACCGGCGATAGCGCCGACGGTTTTCCGGGACTGCCCGGCTTCGGGACGAAGACCGCCGCGATGCTGATAGGCGCCTATCAACACCTCGAGCAAATTCCCGCGGATTCGTCAGCCTGGAAGGTCAAGCCACGTGGCGCACCGCAACTGGCGGCCACACTAGTCGAGCGTCGCGATGAAGCTTCGCTCTATCGCAAACTGGCGACCCTGATAGAGACGGTGCCATTGAAGGAATCCCTCGACGATCTGAAATTCCACGGCGTCCCGCGCGCGCGCTTCGAGCGATGGTGCGATCAGCTGGGTGTCGAGAGGCTCAAGACATCGCCGCGCCGATGGCAATGACCGCGTGTAACCTCTGCCGCCGCGGGACGTAATGTACTCGGACTCGTGGGCTGCATGTTGAAGCTGCCGGGATCTGCTGTCGTGGCGCTCCTCGTCAAAATACATCAGCCGAATTAGAATTCCGCGTGCCAGTCAATTTGCGTGGCCGCCCGCATCAGTTCGGGCAACTTCTCGCGAGCGTAATCGAATGAAAAAATTGCACTCTGCTTCCGTAGGTGCGGTGCTGCTTGCCGCAATCGGCGCGATGACGTTCCTCATGCTGCCCGCGTATGCGCAAGCGCCGCCAACGAATGCGAATGCGAACGCCAATGGCAGCGTGGCGAATCAAACCAGCTCGATTGGCGCGCAAACGGCGGCGCCGTCCGTCGATGTGAGCGTTTCTTCACAGGCGTCGCACAAGTTCGAGACCAATCCCATCCTGTCGCTGCCCCAAATGTTCGCGCGTCAATGGATTCCCGACCGCGAGAATCTGCCGCGCGACTACTTCCCGCTGACCGAAGACAACGAGCAGCACAAGCTCAGCCTCAAGGAGACCATCTACCTCGCGCTGGAGAATAATCCCGGCCTGAAGTCGGTATCGTTGGACCCGGTTGCGGCGACCGAGAGCGTCGCGGGCTCGAATGCTGTGTTCGATCCGCAGCTAAGCTCGCAAATAGACGTCGAGAAAGAGGTCACTCCCGTTTCGTCGCCATTTCAAAATCCGAACTCCATCAGCAACGTCGCGAAGTTCTACGATTGGAACTTTGGCATGAGCAAAGTGCTCTCGGCGAGCAATGCCACTGTCGGCATTACCTTCAACAACGATCGTGAGCTGACCAACAGCGAATTCAGCCCGGTCAATCCGGTGTACACGCCGACGATGGTCATGTCGCTGTCGCAGCCGCTGCTGCAAAATTTCGGTTGGCAGTTTGCCACGATCAATGTCCGCCTGGCCGAATCGGCGCAGCGCTCATCGCAATGGAACTATTCGTCATCGGTCAACGACTTCGTTCAGCGCATCGGCAATGACTATTGGGGTGTGGTGGCGGCTGAAGAGAACTTGCAGGTCGCTCAATCAGCCTTGAAGTTCAACGCCGACCTGGTGCGGGTCAACGGCGACAACGTCCGCCTCGGCATGATGGCCGCGGTCAACCTGTCGCAAGCGTTGTCTGCTGCCGCCACCGCGCGCGCTAACGTATCCGCCGCGCGCGCCGGCCTCGAGATTGCCCGCACGACACTCCGACAGGACGTGGCGCTCAATCACGCCGACGCGATGCTCGCTTCCGATATCGAGCCGCTGCAGCAGCCCGACATCCACTATGGACCAGTCGAGGCCGACAACGACGCGTTCCGGCTGATGCTGGAAGACAGCCCCGCGCTGGCCGGCCTGCGCGAGTCGATTCGGAGCGCGTTGATCCAGGTCAAATTCGCGGAGAATCAAACGCTGCCGCAGCTCAACCTCGGCGCGCAATTCGGGATCACTGGCGTCGCCGGCAATTCCAAATGTACCGCCTCCGGCACGGTGCCGGTCTTCGCCAATTGTTTCAACCCCAACGGACCTACCGTGCCACCGGGAACTTTCAATGCTGCCGAGCTTCCTTTCGCCGGCGACTACGGCACTTCGTTGAATGGTCTGTTTGATTTCAAATTTTACGACTATGCCGCCGTGCTCGCTTTCTCGATGCCGCTCGACAATGCCGCCGCGAAAGCCGCACTCGCGCAGGCTCACGTCGCCTACGATCAGAGCCGGCTGCAATATCGACAGGCGCTCTACCAGTCCGTCTTGCTGGTCAAAAGCGCGCTGGCAAATTTGCGCGCCTTCGAGGAACAGGCCGACGCCACAGCCGAAGCTAGCAAGTACGCGCAGAAAGCCTTGCACGATACTCAGTCGCAATTTCGCGTCGGCATCGCCACCACCAACACGCTGCTGCAGTTTCAAAGCAACCTGGTAACGGCGCAGGGTAACGAGGTGCAGGCCGACGTCGGTCTGGAGAACGCGCGCCTGGCGTTGTGGCATGCTGAAGGCACTCTGCTGGGCCGCTTCAACATCGATTTCCAACTGCAGAACCAGCGTCAGCCGCCGTGGTACGCGCGCTTTTGAAAATGTGCTGACGGTTTATGACTGCAATTAAAACCATCGCCCTGATTGCACTGGCGCTGATGCTAGCGTCCGTGTGCGTCGTTCGCGCGCAACTGCCCGCTACCAATCCTTTGGTAGTGCCGCCCTTGCCGCCGAGCCCTCCAGCCCAACTCGCGGCCCCCGTCAGCACCGCGATCGCTCCGAGTCCGTTGGCGGTGCCGTCGCTGCCGGCAGCCTATTCGACTCCCGGTGCGCGATTGTTCAATTGCTCCTGTTCTGGCCCTGGTCAGCCTACACACTGGATGGGTCAGGTGACTGCGGCGTCCTATCTCAGCGCGAGTCAGAGCGCGAGCGGTGCCTGCACTTCCTACACTCAGGGCAAGGTTCCTTCCACTGGAACTGCCGGCGGGATTGGTGCTGCGAGGTTCTTCGGTTCGCTGCCGGCCGCGCAGGAGAACGCGGGCGCGGCCAACGGTGTCGGCTTTCCGGGACAGGCGCAAAATTCAACCGCATCCAGCTCCGGTGCGGACGCCGCCCGCTCATTCGGCGCACCTGCTACCGGAGTAGGCCTCGCCGGCGCGCAAGTATGTTCCAACTGCGTATGTGACTGAGGAGTCGGGCCGAAGGCTAACTCTTCGCAACCAGCCTAAGCCAGAACTCACTGAAGCGAGGTCCATCGATCTTCGTCACTACTTTCATTTTCCGTCCTGACTTATCGACGCGCTCGCGGAGCCAGCCGTTTTCTTCCTCGACAGCTATAGGAAGTTCTTCTATCACGACTCCTTCATTCCAGCCGACTGCTATCGCGCACGCGAGCGGATCATGTTGGAAATTTACGATGTCGTCCGGCACCGACGCGCAGGTTGTCCCATATACCTCATCCATCTTTTCATCTGCCGCGAACACTTCAGCCTGACGTGCGATTAGTTGTCCCAACGCGCCGGCGGTTCGCAATGTTCCTATCGCCGATTTTCTTAGTGCTGTTTCCGCCGTCACTGAGATGGGAATCAGTGTAGGACTGGAGTTGCCGAGCACATGCCTGGCTGACTTGATATCTATCTGCACATTGAAATCGAATTCATTTTTCCAATTGGGATAACCCGGTCTGAGCGGATAGATAAAACCTCCCATAAGATAGAGATTCGCTCGCGCCAGGATTCCAGGATACTGCCTATCAAGCAGGTATAGGTTAGTGAAAGGTCCTATACCTATGATTGTAGCTCCATCTTCAATGCTGTTCCTGAGCAGCTCGATTGCTTTCTCCCGGGAATTAGGCGAAGGAATCGCCTCCGCAGGCCAATATCTCCGATCCTGCGGAGGTAGCTCAGACCTGTAGAATCCTTGAGCCGTATCCGCGCCTGCTGCGACTGGTATTTCAGTCTTGCCCTCGAGCCCGAGTGCATACCGCGTATATCCCGTGCGTATCCCGTTGGTGTCGCCCACCACCGTGATTCCGGTAAGCGTTACCGACGGCCATCGCAACAACATCGCCAACGCGCACAGGTCGTCGATGTCGCCGCCCAAATCCGTATCGAGATGCACCTTGGTCATGGCCCGATTCCGTCTGCTGCTCTTCGGCAATTATTTTTGTGAAGCCCTGCGCGGTAAAACTTTACCACCTTCACGGTCGTTGCTCGATTCCGTTGTCTTTGCGCGACAAATTTACTGGCACCGATGATGCAAAGTACCAATGCCTATGAAACTGAATAAGACGTTGACTACCGTCGTCGGTGCGGTCGCCATTGCGGCATCGCTGGCGAGTTGTTCTGGCGAGCCGCTATCAACCCGCGAAAAAGGAACCTTCATCGGAACCGGAGTCGGCGCTGCTGGTGGCGCAGTCGTAGGTGCTGCCGTTGGAGCGCCGTTAGCTGGCGCGGCAATCGGCGGTGTCGCCGGCGGAGCGACCGGATACGCAGTCGGCAACCATATCCAGAACGAACGAAACGGCGACTAAGCCGGCGACCGTTCGCGCGTGTTAGAGATTCGCGATCACTGCGCGCGTGAACTCCGAGGTCTTGGCGATGCCGCCCTGGTCGGGCGTCAGCACGCGGCCTTCGGCGTAAACTTTGCGCACTGCCGCATCGAAGCGCCACGCCTCGGCGTCGAAACCCAGGTACTCGAGCATCAAGGCGGCCGACATCATGGTGGCTGAAGGATTTATAATTCCCTGCCCCATGATGTCGGGCGCCGTTCCGTGCACCGATTCGAAGTAGGCGTAATCCGCGCCGTAGCATCCACTTGGCGCCAGTCCTAGCCCGCCGATAATGCCAGCCGCTGCATCGGACAGGATGTCGCCGTAAAGGTTCGGCGCGACTACCACGTCCAGCTCGTGCGGCGATTGCACGAGGCGCCGCGCAAAATCGTC
>Ga0209038_10000227_pt1 | contig 18345 bp, 14 predicted proteins | sample BogFormECP03_OM3_FD_188237 | JGI IMG/M metagenome (GOLD analysis project Ga0209038, IMG submission 188237) | Bog forest soil microbial communities from Calvert Island, British Columbia, Canada - ECP03_OM3 (SPAdes) (version 2) | ecosystem: Environmental > Aquatic > Freshwater > Wetlands > Bog ...
GCTCCATCTCATCAAAGCGCGGCTTGCCAACCAAGCGCTGACGCTCGGCGAAGGACGCAATCAACCCGCCGCCCTCCTCCAGCACGTAGCTACGAATCCAACGGATGTCCTCCGACATCTCCTCGTCGCCAACCGTTTTGGAACGAGCGGCAGCCGCCTGCAAGTCCGCCAGGGAGCGCCAGCCACTGCGACGGAGAATTACGTAGGTGTTCATCGTGGCCTTTCTGTTGAGATCCGTGTCGGGGCCGATCTGGGCGCCCGGATGCCTGTTGCGGCCTACCGTACTCTCAGGATTCAGCTGGGTGTGTGGCGCTCGACACAAAGGGGCTAAACGCTGAGCTCCCGACGGGGGCGACGGGCACCTTCTGCTCGCCCTGCCTGCGCGACGGTGATAGGTTCCCGACGGGAGCTTCTGATGTTCGCGATACCGATCTGGACTTGGCGCGCCGCTAGTGTGGCACCTCTTGTTGTCTTCGCGATCATGCTTGCCGCCTCATCGTCGCCTGCGCGAGCCGCGCTCAATCCCGCCGCCGGCCCGGACGATTTACCGTTCCGCTGCTGCTTTCGCTTCAACGTCACCGAGGTCGGATCAGCGGGGGTAAGCTTCGAAGCCGGCTCGCCAGTCCAGCGGGGAACCTTTGGCGGCGAGTGGGACTGGGAGACGGTCGGGATCTACAGCTTCCTGGAGGATCCCCACAGACGCGGAGAGCTGTGGACACTGGCGGCTGACGAGAGAGACTCCATGAATGAAGTAAACGCCGTCGATGACTTGGTCTACAGTGACGAATCATACGTCTGGGTGCCCGATAACACGAACAACACCTATGGTAACTGCGAATACCCCGTCAACAAGCCCTATCACAGAATGGGGGGCTCGGGTACCGGGGTTGCAAGCAGCAATATCTTCACGTTTGGGCCCATCTACGAAGTTGGGCCTGACGAACCGTCTGGTTTCCACGGAGTTGACTTCGGGTGCGACGTCGGAAATCTCCCGGCACTGAGCGCTCTCCCCCAGTTCAAACAGCTCGGCGGCGTGTTTAGCGCCACCGCGATCCCGCACCCGGCGTATTCCAGCTTTGCGTCCGGGGACGCGATCCATACCGTGACGTGCAACTTCAGCGCGTTTTCCTCTGGAGAACCACCCGGGCCTCACACGGACAAGGCGGACAAGAGCATGACAATAAATATCCAGTACTTCCCCGAAAGCAAGCTCGGGCGCGCCGAGAAGACGCTCAAGGCCGCCTCCACGGTCGACACCCCGCCCGGGTTTGCATTTGGCTCCGAAGGCGCCCCCGTAGCTTTCCGGTTCAGCGCCACCGCCAATCCGTCGACGCCACAGTTCGAAAGTCCGCAGAAGAATGGCTGTCATAACGGCGGCTAGCGCTCGGCAACCTGTCAGGCGAGATCGCGCTGTGAGATCACGCCGAACTGAAGAGCGCACTCTGCGAGGCTGGCCCGCTTCTGGTTCTGGGGCAGCTCGCCCAACTCGAACTTGGTAAAGAGGGTACGCAGATGCATCTTCACCGCGTCGACGCTGAGGAAGACCTCGGCGGCGATCTGCTGGTTCGTCGCCGGAGACGCGAAGCTGCCGCCGTCCCGATAGGGTCGACAGAGCGCGATGAGAACCTGACGCTGGGTGTCGGTGAGCTGCCTGCGTGTGGGCTGTGCGCCGGGGAGCACGGTCTCCTGCAGAGACGCAGAGCTCGCGGCATTGTAGGCAAGGACCGTGCGCCCGATGCGAATACGGTCCCCGTCCTTAAGACGCTGACGACCATTGACACGCTGGCCATTCAGGAAGGTCCCGTTCGTAGACAGCCCGTCGTCAACAATCATCCATTCTCCGCCCACGCCTTGGAGTTCCGCGTGCAGACCGGAAACCTCGCTGTCCCACGGGATCGATAGATCCATCTCGGCACGACGACCCAGAGAGCGGGTGTCATCGGCACCGCCCGTGACGAACAAGCCAAGCGCCCCATCCTGGTCTCGGAAGGCGAGGAACGGCTTTCCGGCCCGTTCGGCTTCCAACAGTTGCTGAAGCTCACTCGCCGACAGCGAGTGCGGGGCAAGTGGATCGCCGGCCATGTCACCTTGAATTGGCATCAGATGTATACGACAGCCGGTTCCCACGGGCGCGCCCATGCCGAACTCCACGCTCTCGCTCGCGACGAGCCTCGGGAGCACACAACCGGGCAAGCTGATGATATATGGGGCGAGAACGCGAACACGGACCCTGTGCGAGTCGATTGAGCCCTAGACGCCTTCGAACAGCCGACGCTGACGCACATTCCGGCGCCCCCGTGCCCCGCTGGTCGGCTGTCGCGCTCGTTCTTGGTCTTGCTGTCCTCATCGTTCACTGGCCGGATCCGGGCGAATACATGGCCCGCTCGGCATCGGAGACGGCAGCTCCCTACGTGGCTGTGAGGGGCAACCGGCTCGTGAACGAAAGCGGTGAAACGGTGCGCCTGCTGGGCGTGAATCGCTCGGGGGCAGAGTACGAGTGCCTTGGAGGCAGACGTATCTTTGATGGCCCGTCAGACAGCGCGTCGGTGCAGGCGATGGTCGCGTGGCGAATCAACGCTGTGCGCGTACCCCTCAACGAGGATTGCTGGCTTGGTATCGACGGGGTCAGTGCGGCGGTCAGTGGCACCGCCTACCAGCATGCGATCGAGAGATACGTGGAAACGCTCGAGTCCCACGGAATCGTCGCCATCCTCGACCTGCACTGGGCGGCGCCCGCCAAGAATGTGGCCGCGGGTGAGTGGCCGGCACCGGACCTTGATCACGCGCCAAGCTTCTGGACTTCGGTCGCACGGGCCTTTGCGACGAACCACGGTGTGATCTTCGATCTCTTCAACGAGCCGTACATCACCTCGTGGTCGTGCTGGCTGAACGGATGCGCGGTGCGATACAAGCCGGCCCGCAAAACTGTGAGCTACGAGAGCGCGGGGATGCAGACGCTCGTGAACGCGGTCCGATCGACCGGTGCCAGCCAGCCGATCATGCTGGGCGGGCTCGACTACTCAAGTGAAGACAGTCGATGGCTCGACTTCGAGCCGGCCGACCCCGACCACCAGCTGATAGTCAGTTTTCATACCTACAACTTCGGCGCGTGCAAAGTGGAAGCGTGTTGGAATTCGACGATCGCGCCGCTGGCCGCAAAGCTGCCGGTCGTTACCGGCGAGATGGGCGAGAACGGCTGCAAGCAAACCTACATCGACGCCTACATGACGTGGGCCGACACGCACGGAGTGTCCTACCTCGGGTGGGCATGGGACGCGACCAACTCTCCATCTGGCTGGCGTTGCAGCGCCGGTCCCGCGCTGATCAAGAACTACAGCGGTACCCCCACGGCTTTCGGAGCCGGACTGAAGAGTCATCTCGCGAGGCTGGATCTGCTCCCTCTGGTGCCTTAGAGGCTTGAGATACCGATCAGCGCGGCGACCATGCCCGCGGCCACGATCACCAGCCCGGCGAGTGCAACTGCCCAGCGAATCGTGTCGACGCGGCCGGACGCGGCGCGCGCGGGCGCCGGCACGCGAGGCGCGGCAGCGAACGCGTCAGCAGGCGGGACGTCCGCAGGCTGCGGGTCTGTAGAGGGAGCTGCTTCGCCGGTTGCGACGACCGACCAGGGGTTCGCCCTCTGCAGGCCGCCGGCGGCAACGAGCGCCGCCTGCGCAAGGTCGCCGGCCGACGGATAGCGCTCGCTTGGATCCTTCGCCATCGCGCGGCGCACGACGTCGTCGAACTGGCGAGGCAGGTCGGGGCACAGCTCGACGGGCGAGGGTAGCGGGGCGTTGAGGTGGGCCAGTGCTTGCGGGCCCTCGCTCCAATGGGCGAACGGCGGCTCCCCGGTGAGGGTCTCGAACAACAGGCACCCGAGTGCGTAGATGTCAGAGCGCGCGTCCACGCGCTCGTTCAAGATCTGCTCGGGCGCCAGGTACTCGGCTCGCGCGATGATCGACCCCTGCCGCGTCAACCCGCCGACTGAGGCGGCACGCTTTGCGAGCCCGAAGTCTGAGAGGTAGACGTGATCTGCGCGGGCCAGCAGGACGTTGGAAGGCTTGACGTCGCGGTGCAGCATCCCGTGAGCATGGACCGCGTCGAGCGCCGCGCCCACCTGGCGGATGATGCGCGTGGCCCGCCGCGGCTCGATGCGCCCCTCGCCGGCAATCAGCGCATGCATGTCGGTGCCCTCGACAAGACGCATCGTGATGAACAGCAGGCCGTCCTCCTCGCCCGCATCGAAGATGGGAATGACGTTCGGGTGGTCGATCGCGGCCGCGATCTTCGACTCGCGCCGAAAGCGCTCGCGGAAGCGCTCCTCGCCGGAGCGCTCAGGGCGGATCAGCTTGAGGGCCACCGGGCGCTGAAGCGCGAGCTCCTCGGCCCGGTAGACAACCGCCATGTCTCCATGGCTGATGACCTCCTCGATACCGCACCCCGCGATGACCGAGCCAGGCGGGAGCTCGGAGGACAGCGCCTGCGGGTCGGCGGCAGAGACCGCCTCGGCGCGTGACCGCTTCGCCGGGTCCGCGACCGGATCAGCGGGGGCGGCGAGCGGGGTTGCCTGGACCGCGGGCGCGGGTGCTCGGCCGGCATCGCTCAACTGCAGCGTCGTCGTGCCGACCTTCACCAGGTCGCCCGCCTTGAGCAACTGCCGGCCGTTCACGCGCTCACCGTTTACGAACGTCCCATTGGCCGAGCCAAGATCCTCGATCGCGAGCCTGCCGCCTGCGTCGCGCACAACGCGGGCGTGGCGGCGGGAGAGCTCGTGGTCGTCGCCCAGCATCCCCTCTCCGCTCACCGCCCGCCCGATGACGAGCTCGTCTTTCAGCGTGAGCCGCCGGCCCGCGTCCATCCCGGCGAGGACCACCAGCTCCTCATCCGCCTCGGCGGGCACGCTCGGAGACTCGACCACGGCTGCTCCCGCCGAAGGCCGCAGCGTTTCCGCTGCGCCACCGAAGCGGTCGGTCACCTGGAGGATCGTTTTCCCCACCCGCACGACGTCGCCAAGGTCGAGCGTCCGCGGTGCCTCGATGCGCTCGTCGTTCACGAATGTCCCGTTCGCGGACCCGAGATCCTCGATCGTGAGCTCTCCGTTGACGCCGCGCGAGACCCGGGCGTGGGCGCGTGAGATCTCGGGGTCGCCGCCGAGCCTGCCGTCCTCGTCGGGCGCTGCGCGGCCGATCAGGAGGCCGGCCTTCACGGTCAGGCACGTCCCGCGCTCCCTGCCTTCGGTCACCAGCAGCTGCTCGCCGGCCATGCCGCAAACCCTACGCCGCTGCTGCGATATGCGCCAGAACGCCGGGCGTCGAGTCGACGCCGGCGGGTTCGCCGGTAGATAATGGCGACGTGTCCGCGAACCCTCCCGCCGACGCCCAGGCAGTCTCCGAGTTACTGGCTCGCGTCGAGGCCGAGCGTGCGGGGAGGCCGTTCCTCCTCTATCGGGATGGTGATGAAGTCCAGGAGCTGTTCTTCTTCGAGCCCGGCTCGGCGCCCGTCACGGTCGGCCGCCGGCCGCCGTCGGATCTCCTGCTGGACTGGGACGATCAGGTCTCGCGCGTCCACGCCCGCTTCGAGCTGGCCACCGACGGCTGGGAGCTCGTCGACGATGGCATCTCGCGCAACGGGACATTCGTAAATGGGGAGCGCCTGAGCGGCAGGTGCCGGCTGAACGACGGTGACACCCTGCGCTTCGGGACCACGACGATCACGTTCCGCTCGCCCGCGGGCGAGCAATCTGCCGCCGGAGCCGCGGAGGAGACTGCAGCGAGTCTCTCCAGCACCCAGCGCCGCGTCCTCCTGGCGCTGTGCCGTCCGTATGTGGGTTCGAGCCGGTTCGCCAACCCCGCCACCGACCAGCAGATCGCCGAGGAACTGTTTCTGTCCGTCGGTGTGGTGAAGACCCATCTCAGGGTGCTGTACGCGAAGCTCGGCGTCGAGGAGTCCTCCCAGAACGAGACGCGAGTCCGCCTGGTCGAACGGGCCTTCGCGGCCGGCCTGATCTCCGAGCGTGACCTCTAGCCGACGTGCTCGCTCCCGGGTCCACCTTCGCCGGATACGAGGTCGAGAGCGTCGTCGGCGCCGGCGGGATCGGGATCCTGTACCGCGCCCGCCAGGTGCGCCTGGACCGGCCCGTCGCGCTCAAGCTGGTCGAGGCCGATGCGGCGCGCGACCCCGTGATTCGGGAGCGTCTGCGCCGCGAGGCCAGAATGGTGGCCGCGCTCGACCACCCCAACGTCGTCCCGCTGTACGCGGCGGGCGAGGAGGATGGAAGCGTCTACATCGTCACGCGCTGGGTGGAGGGCACCGAGCTCGGCACGTTGATCCAGCGCGACGGCCCCCTGGAGCCGGCTCGTGCGGCACGTACGGCGGCTCAGATCGCCGCGGCGCTCGAGGTGGCACACGAGCAGGGGCTCGTTCATCGGGACATCAAGCCCTCCAACGTGATCCTCACGTCCGAAGACCACGTCTATCTCACGGACTTCGGGCTGGCCAAGCGAGCCGGGACGGCCGCGGGGCTGACCGGGGTGGAGCAGATGTTGGGAACCGTCGACTACGTGGCGCCGGAGCAGATCGAGGGATCAGAGCCCGCCGCGCTTGGCGACGTCTACAGCCTGGGTTGCGTGCTCTTCGAGATGCTCACGGGCGAGCCGCCGTTCGCGGGCCAGGGGGGCGGGATGGCGAAGATGTGGGCCCAGGTCAACGCCGAGGTGCCGTCGGTGCGGGAGCGCAGGCCAGACGTGTCCCCGGCGCTCGAGGACCTGACGCGGCGCGCGATGGCCAAGGCGCCCGACGCTCGTCCCACCGCGGCGGCCTTCCGTACGGCCGTGCTCGAGGCTGTGGGCGAGGCGCCGTGAGCCGTTGGCGCCTACGAGCAGGGGTCAAGCAGTTTTGTGGTGAGCATCATCCGTCCAAGCGCCACCCAGGCGGCGCCATAGTAGGTCGGGAACCGCCGATCGAGGTTTTCGGCGCTGGCCAGCAGCCCTTCTCGGGCGGCCCCTTCTCCCGCCGCATCCGCTGCACCGGCCGCGGCCACGAGCACGACGGGGTTCAGGACGTCACCGATCGGCTGACCGGAGAGCGTGTGTTCGACGGGCAGGTTGGTGGGGTCCGCTGAAGCGAACACGGGCCACGCCCTGGCGGCGATCCGCCCGCCGGCCGGATTCGGATCCTCGGCCATCCGGACGAGCGTCCGCACCGCGTCGAAGCCGAACAGTGGACGCGTCTGCGGTTCACTCGGCATGCCGATCGGCACGGGCTTACCACCCTCGAGCCTCGCCCAGTTAGGCGGTAGCCGCGAGGGAGGTTCCATCAATGTGCTGGTGATGGAGCGCGAGCTCGCAGCCAGGGCGCCCCAGCGCGGGTCGCCCGACGCGGCCTGCAGCGCGGCGAACGTGGCGGGCGAGAAGTAGCTGGGGTCGATGGTGATCGGCGTTTTGACTGCCCAGGGACCGGCCGTCAGCACCGGGGCGCCGTCGAACGAAGTGACCTCCAGCCGCATGATCGCGTCGCCCAACTGCAGTGCTTCTGCTCGCAGGGCGGGGCGGTGGAAGCGGCAAGCTGCCACCAGCAGCGCGCGGCTGGCGTCCAGGTCGGCGTCGGAGGCCGCTTCGGGTTCCACCACGCGACCGTCGCGCCAGAGGAACGAGAGCAGGCCGTCCGGGCGCCGGATGTTGTTCTTCGTCCATTCCCAGATCCTGTCGAAGCGCTGCGAGTCGCCGATCGCGGCGGCCAGCAACATGCCGTAGGCCTGTCCCTCGCCGACGGTGTCGCCGCCCTGGTCGATCCGTACGACCCGTCCTTCAGGAGTGGCGTAGCGATCCAGAAAGTGCACGGCGGCCGCTTCAGCCTGCTGCTGTTGCTGGAGGCTCGCCTGCGACGGCAGACCGGGGGCCGGGGCCGAGCTTGTGCCACTGGAGCTTGTCCCGCCGCAGCCGGCGAGCACGAGCGGCGCGAGCCCGCCCAGCGCGAGCGCTATGACGACCACATCGCGCACCGGCCGGCTCAAGCGACCGCCCCGACGGGCTCGAACGCCTCCGCGGTCGGAGCGCGCGGCTTCTGAAGCGCCGCCCAGCATCCGGTCATCATGATCGAGATGTGGACCACAGCGAAGGACACGTTGTTGATCGTGGCGGCGTCCGGGTTGGTTGCCAGACCGTAGATGCAGGCCGCGGCCAACACCCCCACGGCGACCAGCGCGGGCATCACCGCGGACGGCTGCCGGGCCTCGGCGCCCTGCTTGGGGGTCACGACGAACGAGCCTTTCTTTTTCAGCACCGTGTAGACCGTGGAGAGTATGTGGATCCAGAAGTTCGCGGCCGACAGCGTGAAGGCGGCGAAGGTGTAGGAGCCCGCGCCGGCAACCGCCGCCATCGTCAGCGCGACGGCGTAGTAGGGGACGAAGTGCAGCAGGAACACGGAAGCGTCGATGTGGCCCAGCGGCTGGCCGCCACCGAGCAGGCGAATGACCGGGAAGCACATGTAGATGAGGACCGTCCAGCCGGACAGGAAGTACACCCCCGAGAGCAGATACTGCGCCTTCAGCTTTAGCGGAAGCCGTGCTTTTAGCGCGCGCGGGATGCCCGATAGACAGCCCCTGGCCCAGCGCTGCTGCTGGGAGACGTAGGAGGCGGTGTCCTCGGGGCCGAGGCCGCGCGCCAGCACGTCCGGCACGTACACCGAGGACCACCCGCGCTCGTGCAGGTGAATCGAGAGCTCGAAGTCCTCGGTGAGCGAGTTCGTGGGGAATCCACCCACGCTCTCGAATGCCTCGCGGCGGAAGAGCACGTTGGTGCCGCAGCAGAAGACCGCGTCGAGCCCATCCTTGCCGCGGGCGATCGCCCCGAAGAACAATGCCTGCTGGGCCCACGACGCCGCGGCGATGCGATTGCCTTCGGTGTTGGCGTAGTACTGCGGCGTCTGCACGAACGCGACCTTGGGGTCATCCATCCACCCGAGTGTCGCCTCGAGGAAGCCCGGGTCAGCCACGTGATCGGAGTCGAACACGGCGATGAACTCGGCGGATGTCTTGGTCAGGGCGTGATTGATGTTTCCCGCCTTCGCGCCGGTGTGCTCCGCGCGGCGGATGTACCCGACGCCGTAGCGCGCAGCGAGATCGCGCATGGCGTCATCGTTCCCGTCGTCCAGCACATGGACCCTCACCTCCGCGCCCCGTAGGCCGACGGCGGCGGCCACCGTCAGGTCGACGATCTCCGGTGGCTCCTTGTACACCGGGATGAACACGTCGACGCTCATCCGCCTGCTCGGTCCGCGCTTCTCCCGCACGCGCTCGTTGGACACCGTCCACCAGAAGCCGAGCGCCTGCATCAAGTTGAAGAGCTCCGCGGCGATCAGGATCCCGTACAGGTAGGGCGTGCCGATGCGGTCCGGGTTGAGCAGCCAACCGAAGTACCAAATGGCAGCGGGCACGCCGAACACGATCAGGATGCGCACTCGCCGGCGCACGCTGTAGGAGCTCGGCACCGGCTCCCACGTCACCCGCCGAAGACGGACGTCCCAGGGCCGACTGCTCATTGAAACTCCCACACGAGCGTCTGCGCAGTGTTGAAGCGCCGCGAGAGCGTTCGGAAGTATGTGAGCTGTCCAACCACCTTGCTGGTTTGATCGAAGAAGAGCCTATTGTTCTGGAACGAGGCGAGCACGAACAGAGGGCTCCCCTCCGCCTGTGCGGTCACTGTTTCGTCGAGGGCGTGGCTGCGAAGCTCGGGCGCGTAGTACTCGAGCACGTAGCGCATGTCAGAGGGCTCGAACAGCACGACGCTGTCCGGTCCTGCGTTCGCCTTGATGTCTTCGATCGCGCCGCGGAAGTCGAACAGCCGAGGATTGCCCTTGTTCGTCTGTTGATCGACCAGGCCGATGAGCAACGTCAGAAGGATGCCCCCGGTGACCAGTAACTGCGCCCGCGGGCTTCGTATCCAGCCGCTCACGAGCCGCGCGACGAGCAGCAGCAACAGCGGCACGATGATCAGGAAGTTCCGCACCTCAAACAGCGAGGTGTCAAACGCGGACACGATGATCAGCAGCACGACTGGGGCGATCGCGACCGTGGCGAGGATCAGTGTCTGACGCGATCCGCCGCGGCCAAGCAAGACAAGCGAGAAAAGCAGGAACAACGGCCACGTCGCTGCCAGGAGCTGGGTCGTTCCATTCGGCTGATAGCCCCACAGCGCCCAGGCCATGTTCGCGAGCACGGCGTAGAAGGACAGCGGTTCATAGGTCCCGCTCGGCGAGCCGGCCGCAGCGGAGGTGACCTGATACTGGTGGTGCAGGAACACTCCGAGGGGCACGAGCTGCATCACGAGTATCGCCGCGGAATAGGCAAAGCCCAGCGCCAGTGGCTTGACAGGTTCACCGCTCCGTTTGCGGTGGACGAGGACCGCGACGAAGATCAGCTGCTGCACGCCGATCAGGAGCAGACCGAAGTAGTGCGACCACAGCAGCGCGGCGGTGGCGAGGATGTAGACCGCCCAGTTGCCCATCGTCCCGTTGCGTATCGCTCGCAGCTGCGTCAACAGGGCAAGCAGTCCGAAGAGGGTCGCAAACGTGTACATCCGCACTTCTTGCGAGTACCAGACGAGCAGCGGCGAGGCGGTCGCGAAGGTCGCTGCGATCAGCCCGGTACGGCGGTCATACAGCTCCCGTCCTAGCTCGTAGAGCGCAGGTATCACGAGCGTTCCGGCGATCAGCGTAGGAAGCCGTACTGCAAATTCGCCGTCGCCGAACGCGCGGATCGTAAGCCAGAGAGTCAGGTGGTAGAGCGGCGGCTGGCGGTCGTCGTTGTACAGGTTGCGGAACAGGGCGGGCAGAGAGAGGTTGGCCTGGTGGATCGTGATCGCCTCGTCCAGCCATATCCCCCGCGTCACGACCAGGCGCAACGCCAGTCCCGCGAGGATCAGCCCGGAGAGGATGAGCAGCGCGGTCTTGCGGCTCGTGTCCGGCTCACCCCGCCGGGGCAGGCGCCCACGCGGGCCGAACAGGTCAGCCTCGTGCGCACCCCGCAGGCGCTCGAAGAGCGTTCGCAATGAGTTGCCTTCAAGCGGCCTGACCGTGTGCACGGGACGGTGCCCTCTCGACGCGACTGAATGCTCGCGCCACTCTAACCGAGGTCAGGCGTTCCCTTCGCGCCGGATCTCGGGCAGGGCCGGGGTTGCTTCGCCGGCGCCGCACAGGAACGCTTCAAGCAGGTTAACTGCGGCATCCTGCTGAAGCGCGGCCGTATAAACGAGTGTGCCTGCTCGTGAGTGCACAGCGGCTGCCGCTGTCGTCTGCGCGCCGAGCAGCGTGCCGCAGAGGGCCGGTGCGGTTGCCGTTCCGGGCACGCTCTTGTTCAGCTCGCTGGGATCGAGCACGCCGCTGTAGATGCCGCTGTGGTCGTAGTCGGTGCCGTGCACAACGACGACGGCGTTGCCACGGCGAACCTCTTCGACGACGCTTTGCGACAGCTTGAAGGTACGCGTGTAGTGGATATTGCCCCCCGACAGGTAACGGGGGAACGCGAGAATGCTGGACGGGCTCGAGTCGCCGTGCGTGGTCAGCGCCACCACGGCCGGGCCGTAGTAGTTGATCCCGTCGGTCGTCGAGATCGTCAGATGGCCGTTGTGAAGGCGCGCCGCCGACGCCGGCGGGCACACGCCTTTGCCGCCCGCGTGGATATGCATCAGGTGCACGAGATCCTCGTTGTAGTCGAGCCCGCTCGTGGTCACCGTGACCACCGCCTGGTTCCCATTCAGTCGTATCGTCGCTGTGCCTGAACCGGTGACATGGTTCGTTGGCACCTCGCCCAGCGCGCTCGAGGACAGCTGGCCCGACGGACTGCCGGAGCCCGACGCCAGGATCACGACCGCAACGGCCGCCACGACGAGGAGCAGTAAGAGCCCCGCGTACCAGCGGCCGCGATGGGACGCTGCCTGGGGAGCGGGTCCGGCCTGCCCGCCGGGAGGTATCGACGCACCGGCTGCCTGCGCGGCGATCGGTTCAGGGCTGGGCGGCTCGCTCGGCGGAGGCGGAGGCGGGGGCGGAGGCTTGGGGCTTGAGCCGGTGCCCTCGTGCGCCGAGAGCCCGGTCGCGGCCGCGCTCTCTTGCCCACGATCGGGCGCAGGCTCGGAGCTCGCGGTCGTCTCGTGCGCGGACCGCGGCGTGGCGGTGACGTCGTCTCGTTCGCGATCGCCCGTGCCAGACGGGGAGCCCGTGGTCACGTCGGGGCGGTTGCTCGGCGGCTGCGCGCCGGAGGGCGGCGCATCGCGGCCGCCCGACCCGGGGCCGTCCTCGGCGCGGGCGGCAAGCGGAGCCAGCGGAGCCGCGGGGGAATCCGCGGCCTCGAAGGGCGCGCCCGTGATCTCGCTGACGGCAGGAGCGGGCGGCAGCGGGCGCGGCGCGCTCGTGCCGGACAGTACCGTCGGCGCGCTCACGGCGATGCCTTCCTCGGACGGCGTCGAGGCCGAGCCCTCCGGGCCCGCCTCGAGGGCGGCACGCGCCGCGGCGATGAACTCGTGGGCCGTCGCATAGCGGTCGTCGGGATCCTTTGCGAGGGCGCGACCAATCACATCGTCGATGCCGCGCGGCAGCTCACCCCGGACCGCACTCGGCGCCGTCGGCAGCTCCTCCACGTGGGCCCAGATCACCGCGGCGTCGAGATCCTTCTTGAACGGGACGCGCCCGGTGAGACACTCATACAGCACGCAGCCGAGCGAGTAGATGTCAGCGCGGCCGTCGATCGAGTTGCCCTGAATCTGCTCGGGGGCGATGTAGTCGATTGTCCCCACCAACTGGCCCGTCGCCGTGAGCCCGCTGCGCGAGCGCGCGTGCTTGCTGATGCCGAAGTCGGCGAGATAAACATGGTCGGGCTCGTCGTCGGCCCCGCGCTCGATCAGGATGTTCGCGGGCTTGACATCCCGATGGACCAGCCCGTGGCGGTGCGCGGCGTCTAGCGCGCGCCCGGCCTGGGCGAGCAGCGTCAGCGCCTGCGCCGGGGAGATGTGCCCCTGGTCCTTCAGCACGGCTCGCAGGTCGCGGCCGGCGACGTAGCGCATCGCGATATAGAGCAGACCGTCACACGGTCCGGTGTCGTAGATCGGGATCACGTTCGGGTGGTTCAGGGAGGCCGCGACACGCGACTCCTGCAGGAACCGCTCGCGGAAGAGGTCGTCTTCTGCGAGCTCGGGGTCGAGTATCTTGAGCGCGACCACGCTCCCAAGGCGCGGGTTCTCGGTCTCGAATACGACGCTCATCCCACCGCGTCCAAGGACGGATCGCAGCCGGTAGCCCGCGAAGTCCTCTCCGACCATCGGCAGCGAGGGGCTCATCACTGTCCCGGGCTTGTCGTGGCCGCCGGGGCGCTAGCGGCTCGCAACACGCCCCCGTGCGCTACGGCCACCACCAGTGGCCGCGAATGCGTGAGTGTTGCCCTTAAAGGAGCGCCTCGCACCATCCCGGAGCGGGCGATTGTATGGCATGGAAGCTTTCACATACAAGGCCGTCGCTCCCCACCGAGGCGGGTCGCAGCGCAGCTCAGGAACCGCCACCGAGGCGGTCGAGCTCGCGTTCGCGTTCAAGTGCGTGCAGCTCGAGCTGCTCCTCGGCGTAGATGATGTGCATCACAGCGTTGATCAGCGCAAGGTGGGTGAACGCCTGGGGAAAGTTTCCGAGCTGACGCCCGGTGTCAGCGTCGAGTTGCTCAGCGTAGAGAGCCAGCGGACTCGCATGCGAAAGCAGCTTCTCGCAGAGCCCGCTGGCGCGTGCCAGCTCCCCGATCTCCGCGAGCGCCGACACCAGCCAGAAGGAGCAGATCGTGAACGTGCCCTCATCGCTGGCGAAGCCGTCATCGGTCTCCTCGACGCGGTAGCGCAGGACGAGGCCGTCCTCGGTCAGCTCCTCAGCGATCGCCAACACGGTGGCGCGGATCCGCGGATCGTCCGCCGGCAGGAAGCGCACCAGCGGCATCAGCAACAACGACGCATCCAGAGCCTCGGTGTCGTAGTGCTGCACGAACACTCCGCGATCGTCGAGTCCGTGCGCGCAGATATCCGCGTGGATCTCCTCGGCCGCGGCCTCCCAGCGAGCAGCCGTCGCGTGGTCGTTGCGGATGCTGGCAAGCCGTGCTCCGCGGTCGGCGGCGACCCAGCACATCAGCTTCGAGAAGGTGAAGTGCTTCGGTTCGCCGCGCACCTCCCAGATCCCACGGTCTGGTTCACGCCAGTGCGAGAGCGCCGCCTCGACCTGGCGCTTGATGATCGGCCAGAGCCGATCGGGCAGCTGATCGCGTGACTTGGTGTGCAGGTAGATCGAATCGAGGACCGCGCCCCACACGTCGTGCTGATCCTGGTCGTAGGCACCGTTGCCGATACGCACCGGGCGCGCCTGGTCATAGCCGGACAGATGCTCCAACACCTGCTCTTCGAGCTTGCTCTCGCCACCGATCCCGTACATGATCTGCAGCTGTCCCTCCTCAGCCTCGGCAATGTCGGCGACGAAGTAGAAGAAGTCGTTTGCCTCCTCGTCAAAGCCAAGCGTGTACAGCGCCCACAGCATGAAAGTCGAGTCGCGAATCCAGCTGTAGCGGTAGTCCCAGTTGCGGTCTCCGCGCGGTGTCTCGGGCAACGACGTCGTCGGCGCCGCAACCATGGCTCCCGAGGGCCCATAGGTGAGACCCTTCAGCGTCAGCGCGCTGCGCTGCAGGTGCGAGCGCCAGGGGTGATCCGGGAACGTGCCGTGCTTGAGCCACTCCTGCCAGAAGCGACGCGTGGCCGCGAGCCGGGCCTCGGCCTCCTCGTAGCTCGTGGGCATCGAATGCGTCGCCCAGCCGAGCGCCACGAACGAGACGTCGCCCTCGTGCAGCGTCGTCCGCGCACGGGCCCGCGGCCCCTCGAAGCCCAGCCGCAGGTCGGTCACCAGCTGCAACTCGAGGTCCATACCCTCCGAGCGCGCAACCGCCTCGTTGTAGCCAGGGCCCGTGTAGGACCAGTCGGCGGCCAGTCCGCCATAGTCGAAGGCAGGCTCGCAATCGAGCTTGATCTCCGCCGAGCCCTGCACGCACTTGATCAGCCGCAGCAGCACATGGTCGGCATCGTGATCGGTCGGCGAGCGGCGGTGGCTGCGTGAGCGTTCGTTCTGGTGACGCCACGGCCCGATGCTGAGAGCGTCGCGCACGATCACCCAGCCCATGCGAGTCTCCCAGCTCGTCTCCAACAGCATCGTCCCCGGGATGTAGCGCCTCGCCGCTGGAACTCTGACATCGGCCGGACCGACGCGAAAGCCGCCGGCATCGCGGTCCAGAATCGAGCCGAATACGCTCGGTGAGTCCATCCGCGGTAGGCACAACCACTCGACGTTGCCGCTCGGCGCGATCAGCGCCGTCGTCTCGCAGTCGGACAGAAAGGCGTAGTCGCCGATCGGCGGAAACGGGCTGCTCCGGATCTCGTGCTCGGAGCGCCCGTGGGGTGCGTCCTTGGAGGCCCCATTCATGGGCACGCGATTCTGCTGGCGCGTATGACTCGTGTCAAGCTATCATCGCCCGATCGCGGTGGACTGACTCGACGTGAAACCTCAGACACAGCGCACCTCGATCGACGTGATCGCCTCGGCGCTCGAGCCATTGATACCCGATCTCGGTCGTCTCAGCTCGCCCGACGGAGCCGTCACGCTGATGCTGAGCGACATCGCCGACGCGAGCATCGCAGCCGAGGAGCTCGGTCCCGAGCGCTGGGAGCAGCTGCTGCGCGACCACGCCGTGCTCGTCGAGCGGGTGGTCGCTGATCATGACGGAGAACTGGTGAAGTCTGAGCGCGACGGCTTCTTCGCGTCCTTCAACAGTGCTCACGCCGGCCTCCACGCAGCGGTCGAGCTGCAACGTGCCTTTGCCGGCCCCGCCGGTGGCATCGAGGACCATGCCGTGGCCGTGCGCATTGGGGTGCACTCGGGTTTCGTGATCGCCAACCCCGACCAGCTGCTCGGCCGCAATGTCGTGCTCGCCAGTCGCATCGCAGCGCAGGCCAAGGGGGGCGAGATCCTGGTTTCCTCGACGCTCAAGCAGTACACCGAAGGGGATCCAAGTTTCGATTTCGAAGCTCACGGCGAGTACCACTTCAAGGGGGTCCTTGGCGAGCACGTCGTGTATCTGGTCCGCTCGCGCTAGCACGGGCACTGCACCAGCCGAGCGCCGTCTGCCGGAGCGCGCCGGGCTCGAGCGTTAGGTTGCCGGCATCGCCGCCGCTGCAGCGACCAAGCGCACGTATTCCCCGGCGCTCGTCGGCCGCCCGTCAGGATCCTTCTCCAGCGCGAGCAGCAGAGCTTCTGCGAACTGCGGCGACAGATCGCCGCGAAGGCGACGGGGGTCGGGCGGGTCGTCCTGTAGGTGAGCCCGCAGGATCCGCAAGCCCTGAGCCTCGGCGAACGGCGATTGGCCGCAAATGCACTCGTTCATCACGCAGCCGAGGGAGTAGATGTCGGCAGCCGCGCCAAGCGACTGGCCGCGGATCTGCTCAGGAGCCATGTACTCCATTGATCCAAGCGCCTGGCCGGGCAGCGTCAGCATGCTTGCCTGGGTGTCCTTGGCGAGGCCGAAGTCGGTTATGAACGCTTCGCCCCGCTCGTCGAGCAGGATGTTGGCCGGCTTGACGTCGCGGTGAACCATCCCGGCGGCCCACAACGCCTCCAGCCCTGCGGCGACACCCGCGCAGATGTTTATTGCGCTCGCCACGTCGAGTCGTCCGTCCCGTTTGAGCCTCTCCTCGAGTGAGAGACCGTCGATGAACTTCTGCGCCATGTATGGGATGCCCTGGTGCTCTCCGGTTGCGAGCACGGCTACGACATTCGGATGCTTGACCGTCTGGGCGATTCGAGCCTCACGGTGGAAGCGGCGCCTGAACGTTTCGTCGCGCGCGTAGTCGGCCTTCACGAGCTTGAGCGCCACTCGATTGCCATCGGAGTCCGTCGCCTCGTAGACCTTCCCCATCGCCCCTTCGCCCAGCAGGCGGCCCATGACGTAGTCGCCGATGCGGGTGTCGCCGAGAGGCTGGTCGGAGAACTGGTCGCTCGATCGCACTGAGTGGACCTGGTGGGAGTCGAACCCACTCCATTCGGGCTAAAGACCCGCTTGGCGCCAACCCGGCCAGGTCCGTTGACCCTAAAAACCTACCCCTCGGGCGTGGTCTTGGAGGCTCCCCTACCGAAGGGAGGGCTCCGCTGCGCGACCGTGGGGGCCCGATCGTCTCGGGCCCCCACCACTTGTGCTCAGACGCGGGCGAGCGGGGCTGCGGGCACAGTCTGCTCGTCGGGGTCGATGGCACCCAGTTGCTTGATCGCGAATTTGCCCTCATCCGACGGGGTTAGGACGCCTGAGAATTCCACCGGCTGCCTACAGGCGAGTCCTAGTCGTGTCGATAAGTCGTTCGAATGCGCGTTACCAAGTCAGCGGACAGCGAGACGGCGCCGCCAGTCTCACGGGATCCCCTATCGTTCTTGCCTGGCGTGAGCGAGTGCCTCGGGTACTACGTGTACGCCCTTTGTGATCCCCTGGAGCACGACGATATTTTTTACGTCGGCAAGGGAAGCGGCGATCGCGTCTACCAGCACGCCAGACATGCGAAGCACGTCGACTCGTCGAAGACAGAGGATCAATTGAAGCTCACCCGCATCCGCGAGATCCACGGCGCGGGACTCGATGTCGGCGTCGAGATCATTAGGCACGAGCTGGAAAACGAGGACGAGGCGTTTGAGGTGGAGGCCGCAATCATCGACGTGCTCAGAATCGCTGGCTTCGCGCTCACAAATGCCGTCTCCGGTCATGGTACGAAACGCGGCTGGCGGCCCCTCGAGGACATTCTCGCTGAGTACGTCGCCGAACCGGTGAAGATCAGGTCCGAGCATCGAGTACTTCTGATCCGGCTGAATCGCGCGCAGTGGCTCGCGCCGGGAGATCTGTACGAGAAGACCCGGGCCTCGTGGAAGGTGGCGCCCGAGCGGCGAAAGCCCGAGTGGGCCTTTGCTGTCTACGACGGGATCGTGCGCGCTGTATTCAAGATCGAGAGCTGGGAACGGCCGCCGAAGGAGGTTCTCGAAGGTAATGGTTTTCAACGCTGGGACTTCAATGGGGTGCCCGACGTCGCCATGGAGGAGCTCTACATCTGGAAAGACGTGAGCGGCTATTTGCCTCGCGGCGCCCAAAACCCCGTCACGTACGTCAACTGCGGTTAGTCCGCGCAGGCACACGCGCCAAACCAGTTTCGTGCGTTCTGGATTTCGATCCACAGACAAGGAGCCGGGGACGGCCACTCCTAAGCCTGGATCCACCGATTCCATCCGGCGCTGAAAAGAAGATGACCTCCT
>Ga0209038_10000229_pt1 | contig 18270 bp, 17 predicted proteins | sample BogFormECP03_OM3_FD_188237 | JGI IMG/M metagenome (GOLD analysis project Ga0209038, IMG submission 188237) | Bog forest soil microbial communities from Calvert Island, British Columbia, Canada - ECP03_OM3 (SPAdes) (version 2) | ecosystem: Environmental > Aquatic > Freshwater > Wetlands > Bog ...
GCGGGGCCGGCGGGGAAGTCGCTGGACGTCAACCGCGCCACGCCCATGTCCACGCGACAGCTGAAGGGGCCGGTGATCGTTGGGCGGATCGTGCCGGCCGCGGTGTGGATCGCGAAGGTGTCCTCGTCGGTCCAGCCACGCCGGCGCAGGTAGAGGATCGCCTCGCGCGCCCCGTTTCCGGACAGCTCGGCCTCGGAGCCGTCGGGGTTGAATATGCGCAGGTCGGCGACGTGCGTGGGGTCCCGGGGCGGGGAGAGCTCGAGCACGCCATCTGCGAACACGCCGAAGTGCCCCTCGCACAGGCCGCGCACGCGTGCCGGCGTGAGCTCAAACGGGAGCTCGTCGCGTTCGAGGATGAGGTAGTCGTTCCCCAGTGCCTGCCACTTCTCGAATCTCATCGAACGCGGGAGTCTAGGTGTAGTCCCTCGAGGAGCTCCCCTGCGACATCGCCGGGGTCACGGCCGGTCACGTCGATCACGCGCACGCCTGCGAGCTTGCGCATCCAAGTGAGCTGGCGGCGGGCGTAGTTGCGGGTGCGGCGCTTCATCTTCTCCACATCGCCCGCGAGCAGCTCCTGGAAGCCGAGCGCCTTGCGGGCGGTGTCCGAGGCGCCGGCGGCGTGGGCGCGACGCACCTCCTCGCGCACCCCCGCCGCGAGCATCTCCTCCACGCGCGCGTCGATGAGCGCGTACAGCTCCTCCCTGTCCATCGTCAGCCCGGCGAGCAGCGTCGGATGGCGCAGGTCGGCGCTCCACAGCTGCGAGGGCTCCTCCAGGGGCTCCAGTTCACCTGCATCCAGCAGCTCCAGTGCGCGCACAACGCGTTGGCGGTCGTGTGGGTCGATCCCCTCGGCCGCCCAGGCAGCGTGGCGCGCGAGCAGGGCATGCAGGGCCGGCGCTCCCTGCTTCTGCAGCTCGGCCGTCCAGTGCTCGCGGGCGCCCTCCGCCGGCGGCCGGCGCAGATCGAGTTCGGCAAGCGCCGCGCGCAGATACAGGCCGGTTCCGCCGACGACGATCGGGCGCCGTCCCGAGCGAAGCAGATCGTCGATCTCGGCGTGTGCGAGCTCTGCGTACTGGCCGGCGCTGAAGGTGGCGTCGAGTGGTAGGAACGAGATCAGGCGGTGTTCGAGTCTCGCGCGCTGCGCCGGTGCGGCCACACCGGTGAGGATCTCCAGGCCCGCGTACACCTGCAGCGCGTCCGCTGAGACGGCGACCGGATCCTCGCCGCGCGCGCGCATCATCTCAGACAGGGCGACAGCGATCGCCGTCTTGCCCACGCCGGTCGGACCGAACACGGCGACCAGCTCGGGCCTTGAGGTGCCGGCATCGGGCATGGGGGCAGTATTGCCGCGAACGAAACCCGGTCGGCAGCGCGCGCGGCGAGCCTACGTTGACATAGGCTCTTCGAACGTGCAGGTATCCGGCTCAACCGTGCTCATCACGGGCGCCAGCGGCGGCCTGGGCCAGGCGATCGCGCGGGCGCTGAGTGACTGTGGTGGAGACCTGATCCTGACCGGACGGCGAGCCGACGTGCTCGAGCCGCTCGCCGAGGAGCTCCAGGCGCGCACGCTCACCGTCGATCTCAGCTCGCCCACCGAGATCGATCGCCTCCTCGAGCAGGCCGGAGAGGTCGACATCCTGATCGCCAACGCCGGCATACCCGCGGCGGGACGGCTCGAGAGCTTCACGCGCGATCAGGTCGATCGCACGCTCGATGTCAACCTGCGCGCGCCGGTGTTGCTTGCGCATGGACTCCTCCCGGGGATGCTGGACGCGCTCGCGGGCATCTGCTGTTCATGTCCTCAATCGCCGGCAAGACGACCGTTCCCGGCGCCCCGCTCCACCACACGACGAAGTACGGCCTGCGCGGGTTCGCGGCCGCCCTGCGCACTGACCTGCATGACAGCGGCGTTGGCGTCAGCTGTGTCTTCCCCGGCTTCATCCGCGACGCGGGCATCTTCGCTGACTCCGGCGCCAAGCTGCCCCCGGGCGTGGGTACGCGCAGCCCTGAGGATGTCGCGCAAGCGGTGCTCGATGCGGTTGAGCACAACCGCGGCGAGGTCGATGTCGCCTCACTCGCCCAGCGCGGCGGCGCGGTCATCGCGGGGCTCGCGCCGGACATCGCAGCGAACGTTGTGCGCAGGCTTGGTGGCGCGCAGATAGCGCAGGACATGGAACAGACCCTCCGCGACAAACGCTGAGCGCCATACGGCGCGAGGCGGGCGGGCGCCGCTCCCTGCTCAGAACAGGGAAGCCTGCGGAGGGAGAGTTCGCGGGCGCTCCTCGGACGCCCGGACCGGGGGCTCGAACCGGCTTGAGCCAATGGGGACTCTCCCGCGGCGGACCATCCGGGCGAGACGCTCGCGTTCCTTCTGCGGGGCGTAGGCGCCGCGACGGTAGAGCTCCTCATAGCGTGCCACGAGATCCGGGCGCTGGGCCTTGAGCCAGTCCATGAAGACCTCACGGACCTCCCCGCGCAGGTGCAGGGCCACGCCGCCGATGGTCGTCGCCCCCGCCGCGGCGGCCCGGTCAAGCAGCTCCTCGACCTGCTGCGGGGAATCGTTGATGCCAGGCATCAACGGGGCGATCAGGACACCGGTCGGGATCCCCGCCCGGTTGAGCTCCGCCACAGCCTCAAGCCGTGCCCGTGGGTTGGGCGTGTGCGGCTCGGTGGCCCGCCAGGCCTTCTCATCGAGCGTCGGGATCGACAGGCACGCGCTCATGCTCGTGCGGGCCGCGATCTCGAGCATCAGCGGCAGGTCGCGCAGCAGCAGCGGCGACTTGGTCAGAACCGAGCACGGGTTGGCGGCATCGCGCAGCGCCTCCCAGATCCCCTGCATCAGCCGGTAGCGGCCCTCGACCCACTGGTAGGGGTCGGTGTTCGTCCCCAGCGCGACGTGCTCGCCCTTCCAGGAGGGGCGCGCAAGCTCGACGCGCAGCACCTCGGGGGCGTTCACCTTGACGACGATCTCGCGCTCGAAGTCGCGCCCGGCGTTGAAGCCCAGATACGTGTGCGTGGGGCGAGCAAAGCAATAAATACAGCCGTGACTGCAACCTCTATACGGGTTGATCGTCCAGCGAAACGGCATGCGCGAGCTCGCAGGTACGCGGTTGAGGATCGAACGTGCGCGCACCTCGTAGAAGCGGGTCTCGAGCGCCTCGGGGGCGTCGAAGCGCCGCACGATCGCTTCGTCGCGGTAGCCGGGCAGATGTTGCTGCTCCTCCTCGCCAAGTGTCAGGTTGCTCCAGCGCACGAACATATGTTCGCATACCCGTCAGACATGCGCCGGCAGACAACACCGATATGCAAAGCACAAACTGTTCGCTATGTGGGGAAGTTCAGGAGTCGGCCGCCTCGCTGCGGTGCTATGCCAAGTGCAGCTGGAAGGCACGTCGATCGACAGATGGAGACATGGCCGATGGACCTTGAGACGAGAGACAAGCCCGCGGTGCGGCGCACCCGGGACGTGCAGCGCGAACGGGTGGCCGCGCTCCTTGCCGAGCAGCGGCTGCGAGAAGAGCGCGCCGGCCTTCGCCGTCGGGTTCGCCGCGGCGCCGGTTGGCCCGAGGCGCGAGAGGCGGAGGCGGGCGAGCCGTGGGGGGCCGCTGACCCCTGACGCAAACACTTCACCCCTTTTTTGGCTCTGGCAAGCCAAATCCGCCGCACCCTTACAAACCCCCTACAAACATCTACTGTCGCGCTTAGACGAGCGTACGGGTACGCTTAGGCCCAGGACCCACGATTGCTTGCAGAAGCAGTCAATCGACCAAGGAGGTCCATGCTCATGACCATATCCAGAATTCTCGGCGCCACGATGGTGGCCGGCGCGCTCGCGACGACCGGCGCAGTCGCAGGGATCGCCGGCGCGGCGGCGGCACCCAGCAGCACGACCAGCGCCGCGACGACGACGCAATCGACGACCCCGACGACCCCCCCTCCGACGCAGAAGTCGGGGGCGCCGCCGGCGGGGGCGCCCGGGAAGCACTCATGTCCGAACATGGGCTCCGGGTCCGGCGGAGGCGCCGGTTCGACCGGCAGTTCCGGGTCGAACTCCGGCGCCAGCTTCCCCGGAGCGGCGGCCGGAGCCAGCTACCAGTAGGCGAGTCTCAAGGCCAGCCATCGCACTCGTCGGTGGGCGTCCTTCCCCCGGAGGGCGCCCATCGATGGGGCGGCTGGCTCACGCAGACAAGCGTCCGCACAAACGTACGTCCAAGTCCGCAAAGGAGCAGTAATCGTGCGGGCGGGTCGAGCCGAGCCAGGACCGATGGAACCCGCCGGGCCTTACTCCGACTTGGCGAGCACGAACTCGAGGTCGTGGCTCTGCCGTGACGATTTCGACCGGCTGCGCCTGCTTGACATGGAGGAGCGCGTGCGGCCCGCCAGGCAGAAGACGTTTGGGATCCTCACGCTGGCGCTGATCGCCACCGGCCCGTGGCTGGGGTGGTGGCCGCTCCTGTGCCTGGCCCCCGGGCTGGCCTGCTTCGCCTTCGCAGACAGCCTCATGCCCCGCGTCGCCCGCCCGGAGTTCGTGATGTTCGGCGCGTGGATGGTGAGCGAGGCGGTGATCGCAGGCGCGGTCTCGCTGAATGGCGGCCCCACGGTGCCCACCCTCTCCTGGATTGCGATCCCTGTCATCACGTTGAGCTCGCGCTTCTCATTGCGCGGCGTGTTCTTCGGGGTCGCCTACAGCATGGGCCTCGTGCTGGCCGTGGCCTTCGGCGTCAACTCGCAGGCCGTCGTCGCCGACCCGACGCTCGTGATCGCGCCGTTCGCGCTGGTTCTGTGCGTGGCTCTGCTCACGATCCCGCTGATGCACTCCGACATCCAGCACCGCAGCGATGCGGTGATCGACCAGCTCACCGGACTGCTCAACCGCAAGGCGCTGACCACGCGCATCCCCGAGCTCGCCCAGCAGTCGCAGATCACCGGCGAGCCGGTCGGCCTGATCGTCGGCGACCTCGATCACTTCAAGAGCATCAACGACGTCAACGGGCACGCGGCGGGCGACGCGGTGCTCAAGGAGGTCGCCTACACGCTGCGTAAGCAGCTGCGCGCCTTCGATCTCGCCTACAGGCTGGGAGGCGAGGAGTTCTTGATCCTGCTGCCGGGATCGGATCGCGAGAACTCGGCAGATCTGGCCGATCAGTTGCGTGAGGCAATCTCAGTCGAACGCCTGGGCGCCGTGCCCGTCACCATGAGCTTTGGCGTTGCCGCGTCGACGCGGGGCGAGACCTTCGATTACGAGGCGCTGTTCGCCCACGCCGACGCCGCGCTCTATCAGGCCAAGCAGGGTGGGCGCGATCAGGTCCGCGTGCACGGGCAGGAAGCTGCGTCGGTCCCGGCGATGGCCTGAGTGCCGGCGCCTCACGCGCGGGTGGTTTGTCCCGCGCGAGTCAGCAGCCGTTCCTCTCCTGACAGGGTCTGGCTGGTGGCGGCGGTGATCTCCACGTCGGTCAGCTCCCCCGGCCCGGCCAGGCCGCTGAAGTTGACGACCTTGTTGTGGCGGGTTCGCCCGCGCATGCGCTCGGGGTCGGTGCGCGAGGCGCCTTCGACGAGCACCTCGACGGTGCGCCCCAGAAAGCGCTGTGCACGCGCGAGCGCGTTGCGCTGGACGATCTCAAGGAGCCGTTCCATCCGCTCCACCTTGACGGGATGAGCTATCAGGCCGTCGCTGATGTCCGCCGCCTCGGTGCCGCGCCGCGGGGAGAAGATGAACGTGAAGGCGCTGTCGTAGCCGACCTCGTCGACGACCTCGAGCGTCTGCGCGAAGTCCTCCTCGGTCTCGCCCGGGAAGCCCACGATCACGTCCGTCGTGAGCGAGGCGTCGGGGACGTGCTCGCGGATCAGGGCGACACGGTCCAGATAGCGTCCGCGGTCATACGTCCGGCGCATCGCCTTCAGGATCCTGCTGGAGCCCGACTGCAGCGGCAGGTGGATGTGCTCGCACACGCTTGCAAGCTCGACATGCGCGCGGATCACATCCTCGCGCATGTCCTTCGGGTGGGGGCTCGTGTAGCGGATGCGCTCGATGCCCTCGACGCGATCGAGCACGCCGAGGAGCTCGGCAAAGCTGGAACGGCCCGGCAGATCGCGCCCGTAGGAGTTGACATTCTGGCCGAGCAGGGTCACCTCGAGCGCACCGTCTGCGGCCATCGCCTGCACCTCGGCCACGAGCTCACCCGTCGGTCGGCTGACCTCCCGCCCGCGCGTCGAGGGGACGATGCAATAGGAGCAGGCGCAGTTACAGCCGACACTGATCTGCACCCATCCCTGGAACGGGCGCGCGCGGCGCGCGGGCAGATGCCCGGTGAAGCCCTCGAACTCGAAGTAGCCCTGGGCGGTGAGCGAGTCGCTCGTCAGGAACTCCGCGAGCTTGTGCACCTGGCCTGGCCCGAACGCGACATCGACGAACGGGAAGCGTTCGAACACCTCCTCCTTGAGCGACTGCGCCCAGCAGCCACCCACTCCCACCACACGCTCGGGCTGCTCGCGCTTCAGCCGCCTGGCCTCACCCAGGTGCGCGATGAAGCGGCTGTCGGCGGACTCGCGGATGGAGCATGTGTTGAACAGGATCAGCTGGGCCTCCTCCCGCGCCGGCGTCTCGGTATAGCCAAGCGACTCGAGCATGCCCCGCATCCGCTCGGAGTCGTGCTCATTCATCTGGCAGCCGAACGTCGTGAGGTGGTAACGCTTCATCTCAGGGACAGTGCGGGAATCCGGGCGCATCCAGCGATCATACGGCCCCTGAGGTCGTCCGCCTGACGATCTCAGGGCCCGTGGCGAGACCGTGCTCGTGGCGGCCGAGACGCGGCAACTGAGAGTTGTAGGGGGCTTGTAAATCCGGCTTGACGGGAAAGGGTCCCCCGTCTACACTCGCCGCTCATTTTCGCCCATCAGAAAGGGCGAAAGCAATACCGGGGAGGTGGCGGTCGTGATGATGAGCACGATTTTCGTCGGGATTACGCGGAAGACGTCGGCCCTCACCGGCGCGCTTGCGCTCGTGGCAACGCTCGCGGTGCTGCTCGTGTCGGGCGCGAGCCCTGCGAACGCGCAGGTCAACGAGACGCCGAGCCCGTTCTTTCAACAGGTCCAAGCGGCGATCTGCAGCGTGCTCCGATCGCTTCCGACGATCAACGAGTCCTCGGGCGCTACCGACCCGCTGGGCGTGCTCATAGAAAACGTATGCGGACCGGTCAGCGAGTAAGCCGGGCGTCGTCCGCTCGCAACCTGAGGATCCTCAGACGATCTAGCGGCTCGCTGGCCAAGCCAGGCAAGGACGCAGGGAGCGTGGCGTACAACGTACGCGAGCCGGCACCGACGGCGAAGCCGTTGGTGAGGACACAGCCTGGCGCCGTGCCAGAGGGTCGCTAGGCGGCCGCCACCGCCGGTTCGCTTGCTATCGGCGGTGGCGTGTCCTTGTCGCGATCGATCGGCGTGACGAGGTTCTGGCCCAGGCCCATCGCCGCATAGATCTTGTCGTTGATCTCCTTCGCCAGCGCGGGGTTCTGATCCAGGTGCGCCTTGGCGTTGCCTCGCCCCTGGCCGAGGCGGTCGTTGCCGTAGGAGAAGAACGAGCCGGACTTGGAGACGACGTTGTGCTCGAGGCCCAGGTCGATCAGGCAGCCCGAGGTGGAGATGCCCTTGCCGAACTCGATGTCGAACTCGGCCTGGCGGAAGGGTGCGGCGACCTTGTTCTTGACGACCTTCACCCGCACGCGGTTGCCCACCGCCTCGGTACCGTCCTTGAGCGTCTCGATGCGCCGGATGTCCAGGCGCTGGGACGCGTAGAACTTCAGCGCGCGACCTCCCGGCTGGGTCTCGGGTGAGCCGAACATGACCCCGACCTTTTCGCGGATCTGGTTGGTGAGGATGCAGAGGGTCTGCGTGCGGTTGAGGTTGCCCGCGAGCTTGCGCATCGCCTGGGACATCATGCGCGCCTGGGCCCCCACTGTCTGGTCGCCCATCTGGCCCTCGACCTCCACGCGCGGGGTCAGCGCGGCGACGGAGTCGATCGCGACCACGTCGACGGCACCGGAGCGCACGAGCATGTCGGCGACCTCGAGGGCCTGCTCGCCGTAGTCGGGCTGTGACACGAGCAGCTCGTCGATGTCGACGCCGATCTCCTTTGCGTAGAGCGGATCCATCGCATGCTCGGCATCGATGAACGCGCACACTCCGCCCAGCTTCTGCGCCTCGGCGAGCACGTGGTAGATCAGCGTAGTCTTGCCTGAGGACTCCGGGCCGAAGACCTCGACGATGCGCCCGCGGGGCACACCGCCGATCCCGAGCGCCAGATCGAGCGACAGCGCACCCGTGGGGATCGCGTCGCAGCGCACCTGGGCGCCCTCGTCGCCCATGCGCATGACCGTGCCCTTGCCGAACTCGCGCTCGATCTGCGTGAGCGCACCTTGAAGGGCGGCATCGCGCGCCCTGGCGGCCTTCTCCTGGTCGGTCACGGACATGGTCTTGCTCCTCTGGTTGAGATGAGCTGAGCAACATAGAGGGCGTTCCGGACGGAACAGTTGTTCGCATCGCACCGCTTTCGAGCCCATATCGAGGGGCTTGTCCTTCCGTTCTTCGTCCATGGTCCTCGGCCGCGCTCACCCACGCGGCGCGTTTGGACGATGACATCCGTACACGACCCTCTCAAGACCCGGAGACCCCTTGCCCACCAGCCTCCCCAGCCGAAGCCTCACAGCCGTCCTCGCCTTGGCCCTCTCGATCGTCGCGATCGTGGCCGTGCTCGTGCTCTCGCCGCAGGCGCTGGCCCACGGACACAAGGCCGCCTGCTCGTCCTCCGCGACCCATTCCAAGCACGGCGCCCGTGCCTGCGTCCAGTCCAGGCGCGCCGGCGGGTCTCACAAAAGCAAGGCCCACGCCCGGCCCAAGGTCAAAGGACATCATGCCAAGCACGCGGTCACGACCAAGAAGACCGTGAAGACGAAGGCGAAGGCACCGACGGGCACGATCCAGACGCCCGCGGTCTGCGAAGACGGCAGCCTTCCGGTCAGGGAAAGCGACGGCTTCTTCTCCTGCGATGACGAATCCGAACCGGGCTGCGAAAACGGCTCCACCCCGATGCTGACGCCCAACGGAACGAAGCTGATCTGCGGCCCGGCCCCGAAGGGCGCCCCCGAGGCCCCCGAAGCGGCCTGCGAAGACGGCAGCACTCCCAGCAAGGGGCCCAACGGCGTCTTCTCCTGCGACGACGAATCCGAACCGACGTGCGAAAACGGCTCGGAACCGACGCTCTCGAGTAACGGGTCGACGCTGCTCTGCAACGTCTCGACGAGAGAAAAGAACGCCGGCTGAGCAGCAGCGGCGGTCACGCCCAGGCGGGCAGATCGCACGTCGCCAGCGCCTCATAGCTGGCGCCCTCTCCTGACAGCCACGAGCGGTAGAGGGTCAGCGAATGCGGGTTGAAGCGCAGCTGCGGCGTCGGCGGCAGGGCGAAGCTCTGAGCCGGTTGGTCGGGGCCGCTCTCGGTGCGCCCGCGCGTGCGCGCGACCGTGATGTGCGCCCGGAAGCGCCTGCGCTCGGGCTCCCAGGTGCTCGCCTCGGAGATCGCGCGGGTCACCGCGGAGTGCAGGCGGGAAAGCTCTCCCGCGTCGTCGTGAATCGCAACCGCCAGCGATCGCGGGCGGGCTCTCGGAAGCCACAGCGGAGGGCCCACCTGAAGCTCGCCAACCTGTGTGGCGCATTCGCCCAGCGTCGAGCCGATCGCCATGATCTCTGCGACCGGGCGGCTGCCCAGGAAGCAGAGCGTCAGGTGGAGTAGGTCGGGGTCCAGCAGGCGCAGCGTCGGGTGAGCGACCGTTGGCCTCGCCGCCGCCGCGGTGCGGGCCCACAACGCCAGCTGCTCGCGCACCGCCAGGGGCGGGTCGACCGCCACGAACAGCCGGGCTCTGGCTCCGCCGGACATTCCAGAGCGATGCTAGAGGGCGCTCATCAGTCGTTCAAAAGCAGCCGCCGGATCAGGTGCATCGCCACCGTCGTGGCGCGATCGCGCACGTCGCTTCGCCCGCCCGGGAGGTTGACCGAGCGGGTCACGCGCACCTCGCCGGGCGCCGCCACGCTCAGCCACACGAGCCCTACCGGCTTCTCCTCGCTGCCGCCGCCCGGGCCGGCCACGCCGGTCACGCCCACTCCCACGTCCGCACCCAGCTGCGCCCGCGCCCCGTCGGCCAGCGCTTGCGCCACCTCGCCCGAGACCGCTCCGTGCTGCTCGATCAGCTCCTGCGGGACGCCCGCGTGGGAGACCTTCACCTCGTTGGAGTAGGCCACGATCCCGCCCTTCACATACTCAGAGGCGCCTGCCGGATCGGTCAGTCGCGCCACCAGCAGGCCGCCCGTGCACGACTCGGCCGTGCCGATCGTGAGCGTCCCGCGCAAGAGCGTCGCGACCTGGTCGTCGACGGTGCTGCCGTCCAGTGAGAACAGCGTGTCTGAGTGGCGCTCCTTGAGGACCTCCTCGAACGCGTCATAGACGGGCTCCTCGCTCGGCTCATAGCGGGTCACCACCTCGATCTCGCCCCGTTTCAGGCAGGTCGTGATCTCCAGGTGCTCAAGCGCCACTCCTTCGCGCTCGGCCACGCGCAGCGTCTCGGCGATCTCCGACTCGGGGATTCCGAACAGCCGCAGCGTCCGCTGGCGATAGGTGCCCGCGCCCACGAGGGCGGCGCGCAGCGCATCGGTGTTCAGGGCCTGCTCCCACATCGGGCGCAGCTCACGCGGGGGCCCCGGTAGCACCACGACCGTGGGTCCACGACCGGGCGAGCCCGGCGGCGGCTGCTGCCGGCTTGCCGCCTCGATCCCGGCCGGCGGGACCACGAGCCCCGGAGCGGTGCCGACGGGCTCGAGCACCGTCGCCCCCACGGGCACCGTGGCCTGCTTGCGATTGGCCTGCCGGATCGCGTCGCGATCGATGTTCGGCCAGCGTTTCATCAGCGGCTTGACGATCTCGGCGATCCGCTCTGACAGCGCCTCATCAAGCTCCATCTCGCGGCCCTGGAAGCCACCCACCACCTCGGCGGTCAGATCGTCGGCGGTGGGTCCCAGCCCGCCGCTCGTGAGCACGATGTCCATGTCCCGCTCGGCCAGGAACCGCAGTGCCTCGCGCATGTCCTCGGGACGGTCGCCCACGATCACCGTGTACGCGTGGTCCACCCCCAACTCGCGCAGTCGCTCCGCGAGCCACGGCCCGTTACGATCGCTCACCCTGCCGCCGAGCACCTCGTTGCCCGTCACGACTATGCCCGCGCGCAGGCTCACGTGCAGGTCGGCAGCTGGCCCGCCTGCAGCGGATGGCGGCCGAAGGCCTTCGTGATCGAGTATCCGATCGCTTCGCTGGATGGCGGGACGGTTTTCGCCTTACCGTCCACGAACATCGTCACCGAGGCGTTGCCGAGCGTGATCTCAAAGTGCTTGGCGTGGTAGGTGGGGGTGCTTTCGCCGGGCTGCAGCTCGGTGCCGGGGATCAGCTTGCGCCCACCATCGCCGATCAGGCACACATACACCGTCGCGGTCGCGTGCAGCGACAGCGCCACCTCATCGGAGCGCGCGGCGGTGCCGGTCGAGCTCGGTGCCGCGCCGCGGGCGTGAGCGCTGTGCGCATGGCTGGCCGAGACCGTCGTGCCCGCCGGCGGCGAGGAGCTGCCCCCGCCTCCCGCGACCAGTCCGACGATCAGCAGCACGATCACCACGCCGACGACGCCCACGAGTGCCATGTAGCCCCGAGAGGGGCCGATTGGAGATCGCCCTCCCCCGGGCGCGCGCGAGCGCCCGCGCTGCGGACTCGACACGATCGGCTCGAGCGACGCCTCGCTCGGGTGCTCGTAGTTCAGCCGGTACTCCTCGACCAATGCCTTGGCGTCCAGCCCCAGCGCCTGAGCGTAGGTGCGCAGAAAGCTCTTCACGAACGTCGGCCCGGGGAGCAGGCCCCACTCCTCGTTCTCGAGCGCGCGCAGGTACTTGGCCCGGATCTTGGTCTTGGCCTCGATCTCCGAAACGTCGATGTGGGCTCGCATTCGCGCGTCGCGCAGCGTCTCACCGATCTCTGCCATGGTGACTTTAGGCTAGTCGCTCGCGGTCACCGCGGGGTCCTCCAGCGCGGCCAGCACCCGCGGCAGGTCGGCCTCTGTGATCAGCACCTGCCTGGGCTTTGACCCTTCATAGCCGGAGATCACTCCGCGCCGCTCGAGCATGTCGATCACGCGACCCGCGCGCGTGTATCCGAGCCGCAGGCGCCGCTGCAGCATCGAGGTCGAGGCCGTCTGCATCTCCGCCACCAGCCTGATCGCGTCGGCGAGCATCGGGTCCTCGTCGGGGTCAAAACCGTCAGCACTGCCCTCGGAGGGCTCGGGCTCGACCTCCTCGAGGAGCTCCTCGCGCAGCTCGGGTTCGCCCTGGCGGCGCCACAGATCGGTCAGCCGCGCGATCTGAGGCTCGTCGATGTATGCCCCCTGGATGCGCTGCAGACGCGAGCTGCCCACGGGGCTGAACAGCATGTCACCCTGGCCGAGCAGCGACTCGGCTCCGTTCTGGTCGAGGATCACGCGCGAATCGGTCTGCGAGGAGACCGAGAAGGCGATTCGCGAGGGCACGTTAGCCTTGATCATCCCCGTGATCACGTCCACCCGTGGGCTCTGCGTCGCGAGCACCAGGTGGATTCCCACCGCACGCGCCTTCTGCGCCAGGCGGATGATCGAGTCCTCGACGTCGGCCGGCGCCACCATCATCAGGTCCGCGAGCTCGTCGATCACGCACAGGATGTAGGGCAGCGGAGCTTCGCCTCGCTTGGCCCGTGCACGGTTCAGCTCGATCAGGCTGCGCGTGCGCGCCAGCGACATGATCCCGTAGCGCTGCTCCATCTCCTTGACGAGGTTCTGCAGCGCGTTGGCCGCCATCCGCGGGCTCGTGATCACCGGCGTCAGCAGATGCGGGATCGACTCGTAGTGGTTGAGCTCCACCTGCTTGGGGTCCACCAGCACGAGCCGCACCTCATGCGGGCTAGCGCGCAGGAGCACGCTCGAGAGCATCGCGTTGATCGCGCCGGACTTGCCCGCGCCCGTCGTGCCGGCGACGAGCAGATGCGGCATCTTCGCGAGGTCCGCCCCGATCGCCTTTCCCGCCACGTCCTTGCCCAGCCAGACGGTCAGCGGCGACCAGTCCTTGGGGGGCTCCTGGAAGACGTCCCCCAGCCTGACCATGCGCCTGTGGGCGTTCGGCACCTCCACCCCGACCGCCTGCTTGCCGGGAATCGGCGCGAGGATGCGGATGTCGGTCGCCGCCAACGCGTACGCGAGATCGTCCTTCAGCTGAGCCACCTTCGCGACCTTCGTCCCCGGCGCGAGCCGCAGTTCATAGCGGGTGATGTGCGGACCGGCGACCGTGCCGATCACCTTCGCCTCGACGCCGAAATGCCCGAGCGCCTCCACGAGGCTCGTCGCGATCCGCTCCTGGCCGGCCGTATCCGGGCGCGATTGCTCGCTGCTCGAGCGCGTCAGGAGCGTCGCCGCGTTCGGCATCTCCCAGGTGAACTCCGGGTCCTCGGTCACGGCAGCGCGCAGCTTGCCGGCCGGTGTGAGCCCCGCCGGATCGACCTGGGCGACCCCGGAGATCTCCTCGCGCTCGAGCTCCCCACCGCCGCCCTCGCCGATGTCGGCGACGCTCGGCCGGCCGCCCTCGGCCGGGCTCGGCTCAGCTCGCTCCCCCGTTGCATCCCGCTCGCCCTGGTCCTCCTGCGAGGGCCCCTCCACGTGAGTGGCCCGGACGACCAGCGCTCCCGGATCGGGGTCGGGCACGGTCAGCCCCGCACGATCGGAGCGACGGTCCTGTAGATCCTCGCTCGGAGCCGGACGGGACGCTCGCTGGGCGCTGGCCGCCGATCGAGCATCGGCCAGCCCGCGCACCCTGCGCGTGGTGTCGATCACGCCGCTGCCGGTCGCGCGCAGCACGCCTGCCAGCGAGGCCCCGCTCAGCAGGATCACGCCGACGAGGAACAGAAACACCACGAGGATGTTCACGCCCAGTCCCTGCACCATCCGGTGTGTCGCCTGGTAGAGCGCCTCGCCGACGACTCCCCCGTGGCCCTGCAGAAACGCCGAAGTCCAGCCCGAAGCCTTGCCACCCGGACCCGAGCTGACGCCGAGCGTGCCCGCGGCCAGCGCGAGCGTGATCGATGCGTACAGGCAGATCGCCCCGGCGCGCAGCGGCCGCAGGGCCGGCAGCACTGGGCGCAGCAGCAGCACGCCGCCCGCCACGACGAGCGTTACCGGTGCCAGCACCCGCGCTCTGCCGAGCAGCCAGCCGAGCGCCACCGCCAGACCGTGACCGGCGCGACCGCCGTCCCAACCGCCATACAGCACGAAGCCCATGAACACGCCCATCGCCACGAGCGCGAGGCCGAGGACGTCGCGCCCGCGCTGATCCAGCGGCGGCAGTCGCGGCAGGCGAGGGCGAGCAGGCAAGCCGATGCGAACGCCCCTCCGAACGCCCCCTCGGCGGCGCGAACGCCCACCCCCGCGAGCCCCGCGGCGCGCGGTTGGAGCGCGCGCACTCGCGCGCTTTCGTGTAGCGGCCATCCAGCGCAACTTCGACGCCAACGCTGCGGAACCTGCCACGGAGCCTTACCATCGCTTTAGCGCCTACAGCTACATAAAGATGATGAACGACTTTTCCCGTGCACCACGCGTGCTCGTCGTGGAGGACGACGAGGATATCGCCCAAGCGCTTCAGCGCTCGCTGCGCATGGAGGGATACGAGGTGCGCGCCGCCGTCGACGGACCGGCCGCGCTGGAGCACGGGCGCTCGTTCATGCCCGATCTCGTGATCCTCGACCTCGGCCTGCCCGGCCTCGACGGCCTCGACGTGGCGCGCTCGCTGCGCGCCGATGACGACGTGCCGATCCTGATCCTCACCGCCCGCGACGCGCTGGAGTCACGCGTGGAGGGATTGGACGCAGGCGCGGACGACTACCTGGTCAAGCCGTTCGAGCGCCAGGAGCTGCTCGCGCGCATGCGCGCGCTGCTGCGCCGCCGTCCGCCGCGCGGCTCGGCCCCGCTGCGCGTCGGCGACCTGTCGTTGAACGCCGACACCCACGAGGTGGTCCGCGGCGAGCGCTCGGTCGAGCTCACCCAGCGCGAGTTCGAGCTGCTCGAGTACCTGATGCGCAACGAGCGCATCGTGATCTCCCGCCAGCGGCTGCTCGACGAGGTCTGGGGCTATGACCCGTTCTCGACCACGAACACGATCGAGGTGTTCGTGTCGAACCTCAGGCGCAAGCTCGAGGCCGACGGTGAGCCGCGCCTGTTGCACACGATTCGGGGAGCCGGCTACGTCCTTCGTGCGTAGCGCTCCCGGTCCCGCGCGCCGAGCAAGCGCGCGCGTTTCCGCGAGCTTCGACCGGCTGCCTATCCGGGTGCGTCTGGCTGGTGTCTCGGCCCTGCTGACGTTCGTGATCCTGTGCGCGTTTGCGACCGCGATCGGCTCCTTCACCGTGCACCGGATCCGCTCGGACTTCAACCGTGAGGTCCTCGATACCGCCGATCAGCTGGGCTCGCAGCTGAACATCCAGATCAACCCGACCGACGAGAGCGGCGAGGTGAGGATCACGCCGTCGCTCGCGTATTTCGCTGCGCCCGCCGATCACGCCGTCATCAGGATCTTCGCGCTCGGAGGCAGTCCGGTCGCCCAGGAACCCGCCAACGCGCCGTCGTTCGGCGCGCCCCAGGTCGCCGCCGTGACGATCGATAACTACCGCGTGCTCAGCCGCACGGCGGTGGTGCGGCTGAGCAATGGAGAGCCGATCGGTCAGGTGATCGTCCAGTATGCGCGCAGTGTCTCGGCCACCGAGGCGACCGCCAAGCGCGTCGAGCTGTTCCTGCTGCTCGGGGTGTTCGCCGGTACCGGGCTCGCGCTGCTCGCAGGGATGGCGATCGCGCGCCGGGCGATGGCGCCGATCGCTGAGCTCACCACGACGGCGGAGGCGATCGCGCGCACCCGCGACCCGTCTCTGAGCGTGCCCCAGCCGAAGGCCGACGATGAGGTGGCCGAGCTGGCGCGCACGCTGGAGGGAATGCTCCATGAGCTGGACGCCGCGCGTGGGGAGATGGAGGCGATGCTCACCCGCCAGCGCCAGTTCGTCGCCGATGCCTCGCACGAGCTGCGCACGCCGCTGACGAGCGTGCTCGCGAACCTCGAGCTGCTGGCCGAATCGCTGCACGGCGATCAGGGCGACGCGGCCCGATCGGCCCTGCGCTCATCACAGCGGATGCGCCGCCTCGTGGCCGACCTGCTGCTGTTGGCACGCACCGACGTGGGACGGGTCGTTGCCCACGAGCCCTGCGACCTTGCGGAGATCGTGGTCGAGGCGGCCGCCGAGCTCGGACCGGTCAGCGGTGAGCACGAGATCGTGCTCGACGTCCACCCCGCGATCGTCGAGGCCTCCCACGATGAGCTCCACCGCCTGACGATCAATCTGCTCGAGAACGCCCTGCGCCACACGCCCGCCGGGACCAGGATCAGCGTCTCCACCGCCACGACCGCTGATGAGGCCACGCTCGTGGTCCAGGACGACGGCCCGGGGGTTCCCCCCGAGCTCGCCGCCACCCTGTTCGAGCGCTTCGTCCGCGGCGCGGGCGATCGCGGTGGCTCCTTCGGCCTCGGCCTCGCGATCGTACGCGCCGTGGCCGAGTCGCACGGAGGCAGCGTCACGCTCGAGGGGGCGGATGCGGGGAGCGGCGCCCGCTTCGTCGTGCGCCTGCCGAAGGCCTCAGACCTCGACAACGACGGGCAGCACCATCGGCCGGCGCTTCAGACGGTCATAGACTAGCTTCGCCATGTCATCGTGCAGCATCTGCTGCAGCAGGTCCACCTCGTGGATCTCCTCTTTCGCCGCCCGCCTCAGCGTCTTCTCAACCGTCGTCCTGATCTCCTCGAGCAGCTCGTCGGCCTGATCGAGGAAGGGGACGCCGCGGAAGATCACCTCGGGATCGGCCACCGAGCGCCCATCCTGCTCGGCGATCGTGACGACGACGATGAAGATCCCGTCGGCCGAGAGCATCCGCCGGTCGCGCAGGGCGACGTCGGCCATATCACCGATCTCGACGCCGTCGACGAAGATCATGCCGGCGGGCTCGGGCTTGCCGAAGCGCGCGCGGCGCTCGTCGATGTCCAGCGGCAGGCCGTTCTCGCCCTGGAAGATGTCCTCCGGCGCCACGCCCACGGCCTCGGCTAGTTGCGCGTGCAGCTGCAGCCGCTTGAAGTCACCGTGGAACGGCATCACGTAACGCGGCTTGACGAGGTTCAACATCAGCTTCACCTCCTCGGCGTAGCCGTGTCCGGAGGCGTGGACGGGCGCGTCACGCGGGGTCACCACGTCACAGCCGATGTGGTACAGGCGGTCGATCGTCTCGTTGACCGCGCGCTCGTTGCCCGGAATCGGCGTGGCGGAGAACACGACCGTGTCGCCGCGGTGCAGCTCCACCTGGCGATGGTCGCGGTAGGCCATCCGCCGCAGCGCCGACAGCGGCTCGCCCTGGGAGCCGGTCGAGATGATCACCACGCGCTCGTCCGGGAGATCCTCGATCTCGCGCGGGCCCACGAGTATCCCCTCGGGAATCTCGATGTGGCCGAGCGTGCGGCCGATGCCCACGTTCTTGCGCATCGAGCGGCCCACGAGCGCCACCTTGCGATCGAGCGCGGCAGCGGCGTCGACGACCTGCTGGACGCGGTGGATGTTCGACGCGAAGCTCGTCACCACGATCCGCCCGTCGCAGTGGGCGAACACGTCCTCCAGGTGCGGTCCCACGACCGACTCCGAGGTCGAGAAGCCCGGGCGGTCGACGTTTGTCGAGTCCCCGCACAGGAGCAGCACTCCTTCGCGCCCCAGCTCGGCCAGGCGCGATACATCCGCCGGCGAGCCGTCCACGGGAGTCTGGTCGAACTTGTAGTCGCCGGTGATCAGCACGGTGCCGAGGTCGGTGCCCAGCGCCACGGCGCTCGAATCGGGGATCGAGTGGGTCATGTGGACGAGCTCCATCGAGAAGGGCCCGAGCTCCAGCGTGTCAGCGGGCGCGATCTCGTTCAGCTCCACGTCGCGCAGCTTGTGCTCATCGAGCTTCGACCGCGCCATCGCGATCGTCAGCGCGCCCCCGTACACCGGCGGGGTGTGCCGGTCGCCGAGCTCGCGCAGAACCCACGGCAGTGCCCCCAGGTGATCCTCGTGGCCGTGGGTGATCACGATCGCCTCGATGTCCTTGGCGCGTTCGC
>Ga0209038_10000232_pt1 | contig 18130 bp, 16 predicted proteins | sample BogFormECP03_OM3_FD_188237 | JGI IMG/M metagenome (GOLD analysis project Ga0209038, IMG submission 188237) | Bog forest soil microbial communities from Calvert Island, British Columbia, Canada - ECP03_OM3 (SPAdes) (version 2) | ecosystem: Environmental > Aquatic > Freshwater > Wetlands > Bog ...
CGGCTCGGCCGGTGCGTTGCTGGCCGGGATATCGGGTGGTGGACTGTGGCGGACGGCGCTTGCCGGCGCCAGCAGCGTTCGTACGCCTGACAGCCTGCCCGACCCCACGCGAGCTGCCGGCGGCGCCACGGAGGCGCTTCCGTTTGACCACATCGTGGTGGTGATGATGGAGAACCACTCGTTCGACAACCTGCTCGGCGCGCTGTCGCGCTCGGGTCAACCGAATGCACAGGGGCTGCAATTCGACGCGGCCGGAGTGGCGCTCAACAGTAATCCCGGCCCAAGTGGCGCCGTGAGCTCCTTCCCCATCCCGACAACCGCTCAAGCGCCCGAGGTCTCACAGACCTGGAATGCCACGCATGAACAGATCGACGGCGGCAAGATGGACGGCTTCATCCGCTCGGTGAACTCGATTCAGCCGATGGGCTACTGGACCGAGGACGTGCTGCCGTTCGCCTACTCGCTGGCCCGCACGTTCACGCTCGCCAACGCCTGGTTCTGCTCGGCTCCCTGCCAGACCTACCCCAACCGGCGCTTCCTGATGGCCGGCACGGCCTACGGCGACATCGCCACCGACGATGAAAGCCTGGAGGATTCCCCGCCTCCCAACGGCACGATCTTTGATCGCCTGCATGCGTATGGAATCAGCTGGCGCAACTACTTCACCGATCTGCCCCAGACCGCGATCATCCCGTCGATCATCGAGAAATACCCGGCGAACCTGGCCCCGATCGCACAGTTCTACGTGGACTGTGCGACAGGCAGCCTGCCGTCGGTGAGCTTCGTCGACCCGGAGTTCGGCGCGCTCTCGGACATCGGCGCACCCTTGACGACCGTCCCGGGCCTGGAAGCGATCGGCGTCAAGCTCGAAACGACCGGCGGAGACGAGGAGAACCCTCAGGACATGTCCTACGGCGAGTCGTGGGCATACTCGGTGGTGGACGCGGTCCTTCACTCGCCGGCGTGGCCGCGCACCCTGCTGATCTACACCTACGACGAGCACGGCGGATACTACGATCACGTCCCGCCGCCGGCGGCGATCGCGCCCGATTCGATCGCGCCCGAACTCGCGCCCGGCGACGCCCCGGGCGGCTATGACATCTACGGGCCGCGCGTGCCTGGGATCGTGGCCTCCCCCTACGCGAGGCCCAACTCCACGACCAACGTCGTGCATGACCACACCTCTGCGCTCGCCACGATCGAGGCCAAGTGGAACCTTCCCGCCCTCACATACCGCGACGCCAACGCAGCGACGGTCACTGACTTCCTCGATCTCACGCAGGCGGCGTTCCTGGAACCGCCGACGATCGCCCAACCGCCGGCCCCCGTGGCCGCCGCCACGACAACTTGAGAGGAGAATCAATGCGCAGCCCAGGCGGCTCGCCGATGACCCCGAGCGCCGTCCCTACCGCCCGTCTGGCGGCGGTTGCGGCCGTCACCGTGTCGCTGGTATGCGCCGTGCGAGCAAGCGCTGCCGTCGCGGCTCAAAGCTTTACCCCGCCGCGGGTACGCCACGTGTTCGTGATCGTGCTGGAGAACCAGGACTACGCGTCCACGTTCGGCGAACCTGCCAGTGATCCCTATCTGGCCGAGACACTGCCGGCCCAGGGCGCACTGCTCGAAAACTATTACGCCACCGGACATGAGAGCAACGACAACTACATCGCGCTCGTCTCTGGCCAACCACCGAACGTCGAGAACCAGGCCGACTGCCAGGTATTCAGCGACTTCGTCGGTGAAGTCACGTTGCCCGACGGCGTCGAGACCGGCGAGGGCTGCGTGTATCCAGCCGAGGTGGAAAACATCGGGACACAGCTCACTGCCAGAGGCCGCGCATGGAAGGCCTACGAGGAGGACATGGGCAACGACCCCAACCGGGAGGCCGCGGCCTGCGGACACCCGGCGATCAACTCCATCGACGAAACGCAGGACGCCGTAGCGGGCGACGGCTACGCCGCGCGTCATGATCCGTTCGTCTACTTCCACTCGGTGATCGACGATCAGACCTACTGCGACGAACACGTCGTCGCGCTGGGCTCGCCCGGTGGTGCGATGCCCGCGGCGGCGCTGGCGGGGGAGACCGGGCTTGCGACCGACCTGAAGTCGGCGGCGAGCACCCCCGCGTTCTCGTTCATCACGCCCAACCTCTGCGAAGACGGGCACGACTACCCGTGCACCAACCAGTCCAGTGGCGCCTCGGCGCTCGCAGATATCGACACATTCCTCGAAACCTGGGTGCCGCTGATCACCGCCTCGCCGGCCTTCCGCCAGAGCGGACTGCTCGAGATCACCTTCGACGAGTCCGACGGACCCAACTCAGACTCCTCCTCGTGCTGCGAAGAGATCCCGGGACCTGGCTCGCCGCTTCCCGGAATCACAGGCCCCGGCGGTGGCAGGATCGGGGCGGTGCTGCTGTCCCCGTTCATCAGGCCCGGCACCGTGAGCACGACCCCTTACAACCACTACTCATCGCTGGCCAGCTGGGAGTCGCTGCTGGGGCTTCCCAGGCTCGCGTACGCGGCATCTGCGCCGAGCGTGTTCGGCGAGGACGTGTTCACCGCCGCCAAGTAGCCGATCACGAAGTCGGGGCAGGTGTCGCGCATGCCGCGTTGGCGCCGCGGTGCGGCCAGGGCCGATGTGCCGCTACGGCCGATGTGTCGCTACGGCGCTTCCGGGACGAGCGCTTCGAGGAGTTCGGGCGCTTCAAGTTCTTCGCCGGCGTTCACGCCGTCACCCGAACCGCTTGCACTTTCGGGGGTCGTGTCCACGGCGAGATAGGAGTAGGAGCCGGGGTTTGGTTCGGTGACCATGCCCGGACACCCTTTGCGCAGGTTCTCGCAGTCCCACCGTTCACCGTTCGCCAAGTGGATATCCAGCCGCGAGAGGTAGTAGAAGGAGAATGCGTTGCCGTCGTGGCGGGGATCGACCGCAGCCTCGACCGGGTCTTCGCGCCAGCGGTTGGTGAGCAGGCGCTTGTCGGCGGACGCTTCATGCTTGAGGTACTTGTCGAACCACGCAGTCGTATACCAGGCGACCTCGTCCGCGCCCCGCAGCGATGCACCGAAGGCGGGGTTGGGGATAAAGCTGAAGTCCAGGTGCGAGCCTCCGCGGATGATGATCTCGCCGGTGTCCACCGCGGCCGCCGTGTAGGCGAGTGACTCCTTGGACTTGCCCAGTGGATTCGGCAGTTCGGTCATCGGTGTGGGCGGCAGGCCGTAGTCGGCGGACATGCCGAGAGCTGGCTTGGTGATCGGCACGACGGTGCGGTCGGCCGGGTCCGCCGGACAGGGCTTCTCACCGATCGTCATCGTGGAGCCGGGGGTCCCACCGGGGACTTCCGCGCCTTCTGGAGCCGGCGGCCCGAGGTTGTCCCAGGCCACCACGGCCTTCACGCGTGGGTCCCATTGGGCGATGTAGGACACGCCCACAGCGCCGTAGGAGTGTCCGGCGAGCCCGATCTCGGAGGGGTTCAGCTGCCGCCAGAAGGGGTTGTAGACAGCGTCGAAGCCCTCTTTGACGCGTTCGTTCTGCTTGGCAGCGTGACTGGTTCCGGTTTCGCAACTCGGTACGGGCTCATACGGGTGTTCCGGGGTGGAGAGGAAGAAGTCGAGCGCGTCCTCGGTGCCGTCATAGAACGGGCGGCCATCCGTCTGAGCTGGGAAGCCTTCGTCTTCGTCCGGCGCCTGGCCGAAGGTGTCGCTCTGGCCCTGGCCCTGCGCATCGAAGGTCATCACGATGTAGCCGTCCTTGGCGAGCGCCTGGGCCGCGTACCAGTACATCTGTTCATCGGCCTGCACTGAGCCGGGGGTGATCACCACCCCGGGGCGCTTGCGCTTGCCCGCCGCGGTCTCCCACACGCGAGCGGAGATCGTCGCGCCGCCGCGGTTGGTGAAGAGCACCTTGCGCACGAGGCCATCGCCGTCCTTTTCCCAGTTGTACAGGCGGACGTCGCCAGCGCAGCCGTTTTCCCCCTCGAAGCAGAGGTCGTCTGAGAACAGCCGACCAGGGTCGTCGAGCTGCTCTTCGGTCGCTTCCAGGTGATTCTTCGCGCCCTGCGCGGCGAGCTCGGCCTGGTATTCGGGCGTGTCGTAGATTTTCTGACGCTGCTCGATGATCGAGAAGTTTTCGGCCTGGAGCACCGGTTCGAATGTCTGCGGCGGTTGTTCGTATTCGGTCGCGTAAGACGTCCCCGCCACCGCGAGCATGCCGACCAGCATCCCCCCGGCAATCGCGGCACACGCCACCAAGGCGCTGATCGCTCGACCCGCGTTCATACTCGACTCCTCCCCACGGGGTCTGCTTACCCCACGGGCACGCGCGGGAAACAACAACTAGCTCGGGCCCGGCCCGCTGCCGATCGAACAGTTGTCCTTTTTTGGTGATCCGGCGTTTGACGGTGGAGCGGGGCGGGAACCACCCGAACACGACGAGCCATCGGCCCAGGTGGGTACCCGCTACCCTCCGCGGATGACGAGCTAGGAGTTGACGTACGATCGCCAGAGCAGCTGAGCACCGAGGCCTTTTCAACGCGAGCCAGACCTCCGTGGGCGCTCGCTCGCGGCAGGCCTGGAGCACATCCAGCGATGGGGTGCTGTTGACTGGAGCGACAGGGTTCGTAGGCATGGAGCTCTTGGCGCGCTACCTCGAGGGCAGCGATCGTCGGGTGTATGCGCTCGTGCGAGGCGCGAGTGATCGCGAGGTCGCGGCCCGCATGGAGCGCACGCTCGAGTGCCTGTTCGGTGCCGATCACCCTTATGCGGAGCGGGTGGTGGCGGTTCGCGGCGACATCACGCGCCGAGGCCTCGGTCTGCGGGGTGGATTCGACGAGCTCGCCGAGCAAGTCAACGAGGTCGTCCACGGGGCGGCGTCGGTGTCCTTCGACCTCGGGCTCGAGGCCGTGCGCGCGATCAACGTGGAGGGCACTCTGCGCGTGCTCAAGTTCGCCGAGCGCTGCCAGGCGCGCGGGGGCCTGCGGCGCTTCTCCTACATCTCCACGGCGTACGTGGCGGGCGAGTATGCGGGGTGCTTCAGCGAGGACGACCTCGACGTGGCGCAGCGCTTTCGCAACGCCTATGAGCAGTCGAAGTTCGAGGCGGAGTGTCTGCTGCGCAGCTGGCGAGAGCGCCTGCCGCTCACGGTGTTGCGCCCGAGCATCATCGTGGGCGAGCGCGACTCGGGCTGGACGGCATCGTTCAACGTGCTCTACTGGCCGCTGCGCGCGTTCGCGCGGGGCACCTACGCGGCGCTGCCGGCACGCCGTCAGGCAGCGGTCGATGTGGTGTCGGTGGACTACGTGGCCGATGCGATCTTCGCGCTCAGCCAGGCGCCGGAGGCCGAGGGTGCCACCTTCCACCTCACGGCGGGGGACGATGCGAGCAGCGTCGGGGAGCTCGTCGAGCTCGCGACCGCCTTCTTCAGACGTCCGGCGCCGCGGTTGATCGACCCTACGCTGTATCGCAGCGTGGTCCACCCGCTGCTCCTTCGCGCCACCCGCGATGAGCGCTTCCGCCGGGCGCTGTTGCGCAGCGAGGCCTTCTTCCCATACTTCGCGATGCGGGTCACCTACGATGATCGTCGCTCGCGCGTGGCGCTGCGGGGAACGGGGATCCGGCCCACGCCGCTGCACGCCTACTTCGACCGGCTGGTGGAGTTCGCGCTCGCCGCCGAGTGGGGGCGACGGGAGATACCGCGCGCGAACATCGCCACGCGCTACGAACCGCTTCTGCCTTACGCCCGGGCGGCGCGGGTCAGACGAACGCGACCTGTGCGGCGGGCCGGGGAGCTCCGCCCGAGTGGGCCAAGCCGCCGGACAGCGCCGAGCCGCGCGGCTCGGCAGCCTGCCGTAGGCCTGGCTCGCTCGGCACTGCAATGACGCACACTTCCCGTCTGTCGGCGCTCGACGCATCGTTCCTCGCGGTGGAGACGCCCACCGCGCACGTGCACGTCGGGTGGGCCGCGAGATTCTCAGCGCCCCCAAAAGGAGGGCTGCCAGATTTCTCGCAACTGCGCGAGCACTTCGCACTGCGATTTGCACGCGCGACGCGCTACCGCCAGAAGCTCGCACCGGTTCCGCTCGGTTTGCAGACCCGCCCGGCAAGGATATTCGCTAACGAACGTTCTACAAGACGGTTGAGCTGGGCTTGAGCGGGGTAGCTTTGAGCGCATGTCCACCCGAGCGGCGGTTGACTGCGCTGTAGCAGAGGGGACAACGGAGCGTGTCGACGCCGTCGCGTGTCTAGATGAGGGCGTCCGCCGTCGCGCAGCGCCTGCCCCTCCAACCCAGCCGGGCCACTACATCGAGGTCCACGGACCCGCCGAGCCGCTGCTGCTTCCGCTGTTTGGCGGCGTGATGCACGTCGGCCGCGGCCTCACCGCCGATCTACACCTCGACGAGGCCTCCGTCTCGCGACGGCACGCGATCCTCGTCAACCGCAAGTCGAGCACGCAGGTGCTCGACGATCGCAGCTCCAATGGCACGTTCGTTAATGGTCGTCGCATCAGCCAGGCCGAGCTGCGAAACGGAGACGTGCTCGTCCTCGGCCGGGTGCTGCTGCGCTACCTGGAGGTGGGACACGCGGCATAGGTATCGAGCCCTGGAGTACCGATATGCCCCCTCTTCGAGGTTCTAAACAGGTGCTTCGCCGCAGCTCATCGCTCGACTTTTATGTGTGATCGAGCGTCCGAACGGGTAATGGATGCGTTGAGGATAGACAGGAGGTCGCAGGCTTTTGAGGCATACGGACACGAGGTCCCCAGCTGGGCGTTTCACTTGCCTCTCGCTGATCGCGTTAATCGCGAGCGCAATCGTTGCCATGGTCGTGGCACCTGCGGCGGTGGCGGCGTTCGGACCGGAAACCTTCGAAGCCGGCACATGCGTCAACCATACCTGCACGTATTCGACCGTCGAAGCGAACCACGCGGAAGCCTTCACGCAAGCAGCCGGTCACCCGCCATGGGGCATCACGAAGTTCGTGATGAAACACAGCGGCAGCAGCGTCGAAGGAGCGTCGGTCAAGCGAATTCGCGTCGACGTTCCGCCCGGGCTGGCCTCGAACCCTCAGGCGATGCCGAAGTGCACCATCGCGCAATTCAACGAAGTCCCCAGTGGTTGCTCGAAGAGCAGTGAAGCGGGCACGACCGAATTGGAAGCCGTCGCCGACCCTCTCGGCGTTCCCATCTCGCTGCCGTCGCTGACCGGCACGGTCTACAACCTCGAAGCGCCTCCCGGCCTCCCGCTCGACTTCGGCATCGCCGTCGAACCCGCCGGCGAACTGATCACCCCGATCCACCTGTTCCTGGAAGGCCACGTCGATTGGAGCGGCGACTACCACGAGTACTTCGAAATCAACGACGTTCCCAACGAAGCCGAGGTGAAAGCGCTGATCGGGGTCAAATCGCCGCTGAAGGTGCTGATGTCGAAACTCAACTTCAACGGCCATGCGGGGGAGGGCAACTTCCTGACGCTCCCGAGCGTCTGCTCTCCCACCACGACCTCGCACCTCGAACTCGAATCCTGGAGCGGGGAAATTGCGAGGGCCGAAACGCATACGCCGGTCGGCGTCGAAGGCTGCGACAACGTCCCCTTCTCGCCTTCGGCCACGGTCGTCCCCGAAACCGCCCAGTCGGACGTTGCCGACGGCGCGACGACCATCGTGCAGGTGCCGCAACGAGTGCACGAAAACGAAGTCAACACATCAGACATCCAGGATGCACGGCTCACGCTCCCGGAAGGCCTGACGCTCAACCCGGCGGCCGCGCACGGACTGGAAGCCTGCTCCGGTGCGCAGATCGGGATCGGGACGGCCAACCCGGTCAGCTGTCCGGCCGGCTCGAAGATCGGGACCGTCGCGATTGAAACGGACCTCCCGCCAGGGTCACTGACGGGGCCCGTCTATCTGGGGAGCCCTGGGGGTGGCCCGATCACCGCCCCTCCCTACACGATCTACCTTGACGCCGAGAGCCCAGGGTACGGCGTATCGGTGCGCCTGCAGGGCTCGGTCACGCCGAACCCCGGCACGGGCCGGCTGGAAGTCACGTTCGCCGATAACCCACAGCTCCCCTTCAGCGAACTTCGCCTGACCTTGAACGGCGGCGAACACGCGCCGCTGGCCAACCCGCTGGCGTGCGCGAGCGCGATGACGGACTTCGCCTTCACGCCGTACACCGGTGGCGCGGCGGCGCTCGGCTCCACCCCATTCGAAACGAGCGGCTGCCCCTCGCCCCTGCCCTTCTCGCTCGCTCAGGGCACGGCCGACAGCCCACCTAACGCGGGCGCGTCCGGCTCGACCGCCTTTACGTTCAACCTCGCGCGCGCTGACGGACAGCAGTACCTGTCGGCGCTCACGACCGTGCTACCCGCCGGCCTGGTCGGGGCGATCCCGTCGGTCGAGCTGTGCGGCGAACCACAGGCAAATGCCGGTACCTGCCCGGCGGCCAGCCAGATCGGCTCGGCGACGGCCGAGGTCGGTAGCGGCGATCCCTACCCGTTCACCGGCCCAGTGTTCCTCACCGGCACCTACGGTTCCTCCCCCTACGGGCTCTCGATCCCGATAGATGCGCTGGCCGGTCCGTTCGATCTCGGCACGATCGTCACCCGTGCAGCCATCAACGTCGACCCGCACACGGGGCGAGTGATCGCGACGACTGCGCTGCCGACGATCTTCAAGGGCATCCCGCTGCGGCTGCGGAGCATCAGCGTGGCGGTCGACCGCCCCGGATTCCTGTTCAATCCGACGAACTGCGGCCCGTTGGCGACCAATACGACGCTGACGTCGACGTTCAACGCCACGCAGAGCCTGTCGAGTCCGTTCGGAGTGACGGGCTGCAACGCGCTCGCGTTCAAACCCGCGTTCGCGGTCTCCTCCAGCGCGCAGGCATCGAAAGCCAGCGGCGCGAGCCTCAAGGTCAGCCTGAGGCAGGTCGCTCATGAAGCGGACATCCACTCGGTGCTCGTCCAGCTTCCGACGCAGCTGCCTTCGCGGTTGACGACGCTGCAAAAAGCCTGCCCGGCGCCGACCTACGCCGCGAACCCGTATGGCTGTCCGGCGGGATCGAAAGTCGGCAGCGCGACCGTCACCACGCCGGTACTGCCCGGCGCGCTCAGCGGTCCCGCCTACCTCGTCTCGCAGGGTGGGGCCGCCGACCCCGACCTCGACCTGCTGCTCGAAGGCGATGGCGTCCACGTGATCCTGGAAGGGACCACGAGCATCAAAGCCGGCATCACCACCTCGACCTTCGCGTCGATCCCCGACGTGCCCGTCTCGAGCTTCGTTTTCGACCTCCCCATGGGCCCGAACTCGGCGCTCGCAGCAAACGGGGACCTCTGCTCACATGCCCTGATCATGCCCACGGCGATCTCCGCCCAGAGCGGCGCTCAGATCAAGCAGAGCACGATCATCTCCGTCGCGGGCTGCCCGTTCGGCAGCTTCCGCCACAAGATCCGCATCCTCCACCGCAAGATCGTCGGTCACACGCTGATCCTGATCGTGCAGACGCTTGAAGCCGGTCGCATCACCGCCGGCGGAAAGGACCTGCGGACGTTGCGCCGGAGTGTCCGCCGGCCGGGGACCGTCACACTGAGAATCCCGCTCTCGCGCGGGGGGATGAAGGCCCTGAGCAGCGGCGTACGAAGGCATCGCGGGCTAACGCTGAGCGTGCGCGTCACGCTGTCCCCGCAAGGCAGGGGAGAATCCAGTTCGTCCGCCGTCAGCAAGGTCGCGATCAAGCGGTAACCGACACGATCGGAGTCGCGGCCGGCCCGATTCTCGACGCTTGTCCCTCTACGCGGCGAGTTTCGCCAATCGTTTCGCCAAGTCCATCCCTTCTAGTGCTTCAACGGATCGCTCAGCCGGCCCGCTCGGCTGCGCGGCCCCGCACCTCGGTCTTTTCCTCGAGGGTCATCGGTCCCGGATGGCCGGGACCTGGCCACGGAGTGAGAAGCAGGAGAATGCGTGAGTCTGCGAGGGCCTTGACCTCGTGTCGCTCTTGGGGAGCAAACTGCACCAGAGTTCCGGGCCGGGCATCGATCGCGTGGCCGGTTCTGCTAGTGATCTTCACATCACCGTAGATGACGGTGATCCAGGCTCCCTCGTGGACTTGGTGGTCTTGGAGCATCTCGCCGTCGGGAAGGTCAAGCACGATCGCGCGTCCCTCCTCGGTCGAGGAGAGGATCTCGGGGCTATGTGGTCTCCAGGCAAGGTCTTTGAGATCCCAGTCATCCATCAGGGAGCTAGTTTTGCAGCTCGACAAGCGCCTCAAGTGCCGACGAGCTCATCCTCAGCGAGAACACGATCAAGACCCACGTCGGACGCGTCTTCTCGAAGCTCGGACTGCGCGACCGTGTCCAGGCGGTCGTGCTCACCTACGAGACCGGCCTTGTCGAGCGTGAGCTCTCGCCCGACAGCGGCGAGGCGAATGACCGCGGCTCCGGGTTGATCTGTCAACTCGATCACTGGGCGTAGCAATCGATCATCTCGAGGACGGTCTGTTCGGCCTGAGGGCGGCTGACCTGCATGTCGAGTCGCAGGAGCTTCCACACGAGCACGTCCGTGGCGATGACGAGGGCCGTGAGCCGGCGCTCTCTGGATGCGCGCCGCAGGCCCGCGAGCAGCGGCTGGAAGACCCTGCTCACCCAATCGCGGTGGTAGTCCCTGCCCCTGTCGGTGAGGTGGCGGACTGCGGGGATGCGATCCTCCTGGGAGAGCATGCGCAGAATCGCCGTTCCGTGCGCCTCGTAGTGGTCGAACACGTTGGCCACGGCCTCGGGGAAGCGGCCCACGAGAGCCGCGTCGCGGCGTGATTTCTCGCTCATCGCCCACCATCCGTACGCCGCGGCGAGCAACTCGTCCTTGGAGTGAAAGCGTGCGAGGAGCGTCTGTTCGGTGACGAGCGCGTCGGCGGCGATCTCGCGCAGGCGAACCTCCTCATACGGTCGAGTGCCGAAGTGCTTCCACGCTGCGGCGAGCAGCCGCTCGCCGGTCGCGGCGGCCGCATCGGCGCGGGTGGTCATCCGATAGGTGCGTTCCTTGCGCGGGGCGCTTGACTTTTTCATCTTGGTCATACTAAGATGAAGTATATGCGAGTCTTCCAGTCGCTCCTCGCGTTCAGCGGTAACGCCCCACCGCAGCTGGCGCTCACACGTGAGCTCGTCGACCGTGGTCACGAGGTGCGGGTCCAGGCGCACCGCGCCGCGCGCGAGCGGATCGAGAGCACTGGGGCGGAGTTCGTCGAGGTCCGGCGGGCGATGCCCGACCTCGACCTCACGCGCCCGGAGACCGACCCCGTACGTGACTGGGAGGCGCGCACGCAGCTTGGCGCCGCGAAGCGACTGCGCGACGGCGTGATCGCGCCGCTGCCCGATGCGACCCGCGATGCGATCGAGATGCTCGAGAGCTTTAGCGCCGACGTGGTCGTGTTCGACTGGCTCATACCGGCTCCCGGGATCGCCGCTGAGCTCGCGGGTGTGCCGGCCGCCGCGCTCGTTCACTGCCCCTATCCACTACCGGCTCGCGGCGCGCCGCCGCTGTTCAGCGGCCTGTCGCCGATGGCGGGTCCGTTGGGCGCCGTGCGCGATCGCCTGTTCGATCGCATGACCCGCCGCTTCTGGGCGCCCGGACTGCCCGTGCTAAACGGTGTCCGCGCCGAGTATGGGCTCGCGCCGCTGAAGGACTGGGGCGACCAGGTCCTCAGTGCGCGGGCCGTCTACGTGATGACCGCGCCTGAGCTCGACTTCTCGAGCAAAGCCCAGCTCCCCGCGAACGTCCACTATGTGGGTCCCGCGTTCGAGCCGTTCGAGCAGGACTGGGAGTCGCCGTGGCCCGAGGAGAACACAGATCCGCTCGTGCTGCTCAGCTTCAGCACCAGCTACATGGATCAGGGCGCGCTCGCCCAGCGAGCGCTTGACGCCGTCGCCGGGCTGCCGGTCCGGGCGCTACTGACAGCGGGCCCCGCGCTGGACGCCACCCAACTCCGCATCCCCGCCAACGCGCGCACCGTGGCTTTCGTGCCACATCGAACCGTGCTCCCGCACGCGTCGCTCATGGTCACCCATGCGGGATGGCAGACGGTCAACGCGGCGCTCGCCGATGGTGTTCCGTTGGTCTGCATCCCCGATGCGCGCGACCAGCCCGATAACGCCGCCCGCGTTCTGTTCGTGAACGCCGGCGTGAGGGTCGGCAAGAAGAGCTCCCCCGAGAAGCTCCGCCGCGTGATCGCCGGCGCCCTGGAAGACCGGTCGATCAAACAGGGTGCCCGCGCGATGGCCCGCGCCCTCGCCCGCAGCGACGGTGCGACCGTCATGGCCGACGCACTGGAGCGCCTCCCTGTAGGCAACGTCGTGAAGGCAACCACTCCCCACGGATCACCCGCAGCAGGTTGAGAAACTGCTCGCCCACCGGCATTGGCGGCGTCGCTCCGCCTCGCCCAGCGGCACCGGCTCCCGCCGAGCTCACCGTGGAACGACATTGCGACCGAGCAGGCCCATCGCTAATGCGCGACCGATGGTGAGCGGATGGCTGAGGAGCGTGGAGACCCTCCCCGCCAGCGAGCTGGGATCATGCGCGACTCCGAGTTGGCGCAAGACGCTCGTCTGGTCGAAGTAGACCCGCTCGCAACAGATGCGATCGTCTTCGAACAGGAAGAATGCGGTCATACGAGAGCGGAAGGCACGGCCGGTAGCGGGCAGAGAGCGCAGCGGGCCGAGGTGGGTGCCAAGCAGATCGAACTCGACGATCACAGCGTCGTCTGCGTGGTGTAGGGCGATCAGCTCGTTGCGTTGGTCCGGAAACGCGGTGCGGGTCTCAGCGAAGTAGCCACGGACCTCGGTCTCACCGTCGTAGATATCTCCGGTTGCGACGATCTCGTAGCGGGGATGCGCAAACGTCGCGATCGTCGTATCGAAGTCGTGGTGGTTCTCGGACTCCATATGCTCGCGCACGACGGCCTCTCGGCGCTCACGCAGGGTGCTCGCTGAGGTCGGGTCCCGCTCGGACACCCAGCACTTGTAGCACGCCGGAACAATTCTCGGCCGCAGGCACGAAGCCATTCGCGAGGGTTCGACGCCGACGATCGGCGACACTCACCTCTCACTCTCCGCGAGCGAAATCAGCAGCCCGGTCGGGCTACCGCTTAGTCGGCTGAGCAGGCATCCGAGGACCCTGCTGTAGCGCGTACGCTCGCTCTGCTTCGCAAAGCGGCAGTTAGGGCGCGCGGGGATACTTCCCTGTCTGATGGCTGAGGAGTCTACGACCCCCGACTTGGTGGAGCTTTGGCGAAACGTGGCAGATGCTGCTGATGGGCGTGATTTCGACAAGGTGATGGACTACGTCGCCGACGATGCGGTCTGGGAGGTGCCGCCGCTGGGTATCCAGCTGGAAAGGGCATCAGCGATCCGCCGCTTCCTGGAAGATTGGTTCGGCTCCTACGAGGAATACGAATACGAAGAGGAGGAAGGTGTCGATCTCGGCAACGGAGTGGTGTTTGCCGTGAGCCGACTGGACGCTCGTCCCCTCGGGAGCCAGGGCAAGGTGCGGGAACGGTGGGGCTTCACGGTCACCTGGGCAGCAGGGATGATCGTTCGGGTAGTTGGCAGCACCGACATCGACGAGGCCCGTGCTGCCGCCGAATGCCTCGCCCAGGAACGGGGGTAGGCGATGTCGGAGAAGCTGGACCTCGTGCGCTCGATCTACGCCGACTGGGAACGTGGCGATTGGTCCCGGCCCTTGACAGACGCTTCTCGCGTGACCGGGGTTGCCGCGATGGCCATGACCTGGACCGAGTTTCTGAGCACGTGGGATGACTTCCGCGCCGAGGCACACGAGTACCGCGAGATCGACGACGAGCACATCGTGGTGTACGTCCACAACACCGGGCGCGGCAAGGGGAGCGGCATGGAGGTCGGTCAGGTGATGGGCACTGAAGACGGGGCCAACCTCTTCGTCATCCGGGACGGCAAGGTGGTCAAGCTCGTCCTCTACAGGGATCGCAACCGTGCGCTCGCCGACCTCGGCCTGGAGGCGTAGGCGATGTCGCAGGAGGACGTGGAGGCTGGCCGCTCTATCGAGGAGCGGGTTCTGTTGTGGCTGCCGACGCCGCTCGTGCGACTGGTGATGAGAGGCTTGGCGCGTATGCCACCCGGATCGCATCTGCGGCGGCGGATGCTGAAGCGCGGCATCACGCGCGGCATGGAGGCGGGAGCGCGAGGGGATTACGCGATCCCGCTGCGTTTCTACGAGCCGGACGTTGAGTTGCGCAACCCCGGCCAGGCCGCTCGCGGTCTCGGCCTGCCCGAGCGCTACGAAGGTGAGCAGGGGTTCCTCGCCGTATGGCGCGACTGGACAGAGGACCTGGACGACTTCCGCGTCCAGCCTGAACAGATCATCGACCTCGGAGATCGCGTCGTGCTGCGCGCCGCCATCGCCGGGCGTGGGCGAGGCAGCGGCGTTCCCATCAGTCGCACAACCGGCATCATTTACTACTTCTCGCCGCGTGGCCTGGTGGAGCGCCAGGACCTCTACTGGACGTGGGAGGAAGCCCTCGATGCGCTTAGCGATCACGGCGAGGCGTTGCGGGCGGCTGGGCTGGGAGAGTAGGCGATGTCACAGGCGTACGTGAAGATCGCGGAACGAGGGATAGATGCCTTCAATCGGCGGGATGTCAAAGCCCTCGCTGAGGTCATCGCCCTTGATTCGAGTGGTTTCCGGCGCTGCCTGGGGCTGTCGAGGGCGAGGGCTACCGAGGAATCCAGGGCATTGAAACGTACCTCGGGGAAATCCGCGAGACTTGGGAGGCGCTTCAGGTGATCCCTGACGAGTATCGCGATCTCGATGACCGTGTAGTTGCGATCGGTCGGACTGAGGGACGGGGCAAGGGCAGTGGCATTCAGGTCGATGCGCCGCTGGCGATGGTCTTCGACTTTCGCGGCGCCAGGATTTCACAGGCCCTGACGTACCTCGATCACGGCGAGGCGTTGCGGGCTGCGGGGCTGGAGTAGGCGATGTCGGCAGAGAACGTAGAGATCGCCAAGCGAGTCGTAGACGCCTTCAACAGGCGCGATGTTGAGGGCTTCTTCGCGCTCACTGTCTCAGACTTCGAGTGGTTCCCGGCGATGGCTGGGACTGTCGAAGGCGGCGGCTACCGGGGACGCGAGGGCATCGAAGCGTACCTCGCGGACATTGGCGAGGCGTGGGAGGAGTATCGAGTGCTTGCCGAGGAGTTCCGCGACCTCGAAGACCGCGTGGTCATGCTCGGTCGGATAGAAGGGCGCGGACGGGGCAGCCGCGCTTGGATCGATTCGCCTACTGGCACGATCTTTGAGTTTCTCGACGGCAAGATCTCGCGTATTCGCAACTATCTTGATCAGGGAGAGGCGTTGCGGGCGGCGGGCCTCGCCGAGTAGACGGCGGAGCTACAAGCCGGTGTCCGGTGTGATGCCGAGGTCGCCGAAACGACCGGCACGAGTGCTTCGTCATGACTGCGAGCGTCTCGCACGTCGGAGAGCGGACGCCTCAGTTTCGTCCAATCCGGGTGATCCCAGGCCCGCCGGGCTACGCGCTCGCTTCCGTCACCAGGTTGTTGCGTAGGGGTGATTGTGAGCTTCGCATGAGTCTCGACCGAGACGCGTGCGCGTCCTGCTAGGCGACGCGTCCTTCTCTGCCCTCCCAGTGGGGTTCGCGCAGGCGGCGCTTGAGGATCTTGCCGGCGCCTGACTTGGGCAGCGGTTCAGTGTGGAACTCGAAAGAGCGCGGCAGCTTGTAGCCGGCGATCAGCAGGCGGCAGTGATCCGTGAGTGCGTCCTCGCTCGGCTCGCAACCCGGCCTGGGGACGATCGCGGCGTGAACGCGCTCTCCCCATCGGGGGTCGGGGACACCGAACACGGCCGCCTCGAGCACGTCTGGATGGGCGTGGAGGGCGTTCTCGACCTCGGCGCAGTAGACGTTCTCGCCGCCCGAGATGATCATGTCCTTGACCCGGTCGACGATGTAGATGTAACCGTCCTCGTCCGCGTAGGCGGCATCGCCGGAGTGATACCAACCGTCGGCGTCGAGCGCGGCGGCTGTCTCCTCGGGCCGATTCCAGTATCCGGCCATCACGTTCGGGCCGCGTACCCAGACCTCGCCCGGATCGCCGGGCTCGCAGTGGGAGCCGTCCTCGTGTCGAACCTCGGCCTGGACGCCGATCACCGGGCGGCCCGCGGACCGCAGCCGGGTTGCGTGAGGCTCCTCGCCAGCGAGCGCGGCGCGCTGGTCCACCCCGTCGCAGACTGTCACGACTGGTGCCGCCTCGGTCATCCCGTAGGCCTGGATCCACTCGCAGTCGGCCAACTCGATCGCCCGGCGCTGGACCTCGGCCGGCATCGGTGAGGCGCCGTAGATCATGCGGCGCAGGCTCGACAGGTCGCGCTGCTTGGCCGCCGGATCGTTGACGAGCATGTTGATCATCGTCGGTACCAGGACCCCGATCGTGACCCGTTGCTCCTCGATCGTGCGGGCGACCAGCTTCGGATCGAAGGCGGGGATAATCACGTGGGTCGCGCCCAGCCAAGTGAGCGCGTACGTCGCGCCGCCGTCGGCTAGGTGGAACATCGGTGCGGCGTGCAGATAGCGATCGTCTTCGCGGTAGCCCAAGCCGATCAGGACGTGCTTCGCGTTCGCGAGCAGGTTGCCGTGGGTCAGCATCGCGCCCTTCGGCAGCCCCGTCGTGCCGCCGGTGTAGAAGATCCCGGCGAGATCGCCCTCGGAAAGGTCGGCTGTGGGCACCGGTGCGCCCGCGACGAGAGACTCGTAGGCGACCGTGTCCTCGGGGGCATCCTGACCTCCGGCGTAGACCAAGTGGCGCAACGTCTCGCAACGCCCGCGCAGCTCGCGGCCGATCTCAAGGTGGGCGTCATCGACGATCAAGGCGACGCAGCGCGAGTCCTCGACTATGAACGCTAGCTCGGCGGGCGCCAGGCGAAAGTTGAGGTCGTTCAGGACCGCGCCCGAGCGTGGGATCCCCAGCCAGCACTCCAGATGGCGGTGCGAGTTCAGCGAGAGCACCGCGACCACATCCCCGGGCACGATCCCGAGACGGGCTAGACCGCCGCAGAGCGCCCCGACGCGATTCCCGAGCTGCGCGTAGGTGAGCCGCACGTCGCCATCGATCACCGCCGTGCGCCGCGGGCCCCGCGCAAGCGCGCGCTGCAGCGCCCAGTCGAGGCTGCCCGGCGCAGCGCGCGATCGGCGCAAGCCAGCGGGTGCGTGGGTCTCTGCGGGCTCGACGGTTGCCATCTGACTCCCCCTGCGACGGACCGGTCGCATGGTGGCACCAACTCTACCCCAGACCTAGCGGGCCAGGGAACCCCGCCGGAGCCCCGCCTCGACGCCACGAGCCGGCTTCACCCTGCTCCGCCCCGACTGCCAGGCAGCGCGATACTGCGGTCGCGTCACCGAACCTGGACCTCGTCGAGTTCTTCCCAGCGATGGCCAGAACCGTCGAGGGCGGCGGCTACCGAGGCCGCGGCGGCATGGAGAAATACCTAGTGGAGAGGGGTGACGCCTGGGAGGAGCACCGAGTTCTCGTCGACGAGTTCCGTGATCTAGGCGACCGTGTGCTCGTGCTCAGTCGGCAAGAGGGACGCGGGCGGGGCAGCGCGTGCCGGTTGGTGTGCCTTTGGCAGTCATGGTGGAGTTCCGCGATGGCGTGATCTAAGTCATCCGAGGCTACCTCGATCACGGCGAGGCGTTGCGGGCGGCGGACCTCACCGAGTAGCGGTCAAGTGCCGGTGTCCGGTGTGAGGCCGAGGTTGAGAAGCGCCCCAGACGAGTGCTTTCTGTGGGATGCGGGCGCCTCGCCACACCTCGGTCTGGCTAGCGCTCAGGACGATCAGCAGCAGCCAGCGTGGGCGTTCTCCACACGCTTGCTTTGCGGGCGTATCCAGCAGTCTTACCTCGAGCTTCCCGCGCTGTCGTGGCTCGTCCGATGCGGGGGCGAGGCGGGCTACCTCCGGTGCAAGGTATGGAAGCCGCCGCGTTCAGTGCGGTGCGGGCTGAACCGGTCAGCCTGCATCGTGGATCGTGATGGCGTAGCCGTCCGGGTCTCTGAGCGTGAACGTCCGGCCGAAGGGACCATCGACCGGCTCAGTCAGGATCGTCAC
>Ga0209038_10000235_pt1 | contig 17992 bp, 7 predicted proteins | sample BogFormECP03_OM3_FD_188237 | JGI IMG/M metagenome (GOLD analysis project Ga0209038, IMG submission 188237) | Bog forest soil microbial communities from Calvert Island, British Columbia, Canada - ECP03_OM3 (SPAdes) (version 2) | ecosystem: Environmental > Aquatic > Freshwater > Wetlands > Bog ...
CTTGCGCAGGCGCTCGCCGACCGCGATCCGATTTACGCCGTCATCCGCGGCAGCGCCGTCAATCAGGACGGCCGCAGCAATGGCCTGATGGCGCCGAATCCGCACGCGCAGGAGGCAGTGTTGCGCGCGGCCTATCTGAGCGCCGGAGTCGCGGCGGCAGACGTCCAGTACGTCGAAGCGCATGGAACAGGCACTCTGCTCGGCGATCCAATCGAGGCGAAGGCGCTCGGCGCTGTCCTCGCACTAGACCGTCGGGACGATCGCCCGTGCCTCCTTGGCTCGGTCAAAACAAACCTCGGTCACCTCGAAGCCGCCGCCGGCATCGCTGGATTGATCAAGGTCGCGCTGTCGCTCAAGCATCGAGCGCTCCCGCCGAGTCTGCATTTCAAGGAGCCCAATCCTCATATTCCTTTCGACCAGCTCCCGCTCCGCGTGAACACCGCGCTATGCGAATGGCCAGCGCCGCCGGACACTCCCATGCTCGCCGGCGTCAGTTCGTTCGGCTTCGGCGGCACCAACGTCCACGTCGTCGTGCAAGGTGCGCCTCAATCCGAATCCGAACCGGTCGCGCAAGTTGCTGATGACATGGAAAATCGCGCCGCCGATACAACATATCTGCTGCCGTTATCGGCCCGCAGCGAACCGGCGCTCAAGGCTCTCGCGCGAAGCTACCGCGATTTCCTGAATGCTCCCGAGCCAGCCAGATCGCTTTACGACATTTGCTACGCGGCCAGCGCGCGCCGCAGTCATCATGAGTATCGCCTCGCCGCAGCCGGGAACTCCGCCGCGCAACTGGCAGATGCGCTCGACGCTTTCATCGCCGGCGAGACTCGTCCCGGCCTGTCATCCGGCCGCAAGCCTTCCGATCGACAGCGCAAGCTGGTCTTCGTCTTCCCCGGACAAGGCTCGCAATGGTTCGGGATGGGCCGTGAGTTGCTCAAGACCGAGCCGGTCTTTCGCGAAGCGATCGAACGATGCGACCGCGCGATGCGCCCGCACGGCGACTGGTCCATCCTGAAGGAACTCGAGGCCGCCCACGCATCGCGCTCGCGCCTCGGCGAAATCGACGTGCTGCAGCCGGCGCTATTCGCAATCCAGGTCGCGCTCGCCGCACTCTGGCGTTCATGGGGTATTGAGCCGCACGCCGTCGTCGGCCACAGCATGGGCGAAGTAGCGGCCGCTCACGTGGCAGGTGCGCTCAGCCTCGACGACGCGGTCCGCGTGATCTGCACGCGCAGCCGCCTGGTCAAGCCGACTATTGGCCGCGGCGCGATGGCGGCGGTTGACCTTTCCATCGCCGACGCCCAGCGCGCCATCGCCGGCTACGAAGACCGCGTGTCGATCGCCGTCAGCAACGGCCCCACTTCAACCGTGCTGTCGGGCGATCCCGCCGCGCTCGAAGCGATCGTCGCGCGCTTGCAGAGCCGCGACATCTTCGGCCGCATGATCAAGGTCGACTTCGCCGCCCACAGCCCGGATATGGAACCGCTGCGCGCTGATTTGAAGCGCGCAATCGAAGGGATTCAGCCGAAGCATCCGTCGATACCGCTCTACTCGACCGTAACCGGCCACGACGCCGAAGACCTGACCCTCGACCCGGATTATTGGAGCCGCAACCTCCGCGAACCAGTCCTGTTCTCAGCCGCGGTCGAACAACTACTGGCGGGCGGGCACGACATCTTCCTCGAAATCAGCCCGCATCCCATTCTGCTGAGTGCAATCCAGCAGGAATTTCGCCACACCGGCCTCGAAGGCGCCGCGATTCCATCGCTGAGACGCGACGAACAAGAAGACAAAGTTCTGACCAGTTCGCTAGGCGCCCTCTACACGACGGGCTATCCCATCGAATGGAACCGCATCTACTCCGTCGCAGGACGGCCCATCCAGCTTCCCGCCTATCCATGGCAGCGCGAAAGATTCTGGATGGATGCGCCGGAGGTTGTCACGCGCGAAGTTGCCGGAGGCAAGCATTCGCTCCTCGGCCGCCATTTCAAATCCGCGGGATCGGAAACTCACTACTGGGAAGGCAGCCTCGACAGCACCCTGCCCTATCTCGACGATCACCGTATCGAAGGGGTGGCCGTACTGCCCGCCGCGGTCTACCTCGAGATGGCCTTCGTCGCTTGCGCCGAAGCATTCCCATCGCATTCATTCGCGCTGAAGGACGTAAACCTCCTGAAAGCCCTCTTCGTCGCTGAAGGCGAAACGCGCGCGACCCAACTGGTCCTCTCGCCGAACGCCGACGCCACGTCCAGCATTCACATCTACTCCCGAACCAACGAAAACGAATCCTGGACGCTGCACGCCACCGCATCGCTAAGCGCCGACGCAAAGCCAGCCATCGAAAAAGAATCTCTGCAAGAATCTCTGGCGCAGCTCAAAACTCGATGCACCGAACAGATCTCGGCCGCGGACCATTACCTTAAACTCCGCGAAGTCGGCGTCACCTACGGCCCGTCCTTCCAGACCGTCGCGGGCCTTTGGCGAGGCGCCCACGAAACAATCGCCGAGCTGAAAGCTCCCGACGAACCAGTTCGACAACTGCTGGACGCCTGCTTCCAAACCTTCGCCTCGGCACTGACGGCAGAACAAACGAATTACATGCCCACTCACATAGACGAGATCCGAGTCGACAGCAGTCATCGATCGAATCTGTGGATTCACGCCCACCTGCAAGCACCCGACGCCAATAGCATCAAAGGCGACGTCCAGCTCCTCGATGAAGCCGGAAAGGTAGCCGTCGAAATTGTCGGCATTCGCTTCGATAGCATCGGCCGCACGAGCAACATCGATGATTGGCTCTACGAATTTCAGTGGCGGTTGAAGGAACTACCCGTAGTCTCAGCGCCAGCCGATTCGGGCAGTTGGCTGATCTTCGCCGATAGCGGAGGCGTCGGAGAAAAGCTGGCAGCACAGATAAGAAATCGAGGAGAGAGATCGATAGTCGTCAGCCACGGCGAATCCTACCAACGGACCGACGCCGAACACTTCCGCATCGACGCCGAACGGACCGACGACATGCGCCGGCTCATCGAAGGATTGACGGCCCAGGGTCAGCCGCCCTGTCGAGCAGTGGTCCATCTCTGGAGTCTCGATGCGGGCCTCCACGACCAGACCAATTCGAGTTCGCTGGCGACCGCACAGTTTCTTGGCTGTAACAGTGTCCTGCACCTGGTCCAGGCACTGGCCCGAGTAGAGAGCAATCAACTGCCTCACTTATGGCTCGCGACGCGCGGCGCTCAGCCCGGCGGGGACACGAGCGTGCCGCTGAACATCGCTCAGTCGCCGTTGTGGGGACTGGGGCGGGTGATCGCTCAAGAGCATCCCGCGTTCTGGGGAGGCCTTATAGACCTGGACCCGAATCCGGAGGCTGCCACAGACGCGGCTACTCACCTGTGTAGGCAGATTTCGAGTCCCGATGGAGAGGATCAACTGGCGTTCCGCGATGGACGCCGATACGCGGGCCGTTTGATCCGCAAGCCTCGAACCGTCGCGCAGTCCGCTCCTCTTAGCTGGCACGCCGACGGTAGCTACCTGATCACAGGTGGACTCGGTGAGCTGGGGCTTTCGGTTGCGCGATGGATGGTCGAGCAGGGGGCGCGACGGCTGATCCTTATGGCGCGCAGCAAGCTGCCGCCGCGCACGGATTGGAACTCTATCGAAGCGGGAATCGGACCGGCGAATCGAATCGCCGCGATTCGTGAGCTGGAGGCCATGGGCGCGAGCGTGCATCTGGCGTCGGTGGATGTTGCCGATGAAGATCAGTTGGGCGCCTACATAGATAGTTATCGAGCCGAAGGCTGGCCGCCGATTCGAGGCGTCGTGCACGCAGCCGGAGTGCTGCACGACGGATTGCTGGCGCAGTTCGACGGGCAGGCGTTCGATTCAGTCCTGCGGCCCAAAGTGACTGGCGGCTGGCTGTTGCATCAGATGCTCGCAGACGCACCGCTGGATTTCTTTGTGATGTTCTCTTCGGCCGGCTCGTTGCTGGGACAGCCGGGCCAAGGCAACTACGCTGCCGCCAACGCCTTTCTCGACGCGCTGGCACATCATCGCCGAGCCCTCGGCCAGCCCGCGCTGAGCATCAACTGGGGCGCGTGGAACGGGCTGGGCTTCGCGGAAACGGCGGGAGGAAAGCGGCTCGCGGCGCGCCTCGCGATGGCGGGAATCGGGAGCATCGCGCCAGCACAAGCGCTGGAAGTGATGGGCCGGATGCTGTCTCAGGGCGCGACCCAGGTCGCCGTCGTGCCGGTTGATTGGAGTAAGTATCGTCAGTTCTATCCGGCCGGAACGGAATCAGCACTATTGTCCGAACTCGGTGGCGAGCAAGCCGCCAGCTCAGCGCGATCAAGCGATGTGAGTGAGAAGCGAACCGCGCTGCTGGCCGCGGAACCGGCGGAGCGCTTTCAGCTGGTCCAGTCTTATGTAACCGAGTTGGTAGCTCGTGTGCTGGGACAGGCCGCATCGAAGGTCGACGTCCAGCAACCGCTCAGCAACTTAGGCCTGGACTCCTTGATGGCAGTCGAGTTGAAGAACCGGATCGCGACGGACTTGGGCATCAACATCCCGATGGTCACTTTTCTCTCGGGACCAAGCGTCGAGCAGGCTGCAACGCAACTGCTGCGTCTGCTTACTTCGGAAGCTCCGGCCGCGCCAGTGCCCGTTGCTTCAAACGACATCGTCGACCAAGCTCCGTCCCAAGACGTCGACCAGTATTCGGATGAGCAAGTGAACTCCATACTCACCGAGCTGCTGGCTAAGGAGGGAGCCCGTGAATAACGGCACTTCCAGGCGCATCGCAGATCTGTCGCCAGCCGAAAAACGCGCACTGCTGGGACAGCTGCTTAACAAGAATGCGAGCGAACCGAAATTAATTTACCCGCTGTCCTACAATCAGCAGGGGATATGGTTTCTCTACCAGCTGGCGCCGGAAAGCACGGTTTATAACGTCAATTTCGCGGCCAGAATTTCATCCGAGATAAATGTTGCGGCACTGCGGCGCGCGCTTCAGAAGATAGTTGAGCGCCATCCTTCGTTGCGCACCACTTTTCCCGCCCGCGCCGGCAAACCCGTCCAGCAGATACACCGACAGCAGAAAGTTCGCTTCGAGGAAGTCGACGGTTCCGCCTGGAGCGAGGACGAACTCAAGGCCCATCTGCTCGACGAGGCTTATCGCCCATTCGACCTGGAACAAGGCCCGCTGCTGCGCGTGAGTCTTATCAGACGATCGGCGCGCGAACATATTCTGCTGCTGGTGGTTCATCACATAGTTATCGACTTCTGGTCGCTCGCCGTGCTGTTGAATGAACTCGGCGTCCTGTACCCGGCGGAATGCAGCGGGGTTAAGGAGGCGCTGCCGCCGCTTGCTCTTCAATACACCGACTATGTCCGCTGGCAGGCCGAAATGCTTGGCGGTCCCGATGGAGCGCGGTTGTGGGCCTACTGGGGCGAGAAATTGGCCGGTCAGCTACCGGTGTTGGAGTTCCCGACCGATCGGCCGCGTCCTGCGTTTCCGACCTACCAGGGAGCATCGCACGACTTCACGATGGACGCGGAGTTGAGCGGTGCGCTCAAGGCACTCGCGATGGCGCATGGAGCGACGCTCTACATGGTCCTTCTCGCGGCGTTCCAGGTGGCGTTGTCTTATCACACGGGCCAGGAAGACTTAGTCGTCGGGACCCCGATGGTAGGCAGAAGCCGGGCCGAGTTCGAGGGAATCGTCGGGCTCTTCACCAATCCCGTGGTCCTGAGGACGAATCTTTCCGGAAACCCTTCGTTCGGAGAATTTCTCGACCGAGTTCGACGCACTGTGCTCGACGCGCTCGAGCATCAGGATTTCCCTACTGTGCTGCTGGTCGAGCGGCTTCGTCCTTCTCGCGATCTCAGCCGGCCACCGCTCTGCCAGGTGATGTTCGTGCTCGACAAGCCGCATGGGCGCGCAGAAGTGGGAGCATCGACGTTCGCCACCGGCGAAACCGGGATACGCATGAATCCCGGCGGTCTCGCGTTGGAGTCCTTTCCCTTGGAACGCCGGGCAGCCAGCCTCGACCTGGTGCTGCTGATAATCGAAACGCACGAGTCGCTGTCTGCTTCGATGCGGTACAACACCGATCTGTTCAATCCGTCCACGATGGCGCGACTGTCAACGCATTTCGAAGTACTTCTGCGAAGCGTGGTCAAGCAGCCGCTTACCAAATTGAACGACCTGAAGGAGCTGCTGGCCGAAGCCGACCGGGACGAGCGAGCCCAAATCCGCGCGCAGCATAGGGAACTCAATAGTCAGAAGCTACTGCAAGCCAGGCGGAGAACCGTTAGCGCATCGCAACTGCGAGACGACGGCGTTGGCGGGAAGCTGAAGCACTCGAATGCAACCAGAAGTTACTGAAGGGTTCCGGCTTTCACCTCAGCAAAAGCATCTTTGGTCGTTGCAGCTAGCCGACGGCAGCCTACCCTATCGTGCTCAGTGCTCCATCCTGATCGAAGGAAGTCTTGATGTGCAAGTCCTGGAGGGCGCTCTGCAGCGGGTCTTCGAGCGACATGAGATTCTTCGCACCTCATTTCAGTCGGCACCTTGCGCGAATGCTCCAGTTCAGGTGGTCAGCGCTGAGTGCATGGCGCGGACCGACAAATATGATCTGAGCGGCTGCGACCCTTCGCGGCAAGAAGAATCGATCGAAAGACTATATCGTGAAATGGGCGATTTGGCCTTTGACCTGAGCAAGGGCCCGCTTATCCGCATGTCTTTGCTCACGCTGTCGCCGGACCGGCACACATTACTCATCAACCTATCCTCGTTTTGTGCAGACGCGACCTCGCTCGACAATCTCGTTAGAGAGGTCAGTCGCTGCTATTCGGCCGTACTGGCCGGCGAAAATCGCTCTGACGAACCGCTTCAGTACGCCGACGCGTCGCAGTGGCAGAATGATTTGCTCGAATCCGAAGATGCGGAGGAAGGCAGGAAATATTGGCGCGAACAAAACGTCTCTACCACAGAAAGATTGCGGCTACCCGCTCAAGGAAGCTTTTCCGCACACTCAATATTTGCGCCGCAACTTTTAAGCTCTCAACTTGATCGCGACCTGAGCGCGAATATCGCGACGCTCGCTCGAAAATACGAAACCTCTCCTTCTGTGCTCCTGTTGAGCTGCTGGCAAATGCTGTTGTGGCGTCTGAGCTGCCAGTCAGACTTCGTTGTCGGCGTGACCTCCGACGCCCGTACTTATGAAGGGTTACAGGAGGCACTTGGCTTGTTCGGCAAGAGCTTACCTATGATCTGCCGTCTGGAAGGCGACCTTCGACTAACTGAGTTGTTGAAGCGGACGGAGTTATCGGCGCACGACACTGTCGCGTGGCAAGAGTACTTCGGCTGGGACGATTCCCCAAAATCGCAAAATGACATCGACTCACTAGCTCATTTCCCTGTGGGTTTCGAATTCAGGGAAGACCACGCGAAATATTGCGCCGGCGCCGTCAGCTTCGTCATTCAAAAGCGACACGTCTGCTCAGACCGATTTGCGCTTAAGCTTTGCTGCGTTCGGACGAAGGACTCTTTCAACACTGAGCTTCACTACGACTCCCGCTTGTTTCGCGCTGACGATGTAGATCGGTTACAGGCGGAATTTCAGACGCTGCTGCAAAGTGTAACCCTCAACCCGGACACTAGGCTCGACGACTACGAAATCGTCGGCGAAATGGAACGGCAGCAGCTGATCGACTTCAACTTAGTCGACACCGGACCTGTCAGCGACAAATGCATTCACCAGTTGTTCGAGGAACAAGTCGAGCGCACGCCGGATAGCATCGCGCTCGTCTTCGAAGGCAAGCATCTCACATACGCCGAGCTCAACTCGCGCGCCAATCAAGTCGCGCATCGTCTGCGGACACTGGGGGTAAGAGCTGACGTCCCGGTTGCGATTTGCATGGAGCGATGCCTGGGGATGGTCGTCGGCATACTAGGCATTCTCAAAGCTGGCGGCGCTTATGTGCCACTGGATCCCGAATATCCAGCGGATCGTTTGAGCTACATGCTGAAGGACGTCGACGCAGCAGTACTGCTGACGCTGCAGCGTGTCGCGGATAAGATGCCCCGGCATGAAAGCAGCGTGCTCTGCCTGGACACCGACTGGGATTCGATTGCCGGGCATAGCGACAAGAACCCGGTAGATTCGGCGGCAACCAGCGGTCGCGATCTGGCTTATGTGATCTACACTTCGGGTTCCACGGGCTCGCCGAAAGGTGTGATGGTCGAACATGGTGGGCTGGTTAATGCCGTTAACTGGATAGCTGAAACTCTGAATTTATCGCCTCTGGACCGCTGTCTCTTGAAAACGCCGATTACCTTCGATGCGGCCGGACGCGAGCTCTTCCCAATCCTGATTTCAGGAGGAACGCTCGTAATCACGGAACCCAACGGTCACCGTGATTGCAGATACCTGGCCGAGACAATTCAGCGGGAACGGATTTCAATTCTTCACTGCGTGCCGTCGCTGCTGCGGCTTATCGTCGAGGAGCCAGCCTTCAAAGACACGCCTTCCATGCGGGCTGTCATGTGCGGCGGCGAAGCGCTGTCGCCCCAGACTGTAAAGCGCTTTCAAAGCCGCATCGGAGCCAAGCTGTACAATGTTTACGGCCCGACTGAGACGATCATCGACTCTACCTATTGGCCAGTTACAGAGTCTGGTGACGAATTCACTGTCTTCATCGGCCGTCCTATACCGAACGCACAAGTATATATTCTGGATGATTTGTTTCGGCGAGTTCCTGTCGGTGTCACCGGCCACCTGTACATTGGTGGGATAGGTCTGGCGCGAGGTTATGTAGGACGGCCGGATTTGACCGGCGATAAATTCGTTCCAGATCCGTTCAGCGGCAGGTCGGGCGCTCGACTGTATAAGACCGGGGACCTGGCGCGTTACCGACCTGATGGAAATATCGAGTACCTCGGCCGCGGCGATCATCAGGTCAAGATTCGTGGCTTTCGGATCGAACTTGGAGAAATCGAAGTAACGCTCGCTCTACATCCCGCGGTGCTCGAGGCTATCGTACTGGCTCATGAAGACGAGTCAGGTGATAGGCGGTTGCTCGCATATGTCACGACTCAGCGAGAGACCCATCCTACTGCCAGTGAGCTACGTGCCTTTTTAAAGGACAGATTGCCCGAGCACATGATGCCCGCAGCCTTCATCCTGCTGGGCGCCTTTCCGCTGAATGCCAACGGTAAGGTGGACCGTGGCGCGCTACCGGCGCCTGACGCTCAGCGCCCCGAGCTGGATGAGGCTTTTGTGGTATGCCGAACGCCTACCGAAGAGCTGCTCGGCGAGATTTGGGCCCAGGTCCTTGGCGTCCAGCGAGTAGGTATCCACGACAACTTCTTTCAGCTAGGTGGCCATTCGCTGCTGGCAACACAGGTCGTTTCCCGGATTCGCGACGCCTTCAAAGTGGAGATGCCGCTGCGACACCTGTTCGAAACGCCCACCGTGGCCGGCCTGGCTGAGAGGATAGACGCGCACCGAGGCGCGGCGTTACAGGCTCCTCCTATCGTGCCGGTTTCCAGGGACGGCGAGCTGCCTTTGTCCTTTGCTCAACAGCGCCTCTGGTTCATCGATCAACTCGAACCGGGATCAGTCTATAATTTTCCCGCCGCAGTTCGCCTCAAGGGGCAACTCAACCTGGCCGCTCTCAGGCTGAGTCTGAACGAAATCGTAAAGCGGCATGAGTCCTTGCGAACGACCTTTGCCACAGTCGATGGACGACCGGTTCAGCTTATTGCGCCGCTCTTGACGGTGGCCCTGCCAATCCTCGATTTGCGCGAGTTGCCTGAGACGGAGCGAGAGGCGGAGGTTCAGCGGCTCGCGACCAACGAGGCACAGCGGCCTTTCGATTTGGCCCAAGGGCCTCTCGTGCGAGCCACCGTGTTACGGCTGGGCGAGAACGATCACGTCGGGCTGCTGACGATGCATCATATTGTAACCGACGGCTGGTCGGCCGGAATTTTGATCCGTGAGATGGTCGTGCTCTACGACGCCTTTTGTTCTGACAGGCCGGCATCGCTGCCTGAGATGCCGGTCCAATATGCGGATTTTGCGCATTGGCAGCGAAACTGGCTGGCGGGCGAGGTTCTCGAGACTCAGCTGAGCTATTGGAAAGAGCAACTGCTCGGCGCGCCCCCGCTCCTTGAATTGCCCACCGACCATCCGCGGCCGGCTATCCAGACTTTTCATGGCGCGCACCAATCTATTCTATTGGCTCCAACTGTAGGTGACCGACTGAAGGCGCTAAGCCGGCGGGAAGGGGTCACCATGTTCATGACGATGCTGGCCGCGTTCCAGGTCTTGCTGCAGGGCTACACGAATCAGGACGACCTCGTCATCGGCACGCCGATCGCTAACCGTAACCGGCTGGAGACCGAAGGTCTGATAGGATTTTTTGTCAACACGCTGGTGCTGCGCACCGGCCTTTCAGGAAATCCCACGTTTCGCGACCTTCTGCGGCGGGTCAGGGAAGTGTGCCTGAGAGCGTATGCTCATCAAGACCTGCCCTTTGAGAAATTGGTCGAGGAACTGCATCTGGCGAGAGACCTAAGCCGTAATCCGCTCTTCCAGGTGATGTTCCTGCTGCAGAATACTCCGCTGCAGGCCATGGAGCTGCCGGGCTTGAGCCTGATCCCCGTGGAAGTGGATACGGCGACGACTCACTTTGATTTGACGATGCATTTCGCCGACACGGCTCAAGGACTTCTCGGCACACTTACCTACAACACCGATTTGTTTGAAGCGGCGACCGTCGCACGAATGCTGATTCATTTTGAGTCCTTGCTGGAAGTTATAGCCGCAGCTCCTGAGCGACGCCTCTCGGAATTGCCACTCTTATCCGAAGCAGAACGGCGCAACATCCTGGTCACCTTCAACGATACCAAAGCGGACAAAGCGGGAGACACGTGTATTACTCAACTGTTTGAGGCGCAGGTCGAACGAACGCCCGCGGCGATAGCAGTAGTGCTCGACGAGCAGCAACTTAGCTACGGAGAACTGAATCATCGAGCCAATCAGCTTGCGAACCATCTGCGGCTGCTGGGAGTGAAACCGGAGACGCCAGTCGCAATGTGCCTGAAGCACTCCGTCGATATGGTTATCGGTTTGCTGGCCATTCTGAAGGCGGGCGGAGTCTATGTGCCGTTGGATCCCGCCTATCCGAAAGAGCGGCTCGCGTTCATCCTCGAGGACGCCCAAGTGCCTGTCCTTCTGTCGCACGCATCGTTGCTGCCGGGATTGCCTCATCACAATGCGCGGGTGGTCTGCCTGGATTCAGACTTGGAGACCATCGCACAAGCGAGCGCGGAGTATCCGTCCTTCCTGACCACTCCCGAAAACCTCGCCTATATAATCTACACCTCCGGATCCACCGGCCGGCCGAAGGGAGTTCTCATTTCCCATGCTTCGATCGCAGCGCACTGCCTTAGTGGTCAAAAGTACTACGCGCTGGATTCGAGCGATCGGGTGCTTCAATTTGCCTCGCTTAGTTTCGATCTTTCGTTGGAGCAAATTATGCCTACGCTGGTGGCCGGAGCCAGGCTGGTCATGATGAGCACCGACGTATGGGATATCACAGAGTTTCACAAGAAGGTCTCCGAATCCGGACTCACTGTCCTGAATGTTCCGACTAGTTACTGGAATGAACTGGCGCGGCATTGGGCTGGCCTCTCGGAGCTGGTTCCTGCCATTCAGGCCCGGGTCTTTATCGTTGGCGGAGACACGATGCTGCCCGAGTTCGTCGAGCTTTGGAATCGTACGCCTCTAAGGTTGGTGCGCCTCGTCAATGCCTATGGGCCGACGGAGACAACTATAACGGCCACTGTTTTCGATGTCGCATCGTGCGAGGGCTCAACTCTCCGAAGGATTCCCATCGGCCGTCCTCTCGCGAACCGCGAAACTTACATTCTCAACCGGCATGGTAACCCGGTTCCAGTGGGAGTTTCCGGAGAACTCTACATTGGCGGCGACTGTCTGGCCCGCGGTTATTTGAATCGAGCGGATCTTACGGCTGAAAACTTCGTCCCCAATCCCTTCAGCGGCGAGTCTGGAGCGCGACTATACAAGACCGGAGATCGCGCGCGCTATCTGGCGGATGGCAACATCGAGTTCCTCGACCGAATCGATCAGCAGGTTAAGATTCGCGGGTTTCGCGTCGAACTTGGCGAGATCGAGTCCGTTCTTCGCCAACATCCTGCTGTGCGCGAGGCTGTCGTAGTCGCTCGCGAGCACGGGCCCGGGGACAAACAGCTGGTCGCTTACATCGTCGCTCCGCACGACCTACAACCGACGGCCGGCGAGTTGCGGGTCTTTCTGAAGGAGAAGCTGCCCGACTATCTGATGCCTTCGGTCTTTGTACCGATCGACGCGCTGCCATTGATGCCCAATGGAAAGGTTGACCGTGGCGGGCTGCCAGAAGCGGGGCGAGTGCAGCCCGCGCTGGAAAAGCAGTTCGTGGCGCCGCGCGATCCTCTGGAAGCTCAACTCGTTGGTCTGTGGGAAGAGGTCTTGGGTGTTCGTCCTATCGGCGTCACAGACAACTTCTTTGAGCTCGGCGGACATTCCCTGGCTGCCGTTCGTTTGTTCGCGTTGATAGAAAAGCGTCTGGGCAAGCGAGTTCCGCTGGCCACGGTGTTTCAAGGAGCGACTGTTGAGCATCTCGCGACTATTCTTCGCCAGCGCGCCCAAGCGCCACCGCATTCTGCTTTGGTAGCTATTCAACCGGAGGGGAATCGACGGCCTCTCTTCCTGATACATCCCGCGGGCGGACATGTTTTTCCCTACGTTCATCTGGCGCGCCATTTAGGCTCTGATCAACCAACCTACGGATTGCAAGCGAAAGGTCTGGAGGAGGGATCGCAACCGCAGTCGCGGATCGAGGACATGGCCGCTTACTACATAGAAGCGCTGCGCAAGGTGCAGCCCGTTGGACCCTACCTCTTGGGTGGATGGTCGATGGGAGGCGTCGTAGCCTTCGAGATGGCTCAGCAGTTTCACGCTCAAGGACAACAGGTCGCACTATTAGCCCTGCTGGATACCCGGATCCCCGCCGCGGACGAGGAACTTGCCGACGAGGATTTCGAGGCGCGGTTGCTGGTCGACTTTGTCCGCTACTTCGGGCTTTCACTCGACCCGCGGGATTCTCTCGCTCGCCTTCCAAAGCACGAGTTGCTCGAGCGCGTGCTCGAGCATGCGAAAAGAGCCGGGCTAATGCCGCAGGATATTGAAGTCTCACAGGCCCAGCCATTCATCGAACTCTGCAAGGCCGACTTTCGAGCTACCAGGAACTACGCGCTGCGGCGCTACCCCGGCCGAATCACGCTGTTGAAAGCCGGCCTCGAGCTGTCGGGTGTCTCATCAGATCCCACCTTGGGCTGGAGCAAGTGGGCTGACGAAGGCGTGGACGTCGAGGTTGTTCCGGGAAACCATGCAACGATGGTGTACCAGCCCCAGGTCGAAGTCCTGGCGGAAAAGCTACGGACTCGGCTCGATCGAATTCAGGCTGCCGAAGAATTTCTCGCCGAAAAAGCTGGTCAGGCTGCAGCTCGATAAAGGACGCACATGAATAGTGACTCCATGGAAGACACCACGACCTACAGAGTAGTCGTAAATCATGAGGAGCAGTACTCAATCTGGCCTTCCGAAAAGAAATTACCGCTCGGCTGGACGGCAACCGGCACAACGGGTTCCAGGACCGAATGCCTGGCGCATATCAAGGAAGTCTGGATCGACATGAGGCCGCTCAGCTTGAGATTGAAGATGGATCAGCACAAGGACAAATCGTGAATGAGCCAGTCGACCAACGCCGGCGCGGTTGACCGATGGATTCCGTTCCGGAAGTCCGATCCAAAAGCGCAGCTTCGCCTGTTTTGTTTTCCGTACGCCGGCGCCGGTGCATTGATCTTTCATAAATGGTCCGACGCCCTGCCGCGCGAGGTCGAGGTCTGTCCGATTCAACTCCCTGGTCGCGGAGCGCGCCTGACGGAGCCGCCTTTCACCAAGCTCTCATGTCTCATCGAAGCCCTCGTTCGAGCCCTTGATCCGCTGCTGGATAAGCCTTTTGCTTTTTTCGGCCACAGCCTCGGAGCGTTGATCGGCTTTGAACTGGCGCGCGAAATCCGCCGGCAATATGGCGTGCATCCGGTTCGACTGTTTGCGTCCGCCGGTAGTGCGCCGCAGATTCCTCATCGAACTCCGCCAATTCACACTCTTCCGGACAATGAATTCCTCGCGGAACTCCGCCGGCTGAACGGCACGCCCCGCGAACTTCTCGACCACGAAGAATTAATGGAGGTTATGCTTCCGATTCTGCGCGCCGACTTTGCGCTGTACGAAACCTATTTGTACTCGACTGAACCGCTGCTGAACTGTCCAATCTCCGCGTTCGGCGGCTTGCTGGACCGCAGGGTGAACGAAAGCGACCTCGAAGCGTGGCGTTCTCAGACCAGCGCCTCGTTCTCGCTGCGAATGTTTCCCGGCGACCATTTCTTTCTGAACGAGCCTCTCGTGCTTCAGGCGCTCTCGCAGGAGCTGCAATCAAGCCTGCAATCAGGCCGCTAAACCGGGCCCTCGCGATATGCCTTTGCTTTGCAAGCTCAGAGGGGTATAGGCTCTGTACACCTCCCGAGAGTCTGCTTTCATCTACATTCTCTGCCCGAGGAAGAATCGCCGACGTCCTCACGGTAGGCGTTCCGGACGTATGTGCCGGCGCCGATCGTTTTCCTAGGAGCAACAAATTCTTGGATTTATCAGTTCGTCGTTTCGACTCAGGATTCTGATTCCTTCGCTGCTTGTGTTCGCCGCAGTCCTGGCTTTCGGGCCTGGCTTGGGTCGCGCCGACGTTATTTCTGCGCCTGCCACAGAGTCGAGCGCAGGCGGCGCTACGAACGCGTGGCTAGTGACGCGCGGTCTCCTCGGTAATGCGATGATAACCGAACAATCCGGGGCTGACATTATGACTCCGCCGCCCGGCACCGAGGTTGACGAAACCCGGCAAACAGCGAACGTGACCGGCGAGGTCTTGAACCAGGTCAAGTCGTGGAACGAGATGGTCGACGACGACACGATCCACGTCGAGATAACCACGCTGTCGCCCTCTCAGTTCGAAGTCGCTTTCTGGCTCTTTCCGAATCATCGGAAGGGTTGCACGATGTACAAGTGGACGCTGTACGATCACGGTCGCGCGCTGCAGAGTGCCTTCTGGCGTAACGATGCGGCAGTGATGCGGTTGGCGGGGGCCGCGGACCTGCCACCGGATTTGTATCCGGATTCAGTCCCGTGGGCTGCATTCATACGTGTCCTCGACATGCCGCGCGACGGCAGTGAGGGCTCATTGCATCAGCAGATCACGCCGTACAGCTACGTCGGCCAGGAGGTTTGGGCCTCGTCGAGTTCCAAACCGATCAGCGTGCCGGCCGGCACTTTCACCGCGCTGAAGGTGACCGCGAAAGTCGATATCACGACGGTTATGCCGAATTGGCCGCGCTTCGTTCTGCAAGTCATCAAGCCAGTAATTCCGGAAAACACGCTGTACTTCGAGGCGGCGCCTCCCCATCGACTGCTCAAGCAGGAAGGCACGACCTTCGTCGGCGGCCCCGAGGTCACGACGGAACTGGTTCGCTACTACATCGCGGGTGCGCCGCCGCTCGTCGCTGCGGCGACCGGCGCATACCATGCACCGATTCCGTCCGCCCCCGGTGCGGCATCAATTTCCAGGTAAATGGATTTCACTGTCACGCGGCGTCTCCATTTACCGTCATTACCGTCCCTCGACTGCTGCGCGTATCGTCGCGGGTTATTTCACCATCGCGCAGACGGATCAGCCGGTGCGCCCGTTCCATAACCTGCGGATCGTGGGTGGAGAATATGAAGGTAGTGCCGGTCTCGCGATTGAGGTGTTCCATCACGTCGAGCAGCGCGATCGCGCTGGCCGAATCCAGATTGGCGGTGGGTTCATCCGCCAGAATAAGGGCCGGCTCGGTAACCATCGCGCGAGCCACGGCAACCCGCTGTTGCTGGCCGCCTGACAGTTCCGCCGGCCGCCGATTCTCGAGCCCGGCGAGACCGATTTCCGAAAAGAGCTTTTCCACTCTCTCGCGGCGCTGATGTACCGGCATTCCCTGGAGCAACAACGTAAACTCGGCGTTTTCCAACGCGGTAAGAACTGGCAGCAGGTTATAGGTCTGGAACACGAAACCGATTCGTTGCAAACGCAAAAGAGCCAGCTCGCCCGAACTTAGAAGTTGAAGGTTCTGCCCTGCCACCCATACTTCACCCTTATCGGCCCGATCCAGTCCACCTATAATGTTCAGCAGGGTTGTTTTGCCCGAACCTGACGGACCGGCGGCCGCGGTAAACTCCCCGGCTGCTATCTGCAGCGACACGCCGCGCAACGCCGGCACCTCAATAGGTCCTGTGCGATAGGTCTTGCGCACGTCCTTTAATTCCACTGCCCATTCAGTCGCGGTAGCCATATTTTCTAAAGCACCTTCAGCGAGTCGGGTAGTTCTGTTCGGGCGGCTTTGAGCGCCGGATAAAACGAAATGACTGTCGCCATCGCAAACACGATTCCGACGGACCACGCGATTCGATTCGGGCTTAGGCGCGAATAGAGAATTGGATCGAACACCAGTGCAGGCGGAAGACCTGCTTTGAAGATCCAGCGCAGATCCAGTCCCGCGGTGGCAAAGTAGTGCTCAACGCTCAAACCGAAGACCAGTCCGAGGGTCAGGCTTATAGCAGTGAGCGCCAGCGACTCGCCGACAACCATGACGGCAAGCTGACGCGGCATAAGACCCAGAGCCTTGCAAACACCGAATTCATACCGGCGCTCCAGCACCCTCATGAGAATCGTATTGAGGATGCCCAACCCGACCATCGCCAGCACCACGGCGTTCATGATGTAGTTGAAGGCGTGGTCCAGCCCGAGGATCTGCGCAAGCATCGGGATTGATTCCCGCCAGGTAAGTACTTCGACCGGCTCTCCCGCCAAATCCTGGCGCAGAGCTTTTGCAACCATCGGCGACTCGCCTTCCTGTCGAAGCAGCAATGCTACCTGCGTCACCTGACCGTCTTTCACTCCGAGCAGCGCCTGAGCCGCTGGCAGCGGCAGGTTGATGATGTTGGCGTCGACCGCCTGAAGGCCGGTGCGGAAGATCCCGCTTACCCGCAAAAGAGTGCTTTGCATCGCATTTCCGTCCGCATCCTTTGCGTCGCTGCCAGGCGATCGCAGCGACTGAGTCATGAGCACTACCCGCGAACCTATCTTTACCTCGAGCTTGTGAGCGAGATCGGCGCCGATGACGACGCTGCTGGCGGGACTGCTCTCGGTCAGGTAGGTGCCTTCAACCATACGCTGAGGTATCAGCGATACCGCCCGTTCATTTTGCGCAATCACTCCTGTGATTCTCACGCCGGAAGAATTGGCTGAAGAACTAAGCAGGCCGGTACCGAGCAGCCTCGGACTGACACCTTGCACGATGTTTTTCATTTTCGGAGTTTGAAAGAACTCCTGCATCTTCGACACCACTTCGGCGGGAAGAAGCAACTCATCAGAGCTGGAAGCTTGATAGCCCTTGGCCTCTATCACCACATGACCGGGACCAAACCGCACTCCGTCGGCGATGGTCTGCTCGTGGCCGCCGTCGAGCAGACCGAGTGAGATCAACAGCAGTGCGAGGCCCAAACCCAGCGCCAGAGCAGTCAGCGCAGTGCCTCGCGGATTGCGCCAGAGATTGCGCCAGCTGATCTTCGCCAGTAGAAGAATGCTTCTCAATTGCTAAACCTTGCGAATCGCTTCGGTCGGCCGGAAGTGCGACGCTCGCCACGCCGGGTAGAGCGCAGAGATCAGAGCCGTCGCGGCGAGGCCCACCGCGGCCTGGCTGTAAGCGGGAAAATCCTGACGGCCGTACCACAAGTGGCCTACTACTACTCCCGCCACGGAGATCACGGCGCCGGTGGCTCCG
>Ga0209038_10000236_pt1 | contig 17963 bp, 13 predicted proteins | sample BogFormECP03_OM3_FD_188237 | JGI IMG/M metagenome (GOLD analysis project Ga0209038, IMG submission 188237) | Bog forest soil microbial communities from Calvert Island, British Columbia, Canada - ECP03_OM3 (SPAdes) (version 2) | ecosystem: Environmental > Aquatic > Freshwater > Wetlands > Bog ...
GTTTCATGAGCCCGGACGGTGCCGCGGAAGCGATCGCCAACGCGGAAGCCGGCATCGGCCCGCTCCAGCAGCCGTCGTTGATGGTGCCGTGAGCTGACCGGTGTGGTTCTTGACATTTGGACCTCCTCGGAGCTGGTGGCCATCAAGCCACCGGTTACGAGGGGGGACTCACGGATGAGTTGCACGCTAACGAACAAGAGGAGAGAGAGAAATGGTTCGGCACTTGGTGCATCGTCCACTGACGTTCGCGCTCGGGCTGGCGGTCGCGGTTGCGGTCGCTCTGGTCTGCCCGCTGAGCGCGATGGCAGCGCCGGTTCTTCCGCAGGAAAACGTGACCGTCACCTCCTTTGACGGTACGCCGCTCGACGTCAACTTCTATCCCGCGGCGGGCCTGCAGCAGGGCCAGACCGCGCCGACTGTGCTGGAGGGCTCGTTTTGGGGCCTGCCCGCCTACTCGAGCTTGATCGGGACGATCAATTCGATCGGCGTTGAATCGTTTTCGATCGATGCAGAACTGCTCGGACCCGCGACGCTGACCGCGGACGGGTACAACGTCGTCACCTGGGACAGCCGAGGCTGGTACGCCTCCGGCGGGCAGGTCAACCTCGACAGCCCCTCCTACGAGGGCCGCGACGTGACCGCGATCATCAACTGGCTGGCCGCGCAGCCCGCGGCGGAGCTCAAGGGTTCAAACGACCCCGTCGTCGGCATGACCGGCTTCAGCTACGGCGGCGGCATCCAGCTGTCGGCGGCCGCGATCGACCATCGCCTCGCCGCGATCGAGCCGAACATGTCGTGGTACTCGCTGGATGAAAGCCTCGATCCCAACGGGGTCATCAAGGCCGGCTGGGGAAACATCCTGTGCCTGACCGGTGACGCCGTCGACGCACGCTATGCGCCCCAGGTGACCAAGACCTGCGAATCGGTGGACACGGGCGATGTGACCTCCGAAGAGCTCGCGTTCGGCAACGCGGCGAGCCCTGGACCGGTGATGAAACAGATCACGACGCCGACGCTGCTGCTCGCCGGGACCGTGGACACGCTGTTCCCGATCAACGGCGACATCGACACCTACGACGCTCTGCGCGCGGCCGGAACCCCGGTCAAGATGATGTGGTACTGCGGCGGGCATGGCATCTGTAACCAGAACCCCGGCCCGAGCGGCTACGTCGCAGAAGCGGAGCTCACGTTCCTGAACAAGTACCTCAAGGGTCAGAATGTGTCGACCGGACAGGGCTTTGAATATCTCGATCAGACCGGCACGTGGCACTCGGCGGCCTCCTACCCGGTCGCCTCCACCGGCCAGTTGACGGCCAGCGGGAGTGGCACGCTCGGTATCAGCCCGCTCGACACCTCGGGCCTGCTGGGCGTGGAGGCGACCAAGGCGCTCAACGGCGTCAACATTCAGATCCCGGCACCCAGCACATCGGTCGAGACGCTGACGGACCCCGAGCTGTCGCTCACCTACCACGGGCTTGCGACGAAGACGGAAACGCCGATCTTCGCTCAGCTCGTGGAAAACTCGACCGGCACAGTGCTCGACAACCAGGCGACCGGGGTGCCGCTCGACCTCAACGGCGCCACCCACACGGTGACCCTGCCATTGAACCTGGTCACGTGGAACCTCACGCCGTCGAGCAAGATCACGCTGCAGCTCACCGACGCGTCCGACCTGTTCTTCGCCCAGCGGGCGGTCGGGCTCGCGAGCCTGCAGGCGAAACTGACGCTCGCAACCTCTCCCTAGCCCCTCCTGCGAGCTGATGGCGAGGCGACCAGGGCGGCCCAGCCGCCCTGGTCGATCGCGCCGGGCGAGAGCGTCGGCCCTCTCGGCGAACGTCAGATCGCCGCGACCGCCTCCTCGGCCGCGGCGAAGCACGCCTCGATCGAACACCCCCGCAGGTAGTCGCCCGCGAGGTGCAGCCCTGTGACCTCCGCCTTGGCCGAGGCGAGGCGCTCCAGAAAGCCGGCCTGGTCGCGATGGTAGGCACACAAGCCGGGCAGGAACCGGTGGGCGATCGTCGCGCGCCGCGGGTTGCCGGCCACATCGGCATGCGGCGCGAGCGCCGCCTCGGCGATGCTCGCCAGGCGCTCCGGATCGGGCTCTTGCTCGGTCAGCGGGCGAGCACGGCGACCGCTGAAGGTGTAGCGGACGACGTTCAGGTCCCCGATGCCGTAGGCGCCGGCATTGCTGAGCGTCTCCTCCGAGCCGAACACCACCGCACGCACGCTGCTGTCGAACACCGGCCGCTCGTATTCGGCGAGCAGGACGAGCAGAGGGAAGTAGCGCACCTCCGCCAGGAGTGACGCTGCGAGCGGTGCATCGTCCTGGAGCAGCCGCGCTGCGCCGGGCGCGTGCGTGGCGATGACGACGCCGTCAAAGCGCTCACGTCCGCGATCTCCGCCGCGCGTCATCACCTCCACGCCGGAGACCCGATCCTGCTCATGGATCAGTCCCTGCACCGTCGTCTGGAGGCTCACCCGCGAGTGGCGGGCGGCGGCTGTGACGACCCCATGCATTCCGTCAGCCAGCTGGTCGTAGCTGTCGGTGATCATGCCCACATAGGGCAGTACGTTGGACATCGGCACCTCGTCGGGCTCGGCGGCGCTGACGCGCACCGTCAGCGAGCGGAGAAGCAGCTCGCGCAGTCTGCGGCTGAACACATCCTCCACGCTGCTGCCGTCATAACTCTGTGCGAGGCTGCGGCAGTTCGACTCAGACAGATAACGCGCGGAGGGGTCCCGCTTCAGCGTCAGCCCCAGCCGCGCCAGGCGCGCCACGTCACGGGCCGAGATACCGCTCAGATTGCGCAACATCCCTGCCCGATCTGTTGAATCGAATGTGATCATCCGACCATCGATGACCCGCGAGCTGTTAATCCCGAAATACTCGTATCGATGCTCTCCGAGACTTGAGGTGAACGCACGGAAGCGTGTGTAGCTGCGACCGATGTTCTTGCCTCCGAGCGTCACCAACCGCTCGCCAAGTTCTCCCGAGATTGTCCGACCGCCGAGCTCGTCCGAGCTCTCAAATATGTGAGTCTCCGCGCCACGGCCCTGCAGGTACCACGCTGTCGCCAGGCCCGACATTCCCCCGCCGACGACCGCATAGCGCTCCCCGCGCAGGTCCTGCGCGCTTCTCACATCGCTCACAGGCATGCTGCTAGACAGCCCGCTTGCGTCCTGCGAAAGCCGGCCGCCCGCCGGAGTCGGTGGTGGAGGCGAAATAAAGCTCCACGTGTGCGTCGCCGATCTGGTTGTCGAGCTGGTGCAGGCCGAGGGCGATCTGCACGCGCCCAGCCTCCGGCTCCTCGACCACCCTCGCCGAGCATTCCAGAGGCGCCGACAGCTCGGCAAAATCCGCCAACTGGACGTCGCAGCGGGTGACGACCGCCGTCGCGGGCGCTCGAGCGCCGTCGCCAGCCGCGGCGGCGATCGCGGATTGGCGATAGACCTCGATCACGAGTGCACCCGGCACGTGGTCCAGGGGATGGTCAAAGAACACGGGATGCCCGTGATCGACGACCACCACGTAGCGGCTTTCACCATCTGCCGAGGAGCTGACATCGCTTTCGGCGATCGTCACGTTGCGGTAGAAGATCCGGCCCACACGCGCTGGGTCGACAGGCCGGGAAATGGCCTGTGGCAGATCGCCGTCGGGCGCCTTGTGCGTGCGCTGCTGTGCGCGCAGTCGTTGATAGGTCGTCTTCGGGAAGAACATCATATCGCCGGATACCGTCGCGGCTGACTGTCCATCGATCGTCAACTCGCTCTCGACGGTGAGGTCGCGGAGCCTGCCGCGCCGCTCCCGTTTATTGGTGAAACGCACCCGGAGAACTCCCTCCGGTGGAGAGCTTTCGTTGTCGGCAAAGGCAGCCAGATCCAGCACTCGCAGAAAGATCTCCTTGGAGATGAATTGCCAGTCCGGCTCCACCTCGTAGTAGCGCTGGGGAATCGCGAGGCCCGCCTGACGACACACCTCGATCGCCAGCAACGGATCATGAAATGGGTATCCGCGATCTGACCACAGGATATTGGCGCGAGGTAGCTGCGTACCGATCAGAAATTCGTCGTCAGCAACCTGAACGCTGTCAGCGATTAATACTTCGGGAAGGGCCCTGCGGTGCACCAGCTCACGTGAGACGTTACGGTCGAAGCGTAGCCAAGCATTTTCTGGTGCCGACGGTAATTGACGTTTCTGGAGGTTTGTGACTGATTGAGCGTTTGGCACGATCGAGATCATATAGCAGGTGCCCTAACTGGACGCCGTCTCGACTTCGTCTTCGCCTTTATCCCTTCACGTCCCTCTCGCCGAGAGGGTTAGGCGCTTCGCAACGTCGCTGCCACCCGCGATTCGGGACTTATCTTGGCTGTGCGTCGAAGCTCGGCCTTGTCCCGATACATCGCCGCGTCGGCGTGCCTCACGAGTTCCTTCACGGTGCGACCGTCGTCCGGCCAGACGCCTCCTCCGACGCTCGTGCTGATCGAGATCGGGAGTTTGCCGAGCTGGAAGGGCGTGAGGAACGCGTCGCGAACGCGCTGCTCGGCGGCGCGCACCTGATCGTCGCGGTTGACGCCGGAGAGGATCAGGGCGAACTCATCACCGCCAAGCCGGGCGACCTCGTCATCGTCGCGGCAGATTGCGTTCAGACGCGTGGCCGCCTGGCGGATCAGCTCGTCGCCGGCCTCATGGCCGTGGGCGTCGTTGACGCCCTTGAAGTCGTTGAGGTCGATGAACAGCAGGCCCACCTGCTCGTTGGTCGGGATCACACCATCAAGGACACGGTCGATGTGCTGTCTGAAGCCGACGCGGTTGAGCAGGCCAGTGAGTCCGTCGTGAGTGGCCTTGTGACGCAACTGGTCCACGAGCCTCCCGTTCTGGATCGCCGGCGCGGCAAGCGAGGCGACACCGGTGAGCCGATCCAACAACTCGAGGTCGGGCCGCAGCCGCTCGGGGCGGTCGGTCACCGAGACGCTGAGGACACCCAGGAATACGTCCTGGGCGACGATCGGGATGACCGCCAGCACGATCGCGTCGAGCCCCGTCATCAGGCGGCGAAGAAACGGGTCCACCGTCTTCTCATCGAAGAACACGGGCTGCGGTTCGCTCGCCATCCGGCTCAGATAGGGGGTATCGGTGAGGGAGATCGTCAAGCCGAGAAGGGACTCGGCCTGCTCGGGCTCGCGCCCCCACACCGACAGCGACTTCAGCCGCTCATCGGCCTCATCCCACAGCCACACCGCCATCCGGTCGCAGTCCACGACTTCGGGGACCGCCACCGCGAGGCGTTTGGCGATCTCCTCGCTCGTCCCTGCCTGTGCGAGGGCGTGGGAGAGCGTGAGCAGCGAGCTCACCTGGTCGTGGCGCTCGGCGGACTCCTGCAGTGCCGTGGCCATGTCGAGCACCGCGGCGGCGTGCTTGGCGTACAGGCCGAGCGCCTCCCGGTCCTGCGGGAAGAACTGGATCACGCCGGGGTAGCGAGCGATCAGCTGCCCGTAGTGGCGCCGGCTCGAGGTCACCTCGACGACCAGCGTCGAGTCGCCCTCGGGGGCGCCATGCTCGAGCGTCGCGTGCGCGAGCGCCGCCGCCCGGCGGCTGTCGATGCCCTGACTGTAGACCTGAAGCTCAGCGCCGGGCCCGGTGCGGACGGCGAGGATATGGCTCGGCGCGCGTACCGCGTCGGCGGCGCGTTCGACGATGCGATGGAGTACTTGGTCGAGGTCCTCGGTTGACACGAGATCGCTCGCGGTGGCGTAGGCGCTCTGGAGCCGCCCGGACATCGCCACCATCTGGGCCTCGAGTGCGGTGACGCGCTGCTGGGGATCAGCGGCCATCGCCGCGAGCTCGGCGTCCCAGGTGATCGTGTAGGAGCACCGCTCGCCGCCGCGCGCCTGGCATTCGGTCTCCTCGATGTGTGCCAGTGGAAGCCCGAACAGGATCGGGTTTCCTTCGAGCAGGCCGGTAGTCCAGTCGCACATCAACACTCGGCGCGTGAAGCCCTCGCGAGCCACGGCCGTGAGCACGGCGCGCCCGGGAGCGACGTCGACGGCCTGCATCTCGGTCACGGTGCTGAGCTTCGCCGCCGTCTGCGCGATCACCGCGAGAACCGCCTCCACCGAGCCCAACGAGCGCAGCACCGTAGCGACCTGAGTGCCGGCATGCTGGCGCAGCGTCTCCTGGCCCACCGCCCGTGCGAATTTCGGATCGTTGGTCTGCCGCACGCCGGCCTCCAGCAATGCACACGCCTCATCGAGCGAGATCCAGTTGTCGATGCCTTCGAGGTAGGACGCTTGTCGGGTTGAGGCCGCCTGCTCCAACAGCTCCGCGACCGCTGGCTCGCCGCCCGCCTTGCGTATGAGCTTCAGCACGACATTGGTCAGCGTGCAGCAGATCTGCCGATCGGAGTCCTCCTGGGCGGTGCCCAGGTCAGGTTCTGCGCTCATCCAGCTTGCATCGGCCTAAAGCGCGTGCCGCTTGAACATTCAAGGCCCCTCTCAACGCCGGCGAGGCAACGCTCGGCCTCGCGCTGGCTAGGGCGTGGCGAGCACCCGAGCCGCGCTTCGCAGTTCGGTCTTGTTGCGATACATCGCCGCATCGGCGTGCCTGACGAGGTCCTTCACGGTCGGGCCGTGGTCGGGCCAGACTCCTCCACCGACGCTCGTGCCGATCGAGATTGCAGTCTCGTCCAGCAGGAAGGGGTCGATGAAGGCGTCGCGGACGCGCTGCTCGGCAGCCCGGACCTGATCGTCGTGTTCGACGTCGGCCAGAACGATCGCGAACTCGTCGCCACCGAGTCGGGCGACCTGATCGCCCTCGCGTCCGATCCCAGCAAGACGTTCGGCCACCTGGCGGATCAACTCGTCGCCCACGTCGTGGCCGTGGACGTCGTTGACCTCCTTGAAGTCGTTGAGATCGACGAACAGCAGGCCGACGCGTCCCAGCCCGGGGCGCGCTTCGCCGAGCACGCTGTCGATGTGCTGCTTGAATCCGAAGCGGTTGAGCAGTCCGGTCAGGCCGTCGTGGCTGGCCTCATGGCGTAGCTGGTCAACCAGCCGCCCGTTCTGGATCGCCGGAGCGGCGAGCGCCGCGACGCCGGTCAGCCGGTCGATCAGCTCCTGATCGGGCAGCAGTCGCTCCGGGCGGTCGGTGACCGAGACGCTGAGGACACCCAGGAACTCGTCACGCGCGACGATCGGGACGACCGCCAGCATGGTCGCATCCAGCGCGCTCATCAGTCCGCGCAGGAGCGGGTCCTCGGTGGTCTCGTCGAAGAACGCGGGCTGCGGTTCGGCGGCCATGCGACCCAGTTCCGGGGTGTCCTGCGGGGAGACCGCCACCTTCAGCAGGAACGCCGCCTGCTCGGGGTTGTGTCCCCACGCCGCGAGCGATCTCAGGTGCTCATGGCGTTCATCCCACAGCCACACCGCCATCCGGTCGCAGTCCACGACTTCGGGCACTGCCACCGCCAGGCGCTCGGCGACCTCCTCGCTCGTGCCCGCCTGTGCGAGCGCGTGGGAGAGCGTGAGCAGCGAGCTCACCTGGTCGTGGCGCTCGGCCGACTGCTGCAACGCCGTCGCCATGTCGAGCACCGCCGCCGCGTGCTTGGCGTACAGGCTGAGCATCGCCCGGTCCTGTGGGAAGAACTCGCTCGCGCCGGGGTGGCGGGCGATCAGCTGCCCGTAGTGGCGCCGGCTCGAGGTCACCTCGACCGCCAGCGTAGAGTCGCTGGCAGGGTCCGTGCGCTGCGCCGTCGACAGCGCCAGCGCCTCCCGCTCGTCGATGCCGTGCCTGTAGACCTGCAGCTCGGAATCGGGTTCGGGTCTGACCGCCAGCACGAAGCCGGGCGCACGCACGGCGTTCGCCGCACGTTCGACGATCCGGCGTAGCACCGTGTCGAGATCCTCGGTCGAGACCAGGTCGCTGGCGGTGGCGTAGGCGCTGCGCAGGCGCTCGGACACGGATGACAGCTGCGACTCGAGCTCCGTGACGCGCTGCTGGGGGTCGGCGGCGGCCGCGGCGAGCGCCGCATCCCAGGAGACGCTGTACAGGCACTGCGCCCCCCCGCGTGCCTGGCATTCGCTCTCGGACACATGAGCGGCGGGAAGGCCGAACAGCAGTGGCGCCGCCGAAAGCATCCCGGCGGTCCAGTCGCACATCACCGAACGACGGGTGAAACCCTCCCGCGCGAAGGCCTTGATGTCCGCATGTCCGGGGCCGACGTCCACGGCCACGAGATCGGTCACCGTGCTGAACTTCGCCGCCGTCTGCGCCACCGCGGTGAGGATCCCCTCCGGCGAGCCCAGTGAGCGCAGCAGCGTGGCGACCTCCGTGCCGGCGTGCTGCTGCAGCGTCTGCTCGCCGACCCGTCGCGCGAAAGACAGGTCACCCGTCTCGAGCACGCCCTGCTCGAACAGGGCGCTCGCTTCGTCCAGCGAGATCCAATTGTCGACGTCTTCAAGGTAAGTGGCCCCGTGGCTGGCGCCCGCGTGTTCAAGCAACGTCGCGACCGCAGCGTCGCCGTTCTCACGGCGCATCACGCGCAACAGGACGCTCGTGGCGGTGCAGCAGATCTGCCGATCTGCATCCGCTCTCAATGGCAGCTGGGCTGCAACCGGATCCATGGGATTCGATCGACGAAAAGCGCCTATTTCTTGAACCCTGCGACCCCTGCTCGACAAGTCCCATGATCGCTGCGAGCGGATTCAGCGACGCGCTCGCCTTCGCGGATCGATTCGGCACCAGTCACCGGTGGGCAAACGGTGCGGATACGATCCAAGGCTTGCCTGCCCGATTCGAGACCGACACCGCAATGCACCTCCACGCTCCCAGCGGCGCTCGAGCGGTGAGCGTTCCCGAGCGCCCCACGCTCGATGGCCTGGAGGCCAAGTGGAGCGGCGCGTGGGAGCGCGCGGAGGCCTACCGCTTCGACCGTGCGGCCCCGCGAGAGCGGGTCTTCTCGATCGATACTCCCCCGCCGACCGTCAGCGGCTCGCTGCACGTGGGTCATGTCTTCTCCTACACCCACACCGATGCGATCGCCCGCTATCAGCGGATGCGCGGCATGGCCGTCTTCTACCCGATGGGCTGGGACGACAACGGCCTGCCCACCGAGCGACGGGTGCAGAACCACTTCGGCGTGCGCTGCGACCCCTCGGTCGCCTACGACCCCGACTTCGTGGCGCCCGCGGAGCCCTCCGAGAAGGAGCCGGTGGCCGTGTCGCGACCGAACTTCGTCGAGCTGTGCCTGAAGCTGACCGAGAGCGACGAGCAGGCGTTCGAGAAGCTGTGGCGCACACTCGGGCTGTCGGTCGATTGGTCGATGACCTACACGACCATCGGCACGCTCGCCCAGCGGATCTCTCAGCGCTCGTTTCTCGGGCTGCTGGAGCGGGGGGAGACCTATCAGCTCGAGGCGCCAACGCTGTGGGACGTGGACTTCCAGACCGCCGTCGCACAGGCCGAGCTCGAGGATCGCGAGCGCCCGGGGGAGATGAACCGCGTGCGCTTCCGCCTCGGCGAGGGCGACGGCGGCGGGGACGCGCTGATCGAGACCACCCGCCCGGAGCTGATACCCGCCTGCGTGGCACTGCTCGCGCACCCCGACGATGAGCGCCAGCGCGACTTCGTCGGAAAGGACGTGCTCACGCCGCTGTTTGGCACGCGCGTTCCCGTGCTCACGCATCCGCTCGTCGACCCCGAGAAGGGGACGGGCCTCGTGATGGTGTGCACGTTCGGCGATCTCACCGATGTGGTGTGGTGGCGCGAGCTGGGACTGCCGGTCCGCTCTGTGCTCGATCCGGACGGGCGCTTGGGAGAGGTTTCCTGGGGGGCCCTCGGCTGGGAGTCTGAGGACGTCGCTCGGGCCCGGGCGAGCTACGGGGAGTTGAAGGGCCGGACGATCAACCAGGCTCGCCGGCGGATCGTCGAGCTCTTGAAGGAGTCGGGCGAGCTCGTCGGTGAGCCCACACAGGTGACGCGTGCCGTGAAGTTCTTCGAGAAGGGCGAGCGCCCGGTCGAGATCGTGACCAGCCGCCAGTGGTTCATTCGCACGCTCGAGCATCGCGAGGCGCTGCTCGAGCGAGGCCGGGAGCTGCGGTGGCATCCGCCGTACATGCGCACGCGGTTCGAGGACTGGGTCAACGGCTTGACGGGCGACTGGTGCATCAGCCGCCAGCGCTTCTTCGGGGTGCCGTTTCCGGTGTGGTATCCGATCGACGCGGCGGGCGCCGTGATCTATGACCAGCCGATGGCCGCGAGCGTCGAGCAGCTTCCCGTCGATCCCTCGACAGACGTCCCCGACGGGTATCAGCAGTCCCAACGCGGGCAGCCAAACGGCTTCGTGGGCGACCCCGACGTGATGGACACGTGGGCGACCTCCTCGCTGACACCGCAGATCGCCGGGCAGGCCGGCGAGGATGAGGAGCTGTTCGAGCAGGTGTTTCCGATGGATCTGCGCCCCCAGGCACACGACATCATCAGGACCTGGCTGTTCACGACGATCCTGCGCTCACAGCTGGATTGGGACGCATTGCCGTGGCGCAATGCGGCGATCTCCGGCTGGGTACTCGACCCCGACCGCAAGAAGATGTCGAAGTCCAAGGGAAACGTGGTCACGCCGATGCACCTGCTGGAGGAGTACGGTGCCGACGCCGTGCGCTACTGGGCGGTCCGCGGCCGGCCGGGCGCCGACACGGCCTTCGACCCCAAGCAGATGAAGGACGGCCGCCGGCTTGCCGTGAAGCTGCTCAACGCCTCCAAGTTCGCGCTCGCTGACCTTCCCGCCGAGGGCGAGTGGCTCACCAATCCGCTCGACCGCGCGCTGATCGCGCGTGTGGCAGACGTTGCCGCCGAGGCGACGGCCTGTTTCGAGCAGTACGACTACGCGCGCGCGCTCGAGCGCGTCGAGAGCCTCTTCTGGTGGTACTGCGACTACTACCTCGAGCTGGTCAAGGGCCGTCGCTACGACCCCGACCCGAACGTCAGCGCGTCGGTGAGCCGCGCGCTGAGATTGTCGCTGTCGGTCTTCCAGCGGCTGCTGGCGCCGTTCCAGCCCTACGTCTGCGAGGAGGTGTGGTCCTGGTGGCAGGAGGGCTCGGTGCACCACGCGTCCTGGCCGGACGCCGACGAGCTGAGGGCAGCCGCCGCCCTGCGCCAGGACGGGGGCGGGGGCGAGCAGCGCGAGCGCGAGGACCTGGCGCTGGATGTGACCGCGGCGGTGCTGCGGGAGGTGCGCAAGGCGAAGTCCGAGGCGCGCGTGAAGATGCGCGCCCCGGTAGCGCGCGTGCTCGTGCACGACACCGCCGAGCGGCTGCGGGCGCTCGAGCTCGGGTCCGGTGACCTGCTGGCGGCGGGGTCCATCGAGCTGCTCGAGCAGCTCGAGGCCGAGGAGTTCGCGGTCGCGGTCGAACTGGCGCCAGAGCCATCCCTATAGGGTCTCCCGCGTGAGGCGGACGTTGATATCCGAGCTGCCGGGAAAGATCGGCGAGCAGGTGAGAATCCGCGCCTGGGTGAACGCCCTGCGCGACCAGAAGCGCATGCAGTTCATCGTCGTGCGCGACGAAAGCGGCCTCGCCCAGGTGGTGCTCGGCAAGGACGAGCCGCCGAGCGAGCTCAACGAGCGGGTCTCCGCGCTCACGGACGAGTCGGCCGTGACGATCACTGGCACGGTGGTCGCCGATGAGCGCGTGAAGCTCGGGGGCCTCGAGCTGCGGCTCGAGGACCTGCAGGTGGACTCGCTCGCCGAGCCCGAGCTGCCGATTGCGCCCGACTCGGCGCTGGACAAGCGCATCGACTGGCGCTACCTCGATCTGCGCCGGCCCGACCGCAAGCTGATCTTCGAAGTGCAGACGACCGCCGAGCAGGCGATGCGCGAGTACTGGCGCGGGGAGGGATTCGTCGAGCTGCACACCCCCAAGCTGATGGGCTCGGCGAGCGAGTCGGGAGCCGAGCTGTTCAGGGTCGAGTACTTCGAGCGCACCGCCTACCTGGCCCAGTCGCCGCAGTTCTACAAGCAGATGGCGATGGCCGCCGGCTTCGGGCGGGTGTTCGAGATCGGCCCGGTGTTCCGCGCCAACCCCTCGTTCACCTCACGCCACGACACCGAGTTCACGAGCGTGGATGTGGAGATCTCCTGGATCGACTCACATGAGGATGTGATGGCCTTCGAGGAGGCCTGGCTCACGCATGTCCTGTCGAGGGTCAAGGAGGCGCACGGCGAGGCGATCGAAGCGACCTTCGAGACCGAGCTCGTCGTCCCGACGCTTCCCTTCCCGCGCGTGACGCTCGAGGAGGCCAAGGGGCTTTTGGCAAAGCACGGGCACGAGACGCCCGGTCCACTGCACGACCTCGACCCGCCGAGCGAGCGGGCGCTGTCTCAGATCGTGAAGGAAACGCGCGGCCACGAGTTCACGTTCGTGACCGACTACCCCACGTCGGTGAGGCCCTTCTACCACATGCGATACGCCGACCGCCCGACGGTGACCAAGAGCTTCGACCTGCTGTGGCGAGGCGTCGAGCTGACAACGGGCGCCCAGCGCGAGCACCGCTACGAGCAGCTTCTGGCCCAGGCCGAGGACAAGGGCGTCGAGACCGAGCCGATCCAGTACTACCTCGACTTCTTCCGCTTCGGCGCGCCGCCCCACGGCGGCTTCGGCTTCGGCCTGACGCGGCTGTTGATGCAGATGCTCAACCAGGAGAACGTGCGCGAGGTCAGCTTCCTCTATCGCGGCCCTCATCGGCTCGAGCCCTAGAGCCGCGTAGGTGAGCGTGGGGCGGCGGCCTCAGGAGCCGACGGTGCCCGTGTGCTGCTGCTCCTCGTCAAGGCCCTGATGCACCGACGTCAGGCTGCAGAACGCGTCGACGACCGCTGCGTCGAACTGCGTGCCGGCGTGGCTCCGCAGCTCCTCGAGCGCCGCCTCCACGCTCGTCGGTCCACGATAGGACCGCTCCGATGTCATCGCGTCGAAGGCGTCGCACACGGCGACGATGCGCGCGCCCAGCGGGATCTCCTCGCCCACCAGCCCGTCAGGGTATCCGCCTCCGTCGACACGCTCGTGGCTTGAGCGGATCAGCGGGGCGGTGCCCGCCAGGGCGGGCGCCGCCAGCACGATGCGCTCTCCGATCAGCGGGTGACGGCGCATGAACTCCCACTCCCGCTCATCGAGCGGGCCCGGCTTGTCGAGGACCGAAGCCGGGATCGCCGTCTTGCCGACATCGTGCAGCTTCGCGGCCAGACGCGCCAGCCAGACCTCGTGCTCGGGCTCGCCAAGCGCTTGGGCCACCTCGCCCGCGAATACCGAGACGCGCTCGACGTGCTCGTCGAGGGAGGCGTTCTGCTCGGTGATGACCTGCAGCAGCGCGTCGGTCACCTGGCGGCTCGCCGAGGAGCGGCTGGCCTTGTTCGCATACATGCGCTGGTCTGCGAGCTTCAGCCCCTCGCTCTCGCTCCCAGCTTCCGAGGGGATCCACGCGGCCCCGTGGGAGCAGCCGATGTGCCAGCCCTCGCCAGCTCCCAGCTTCCGAGGGGATCCACGCGGCCCCGTGGGAGCAGCCGATGTGCCAGCCCTCGCCACTGTCCTCGAGCGCTGCGATCGTATCGTCGAGCAGTTGCTCGGCGGCATCGGGGCCGCAGCGGACGAGCATGCAGAACTCATCGCCGCCCATTCGGTAGGCGGTGCCGAGGTGCTCGGTGGCGGCGGCGAGACGGCGACCGAGACGTTGCAGCAGCGCGTCTCCCGCCGCGTGGCCGAATGAGTCGTTGTACTGCTTGAAGCCGTCCAGGTCGAACATCGCCAGCAGCAGCTCGTGCGAGTCGCGCGGCGCCGTGATCGACCTGGCCAGATCTCTGGTCAGAGCCCGCCGGTTGCCGAGCTCGGTCAGGGCATCGGTTCTTGCCTCGATCTGGCTCACCCCGAGGAGCCTTTCCTTTTCATGCGCGAGGCTCTCGACGGCCTCGCGGGCAGCGGCCGAGCGGAAGTAGAAGTACGCGAATGCCAGCAGCAGCAGCAGCATCGCCGCTGTCGCCCCGAGCTTGGTCTGCGTGCGGGCCTCGCGTGCCCGGGTGGCGTCCGCGTGGCTGATCTCGCCCAGCACGCGCGTGAGGGCGGCAGAGCGAGCGATGAGCAGCCCCTGCAGCCTGGGGACGCGGGTGCCCGCACCGGCCAGACCCCCCTTCTCGAGGGCCGTGCGGTAGATCGTCGCCACGACCGGCTCGACCGCCGCGAGGCTCGAGCGCCCGATGCTGAGCAGGCTGGCCGGGACCCCTGCCTGGGCGCCCTCCGTCAGGCCCCGCGAAAGCGAGCTCTGATCGGCGCCAATCGACCTCTGCGCCGTGGTCGCGGAGCCGCCCGCGCTGGGGTCGGCGCTGAAGGGAGCACTCTGGAGGTTCGCCAGGGAAAGCTTCATCGAGGCGACCTGAAGCTCCGCTTCCCGGCTTGAACTTGCTCTAGCCACGAGCAGCCAGGTCGCTGCGATCGCGGCGAGCGTCAGAACCAGCACGGCCAGCGGCGCCAGCAGCCTTGAGCGGTTTATGTGCAAGAGAATCTACCCCCTCATCGACGGCGATTTCGGCTAGTGCCACCGAGCGGCGTGGGCGTGGACGGTCGTTGCGAGCTTGGCCGGGCGAGCCTTCCTCGCGCGCTGTCGGCTTCTCTAGTCGGGGAAAGCCGCCGCAACGGCGCTGGCGACTGCCGCGCCCGCGACGGCAAGCGGCTCGGTGCTGCGCAGCGCGCGGCTGAGGACGAACCCCCCCTCGAGCGAGGTGATCGTCGTGATCGCGAGCTCGCGCGCGCTCGTCTCGGGGATGCCGGCCGCGAGAAAGCGCTCCGTCGCCGCCGCGATCCAGCTGTCGAAGACCTCGGCCGTGGCCTGCCGCAGGAGCTCGTTGGTGCTCGCCACCTCGAGGGCCACGGTCGCGATCGGGCAGGCGTCGGCGTAGCCGGTCTGGCGCAGGGTCTCGGCGGCGCCGGCGAAGCAGTCCCGAACGCCGCTCAGAACGTCGGGAGCGGCGTCGAAGACCGCCTCCACGAGTTCCTGGAAGATCCGGCCCGAAGAGCGGATCGCTGCCGCCGTGAGCTCGTCCTTGCCGCCCGGGAAGAAGTGGTAGAGCGAAGAGAAGGGCGCCTCCGCCTCGGCGACGATCTGCTTGACGCCCGTCGCCGCGTAGCCCTGGCGGCGCAACAGGATCGCGCTGGCGTCGACGATCCGCTCCCTGGTGCTGGTTCCCATTGGATTGCGCTCCCTTGGCTGCACGTCGATTCCACGATAGCTAAGCTGAATGGAGCGATCTATCTAGAGGAGCCAGTAATGCCCTGGGTGGAGCTGTCGGCGGGCGAGATCGAGTACGAGGACACCGGCGGTCCGGGACCGGTGATGGTGTTCGTCCACGGCCTGATCATGGACGGCTCGCAGTGGCGCCACGTGGTCGCAGATCTCCGCCGGGACCACCGCTGCGTGTTGCCGACCCTGCCCCTCGGCGCCCACCGCCAGCCGATGCGCGCGGGCGCTGACCTGTCGATGCGCGGCATCGTCGAGATCCTGCGCGAGTTCATCGAGCGCCTCGACCTGAGCGAGGTGACGCTCGTGATGAACGACTGGGGCGGGCCGCAGCTCCTGGTCGGCGGCCGCGGCCGTGACCGAATCGCGCGGCTGGGAATCTGCTCGTGTGAGGCGTTCGACAACGTGCCGCCGCAGGGCCCCGCCAGAGCCCTTCCCTACATCGCGCGGCTTCCCGGCGGCATGGCCGCGGCGCTGATGCCGTTTCGCTTCGATCGCCTGCGGCGGTTGCCCATGACCTACGGTCTGCTCAGCAAGCGACCGGTCCCCCGCGAGGTGATGGATCGCTGGTTTCACCCGGTGCTCTCCGACCGCAGGATCCGCCGCGATCTCAGAAAGTACGTGTTCAGCGCGGCACAGGGCCGCCTGGACCTGCTCGCCGCCGCGGAGGCGCTTCGCTCGTTTGAGGGCCCGGCGCTCGTGGCCTGGGCGAGCGAGGATCGCATGATGCCCGGTGAGCACGGCCGCCGGCTCGCCGAGCTCTTGCCGCGCGGGCGGCTGACCGAGATCCCCGACTCCTACACCCTCATCCCCGAGGATCAGCCCGCGCTGCTCACATCCCACCTGCGCGAGCTGATGGCGCTATGAGACGCGCCCCTGCCATTCGACGCCTTCGCGCATCGCTGATCGCGATCGCTGGCGCCGGCGCAGCGGTCGCTGCGCGCACGGCGATGGCCCGTGTGCTCCTGATCAAACTGCGCCGTGACGTGCGCGTGCTGAACGCGGGCGACGTGCAGCCCGTGTTGTCGAACTACGCCGAGCACGCCGTGCTCCGGTTCAACGACGGTGAGCACCGCTGGGCGGGCGAGCATCGCGGCAAGGCCGCGATCGCCCGGTTTCTTGAGAACTTCGTGGCCGCCGGCCTGCAGGGAGATGTGACAGAGCTGTTCATCGCCGGGCCGCCCTGGCGTATGACGTTGGTTGCGCGCTTCGACGATCGCGCACACGGTCCCGCGGGCGAGGAGCTCTACCGCAACCGCACCGTCCTGCTGGCACACACGAGGTGGGCCCGGATCGTGCGGCAGGAGGACTTCTATGAGGACACCCGGCCGATCGCAGAGCTTGAGAGCAGGCTGACCGAGCTCGGCATTCCGCCGGTTTCAGTGACTCCCGCCCCCTAACTGCCGGCTCACAGCCCGAACGCCTCGGCCAACAGCTCATAGGAGTGTCGCCGGGCCTCGTGGTCGTAGGTGATGCTCACGACGATCGCCTCCTCGGCGCCGTATTTGTCGACCACGTCCTCGAGCTCGGGGCGCACCGTGGCGGGCGCGCCGAGCACGGCACGACGCTCGGAACGGCGCTGCGCGGCGCTGCGATCCTCGGCGGCGAGGAACTCGAGCGCCCGCTCGGGCGGGGGCACCGCGATCAGCTCGCCACGGCGCAGCAGCGTGAACGTCATGCGCCCGCTCGCCGCGAGCCGGCGGGCCTCCTCGTCGGAGTCGGCGCAGATCACCCACACGGCAACCGCCGTGCGCGGTCGGCGCTCGGCGTGTTCATGTTCGGCAAAGCGCTCACGGTAGAGCGCCGTGATCTCTGCTCCGCCGGCGTTGATGAAGTCGGCGAACGCGTATGGGAGCCCCAGCTCGGCTGCCCAGATCGCGCTCTGCGGCGAGGAGCCGAGCAGCCACGGCTCCGGTCGCTCGGGTCGACCGGGGAGCGTCTTTGCCAGGCGCGCGAACGGATGGTCCGGCGGAAGCCGGTCATCGAGATAGCCCAGCAGCTCGGCGAGCTGCGCCGGGAAGTCATCCGGCGCGGCCTGACGCCGATCGCGCTGCAGCGCGAACGCGGTCAGCGGGTCGGTTCCCGCGGCACGACCGAGCGCCAGATCGATGCGGCCGGGAAACAGGCCGGCGAGCAGGCTGAACGTCTCCGCGACCTTGAAGGGGCTGTAGTGGGGGAGCATCACCCCGCCGCTACCCACGCGAATACGTGTGGTGGCGGCGGCGATCGGCCCGATCAGCGCCTCCGGGCTGGGTCCCGCGAGCATCGGGCCGCCGTGATGCTCGGCCACCCAGTAGCGGTGGTATCCGAGTTGATCGGCCAGGCGGGCAAGGTCGAGCGTGTTCTGCAGGGCCTGTGCCCCCGAGGATCCCTCTGAGATTGGGGACTGGTCGAGGATCGACAAGTGGAATGGTGGAGGCATCTAGCAGGAGCGCCCGACCGCGCCCACGGCGCCGCGCAGGCCGACACAACCGACACAGCCCACGCAGCCCAGACAGTCGACGCACCCAACGCAGGCCACGCATGCGGCGCAGCGGGCGTTGCCGAGCCCGGCCACGATCGCGGCGCTGCCGAGGACGCCGGCGCTGATCAGCACCCCCGAGCTCGCGACCACGGCCGCGCTCGCGACCGTCCCCGCGCTGCCGATCACCCCTCCGCTTGCGACCGTCCCCGCGCTGCCGATCACCCCTGC
>Ga0209038_10000237_pt1 | contig 17841 bp, 18 predicted proteins | sample BogFormECP03_OM3_FD_188237 | JGI IMG/M metagenome (GOLD analysis project Ga0209038, IMG submission 188237) | Bog forest soil microbial communities from Calvert Island, British Columbia, Canada - ECP03_OM3 (SPAdes) (version 2) | ecosystem: Environmental > Aquatic > Freshwater > Wetlands > Bog ...
CGTCGCTAAAGCGCACCGACCGAAGCACTCAGAGCTCAAAGAAACCTACGAAACGGGCTACACGGACCAGACCAACCCGCTTGTGCCGTAGTCCTTGCGAAACGGCGGGTTCTCGGCGCGCTCCAGCGGCGGGTCGAACGTCTCGGACTTAGGCACAGGTATCTCGACAAGGCGGCGAACCCACTCCCCGAGGCTCTCAGTCGCCTGAGGGATCGTCCGGCTTCTGGCGCTTGCGGCCCTTTTTGTCGGTCCGGCCAGTGCCGAGGCATTCGCGGCAGATGATCCACTTGGGCGGCTCGTTGACACCATCCTCGGTCTCGGGGGCAGTCCAGAGGGTCCACCCAGAGCCGGTGCAGGTCGAGCAGCGAGCGTTCTCGGGAATCCGCTTGTCGTGCTGGGGCATCGGTCCGGAGACTAGCCGAGGTCGAGCTGGGCGGCACTCCCGGGCACGCCAGCCGGGTCGACCTCGAGGCATGCTTCTGCGGGCATTCGCGGGCAGTCGTTGACGGGAGGTTCCCGAGCATGGACAATCGACGGTATGGCCAACCCCGATCGTCTGTCTGCGCTGGACTCGGCGTTCCTGCATCTCGAGAACAACTCCACCGCCCACATGCACGTGGCGTCGGTGATGGTGTTCGAGGGTAAGGCGCCCACCCCGCAGGAGTTGGTCGACCATGTGATGAGCCGCCTGCATCTCGTGCCGCGCTATCGACAGCGGCTCGCCTACGTGCCGTTCGACCAGGGCAGGCCGGTGTGGACTGACGATCCCCACTTCAACCCGCGCTACCACATACGCCACACGGCCCTGCCCAAGCCGGCCGATGATGTCGCGCTCAAGCGGCTCGCCGGGCGGCTGTTCTCCCAGCGGCTCGACCGCTCCAAGCCGTTGTGGGAGATCTGGCTGGTGCAGCGCATGTCCGGCGGTCGCTTCGCGCTGATCGCAAAGACCCATCATGCGCTCGTGGATGGGGTCTCGGGCGTGGACATCACCACGGTTCTGTTTGACGCCGTTCCCGACCCCCCCGCGCCGTCCCGCCCGCGGGCGCCGTGGACCGCCAAGCCGCTGCCCGGGCGCGCCAAGCTGCTCGGCGAGGCGCTGCTCGAGCGCTCAACCGTGCCTGCCGAGATGACCCGCGGGGCCCGTGCGCTGCTGCGCACCCCGCGTAAGGCGCTCTCGCAACTGAAGGACGGCTTGGCGAGCATCGGCGCCACCACGGTGGCCGGGATCAACGCCCCCGCACCGCCGAGCCCGTTCAACGTAGACATCAGCCCGCACCGCCGCTACACATTCCTCGACGCCGACCTCGACCGCTTCAAGGCGATCAAGGACTCGCTCGGTGGAACGCTGAACGACGTCGTCCTCGCCTCCGTCACCCTCGCCCTCGGCCGCTACCTGCGCGACGAGGGCCATGACACCGACGGCCTCGTTCTGAAGGCGATGGTGCCGATCTCGGTGCGCACCAACTCCCAGCGCGGAGCACTCGGCAACCAGGTCGCCGCGATGTGGGCGCCGCTGCCGGTCGGGGTCGAGAACCCGGCCGAGTGCCTGCAGCAGATCGTGCGCGCGATGGAGGACCTGAAGAAGTCGCGCCAGGCGATCGGCGCGCAAGTCCTCACCAACCTGGCCGGGTTCGCGCCGCCGACGATCCTCAGCCAGGCCGCCCGCCTGCAGGCTCGCCAGCCGTTCTTCAACCTGGTCGTGACCAACGTGCCGGGGCCCCAATTCCCGCTGTATCTGCTCGGACGCCGGCTGCAGGTGCTCTACCCGGTCGTACCGCTCGCGCGGCGTCAGGCGCTCGGGATCGCGGTCATGAGCTATGACGGTCATCTCGGCTTCGGGCTTCTGGGTGACTACGACGCGCTTCCGAAGCTCGAGTCGATCGCGCTCGACCTGAAGGCGGCGATCGCCTCGCTCAGCCGCGCCGCCGGCCTGAGGGCGGCCGGAGCGGCCGCTCCTCGCAGGCCGGCCAAACGCAAAGCGCCCGCTCGACGCTCGGGTACGACCAAGCCCACAAGCGCGAAGAAGTAGTTCCCGCAGAGCGCTCCGCCTCGGTGCTGCGCTGAGGTCCTCGCTCTGCGCTAGCGTCCTCGGGCTGTGGCGACGACCGCCCGGCCTCAGATCGCGCGCCCGTCCCAGCGACCTCGCCAATGGGGCGGGATCGGCGCGGTCGTGCTCGTGCTCGTGCTGCTGGCGGTCGCGGTGCCATGGCGGCTGGCCACCGAGAGCTCGCCGCCGCTGTTGCTGCACCGGACCCTGGCCGCCTACGTCCGTGTTCCCGGGACCCCGCCCGTGTTCGCCTGGCCGCGCGAAGGCCAGGCGGCCGTGGAGGTGGAGGGGGTGGGCAATAGCTGGACCTCAGGAGGGCACGCGCCGGTCCCGATCGCCAGCGTGGCGAAGATCATGACCGCCTACCTGATCCTGCTCGACCACCCGCTGCGGGCGGACGGACAGGGATTCGTGGTCTCGATCACGCCGGCTGAGGTTCAGGAAGAGCAGCAGCGAGCGGCCCTGGGCGAGTCGACGCTCGCCGTGCGCGCCGGCGAGCAGATCACCGAGCGCCAGGCGCTCGAGGCGCTGCTGCTGCCCTCGGCGAACAACATCGCCGAGCTGCTCGCCGTCCACGACGCGGGCACGCTCGCGTCGTTCGTGAACCGCATGAACTCCACGGCGAGGAAGCTCGGCATGCTCTCGACCACATACACCGACCCCAGCGGCTTCAACGACGAAACGGTCTCCACCGCCGCCGACCAGCTGAAGCTCGCCCGCGTGGCCATGCGCCAGCCGGCGTTCGCGACGATCGTTGATGAGCCATCAGCCGAACTGCCGGACGTGGGCCGGGTGACCAACTTCAACGGCCTCGTCGGAAGCAACGGCTACGTCGGAGTGAAGACGGGCTCAGACCGAGCCGCAGGCGGTTGCCTGGTGTTTGCCAAGCGGGTCGCCGTCGCAGGGCGGCGGCTGACGGTGCTCGGCGTAGTGCTCGGCCAGCGCGAAGGCTCGCTGATCGACGCCGCCCTTGAGGGCGCTGAAGCGCTGGGCGATTCGGTCGCCGCGGCCCTACACGTGGAGACAGTCCTGCCGGCCGGGACGAGCGTGCTCACAGCGAAGAGCGCGGACGGAAGACGCACGATCGCGGTGACCGCGGCCGCCCTGCAGGAGATCGGCTGGCCCGGGCTCACGATTGCGGTCCGGGTCAGCGCGCGCCCGGCGATGAGGAGCCTGCGGGCCGGCGAGCGGATGGCGACGGTGGCTATTAGAGGTGCGAGCGTCTCGACTACAGGGGCGGTCGCGGAGCGCTCGCTCGGAGGCGCCTCGCTCGGCTGGCGCATCCAGCATCTGCTCTGAGCGGCCGCGGTGGACGCGGATACGATCCCCGCATGGCCCCTCGGAATATCCGCCTGGCTCTCTGTCAGATGAACGCCACCGTCGGCGACATCGCCGGCAACGCCGAGCTGATCGGAGCCGGCATGCGCTCCGCGCGCGACGCCGAGGCGGATCTCGTGCTGTTCCCGGAGCTCGCGCTCACCGGCTATCCACCCGAGGACCTGCTGCTCCGCGAGCACTTCCTTGCGGACGCCGGCTCGGCCCTGCGGGCGCTCGCCGCCGAGACGCGTGGAGTGGTGGCCGTCGTGGGATTCCCTGAGCAAGCCGACGCTGTCTACAACTCGGCCGCGCTGCTCGCCGACGGGGCCGTCCACGCGATCTACCGGAAGGTCCATCTGCCGAACTACGGCGTATTCGACGAGCACCGCTACTTCAAGGCGGGGCCGGCCGGAGCGGTGGTGAGGCTGGGCGAGGACGAGATCGGGCTGACGGTGTGTGAGGACATCTGGGAGCCCGGCCCTCCTGCCGACGACGAGGCCCTGGCGGGCGCGACCCTGATCGTCAACATCTCCGCCTCGCCCTACCACGCGAGCAAGGGCTCAGAGCGTGAGCGCATGTTCGCCCAGCGCGCGCGCGACAACCTCGCCTATGTCGCCTTCTGCGGGCTCGTCGGCGGTCAGGATGAGCTCGTGTTCGACGGCCACTCCTGCGTGATCGACCACACCGGCGAGACGATCGCCCGCGCGGCCCAGTTTCGCGAGGAGCTGCTCGTGTGCGACGTGGACCTCGGCGCCGCCGCGGCCGCCCGGCTGAACGAGCCCGGCCCTCGCCCGCGCGCACGGCGCTCGCCGCCGCCGGTCGAGCTGCTGCCGGCTCTGCCGGCCCCCGCCGGGGATGACACCCGCGCCGCTCCGCCCGCGCGGTCGCTCGCGCAGCCGATCGCGCCCGTGGAGGCCGAGGTTTACGCTGCGCTCGCGCTCGGCCTGCACGACTACGTGCACAAGAACGGCTTCGGCCACGTCGTTCTCGGGCTCTCGGGGGGGATCGATTCGGCCTTGGTCGCCTGCCTGGCGGTCGACGCGCTGGGCCCCGAGCGGGTGAGCATCGCGATCATGCCCTCCCCCTACTCCGCCTCATCCACCCAGCTGGACGCGCGCACGCTCGCCGCCACGCTCGGGGTGGACACCTACGAGCTGCCGATCGAGTTGGTGATGGACGCTTACATGAACACGCTCGAGGGCGAGTTCGCCGGACGCCCCCCCGACCTGACCGAGGAGAACCTGCAGGCCCGGATCCGCGGCAACCTGCTGATGGCGCTCTCCAACAAGTTCGGCTGGCTCGTGCTTACCACCGGCAACAAGTCGGAGATGTCGGTCGGCTACACAACCCTCTACGGCGACCTCGCTGGCGGCTTCGCGGTCATCAAGGATGTACCCAAGACGCTCGTCTACCGCCTGTGCGAGTGGCGCAACTCTCCTGGCGGCGGGATCGAGGGACTCGTGCCGCCCGGCGCGGGCCCGATCCCGGTATCGATCATCGAGCGCGCGCCCTCGGCAGAGCTCAGGCCCGACCAGCGCGACGAGGACTCGCTGCCCCCCTACGAGCTGCTCGACCGCATCCTGCAGGGCTACGTCGAGCAGGACCTCGGACGCGAGCAGCTGATCGCGCTGGGACTCCCCGAGGCCGAGGTCGACCGCACGATCCGCCTCGTCGACCTGGCCGAGTACAAGCGCCGCCAGGCGCCCCCCGGCATCAAGGTCACCTCGCGCGCGTTCGGCCGCGACCGGCGCATGCCGATCACCAACCGCTACCGGGGGTAGGCGTGGTCCTGAGCCCCCGCCGCTACCCTGCGGGCGTGCGTCCCAGCGCCCGCTTGCTCGCCGCGCTCGCCGCGCTGGCCGCGCTCTGCTCCGTCGCGCTCGGAGCCTGCGGAAACGTCGTGCAGGCGAAGCCGATCCCGCACAACATCCTCGAGAGCATGCTCCTGGCCCCGTACCCGGTGTACTGGCTGGGAGGCACCTTCCACGGCCTTGAGATAACCGAAGCCTCACACGACCCGAGCGGGGCGTTCAGCGTCCAATACGGCGACTGCCTGGAAGGCGGTCAGGGGACGTGCGTCCCGCCGCTGCGAGTGGTCACCTCCCCCGACAACAGCTTCCTGCCGGGGGGCTCGACGCCCAGCCATAGGACCGACGTCCGGGGCGTGACGGCCGTCGTGGCACAGGCCGGCAGGACGATCGAGATCCCCACCGGCGGAGTCGTGGTCGACATCTACGCGAGCGAACCCAGCCTGGCCGCTGCGGCAGCTGAGACGGTCGTGCCGATAAACGGGCGCGGCGCCCCGCAGGCACCGCTGCCCGCGCAGCTGCCCGACACGGGCTTTGGCAGTACGCCCCTGCCGGCTCAGGTGCCATCGCCGTTGCGAGCCCTGCGCTGATCGACCGCGCCGCATCGCGCCGGCGCCCACCCCAATACGCCGCGATGCTCGCGACGCGCCTCAGCCGGCGGCCGGCGCCTGGGCGTCGGGCGCGGCATTCGGCAGTGGGCGCACGGCGATCGTCATGCGCGTGACCGCGCACGTTCTGTCGTCGTCGTCGCTCATGCGCACGTCCCACACCCAGGTCGTGCGGCCACGGTGCAGGCGCGTGCCGAGCGCGTGCACATCGCCATCGCTGATCGGGCGCAGGAAGTTGGTGCTGTTCGAAAGGCCCGTGGCCATGTTGCCCTCGGCAATCACCGCCGCGGCGGTGGCCAGCGAGGTGATCGACTCGGCCAGCGACGCGTACACGCCGCCGTGGACGAGCCCGTAGGGCTGTCTGATCTCATCTCGCACCGGTACCCGGGCGCTCACCTCGGTGTCCGAGAACTCAAGGAACTCGAGGCCATAGAGGCGGTCATACCCCCGCAGCACCCCGTTGAGATCCTTGGCAGTGGGCATGATCATGCTGGCGCCACGATAGCCTAGGTTTCTGCGCGGTGGCCCGCCCACGGGCGCCCTCCGACGGACGCTCCCACACCATGAGCCGACTGGACGACCTCCCCCCCGATCAGCACGCGACGCTCTCGCTGTTGCTCGGCCAACGCAAGAGCTACGCGGAGGTCGCCGCGCTGCTCAATATTCCCGCGCAGGCGGTTCACGACCGCGCCCACGCCGCGCTCGCCGTGCTCGCTCCCCGTGAGGCCCGCGAGCTCACGGCCGCATGGCGCGAGGACATCGGCGATTACCTGCTCGGCCAGCAGGCCGGCGTGGCCGAGCGCCTGGCGACCCGCACCTATCTGGACAGCTCCGGGCCGGCCCGGGCATGGGCGCAGGCGATCTCCGAGCAGATCGCCCCGCTCAGCGAGGTCCCGCTGCCGGAGATCCCAAGCGGCGTGGCCGAGCCCGCACCGCCGCCGGGCCAGCAGGGTGCCGGCGCCCCCGCGGCGCCCGAGGAGGCGTCGGCAGCCCCCGGGCCCCTGCGCCGCGATAGGCCAAGCTCCCGGCTCGGCGGCGCGCTGCTGCTCGCCGCGATCGTCGCCGCGGTGATCGTCGCGGTGATCCTGATCGCCGGAGGTGGAGGTGGCGGCAAATCGGGCACCGCCACCACGGCAGCCTCCGCGAGCACGACCGCATCTAGCGGCGTGGGCGCCTCCACGGGCACCAGCGGCCCCACCGAAGACAACCGGCTGGCCCTCACCTCGCCCGATCCGACGAGCAAATCCGTGGGCGCCGTGGTGATCCTCTCCGAAGGAGCCAAGCACGCGTTCTACCTGGCCGCCGAACACCTGCCGCCTACCAACGGCTTCTTCTACGCCGTGTGGCTGTACAACTCACCGACCAGCCACGAGGCCCTCAGCAAGAGCCCCCCGGTCCACGCCAACGGCACGCTCCAGGGCGGCGCCCTGTTGCCCGAAAACGCTGACCAGTTCCATCAGATTCTTCTCACCCGCGAGACCAGCGATCGCCCGAGCCACCCCGGCCCGGTCGTCCTGAGCGGCCCCTTCAGCCTCACCAAGTGAGCGCCATCAGCTTGCCCGGGTTCATGATCCCGGCGGGATCGAGCTCTGTCTTCAGCGCCCGCAGCGCCCCCATCGCCGTGGCACCCACCTCCTGTTCCATCCACGGGGCGTGATCGCGGCCGACCGCGTGGTGGTGGGTGATCGTGCCACCCCCGCTCACGATCGCGCGGCTCGCAGCCTCCTTGACCGCCCGCCACTGCCCGATCGCATCCTCTGCCTGCTGAGCGGCGAGGAACGTGAAGTAGAGTGACGCTCCCGTCTCATACAGGTGCGAGACGTGGCACATCACGAGCCCCGGGGTCCCACGGGTGCTCAGCGCCGCGGCGATCGCACGGGTGACGTCGCGGTGCAGGCTCTGGAGGTTCGACCACTGCGTGGCCGTCTCCAGCGTCTCCACCATCACCCCCTGCGTGAGCAGCTCGTCGCGCAGGTACGGAGCGGAGAACCGCCCCCTCAGCCACGCCTCTCCCGGTGAGCGCCCGACGGGAAGGCCACCGCCCTTGCGCACCAGCTCGAGCGCGCGCCTGCGTCTGAAGGAGAGCTCGGCGGGCTCTCCTTCGAAGCCGAGGATCGCCAGGCAGCCTCGCTCGCGATAGCCGCGCAGGCTGAGATACATCCGGCCAAGCCTGCCCTTCGCGCCACCCGGCCCGGCCAGCGCGAGCGACATGCGCGTCTCCTGCCCATCGGAGAGCCGCGCGACATCGGGGGTGGCGTCCTCCTGGGCCAGCGCGCGCAGCGCCTCGGCTCCCGCGGCGAAGTGCTCGAAGAAGACGCCCTCGTAGTAGCGCTCGCGCGGCGCCGGGCGCACGCGCAGCGCGAGCTCGCAGATCACCCCCAGCGTGCCCTCTGAGCCGATCAGAAGCTGGCGCAGTCCCGGCCCGGCAGCGGTGGCGGGGATCGCCGGCAGCTCGATATCTCCCGCCGGGGCAGCCAAGCGCAGGCCGAGGACCATCTTCTCGATGCCACCGTAGCCGCTCGAGGCCTGCCCGGCAGACCTGGTCGCCGCGCAGCCGCCCAGCGAGACGTACTCGAACGACTGCGGGAAGTGACCCAGGGTGAGCCCGCGCGAGGCCAAGTGACGCTCGAGCGCGGGAGCTCGAGCGCCCGCTCCGACGGTGACCGTTCGCGACCGCCGATCCAGCTCAACCACCGCCCCCATGCGGCGCAGGTCGAGCGCCACCACCCCGGCGTGCTCGCCCCGCAGGGGAGCGACACCGCCGACCACGCTCGTGCCGCCCCCGAATGGCACCACCGCTACCGAGGCCCGCGCACAGAGCGCGAGTACCTCGCGCACCTGCTCGCGCCCACCGGGGATGACCACCGCGTCCGGCGCCCCCTCCGGCTCCCCCGCGCGCAGCCGCACGAGATCGGCGTAGCCCTTGCCCGCGGCGTGGAGGACCCTTTCTGAGTGATCGTCGCGGACGCCCTCCGCGCCGACGATCCCCCGCAGCGCCCCGAGCGTCTGCTCGCCGAGCGCCGATGCGGGGAGCTTCACCGCTTCAAGCGCAACCGGCGGGCGGGGAGGATCGGCGACCCCGACGGTCTCGCTGAGAAAGCGCAGAGCGTGTGCCGAGAGCATCGGCCCGTGGGCCTCTTCGCCCCACCCCCACCAGCGCATCACCGGTGGGCCGGCGGAATCAGCCACTGATCCGTTCCAGCCCGTCGAGCGCCCCCTCGATCGTCTGCGCCGCGGCGCGGCGCACCATGCTCCCTCCGAAGCGCGGGAATAACCCATTGAGGGTCTGCTGGAGCTCGATCGTCACCTCCGTGGCCTGCCCGCCGGGCGCGAGGCGCACCTCCGTATTGGCCGCCTTCAGGACGTGCGCGAAGGGAGTGCCCTCCACGCGCTGCTCCCACCGCAGGCGGCGCGCACCCTCTTCGAGCGCGACGATGTTGAAGTCGGCGCGCACGACTTTGCCCTTCTTGGTCCTCATCACCTCGGTGAACAGATCCCCGTCTACGTCCTCCACCCGCTCCACTCGCGGCCACCAGCGTGGCAGGTGATGGGGATCGCGGATCACCTCCCACAGCTCCTCGACAGGCGCGGCGATGGAACGGCTGCGCGTTGCCCTGGGCACGGCTAGGACTCGTAGCTGAGCAGCGCGTGCGCAGCGTGCGGGGCAAGCCGCTCGCGACCGCCAAGGAAGGCGAGCTCGATGAGAAACCCGCACCCCGCGACATCTCCCCCGAGCTGCTCGACAAGCTCGCACAGCGCCTTCGCCGTCCCGCCGGTGGCCAGCAGATCGTCGTGGACGAGCACGCGGCTGCCGGCGTGCAGCGCGTCGGTGTGCAGCTCGAGCCGGCCGGCGCCGTACTCGAGCAGGTACTCGGCGCTGATCGTCTGGAAGGGCAGCTTGCCGGGCTTGCGCGCGAGCACGAACCCCGCGCCGAGCTCGAGGGCCAGCGCCGGCCCGAGCAGGAAGCCGCGCGCCTCGGCCGCGATGACGTAGTCGACCCGCAACGGCCGGGCGTAGTCGGCCAGCTCGCGCACGGCGTGCGCCAGCGCGCCGGGGTCCGAGAGCAGCGGCGTGATGTCCTTGAAGTTGATCCCCGGCGTGGGAAAGTCGGGGATCTCGCGGATCAGCTCACGCAGGCGCGCCGCTTCCGCGCCCGCGACCGGGGCGCTCATCAGCGGACGATCTTCCGCAGATCGCGGATCAGCAGCAGATGCTTCAAGTGGGTCGCCACAGCGGCGAGGTTCTCGAGCGCTTCGACCGCCTCCTTGCGCCGCTGCGGGTTGCGCGAGCGCAGCGCCGGAGCGAGGATCTGCTGGAGCAGGCTCGCCTCGCGGTCGGCCGAGGAGCGGAACACGCGCAGGTTGCGGCCCTCCACGCCATAGCGCGCGAGCTCGGCCACGGCGGCGATGATCTCCCGCTCGGTCTCATCGAAGTAGCGCACGCCCCCGCGCAGCTCGCCCTTGACCACGCCGTACTCTTCGAGCTCCCTGACCAGCTTTCCCTCCGCCTTGGTCTCCTCGAGCACGTCCTCGATCGAATACAGCGCTCCACTCGAGCGATCGGAGATCGGCGAGCGCAGGCTCACCCCCGGGCGCCATGCCCGCGTGCCCTCGCCCGGGCCTGCGGGGCCCGGGGCCGCCCCTCCCGAGCGCCCCGCCGCAAGCTCCTGGCGGATCACGCGTAGGGGCAGGAACTCGTCGCGCTGCATCCGCAGGATCGTGCGCAGGCGCGCCACGTCTCCCTGTGTGTATAGGCGGTAGCCGCCCGGCGTCCGCCGCGGCGTCAAGAGCTTCTGGTCCTCCAGGTAGCGGATCTTGGAGATCGATATGTCGGGGAACTCCTGCGCCAGCGCCTTGCACACCGCTCCGATCGTGAGCGACTTCTGGCGCTGGCGGATCTCCGCTCCCACGGCGGGGGGCTCAGAGCCCAGCTCGACCTCGAGCTGCTCCACGTCTGCGGGTGTCGCCTGCGTGGCCATCAGCGAGCGTGGAACGTGAGCTTGTACTTGCCGATCTGCACCTCATCGCCCTCCTCGAGGCGCTGGGACTCGATCCGCGAGCGGTTGACATAGGTGCCGTTCAGCGATCCGCAGTCGTCGAGGTGCCACTGCTCGCCACGGCGGATCAGCAGCGCGTGATCGCGCGAGACGGTGACGTCATCGAGGAACACCTCGGAGTCCGGGCGCCGGCCGATGCTCATCCGCTCGCGCTCCACCGCGAAGCTCTCCCCCACGCGGCCCCCGCCCGCACGAATGACGAGCGCGGGACCGTGCGCGGTGACCGCGTCGAGCTCGACGGGGACGAGCTCGCCATCATCGTCGATGCGGTAGGTGGCCGTGACCGGCTCCCCGGCCGCGCCCTCGGGCCGCGCGAGCAGGCTGCCGCAGCGCTGGCAGTAGTTGGCTCCCTCGGCGTTGACGAAGCCGCACTCGGTGCAGTGCAGGGCCATGACGCGTCCAGTCCCCGTCTTAGAGGACCCGGCGCGGGCCGATCGGCGATCGCCCGGCGCGAGCGCATGAGCAGCCGGGGATGCTCATGAGGGGCGGCCGTCCCCCGCCGGCGGCTCCGGCTGGCGGTTGGCGAGGATGTCGGTCAGCTGCTGGACGTCATCACCGGTGATCATGATCTCGCCGCCGTCGTGCTTCTTGCGCAGGCGGTTGACCAGCTCAGCGCGCAGGATGTCGATCTTGCCGTGCAGGATGCGCCGCTTGTAGGAGATCTCGGTCTCCTCCTCGGTGAGCTGGCGGATGACGTCTTTCAGTTCGACGTCCTTCAGCGAGCCGAGGTCGGGAAACGTATCGTCCATCGTGGCTCTTCTCCTCTTGCGGGCTTGCGCCGTATCGCCGCCGGCAGAACATGCCGACGCGACCGGCCGGAGCGATGATTATAGCCCAGAAGGTAAAGCTGAGCTTGAGGTTAAGGACGCGGGTGCGGTGGCGCAGACGGGGCGGCGCGCAGCTGGCGCAGCCCCGAGTGCACGTACATCCCGCTCGCGAGCAGCGCGAGCGCAAGCCCCACGTACAGCAGCACTTCTCCCAGGCCTTCAAGGCCGGCGATCGCGAAGAACAGCGCTCCCATCACCGGCGCCACGGCGAGCCGTCCGGCCCAGTTGATGCGCAGCTCGACCCCGCGGCCGATGCCGTAGCGCCCGAGCGCCAGCATCAGGAGCTCGCGTGCCGCCAGGATCGCCAGCGCCCACCGCGGCAGCAGCTGAAAGTGCCAGCACACGACCACGCCGGAGATCACCAGCAGACGGTCGGTGATCGGGTCCATCAGCGCGCCCAGGCGGCTGTACTGGCCGGTCAGGCGGGCGCTGATGCCGTCGGCGTAGTCGCCCAAGCCGATCACCGCGAACAGCGTCGCCGCCAGCGCGCTCGTCCCGTCGCTGCTCGACAGCGCGACCGCCAGGAACACCGGGATCAGCGCCAGCCGGGTGAAGCCGATCGCGTTGGGGAGCGTCCACGGCCGCAGCGGGCTGCCGGTGAGCGTCTCAGCCGGGGGCGGGCCCGAGCGATCCAGCCCGAGCAGCCGTCGCGCCCTCAGGGAAGGCTCCGCCACAGCTCGTCGACCATCCGGAGGAGCTCGGCGGGCTCGGCGTCCAGGGGCAGGCTCGGGGCACTCTCGCGACCGCGGCGCACCTGGACCTCGATCTCAGCGGACTCGAGCGCGCGCCGTCCCACCGTCAGGCGCAGCGGACACCCGAGCAGCTCGGCGTCGGCGAACTTCTCCCCCGGGCCCAGGTCACGGTCGTCGTAGAGGACCTCCACGCCGCCATCGAGCAGCGTCCGATACACGCGCTCGGCCGCCTCGTGCTCGGGCGTTCCGGGCTTGCCGATGCCCACCAGGTGGACGGCGAACGGGGCCAGCGCCCGCGGCCAGGAGATGCCGTGCTCGTCGGCGAACTGCTCCACCGCGGCCGCGACGATGCGCGCCGGGCCGATCCCGTAGGAGCCCATCCACACCGGCAGCTGGGCGCCGCTCTCGTCGAGGTAGCTCGCCCCCAACGGCTCGGAGTAGCGGGTGCCGAGCCTGAAGATGTTCCCCACCTCGATCGCCGGCTCGATCGTGAGCTCCTCGCCGCCCAGCGTGTAGCCGGCTGCGGTCTTCTGCACATTGGGATCGCGCAGGGCGACCTCGACGTTGGCGGCGTACCCGGGGGCGAGCGCTACTTCATCCTCGCCGGCCGGGGCCGGCGCCATGTACTCGTGCGCGCCCAGCCCGCCCATCATCCCCACGTCTGACTCGACGCGGTAGAAGCGCAAACCCGTGCGCTCCATCATGCGGTCGTAGGCGCCCACATGCAGCTCATAGCGCTCCTCCAGGCCCGCGCGGTCACGATCGAAGGAGTAGGAGTCCTTCATGATGAACTCCCGCGTGCGCAGCACCCCGGCGCGCGGGCGCGGCTCATCGCGCTCCTTGATCTGGAAGTGGTAGAAGATCAGCGGCAGGTCCCGATAGGAGCGGATCACCTGGGCGGCGTGAAAGGTCGCGGCCTCCTCATGGGTCATCGCCAGCACCAGCTCCGAGCCCTTGCGGTCGGTCAGCTTGAACAGCTCCTCGATCTCGAGACGCCCGCTCTTGCGCCACGGCTCCGATGGCTGCAGCACCGGCATCAGCAGCTCCTGTCCGCCGATCGCATTCATCTCCTCGCGGATGATCTGAACGACCCGCTCATGCACCCGCCAGCCGGCCGGCAGCCAGCTCCACATCCCCGCTCCCATCTGGCGGATCAGCCCGGCGCGCACCATCAGCTTGTGGGAGATCGCCTCCGCGTCGGCGGGCGGCTGCTTCTCGGTGGGCAAAAGGTATTCAGACAGGCGCGTCATCGGTCGATCCGGGGGCTCGCGTCGGGACGAGCGTCGAGCGTATATGTCCGCGGCGCGCTTCGCATGCACCGCGTCGGCGACCAGCGCCCAGCGGTCGTCTCGATCGGGGCCCGTGCCCGATCCACCGGCACTAACCGGTGGATCGGGAGCGATCCCGTGAACTCCGCGCGCAGGGCCCTAGTGGTGCAGGAACCCTTCCAGCTGGTAGGTCGCCGACTGAAGCCCGGTCAGACCGACGAGGTTGCCGAGCGCGATGTTGACATCGACCAGGTGCGTGCCCCACAACGGGCCAAGCACTTCGGCCACCTGTTCGCGCGTATCGCCGGCGGGACCGACGTCGGTGAGCTGCAGCCAGCTCGCGCCGTTGGCGTGCTCACACTGGGCCGAGTACTGACCCGGCGTGCTCACCCACGGAGTCGGGGCGCTCGGCGCGCGAATGTCTTTCAGCTCCCCGAGGAAGCCCGGGAAGGGCGTGGTCGACTCATACGGGAACAGCGGTCCGGCTTGGTTGCCCTGGACCAGCAGCGTCGGATTGACGCACAGGACTTCGTCGTCCTTGATCTGTTCTTCGGTGATCGTCGCTCCGAGCAGCGGACTGCTTACCCGCCCGAAGTCCGCGCCTTCCGGCGGTTCTTTCAGGAAGCTCGAGTAGGCGACGACGCAGTGGGTCTGCCAGGCGACCTGGCAGGAGGGAATGTTCTGAAAGTCGCCGCCGACCGTCTTGCCCTTCGGCACGAGCACGTTACCTCCGAGGAGCACAGCGGACACCATCTGCTTGCGCAGGGCTGGGTTGGGGTCGATCTGTTCTTTGATCAGCTGCTTGAGCAGAAGGGCGCCCTGTGAGTGACCGATCAGCACGAAGCCTCGGCCGTCGTTGTACTTGGCCATATATTCCTGCCATGCCGAGAGCACGCCAAGGTAGGCCTGAAGCGACGCTTCGGGTGTGACCTGGCCAGGCGTGGTGATCTGCAAGAGCGTCAGCTGCGGGTACATCGGCGCGTACACCTTGCACGTCTGGGAGAAGCGGGAGGCCTGGTCGATCGCGATCTGCGTCTCTTCGGGATCGATTTCCAGGTTGGCGTTGGCGAGATGCCCGTGTTCGATTTTGATCTGGCTGCTGACGGTCGGATAGACGTAGAAGCAGTCGATCGGCGGGTTGCTCGCGGGCTTTGCATGTTCGATCAGCGAGGACCCATTGCCGAACTCGACCGTCGTTTCAAGACTGCTCGTGCACGGGTTGTTCAACAGCCCCGGCTTGCACAGCCACGTGGTTTCCGCCGACGCCGCACTCGCCGCGACCGCCGATGCGATCAGCGCAGCCGCGCTGAGGGCCGCCATCATCCATGTCCGCCATCCGATCATCCTCCTCGGACGCGGCTTCGATCCCCGTTGCATCTCTCCTCCTTGTTTGTCCCTCGCTCGCGCTCCGCGCGCGGCGACCAGCATTCCCGTGTCGATGATTCTAGCTGCCGGTTCTAGCTGCCGGCGCCGGGAGGGTGAGGCGCGGGCGCTCGGTAGCGAGCGCACCGTCGGCTACGCGTACGGGCGCCAAGTCGGCAGGGCCTGTTCCCCGATCCACCAGCGAACTGGCTCGTGGATCGGGGAGAGACCGTACTTCCTTGCTTGGGGTTGGCAGTGGCGCTAGTGGTTGACCGAGTAGACCAACGACTGGATCTCGCTGTTCGCAACGAGGTTGCCCGTCGCCACGTTCACGTCCTCCAGGTGCGTCCCCCACAGCGGACCGAGAACTTCTTCGATCGGTGGGCGTGTGTCTTTGGGGCCACCAGCGGCGGTCAGTTGCAGCCATGAGGCGCCGTTGGCGTGCTCGCAGGTGCCCGTGTACTGCAAGGGATAGGACACCCATGGCGTCGATGCTTTCGGCGCCTTAACAAATTCACCGAGCAGTCCCGGGAATGGCGTCGTCGACTCTTCGCGGAACAGTGGCCCGGTGTAGGGGCCCTGGCCGAACACCGAGGGATTCACGCAGGCGATTTCGTCATTGGCCACTTCTTCCGCGCTTGGACCGGCTCCTGTCGCGCTCAACAGCGGGCTTTCGACCCGTCCGAAGTACGACGGATTCGGCGGTTCTTTGAGAAAGCTCGAGTAGGCGGTGAGACAGTGCGTCTGCCCGACGAACGAACAAAGCGGGATGTTCTTGAACTCCGCGCCGACGGTCTTGCCCTTCGGCACGACGATGTTGCCGCCCAACAGGTCAGCACCGACGAGCAAGTGGCGAAGAGCCGCGCCAGTGGCCGTGCTGGGGTCGAACTGTTCCTTCAGCAGCTGCTCGAGCACAAGCGATCCCTGAGAGTGCCCGATCAGGATGACGCCCCGGCCGTTGTTGTACTTCTCGAGGTATTCCTCGAACGCCTCGGCGACCCCGATGTAGGCCGTCGCGGAAGCTTCGGGCGTGACCGCTCCCGGGGTGTTGAGCGCAGCAAGCGTTATCTGCGGATACATCGGCGCATACACCTTGCACGTCTGTGAGAAGTGCGAGGCCTGGTCGATGGCGATCTGCGTCTCTTCGGGATCGATTTCCAGGTTCGCGTTGACCGTCAACTGGCTGCTGACCGTGGGGTACACATAGAAGCAGTCGATCGGTGGGTTGACAGCATCCTTCGGGTTGACGACCGTGCTGGACCCATTGGCTGCCACAACCGTCGTGGTCAGGCTGCTTTCGCAGGGGTTGTTGGCGATCCCCGGCTTACAAAGCCAGGTCGTTTCCGCTGACGCCGCGCCGGCTGCGATGCCAGGCACGATCAGTGCCGCCATGCTGACCGCGGCGATCAGCCACGTCCGCAGTCCGACCACGCGGGTCGAGCCCCGTCTCATTCCCTCAAGCATTGCGCTCCTCCTCAATCGTGCGGCGCCAACCTCAGAGAGGCTCCGTTGCGCCGCGGTTTCAAGGGATCCTGTCACATCGAGCGAAAAGACTCAAACCCCTTCAGTGGCTGACGCCGAGCAGCACGGCCTCGACCTCGCGCAAGCGCTCGGTGTCCCCTCTGATCCCCACGATCGCATCGTTGTAGAGAAACGACTCCGCCAGCCGCACGGTCGCATACGCGAGGCTGCTCGGGGCGAGCGCTGGTGCGAACTTGCCCGCATCGATCTCATCGCAGATCAGGCGCTCGATCGCCGCGACCAGACGCGGCTGCACGATCCCGCCGCTTGAGGTGAGGATCCGCAGGGCGCGCTCCTGCTCGTTGGCGAGCAGCGAACGCAGCCCGACTGCGCCCGCCAGCTCGCGGTTGAAGCTGTCAAAGCAGTTGAGCAGCGCCTTCCCGCCGCTGCCCGCGGTGGCGCCCCGGATCGCCAGGAGTCGTTCTTCGCCCAGCGTGGCGAGTACCTCGCCAAGGAACGACTCGCGCGTGCCGAACCAGCGGTGCATCGTGGCGCGCGCCAGCCCGAGCTCGCGCGCGATCCCCCGCACATCCACCCGCTCGCCGGCGAGGAAGCGGTCGGTCGCGAGCGCGAGCGCCGCCTCACGGGTTGCAGCGGCTGGCCGGCCGGGGCGGCCGGTGAGGACCGGAGTCATGAACAGAGCCTAGACGAGCACGCAGGCCTTGCCCCGGCGCCACGAGGCCTTTGATAGAACAGCGGTGACCCGGCCGTCCTCGACTGCACTTCGACAAGGAGCCCCAGACATGGCCTATTCCCTTCCGCCACTCCCCTACGCCTACGACGCGCTCGAGCCCCACATCGACAAGGCGACGATGGAATTCCATCACGACAAGCACCACCAGGCCTACGTCGACAAACTGAACGCGGCGCTGGAGGGCACCGCACTCGCCGACGCGGCGATCGAGGACGTGCTGGAGGACCTCAGCCAGGTACCCGAGGACAAGCGCACCGCGGTCAAAAACAACGGCGGCGGCCACTACAACCACAGCCTCTTCTGGGTGAGCTTGTCCCCCACCGGCGGTGGCACTCCCGGCGGCGAGCTCGCGAGTGCGATCGATGCGGCATTCGGCTCCTTCGCCGACTTCCAGGCCAAGCTGAAGGCGACCGGCGTCAACCAGTTCGGATCGGGCTGGTCCTGGCTGGTGCACGACGGTTCGGGCCTTGCGATCGTCGGCACGGCCAACCAGGACCCCCCCCTATCCGCCGGCAGCACACCACTGCTCGGCGTCGATGTGTGGGAGCACGCCTACTACCTGAAGTACCAGAACCGCCGCCCCGATTACATCGACGCCTGGTGGAACGTCGTCAACTGGGACAACGTCGCCGAGCGGCTC
>Ga0209038_10000238_pt1 | contig 17819 bp, 17 predicted proteins | sample BogFormECP03_OM3_FD_188237 | JGI IMG/M metagenome (GOLD analysis project Ga0209038, IMG submission 188237) | Bog forest soil microbial communities from Calvert Island, British Columbia, Canada - ECP03_OM3 (SPAdes) (version 2) | ecosystem: Environmental > Aquatic > Freshwater > Wetlands > Bog ...
GATGTTGTCTAAGGTAGAACGACGCAAGCAAGGAAAAGCACTTCGCGAAAAGTGTCCACGGACTTCGCTCGCTGAGTGGAAACCTCGATCGCCCTCACAAGACCCACTAAAACTACTCGAGCAAACTGACGCCGACCGAATTCCGGGTCTGATACCACTCCGGTACGAGCGGATGTCCGAATCGCCTTTCAAATTCTTCCGTGGCTCGGCGATCATCCAGGCGCGCGATCTCGCGCATTCAGCTGTGTCCGGGATCATCGTACAGGCATGCGGCGACTGCCACCTCATGAACTTTGGCGGCTATGCCACGCCGGAACGCACTTTGGTCTTCGACATCAATGACCTCGACGAGACTTTCCCTGGTCCCTGGGAGTGGGACGTGAAGCGACTGTGCGCCAGTCTGGTGCTGGCGGCGAGGGATCGGAGTTTTTCCAAACGGATCGCCGCCGATACGGTGCGGGCAGCCGCGGCTTCCTACCGGGAGCGGATGTCTGATTTCGCCGAACAGACCGTACTCGGGACGTGGTACGCGCGAGTCACGCTCGAGGATCTGTTGCAGTCTTTCCACAAAAATAAGGACCTGGTAAATCGTCTGAAGACGAAGGCAGGGGAAGCCCGATCCCGAACGTCGGAGGCCGCATTTCCCAAGCTCAGTGAGGTCCTGAATGGGCGCCGCAGAATTAAGGACAACCCTCCGGTCATCTACCATTTCCACGAAAATGTTCGAAACTTCGAAAAGCACCAGCAGTCATTCTGGGATGGATACAAGAAATCATTGCAAGAGGATCGACGAGAGTTGTTCGATCGCTACAAGTGGCAAGACGGGGCGATAAAAGTTGTGGGAGTGGGTAGTGTGGGCACTCGCTGCTACGTCGCGCTGTTTCTCGCTGATGAAGACGACCCGCTGTTTCTTCAGGTGAAGGAAGCAGGCCGATCCGTGCTGGAATCGCCAGGCGGAAAGAGCCGCTTTGATCATCAGGGTTTTCGCGTGGTGAAGGGTCTGCGTCTGATGCAAGCTTCCAGCGACATTTTTCTGGGGTGGGGCAGCAGTCCCCGCCACGATTACTATATTCGCCAATTCCGCGACATGAAAGTCGCCGCCGAGCCTGAAACGTTTACACCATCGATTCTGGAAGCCTATGCAACCATGTGCGGCTGGGCTTTGGCGCGGGCTCATGCGAAAGCGGGCGACGCAGCGACGATCGCGGGATACCTGGGATCCAAAGACACGTTTGATGAAGCCCTCGTGAAGTATTCGGCGGCCTACGCAGACCAGGCGGAACGCGATTTTGCAGTGTTCAAGGCAGCGATTCGTTCCGGTCGCCTCCGTACAAAACCAGCAAAAGCTAGCGGCCTGGAGTTCCTGATTTAGATAGAAAGTACGATCTGTTTCAAAGGGTTCCCATTTCGCGGGCAGCCGAGGTGTCAGGAGATGAGTGAGGTGAATTCCTCTATAGTCGAGAATTTCTCCCTGACCCGTGGCGGCCCGTTTCATCGGCTTCTTGTGCTCCTGGGCCGCGCCGGGGATGAACGCCAGCGAGTGATTAACAGAGCCTTGCTCGCCACTCTCGTTACGTGGCTTCCACTGCTTTTCCTTTCACTCGTGCAGGGCCTAGCCTACGGACCGCAGGTCACGATTCCGTTCCTCCGCGATTTCGCGGCGAACGCGCGTTTCTTGATCGCGTTGCCCATCCTGATCCTCGCGGAGTCGAGGATCGATCAGCGATGGCGCAGGCTCGTTCTGGAATTCCTCAAGTGTGGATTGGTAAACGATACGGAGCTCATTTCCTTCGAAAGGGTAATAGAAGCGATCACGCGCCTGCGAGATCGTGTGCTCCCCGAAGTTGTCATGATCGTCCTCGCATACGCACCCATCTTGCTCGGGAAGGCCGAGCTACTGATGAGCGGAACCTCGAACTGGCACACCACCACTGCCGGCGCATTTACCCTCGCAGGTTGGTGGTTCAGAATTGTCAGCACACCTATCTTCCGCTTTCTCCTGTTGCGGTGGATCTGGAGAATGTTCCTCTGGACGTTGTTCCTCTGGCGCGTTTCAAAAATCAATTTGTTTCTGGTCGCCACGCACACGGACATGGCTGCAGGGCTGGGTTTTCTATCTGAAGGACAAAAGGCATTCAGCTCGATTGTCTTCGCAGGCGGCGCGGTGATCGCCGGTTCGGTCGGAAATGCCATCGCTTACGGAGGAGCAACTCTAGCGTCTGAAAAGTTTGCCATGATTGTCTATGGCGTGCTCGCAATCATCCTGCTGGTCGCGCCTCTCCTGGCCGTTTCGCCCGCACTACTCAAAATCAAGAAAAAAGCGATGATCGAATACGGTGCCCTAGTGACAAAGCATGACCAGCTCTTTGAAACCAAATGGATCCGCGAGCAGCACGCGCCTGACAAGATCATCTTAGGGAGCCCTGACCCTTCGTCCCTGGCCGACTTGGGCAGCAGTTACACCATTGTTCGCCACATGACGCTGCTCCCAATATCGAAACCTACTCTCATAACTTTGGCCGTAGCGGCGGCATTGCCCATGCTTCCCGTCGTGGTGCTAACCACACCGACCGGTGAGCTGGTGCACATTGTGTTTAAGATGCTCGCATGACCCGTTGCCGAAAATGTCGAGAGCCCAATGTATGGCCTGTCTATCTGGTTCGGGACCGCACCAATCGCGGCGATGGCACCTTACCGATAAGGGCATTGGGTTTAGATTCTTGCGAATCGCCCATGCCCCGAGGTGACTAATTTGTTGTTTTCCGGATTGACGACCACGTTTCTCAAGGATTTTCTCTCCGGTCTGTGGCTCACTTCTCCTATGCTGTTTAGCCTCGCGGCGGCCGTTACGGTGCTAGGACAAATCGTGGGAAAGACGGAAGGATGGCCGCCATTCGACAGTTTCTACTGGTCGTTCATTACTGCAACAACTGTTGGCTATGGGGACGTCCGGCCTACGAAAAAATGGACGAGGATTCTTGCTATCGTGATCGCTCTGGTCGGGCTGACGTTAACCGGCATTTTAATCGCGGTAGCCGTTCACGCTGCCACAATCGCTCTTGCGCCGCACGATGCCGCTGTGAGGCCTCGGTGATCACGCAATAGCCTCAACTCTCGGATATCAGAAAATCGACCATATCGCCTACGCCGACCGTCCAGTCTTCCATGTTGGAGATGGATCCCTAGCCGCCTCCTTTCGCGTACTCGAATTTGACACACCGCCAGCGCATAGATTCAGCACCTTAAGGCGAGCCTCATTGGCGGTTTTTGCCGCACATCGACATGCGAAGAGATCAAATTTGGGGCGAATGGGCAGCCAAATTCCGGCGGTGACCATGTCTCGGAACCTCAAATCTCAAGGTTCGCAAGTCATATAGCCTGGGGAGCCAAAACTCTTTGGCATCAAACAATTACAGAGTTTGGGTAGAGCATTCGGCTCTCGACCGAACGCTCGGGATGGAAGTGTAAATGGGTGGCACAGAAATTGTTGAACGGAAAGGCCTTCCCGGAGTACGTATCCAAGGTCAAGTGGCGCTGTCATAAGAATGTAGTAGCGCGTGTGATTCCCCAACTGCGGAATCGTTGTTACTAACTGCGTAGGGAGCACTCTGGCCTGGAGACTTGATCGACTCTTCGGTTCTTTGCCGAATCGTCGGGCATTTTTTAATCGATTGATCTTGTAGGATCTGGATTGTTTTCGGTTAGCATCTCCTTCGGGCAAAACCACATCGCCGTTCTTCGATAACGTTCCACGAGCCGACAAGGCAGGAGTTATTTCCCACAACCCCGTTTCGGGATACTTTCCGGTTTGCTCGCGGTCCATCCGCTGGAATCACACATTCGCCGACAAATGGGGAGTGTTCACCGATGTGCGGTATGGCCGGACCCATAGCCCACCATAGAATCGGTGTTGTAGCGGCTGTTTCGAAATACGGCAATGCCGCTTACAAACGGAGGTCTGCGCAAGTGCAAGGGAATGCGGAGGCGGGCCGTTCGGCGTATGGAGCTGCTTCGATGAAGGCAACGGAAGCATTCGTTCCAGCAACCCAACGACTCTTCGAAGACAAAATCGTCATGGACTTCCTTCCGTGGCCTATTCGATTCCTGCTTCGGAGATCCGCGATTCGTGCGGCCTTTCTATCACTCTTGGAAGCGAGCGCTCCAGGCATACGAGGTGCGATGCTTTGCCGGACGCGACGCATCGACGATGCTGTCCGGAACGCCATCCACCAAGGATTGCCGGCGTTAGTGATCCTTGGCGCGGGTCTGGATACTCGACCTTATCGTTTCAAAGAGTTTGCCGACGTTAACATTGTGGAGGTAGATCTACCGTCGGTTCAAGAATTCAAGAAAACATGCGTGCTACGAAAGTTCGGTGCCTTGCCCAGGCACGTTCGTTTCGTTCCTAGCGACCTGAACACAGAGCAACTCGACACTACCCTTGAGAGTTGTGGATTGAACCCATCCGAACCTGCAATTTTCCTTTGGGAAGGCGTTTCGCAATATTTGCAGCCCAATGCGGTGGACTCCGTTCTATGTACCATCGCAAAGCGGCCCAAGGGAACGGTTCTGGTCTTCACCTACGTGCTGCAAGAAGTGATTACCGGGGTTTATCGATCTGACCGAAGCGAAGCTTTTCGGAAAAGCGCAAGCCGTCAGCCTGAGCCATGGCATTTAGGAATAGATCCCCGCCAATTGAAAACTTTCCTCTCTGCGCGCGGCCTGAGCTTACGGCATGATTTCGGCGCCGAGGAGCACCAAACGGATTACCTTTGGCCAGTAGGGCGCAAACTGGAAGTCTCCGAAATTGAGCGTGTGGCGATAGCAATCGTGTGATGGCTCTGCCCGCATGGACACCAACGGGCGATTCGAGGCCGATAGACGGGTTCACCTGAAGTTATTGCAGGCCGCTTCGGGGAAGCGAACTCTCGTCGAAGCTCCGTTGCATTCTCACCTCCTCGAAGCCCGTTTCTGGCCAACTTTCGAGGAGCCGACAATCCGAGAGCGATGGTGATTCGGTTTGTCCAAAAACACTGCGGCATTTCGGTTTCCCCAAGCATCCACCAAGATCTCCTTCGAGAACACTGAGGGAAGACGGTAGGCCTTTGGGTACTTCCTCTGTCGAAGTGATTTGCGATGCTGTATGGTGGATCGGTACGGATAGGAATACTCAAATAACCATGGTCTCCCGTATTCATCAGGTAGAGCAGCACAGATCGAGAATTCAAGGGATTGAGGCGATGACACTCGTCTCAAATCATCACTTCCCGCGCCATTCACATGACCAACTCGGCATCGGAGTTATCGCTTTCGGCGCGCAGCGCTCATGGAGCGGGGTTGGGGCCGTTAATGCGTCAGCCGGGGACGTGATCATGGTGAATCCCGGAGAAGTGCACGACGGGGCACCCTTGGATGGCAACCCTCGTGGGTGGCGAATGATCTATATTGACCCAGCCCTCGTGGTCCGCGAAGTGGAAGAGGAGATCGCGGGCCAGGTCGAGATCGTGCATCCTGTAGCGCGCGACCGTCTGTTGGCCGCACACTTTGCTCGACTGTTTGGCTGCCTCATAGCCTCACAGTCAGATCGTCTCGCTGCAGAGGAGAATTTGCTTCGCTCCCTGGTCTACGTATTCGGGCAGCACGGGATGGCGCGACCCTCATCAAGTGGCCCGTCGCCCTGCGTAGCAAGAGCGGTCCAGCGATTAGACTCTGCGCCGGACACGTCGGTGTCTTTGGCGGAGTTAGCTGCGCTGTCGGGCGTGAGCCGCTTCCAGCTCTTGCGGGGCTTCGCACGCGAAATAGGAATCACACCGCATGCCTACCTTGTTCAAAGGCGCGTGCGCCTTGCGCGGCAGCTCCTGGCCGATGGTCAAACACCCGCCCAAGCAGCTTTACTGGCCGGCTATGCGGACCAGAGCCATATGACTCGCGCCTTCGTCCGCCAACTGGGGGTGACGCCGGGCCGCTATCGAGCGGCCATCGCCTAATACCGGGCGGTCATGTGCAATTTCGTTCAAGACGCGGCGACGGGCTTACGCATATCGTTGGTCTATTGATCGAGAAGTCAAGCAGAGGGCTGAGTACCCATGATCCGCCGCTGTGACGAACACGATTTTGAGCTGATCTGGACCATCATCAACGATGGCGCGCAGGCCTATAAAGGGATCATCCCTGCAGATCGCTGGACAGAACCGTACATGCCTCGGGAGAAACTGCGGCGTGAAATCGACGAGGGTGTTGTGTTCTGGGGCTACGAGGAGACCGGGACCCTGGTAGGCGTGATGGGCATTCAACGGGTCCATGACGTGACCCTCATCCGGCACGCTTATGTTAGCACCAGGAGCCAGAAGCGCGGGTTTGGAGCGCACTTGCTGTCTCATTTAAGGGAGCTGGCGAGCGGTCCGGTGTTGATCGGCACGTGGGCGGATGCTGCTTGGGCGATCCACTTTTACGAAAGATACGGCTTTCAAATAGTTGGTCCCCAAGAGAAGGACCGGCTGCTCAAAAAGTACTGGACTGTGCCCGAGCGCCAGATTGAAACCTCCGTAGTTCTGGCAGATCCAAAGTGGCGGGAATTTAGCAGTGAAGCGTGACGCTTCCTTGACCATGCAAGCGTTCAAGTCCGCTTCGAGGAAGCAAGGTTTCGTCGAGGGCCCCTTGCACTCTCATTTCCCCGAACGCCGTTTCTGGATAGTTTCCGCGTTGCCGACCCACCAGAACTCCTCACGCGCGGCTTGCGGCGAGCTCCTGGCTACTGCCCGCTCGGCATGAATCGTCCGAGATGGTATTTATGACATTTAGTGTTTTGCGCAGGAACTCAGTTTGCGGGCGAAAATGTACGCCCTTTGGCTCTGGTGTTCCACTTCTGGGGAATAAGGCTCTCGCTCAATTATTTCCTCGATTTCAAAACCCGCGCCTTCTAGGTACCGTTGAATTACCAATGGCCGAAAATAGAAAAAACCCATTGAGATCCGGCTACCCCATAATTCATCCATGCGAACTATTTCGTCACCAGCGTGAAACGCAAGCAGAAGCAGCCCGCCGGGTTGCAGCACTCTTTCCATTTCTCGAAATACTCGGGGTAGCGATTCGTTGGAAATATTAACGATGGCATAGAAAGCGGCGATTCCAGCAAGCACTCCATCCGCGAGGTTGAGATCCATCATATTTCCCTCCCGGAAGCAAATGTCAGGGTTGAGTCGTCGCGCCTGGGCTAACATCCGGGGAGAAAGATCCATTCCGAAAACCCTCGCGCCTGCATCGTGCAGGTAACGGGCGATGTGTCCGGGACCACAGCCCATGTCGCAAACTTCTCCGCTCCCTGCAAGTTCAGACGCAAAGCGGCTGAGGAGTTCTCGGTCCAATGGTTTGTGCTGAAGTTCGTCGAAAATCCGACGCGTATACTCGTCCGCCAATCGATCATAGCTTTCGCGAATCGATTGTGTGATGTTGTCGTTCATGCGCTTGTCTCCGAGGCTGCCAAGAGCACACATCGATTTCACTTGCGAGCCGGTGCGAACGCCCGATATTCGTCGCGAGACGTTAGCGGTGGCGGAGACGTAAAGCCTCCCAGCCTCCGTCAGCAATCCAACCTCCATCGACCACAAGGGCATGCCCGTTGATGAACCCGCTTTCGTGGGGATCCGCCAGAAATGCGATTGCCCGTGCGATATCATCCGGTGATGCGAACCGACCCATCGGCACACGGTTCGTGATGTCAGCTTCCGTATAGCCTCCCGCTGCCTGGTCTGCAACATCCATTTCGGTCTTCACCCACGCCGGACAGACCGCGTTGACGCGCACACCTCTTCCTCCCCATTCGGACGCGAGTGTGCGGGTCAGGCCGATGAGGCCGTGTTTTGAGGCATTGTAGGCCGCACGGTCCGCGACACCGACTAGTCCGGCGACGGACGCTACATTAATGAGGGTGCCGGCCCCCTGCCGGAGCATCATCGTGCCAAAGGCTTTGGCCAGCAGAAAAGGCGCCACGAGGTTGACCTCCAATACGCGCCGATACTCCGTTGCAGAAAGCTTCTCGGCTGGCGCGATTAGGCTGATGCCAGCATTGTTCACCAATACATCCGTTCGGCCCCACCGTTCCATGGCTACCGCAGCGATCTCGCCGGCAACAGCTTCATCGGAGACGTCACCCACGATCTCGAGCACGTCACCCGTGAGCGCGTGCGCCGCATTTAGAGCTTCCACCGCTGGACGCAGATCGTTGAGTAGCAGACTGTATCCTCTCTGCGCCAGTAGCTCCACCGTGCGCTTTCCGATGCCCTGTGCCGCGCCGGTTACGACCGCTACACGCCTCGCCATGGTTATTCGGCGGGCTTGCTCCTGCACGCCTGGCGACAGATTTAGATCACAAACTGCATTCTTAGCGTTATTCATCTCGCCTAGCGACAACCCCACTTTCGAATCACAGGTGTACCGAAAAGCTCATAACTGGACCGATCTTCTCTAGTGCCTGAACGATGTCCGACTTCAAATCCTCGAAATCTTCCAGCCCGGCGGAAATTCGGATTAATCCTTCGCTGATGAGATGCCCAGCCCGTTCTTCTTTACTGTAAAAAGAGTGAGTCATGCTGGCAGGGTGCTGCACGAGAGTCTCGGCATCGCCGAAGCTTACGGCACGCCTGATAAGGTTGAGGCTGTCCATAAAACATCGTGCAGCCTCCAGGCCACCCTTCAGTTCAAAGGCCAAGAGGCCTCCGGGTCGAAGCATTTGGCGCTTCGCCAAATCGTACTGCCCGAAGCTGGGCAAGCCAGGGTAGGCAACTGCTTCGACGGCCGGGTGACTGGCGAGTAGCTCAGCTATAGCCTGAGCGTTTCCACAATGACGCTCCATTCTCAGGGCCAGCGTCTTCAACCCGCGCAAAACAAGATAGGCATCTTGTGCGGACAAGACTGCACCCGTCATGTCCTTTAGTCCGTACATCCGAATGCCCGCGAGCAACTCGTGTTCGCCAATGATGGCCCCTGCCATGAGATCACCATGCCCTCCAAGATACTTCGTCACAGAATGGACAACTAAATCTGCCCCAAAATCCAGCGGACGCTGCAGATAGGGGCTGCAATAGGTATTGTCCACGACCACCTGCGCGCCATGACCGTGAGCGATATGGGCAACCCCACCAATGTCAATGATTCGCATGTTCGGATTTGCTGGGGACTCGAAGAAGACGAGCTTAGTGCGATCCCATCGGTGCTGAGCGAGACTCTGCTGGTCAGTCAAGTCGAGATGAGTGACTCTTACTCCAAATTTCTTTAGTCCGTGATTGAGGAACGCAAAGGTGCAGCCGTAAAGAGTCTGATCTGCGACGATCTCATCTCCTGGTGAAACCAGAGACCACATGGCTGAGGTGATCGCCCCCATGCCTGAACTGAAAACTAGACCGGCTTCGCCCCCTTCAAGGTTCGCGAGCCGCTCTTCAAGCAGTCGATTGGTCGGATTTCCCACACGAGCATAGATGAATCCATCTTGGTCACCAGCAAACCTAGCCTGTCCCTGCTCCAGGGAGTCGAAGGCGAAGGTGGAAGATAGACAGACCGGAGGGTTCAGAGCTCCACCTGCCTCGCGAGGGCAATAACCGTAATGGATTGATCTAGTCATGAATCCGAGGCCACGAGCTGTCGTGATCATCAACGTGTCTCCTCGCAAAGCGTTTTACCACTTGCAATATTAACATCCACGCTCGAGGTGAATCATTGCGTTTGTGCCAGGACAGCCCCCACACTGCTCGTCTCTTGTGCTACAAACCTGTGCTATTCTTTGCATCTATGCCAATGAAGCTAGATTCATTCGATCAAAAGATTCTGCGAATATTGCAGGATGAAGGGCGGCTAACCAACGTCGAACTGGCGAAGCGCATTGGGCTATCGCCTTCGCCGTGCCTCAGGCGCGTGAAGCGCCTTGAGGCGGAAAGAATCATCGAAGGCTATGGCGCGAGAATCAATCGCAGAGCCTGTGGCCTTGGGGTGACCGTATTTGTTGAAGTGAAACTCGATCGCCATCGGGAGGAGGATGCCGAACGTTACAGAAAAGCAATTCGCGGACTTGCTGAAGTAGTTTCCTGTCACATCATTTCCGGCGAAGCCGATTTTCTTCTGGAGGTCGTGGTTGGAGATCTTGATCAATATTCAGAATTCGTACTGAAGAAGCTGCGCCAGATTGCGGGAGTCAAAGACATGCACAGCAGTTTCGCATTGGAAACAGTGAAGTCTTCCCAACCGCTACCGCTCAATCGCATCCTGGAAACAAAGAAACTTAGGTGATCCCCATAACCGATATGCAAGCCTTTGGCCCTCAATTTATTCTGTATGGGAAGTGGTGCGGGTCTCTCGTGCGATGGGAATGCAAAATTCCATCGGTGCAGCAGGCAGGCAAACAATAGCCTCATGAGAATCTTCATACTTCCAGGAACGCGGAGAACGCAAAGAATGTTCCGCAGGCAGAAACGGATCGATAGGTAACGAATCATCAGCAACTTTTCGGATTTGCGCCGGAATCATGGAGAAATCGGAATTAATTCTGCCAATTGATCCGCTCACTCGACAGGTCGCTGCAATTCTGAGATACGGGCCGCTTCGAGGAAGTTTGTGATGGCATAGCACTCGCGGGAATAGATCGCGAGTAACGCGATTGTGGTGACCGGAGGGATTGCTTACGATAAGCCGACTTCGCGGTACCGATCCCCATGTTGCAATCTGGATTACGTACGGGTGGCCGACAATCTGCCCGTAAGGCTTTTTGCCCCTCTTCTGCCACAGAAGACAAGGTGAACGCCGGTCGCCGCACGGATTAAAACTTACACACCATATGCTATAAAAGACCAATGCGCCGACACGACTACGCACCCCGGCCCGCGCACCTCAAATGGCTCCTCGATTCGGACCCGGCCGTCCGTTGGCAGGTCATGAGGGACCTCACCGATGAAGCCCCTAGCGCGATTGCAGCCGAGCGGTCGCGCGTCGCCACCGAAGGCTGGGGAGCCCAACTTCTCGCCCGCCAATCTCCTGCCGGCCACTGGGGCGGCGGTCCGAAGTGGGATCTTATTACCCTCTACAGTCTCGTCGCCTTGATTGACCTCGGTCTCGACCCCGCCAGCAAGCAGGCTCGCAAAATGATCGACCGCGTCGACAAGCGGCTCGTGTTTAAGCCGCTCAACAACCGGCCTTACCTTCACGGCGAAACGGAGCCGTGCATCAACGGCAGAATCCTCGGCATCGGTGCGTATTTCAAGGGGCCGAATGACGCGCTGGCCAAGCAACTCCTGGGCGAGCAGCTCGAAGATGGCGGCTGGAATTGCGAAGCATGGCCCTTCTTGTCCTCGAAACGCCCCCCCAGTCTGCGCTCTTCGTTCCATACCACCATCTGCGTGCTCGAAGGACTGCTCGAATACGAGCGGGCAGGGGGCAAATCAGCGGCCGTCACTAAGGCCCGCAAGCGGGGCGAAAACTATCTACTCGAGCGCCGCATGTTCCGCTCGCTTCGAGCAGGCAAAGTCATCGACAAGCGCTGGCTGCGTTTCTCGTTCCCGATGTTTTGGCACTACGACGTCCTGCGCGGACTCGATTATCTGCGAAATGCAGGAGTCAAGCCCGACAGCCGCGTCCGTGAAGCCATCAAAATCGTGATGGAGCGCCGCCACCAGAATGGACGCTGGCCGCTCAACCTCCTCCATCCCGAACATATTCCCTTGGAGATGGAGAGCAGTGTCGGCAGTGCAAGCCGCTGGAACACACTGCGCGCGCTCCGAGTCCTGCGTTGGTACAACAACTCGACGCGTTAGTTAGTTGTGACTTGGCGTACTCGCGCTATGGCCTGTGTCAGAAAGTTGCCGCGACTTTCTCATTCAGAGCGGATGACGGGCAAACCTTCCGTGATCCGGTAAGGTAAGAGTTGCCGACCACTCACCCACAATCGCCGGAACCGCTGCGCACCGGCGGAATCCGAATTGTTACATATGGAATTTGCCTGTTGCGAGCACGCGACTACGGGATGATGACCGTTCTCAAACCGTGTTGGTCCCTTTCCCAAGCGTCCTCGACTTCGCGTAGCGGAACTCGCTCGGTGTCGATACGCAGCTTACCGCTGGCGACATTAGACAGAAGTTGGCGGACGGCTTCTAGCCACATCTCAGGCGAGGCTGGGGCGTTACCAGATCCGGCTCCGAGGATTTCCAGCCTCGAACTTCGAAGTGCGGCGGCGGCCAGCGAAATCGTGGGCCCCGCGCTCTCGCCCACTTCGATAAGGCGGATTCTGGATGACGTCGGCTTCAAATCCTTTCGCGCGATGGCAGACAGAAGCGCTTCAGTGGGAGGGCCCCAGAGGTAATCGATGATGACGTCGAAGCCAGCATCACCAGCTTCGCGAGCAAAGGCTTCGGTCAAATCCTGTCCGGGTTTGTCGAGGCGGATGGTCGAGTCGGCTCCGAGGTCGTGAAGAGTGCTCAGTACCTGTTCGTTCCTTCCGGCGGCAATCACCCGTCCAGCGCCGAGGAGCTTGGCTGTTTGTACGGCCAGCTTTCCTGTGACTCCGGTTGCACCAAGGATGAGCACAGTCTCACCCGCAGTGAGTTGAGCACGCCAAGCAAGCGCCCCCCAGGCCGACAGACCGGGGTTTACTACGGCTGCGGCGATATCGTCGTCAATGCTATCGGGGATCGGAAAACTGTGGGATGGAGACACGATCGTGCGTTGAGCCATACTCCCGTAGGGGAACCGTGGTATAGCGAAGAACACACGTGTGCCGTCGTCGAGACACCCAACTCCATCCATGCCGCATATGACGGGCAGTTCGCGGAACGCGGCGTAGTGCGAGCCGCTGGCGATCTGCTTGTCGATGGGCTTGAGCGCGGCAGCACGGACGTGCACAATCACCTCGTCTTCTTTCGGGATGGGCTCGGAGAACTGCTCGAAGCGGGGTGACTCATTAAAGGCGTGTAGCACAGCGGCATTCATAACTGGTCTCCTTTCACGATGACTGACATTTTTCGATTCATACTTTCTTCGTATTGCCTGATCATTTCCCTTTGTTGGCTTTCGTTGTTCTGCCCCCGTACTCTAGATATGTTCTCGTTGGCCTGCTAACGGGAAGGTGGCAATATTTATCGGAAAAGGGTCAATCTTATAGATTCATGGTCTTGGTCCCGAAGAATGCGGAAGAACTGCGCCGTCTCTACGAGAGCGATACGCCAGTACTGGCATTTGCCTTCAAGAGGCGTGCGGCCGAGGATTGGGCGCCAGAGCACAGCCACGCGCGTGGGCAACTCTTCGCATTGACCCAGGGGTTGCTCATCGTGGAAGCAGGAAGTGAACGATGGATGTTTCCCTCCCAGCGTTGCGCATGGATTCCACCAAATTGTAGGCACGCGGCGCGTTCTGTGGGGGGCGTCGCCGGCTCGATGGTTCATTTGTCTGCGGAGATGTGCCGCGGACTACCCAAGCTGCCCTGCATGTTCAACTCATCGGAGCTATTGTTCGCAATGGTTAATCGTATTCTCGCGTGGAACGTCCGGCAGCCGCTGAACCCTGCGAAGATGCACTTAATCGCTATGCTTCGTGAAGAGATTAGACAGCCTGACCAGCAGCCCTTGCGTTTAACCATACCCAGAGATGAGAGGCTGGCTAGAGTTGCTGCTGCTCTGCTGGATGATGTTGGGGATGACCGCACGCTGGACGCTTGGGCGCATGTCGCCGGAATGGCTCGCCGAACTTTCATGCGGGCGTTTTCCGCTGAAGTGGGTATGTCGTTTGGCCGCTGGCGACAGCAGGCACGGTTGTTTGCTGCCCTTGAGATGCTCGCACAAAGGAAGTCTGTCACGGAGGTCGCTATCGCAGTCGGTTACGACAGCGTAAGTGCCTTCATTGAAATGTTCCGGACGATGCTGGGAACCACACCACAGACATACTTTCGAGGCAGGCAAGAACCGGGACAAAAATAGAAGCGGAAATTACGAGCCGTCGAACTCATTTCCACTCACCTTGCTTGCTGTGGCCGAGTGACGGGCAAACCGGAAGTTATCAGCTCGCCCGTCGGGTTAGAACCGACAAACGCTTGTGTTTACCGATTCAATTTCACTTGCCTGATTTGTCGGGTGATCTCAATGGGTCGACGCAACACTAAGCTAGAGCCGACCTGGCATTGCAAACAAAAGCCAAAATGGCTTGCTAGGGTTAGACCAGCCGGAACGCTGCCCTGGCTAGGTTTTGTCCAAGTGAAGCCAAACAGGCGGTCCTCCCTCGGAAGCATTGACGAATCAATGCACTGGATGGTGTTGCATCGACCGGTTGAGCTGGCACGCGTTACCGGACATCTGCTTTTCTGACGTTTCACTTGTCCGGTTTCCGTGTTAGTCAGGCTGCCACCGGGCAACCTTCGGCACGCCACGCAATCGCTGACGACATATTGAGTAGCGTTGTTTTCGCGGCAGGTCAGACCTTTCTATTCGTCACGTAATGTCTTGGCTGGGTCGATTCTCGCAATTCTTAGGGTTGGGAGAGCTGTAGCCGTCAACGTAACCAAAAAAAGGACGAGCACCACACCGGCCAGAGTCGGCCCGTCGTAGACCCCTACTCCGAAGAGCAAACTGCGCATCACTCCCAGCGTTTCCGCGCAGAGCAGTAGTCCCAGAAAAAGGCCAACAACCGAAGCGAGCGCGCCGGAACTGCCAACCCGCACCATGGCTTGCCCGATGGTCGAGCCGAGCGCCATGCGGATGCCGATCTCGCGCGTGCGCTGCACGACCATGTTGGCCACCAGCGCGAAGATGCCGACCGCGCTCAAGAGCAAGGCCAGCCCGGCCATTGCGCCCAGCAGCACGACTTCGATTCGTTGCGTCGAAAGCGTTTGCGCCAGCAGATCGCCCATACTATAGAAGCCGGACGCAGGCAGGTTGGGATCGGCGCTGGCGAGGGCGCGCTGCATCTCGGCCGTCAAGCCTGCTACCGGCCCGGCCGTTCGCACGACCCAGTCCGGTTGAAACCACACATGAGCCAGTGAGAGATATTGCGCACCAACTTGTGCGGCTGGAATGTACATCGTTTGCTCGCTCGTCAATGGAGCGACGGGATTCAAGCCGGAGGAAATCGGCACATCGGCTACCTCGCCGACGATCAGCGTGTTGGTGTTGAGGTAGCGGCCCACCGGATTTGCTCCGGCGTAGAACTTGTGGGCAAACGTTTGGTTTACGACGGCCACGCGCTGGGAGTCCGCGCCGTCACCGTCAGTGAAGACACGGCCCGCCAGCAGAGGCATCCGCAACGTGTCGAAATAGCCGGGCGTGACATAGACAACGTCCGTGCCGACCGTTTGTCCCGCTTCTTTGCTGTCACTGAGAGTGACGGCGTCGTTCAGCGTACGTTCGTAGGGAACGCTCAACCCGACCGCCGCATTCCGGACTCCGGGAATCTGGCGCATGGCGGTTGTGCTATCGTCCAACAGCTTTCGAAAGGCCGCCGGATCGTGGAATCGCGCGTCGTCGAGCGAGGCCTTGGCGATCATTACGCCGTCAGGATCGAACCCCCGGGGAAGCGATTCCAGATGAACCAACGTGCGGATTAGCAAGCCGGAACCGGCGAGCAGCACCACAGTGACGGCCACTTCGATGGCGATCAGAGTTTGACGCACGCGGACGCTCCCAACCGAGGCTACGCTGCGGCCACCCATGGATGAGCGGAGATCTACTTTGCGCACGACCAGGGACGGCAGCATGCCGAAGAGGACGCTGGTAAACAGTGACACGGCGACCGTGAAGGCCAGTACGCGACCGTCGAGCGAGACGTGCGCCACCGGAAGAAAGTGTGGAGGCAGCAGCAGCAAAAGACTGCGGAGGGCAAAAAATCCGACACCAATCCCGACTGCTCCGCCGAGAATCGCCAGCAGCAAATTTTCGCTCCAGAATTGCTTCTGGATTTGCCACGATGAGGCTCCCAACGCCAGGCGCGTCGCCACTTCAGGTGTGCGGCGCAGCACGCGAACCAAGGTCAAACCGGCCAGATTGGAGCAAGCGATCAGCAGGATCAATCCAGCGGCCACCATAAGCGCTAGCACCTGGGGACGAAGCGAGTCAGTCTCGCCCTTCTGCAGCGGCACGGAATAGTAGACGATACGGGAGTCTCCGTTCCGCTTATCGAAATCCTGCACGAGCGAGGCCCATGCCTGATTGATTTGGGCGTTTGCCTCCTGCCAGGAGCTGCCGTCACGCAGCCGCGTAACGACGTCAAAATTTGTTCCGCCGCCTTCGCCCTCGCGGCTGGGCTGCAGGGATGTATATAAGGCGGCGTTCAGCGGCGTCGTGGCCCCCTGCGGAAGCACCCCGATAACTGTGTAAGGCTCGCTCCTGAGTTCGATGATCTGTCCCAGGATGTTCGGGTCAGCGTCGAAGACGTTTCGCCACAGGCCGTAACTCAGAATAGCGGCTTTGGGCCCGTTTGGCCGGTCCTCCTGCTCCGAGAAACTTCGCCCGATCATGGGGCGGATCCCCAGAACGTCGAAGTAGTGAGCTGACACGCGCCCGCCGTGCACGTACTCGACATGCGAGCCGGCACGGAGATTGATGCCCGATGTGCTTCCCGAAACCGCGGATATCAATACGGGGACACTGTCGCGCAAGAGCCCCCATTTCTCGCCGTCGAGATTGATTGGGGAATCCGAAGCATTGGCGCCCGTTACGCGAGAGTAGATCGTGCCGATGCGCTCTGGTTGTGGGTACGGCAGGCTCTTCAGCATCAGCGCGTTCACGAGGGAAAAGATGGCGGTGTTTGCTCCGATCGCGAGCGCCAGCGTGATCATCACCGTGACAGTGAATCCAGGATTGAGCCTCAGCTGCCGGGCCGCAAGCTTGAGGTTCTGTTGCCAGTTCTCCATAGGCCATCCTCGTGCGAGAATCTTTCGTATAATTCTCTGTGTTATACACCAAAAACCCGGCCAATGTTTCCTCTGCACCAAAAGCGTGAGCACACGCGACTTGGCGACTTTGAGCGGTGATTTAGAGGCCCGCTAATACTCGCGCCCCGGCTAAGTCCTGGTCGCTCTTGCTACCTTCTTTTAGCAGGGCATTCCGGCGAGGATTGCAGACTACCAGTTCCGTGACGTGCGGCTTGATCACGTCATAGAGCCACGCTGCCCAGGTGCCTTCTTCCAAAGTGACGTGGAGGCTCCCGCGCAATCCTTTCAGAAACTCCAGGATGGTGATGGCTTTCGTTTCGATCGTGCATTCCATCACCAGCTTGCCCGAGGAATTTAGAACCGCGATGGAGATCGCTTCCTTGTGCACATCCATCCCGATATACTTTTTGCTATCCATTGAGGGCGCTCCTTTTTGTTGTGGGTTTGAGGCCGAACACTGCAAACCTACTCCAAGAGGGGCGCCCTTTTATATTGGGTCGCGTAACCGTCCACCTCTAACAATGCTGACTCTGTCAAGCTCGTTTTGAGCTTTTTCTGAGCAGACTTCTCCACTCACTCCGAAAAGTGGTGTTGTTCGTTTCCTGTGACCTGTCCCTACCAAAAACTTCATTCGTTCGCGTTTGTCCCAAGGCGCAACCTTTAAGGTGGCCCGAGTTCATTGGATCTTGCCCAACCCTGTTCGGTGACTCTGTTCAACGGCACAAACAAAGAAGCCGAATACCGCGTCCCTGTCGAGAGTGCACGAAGAGCGGTGCTTGTCTAGGCGGCGACGCGTTCGTAGCGATGATGGAGTCCGCCGACTTGTGGGATCTCCACGATGCGACCCATCGCCGCAAGCTGGATCGGTCGGCTGATTGGCGCGTCCTTCCCCAGCGACAGATGAGTTCGGGACCGTTCGTAATAG